>ERZ1049444.576-NODE-576-length-33872-cov-6.292427_pt1 | contig 33872 bp, 50 predicted proteins | sample MGYA00383101_ERZ1049444 | MGnify/ENA primary metagenome ERZ1049444 (study PRJEB29581, sample SAMEA5548371) | metagenome | biome: marine; feature: coastal; material: water | depth 50 m | study: Short-term variability in the microbial, nano- and picoplankton... | reverse complement strand
GGGGCTATTGAGGTTACGTTTTCGACCACTGCGGTAATTACGACCGCGTTATTCTCGTCCGCAGATGAAACTACAAACGAAAACTATATGCTTTTAGGGGTGTCTGCGGAGGGTACGTTATTTATCCAGCACCGCAGCACGCTGTATGGTAACGATCAGGTGGCGACTATTGATAGCTACAATGACGGGCTAACTCACACAGCACGAGTCACATCAAACGGATCAGCTTACACTATTGAGGTTGATGGATTAGCGGTTGCTACAACTATTATATCTGGCACTAATAGTGGGGCGTGGTTTTCAACTACTGCGGGGCTAGATAATATTTCAGTCGGTGTACTAACACGGCTGACATCAGTCATTCACTTCAACGGCACAATTTCAGACGTTCGCATTTACGATCCAAGCGGGGAAGTTGTCAACCAGTGGGAACTTGTCGAGAATGGCGGCTCAACAATGCGCGATGCTTTAGGCGTGCATGGTCTAACCTACATCAATAACCCAGTAGTCACCACAGACAACACAGCGGCAAGCGACCCATTGAACGAGCGAGGAGTCACGGAGCGAACTGGATTTGACGGCACATCATACCTCACTAATCCAGTGAGTAACTACCGCAGCGGAGACGCGAGCGGGGCTATTGAGGTTACGTTTTCGACCACTGCGGTAATTACGACCGCGTTATTCTCGTCCGCAGATGAAACTACAAACGAAAACTATATGCTTTTAGGGGTGTCTGCGGAGGGTACGTTATTTATCCAGCACCGCAGCACGCTGTATGGTAACGATCAGGTGGCGACTATTGATAGCTACAATGACGGGCTAACTCACACAGCACGAGTCACATCAAACGGATCAGCTTACACTATTGAGGTTGATGGATTAGCGGTTGCTACAACTATTATATCTGGCACTAATAGTGGGGCGTGGTTTTCAACTACTGCGGGGCTAGATAACATTTCAGTCGGTGTCCTCAATAGACTATCAATAGTAGCGTATTTCGACGGCATAATTTCAGACGTTCGCGTCTACGATCCATCAAACACGCTTGTCAACGAGTGGATCGGACACACTAACACAGACGCAGCTTGGCAGGATCAAGTTGGTAGCTTGGACATGACTAGAGTGAACACTTATAATGCCTATCTAGTGGCACGTTTAGACACGCCAGCAATCGACGTAGGCGGCAACGCTACACAGTGGGCTAACACAGCATACCCAGTGCTGCCAAACATCACAGGAGGCACAGCAGAAGCATTCACCGCGCTTAATACTAACGTAGCAGACGATGGCAACCAAACGCCAGCCATCCTGCGTGCAGGGCTGCCAGCGACATGGACGCAAGGCGATGCAAACACACCAAGGTTTCAAGTTCGCGACAATGGCGACTCCACCAGCTCACTAGCTCTAGGACTGCCGGCCGACCCAACACCAGCAGAGCAAATCTCAATCGATAAATATCATGGATAAGAAAGAATGTGCGCTAGTCGAGATACTAGACGCGAGCGACAACCCCAGCCCTCTAATGCCAGGTTACACTGACAAGGAGGACGGCACAGCTTGGACTTGGGGCGAATGGTGCAGCCAGTCAACCAAGAGCGAGACAAGGCGAGGCTCACAAGCTTTTATCGGTGCAGGCACGTTCGCTGACATGGCTATGTGTATCACCACAGAGCAGTACGACGCGATGACTGCGGGCGGGATTGTGTTGATTCACCCTGACGATTTACCTCCAGAGGTTGAAACCTTAATTTAATTATGGCTACTATTACCCACGGAACTGCCCACGTGTTCGGCATTGAAGGAACTGTTACGGATGCAACCGTGCAGTCCATGAACCTAACGTCAGACCATCAACTGAAGACAAACACCCTAGATGAAATTGGTCGAGAGATTGAGCGCAGACGCGACGACGAGACGCAGACAGGATCAATCACGCTACGCATTCAAACGGGCTATGCTTTGCCGACAGTTGGCAGTGTCATCTCTTACAATAGCACTAACTACGAGGTTGACACAGTTGACCGCGCAGAGACTAATGGAGACTACGTTGCAATCACTCTAGCTATTAAAACTTCCGAGTATGTAACGCTAACAACTCCATAATGGACGACCGATTTTTTAATGGCATGATCGGGTGTCAATCTAAGGTTTGCGGGGTAAAACTTGCAAACCTTTCTTCTTGGCACGTTCTCATCCTGCACGCGCTTAAGTCGCCAATCATGGAGCAAGGGCGCAACATTACCAAAGGTGACTTGCTGCAATTCTTGCACGTGCTACGGGTTCAGCATCCGGCTATACCTACCATGAAGCCGAGCTTGCGTGACATTTACTGGATGGCGCGGCTAGGTAACAAAGCATTGCTGATCTCTGAGGTCGCCAAATTAAAGGAATGGCTCACAATTCAGACATCCGCGCCAAAGTTCTTCCAAGCTATCGACAGCGGTAACACTGGGCGGGCGCTGACTTCACCTAGCATCTTTGCATTGGTGGCCAGCCTGGCTTCTAAACTAGGTCAACTGCCCAGCGATATCTGGAACATGAGACTTGCAGAGTCACGCTGGCTTGACGCGACCATTGCAGAGTTGAACGGGGCAGAGTTAAATATCAGCTATGACAGCGAGTTAGTTGAGTTGCCGCAACTTAAAGGAGAGGAAGCGATTGAGTTTGCACGCAAGACTCTACCGAGAAAGATTTTCAACAACTGGCTGAAAGAAAGACGAAAAAATGCTATCATTTAAATTTGGCGCAGACGGCTCCGAGTATTCCAAGGGGCTGGACAAGATGCGGAAGGACACAAAAGCATGGGCAGGTAGTGTTAAGGGCATGATTGGCGGTGCTATTGGCGTTGGCGCTCTTGTGGCAGGCTTTCAGAAAATCACAGAGGCGGCTAAGGAGTTAAACAAGCAAGCTAAACTCTTTGACGTATCAACAACCACTATCCAGAAATTTGGGGCGGCAGCGGAGCAAGCAGGATTCACGTTCGACAATCTTGCGGATGCGATGCACGACATGACCGAAAAAGCTCAGGATGCAGCAAACGGAAATAAGACTTACGCCGAAGCCTTTGAAATGATGGGCTTGAAAGCGGAGGACTTCATGAACCTTAGTTTTGAGGAAAAGGTAAAAGCTTTCGGTTATGGTTTGAAATACGCAGGCGATCAAGGGCTTGAGTTTTTAGCAGCCAACGAGCTTGCAGGCGGTGCAGCGCAAGAGCTAATCGGCACATTTAAAGACGGGGGCGCTTCATTTTTTGAGTATGCAGACGGCATCAACACCATTTCAGAGGCTAATGTTCAAGCAGCAGTCAAAGCGGCTGACGCATGGGCAGAGGTTAAAAATGAAATGGTGGGATGGGGTGATGCAGTCATAACATCACTAAGCGGTGCTCTACCATACATCAAAGCTTTTGGGCGTGATTTCTCTAGGTTTATTGGTGGCGGTATCGAGAAAGCTTTGATACTTAACAGAACATTTGGCAAAGCTATTAAATCGTTACGAAAAGGCAATATAGCAGAGGCTAAATTAGCGGTGGATTCGATAAGCTCTCAAATGGACAAGCTAAACGAGCGGCTCGCCATGCAGGAGAAAATATCTGACACATCATTAGCAGACGACCTAAACGGCAAATCTGGCAAGGATGACGACAAGAGTAAAGGCGGCGGTGAGTCACCAAGAGAGCGCGCGGCTAGATTAGCTAAAGAATTGGCAGCGACCAAGGAAGCAGCAGACGCAAAACGTAAAGCCGACAGAGACGAGATAAACGCAGCTAAGGAGAAGTTGAGAGCAGAGGAAAAACTGCAAAAGATGCGCGATGATATAGCCGAGACTCAAAAGAAAAGGGCTTTCGATCAAATGTCACTTGATGAGCAAAAGAACGCGCTCACAGCCGAGAAGATCAAGCTAGAAAAAGAGTTCCTTGCGGTTACGGGTGAAGCCAGGTCACTTGGCGAAGGTGGCACGGATGCGGAGAAGTCAGAACTTAAAGGTAAGGCTTTAGGTATCAAAAAAGAGTTATTAGATATCGCTGGCGAGCTATCCACAGTGAATGAAGATATAACATCCAAAGAAAAGAGCGACAAAGAGAAAAAGGAGCAGACCGACAAGGAAGCCAAAATAGAAGCTCTTGAGGCCATGAAGGTTGCTGAGGAAGAAAATCTTATAACCACTTCACTGCAAAGCATTGGTGGAGGTGGTGGCTTCTCTATGCTTGGCGATCCAATGCTAGATGAAGCTAAAAAGACTAACGCAGCGCTTCAGGCGATTATTGACAACACCAAGCCAGCAGGCGGAACCAAAGATGTAGAGGTATAGATTATGGCACTTATAAAACACGGAAATGATGGGCTATTTATCCAGCCTAATAGAACGATCAGCGAGAAGGAGGACGGCACGCTATCTGGATCAGTACTATGGGAAGGCGCGAGAGATGGCGGGGGAGTCTTGCCAATTATCGGTTCAGCTCACCCGGACGATGTACGGCTTGAGATGGTAGAGGCTACTTTTACATTCATGCCTAATAATAAGGTTCAGGTGCAAGGCTCATATTTCGGGCTGAATGCTTCGACCACTGTTAAAGTTATCAGCTACTCAGGCGCGCAGAATCAAGAGGCTATCGAGACTCACCCTAATTTCGAGCAGTTCGCAGGCACAGGTAAAGCACCTAAAAACGGGGCACAGTTTGACGCATTGACGAATCCAGAGGGTGAGGAATACTATCAGTTTTTAGGGTTCTTTCAAGACGATGGCGGCTCTAGTGATTTTGTGGGAGTTTCATCATACCTCACAGCGGGCACACAAGTCAGCGTGACATACTGGACGGATAGACAGCCAAAATTAAACAAGCGAATGAAGATCGTTAATAGGATTAGCGGATTCTCGACACCTAAAGACGTTGAGGATTTTCTTTATTTAGATACACCTTACAGACAGGTGGGATCATTCTTTCAGGTTACTGAGCAATACTTAGGCAGTGGCAAGCGAGGCTGGAACGGAGACATTTATAAGTAATGCCAAGCAGATACAGAACCGGAAATAATCCATTTGGCGGTGCTACTATCGGCAGCGGTAAAGGCGCGAGCGGTGACGTTAACAGCATCACTCCAAAGCTAACCAACGAGATTACAAGACGCACGCCAAAAGCTGACATGAGCACAAATGTGACTCACGTTCCGAATGGTGTGATAATTAGCCCAATAAATCGGAGCCGAAAGACAGTGGCGACTATTGTTTCCCCTTGGGCGGTATCAATTAAGACTGAAGACGGCAGCACGCTTGCCTTTGTAGGCGAGGGCAAACTATATGATGGGCAGCTTAGTATCACTGAATCAGAAGTGGTGATAGACCCGAAAGGCGTAGCGATAAATGAAAATGATGTGGTTTGTATCGAGTACACCTACGCAGACGACACCATGAAAATTGCAGTTGTGCCTGGCGAAGACTTTAACCCAATCATCGAGGAAGGCGAGGAAGGCGAAGAAGAGATGGTTAAATCACTTTTCCCGTTGGCTCAGATCGTGACTAAAGAGGACAGTGAACCAGCCGTACTAATCGTAAACCAGATAGTTAAAACCAATCTAACTACCACTTTGATTTGCTACGATGGCAAACCAGTCAAATACTTCCTAGCGATCTAATGCCAGAAGCAGATAAATTTACGGCATTGGGCGCGGGGAATGGGTTTCCAGAATGTTTACGGCGCGTCGATGTGTCCACATACGACCATTGGATGACACTTGGCGGCAATCGGGATGGCGCGCCATTTGATAAATCTAAAACAGGTTTAACTGAGTGTATGAACTTCTATTGGAATATTCACGCCATGCTGTGTGATTCATTTGAACAATTCACTTCGGATGAAACAGGGGTTATACGGACTGATTTCTCAAAGACAACTGATAATCCAGATTACCCAGAACCAAAAAACAGGGTATGTGGGCAAGAGGTTACAAATCTAGCAATGTATGGTGATCTCATGGATTTTAGCCGTCTTGACCAGCTAAGTGATTGGGTTATGGTTATGTATGATGGTGACACTAAAGATAAGGATAATTTTGTTGGCTATGGTATAAATGAAGAGGCTTTAATGAGTCACTCACTACTAAACTTTAGTTCAGTAGCTTTAACTAGCGGCATCCCAGGATGGGTAATAGGATATTCTAATTTCGGCGGTATTCAATTACTCACAACTATAGTGGTTGATGAAGATGTGGACACAGATGAAACTAAAATAATAATGAGCGCAGACCCAGAGAATGGGCAATACTCTTATCTTGAAGAGCATTTTATCAATGATGAAGACCCAGGAGACCCACCCATTTGGGTTTTAGAGTGGACTTATATCTTTGAGGCTCAATTTATCGGCTTTGAGTTTTACACTTATCCGAGTTGAAAACTGAGCAATTCACATGGCTCAATTTGATTTCCTTGTAGACGTAGAGAATAGGCGGCTAGTCTCAAGTTTTCTCTCAACTCGCGCAGCATCCGCCCCTAGTTTTGTCATAGGCGATCAGCCAACTATGGCGGTTCGACTTGTACGGGGTAACGCTAACGACCCCAATCAGCCGTGGCAGTACATCGAGCCATCAGCAACACAAAGCATTCGCGTAGCAGTTGGCAACCTAGGCGGTGCACCGACAGCAGGCAGCTTTGTTATGTCCTTCGATGGTGACGACACCGCAGCGCTTCCATATGACGCTACAGGCGACGAGGTGGGGCTTGCACTCAACACGCTAGCATCAATCGTTTCAGCGGGCGGCGTGACAGTCACAGATCTAAACGGGGGCGGCTATCGTATCGCATTTATTGATAATGGTGCAAGATCACTTGTATCACTCGACACCGACTCACTTTCACCGACCACAGGCGCGTTTGTCTCTGAGTCAATCACAGGCTCAGCCACTACAAGCTCAATCCAGCTAGTTGCTATTGAGACCATGCCAGCGGCTTTTTCTGACCTTACCACCGAGCTGCCAGCGCCTAACGTAGATATCAACACCATCCGGTCAGGCGTGCTTGATACCACAGCCGAGCTAAAGCAGGTCACCATCGCAGGCGAGCCATACAACGGCACATACTCACTCTTGATCGGTGGCATTGAGTCCAGCTTTATTTCATGGGACGCAACACTAGAGGCTATACAGGCAGCAGTGGAGGCTATCGACGTTACATGGGCAGGGCTAATATCAGTACTAGGCACAAGCGAGAGCTACACCATCGAATTTGATAAATCACTTGGCGACATTGGCAGCGGCACAGCTAATAACGACACGCTGACAGGCGCTAAGGGACGATCTGGCACGCTAGATTTAAACGTCACAGGCTTGGTTGAGTTACTGCAAGGCAATTCATCCACCACGGCAACTTTCGAGATCCAGCTATTTGACACTACAGGCAGCGTGCCGGAGACAGTTTTGCAAACCAGATGCGCGGTCAATCAAGATTTAATCCCAGCGAATCCGACCAGCTCAACACCGATTCCTGACTATGCGTTAGCGGTGCACACTCACACAATCCCAGAGGTTGACGGATTGCTAGATGGAAATTTAGCGCTAGGCGCAGACAACACCGCGACAGGCATTAACGGATCATTCTCAGCGGGTGCAAATAACACAGTTGCGGGCGATTTCGGAGCTTTAGCTATAGGCCGAGGCAATTCAGCTAATGGTGGAGCAGGGGTTATCTCTTTGGGCAACACCAATGATGCAAATGGAGATAGCGGAGTGATAGCAATAGGTAGAGAAAACATAGCTAACGGAAGTGAGGGGGTGATAGCTATCGGTAGAACTAATGACGTGAGTGGAAGCACCGGATCGTCTGCGCTTGGTATAAACAACACTGTATCCGGCAGTTTTGGGGCGACGGCGATTGGCAGAGGTAACGAAATTACTGGTCAATTCGGAGTATTCGCAATAGGTCAAGCAAACACAGTTAGCGGAAACCTAGGATGCTCTGCAATAGGCTTCAATATCATCAATACTACTGACGGCGCGCAGGAATTAGGAAAAAGAAATCAGACTGATCTATCAAGAAAATCAGCCTTACGCATACAAGACAACGGACAAGTTTCCCAGACACTAAACGTAAGCGCCACACCATTAACAGCATCAGCGGCAGCGGTTGGATCAGAGGCTAACGGAGAGCTAGGCGTGGACATGGGAGCGCTTCGGCTAGACACGGCTGCAAACTCATTGCACTTTGATTACAATGAGGCTGGCACTATTGTCACGCATGATTTAACTGGTTTAAATAATAGTGTAATAGTTAGGCAAGCCAGTGATTTATCAGGCGTTTTAGATAGCACTAAGGTCTATAAGCTAGACGGCATTATTGACATGGGTAGCCAGTCAATCACAGTCCCTACCACTGGATTATCCATCATTGGAGACACTTTTGACGTTTCGGGCCTAGTATCATCTGAGGACAATTACACCATGTTTATCTCCGAGTCCATCGCTATTGGTAGCGGCAACTTGCTAATGAAAGATCTAAAGATTACGACGGATGGTGCAGGTTCTAAAGTCTATGAACTTTATGACGCAACAGGATTTAACGCTTTTGAATTGTTGCGCGTCAACTATATCAACTGCACAAGTCTAGGCGATATTTACGAATATAGACAGGGGCTAGAAGAGGGCACAGGGCGATTCGGCGGTTCACCTTCTTTGACTTTACATGGTGTCTGGCTTGGCGGGTTTAGAGTCACAACGTCAATCGTTCGCTCACTAGCTGGAACAATGACGGAGCCGCTATTTAAAGAGGGGACACTTTTTCAGATGAACTCTAGATTTTTGACGGATATTAATTGTGATCTGCCAACGCTTGCATCACTACTAGACTTTCAGCCTATCAACTTCCCGAATGCGAGCACGCTACAGCTCAAAGGTTGCGAAATTACACGAGATGGAGCTTACACATCTGAAGACATCAACATAACACCCAATATTGCAAACTCAGACCTAGCCAGCTATTGGAAATCAAACAACGGGATACCGAATACATTTGTCGGTGGGGTGACTTCAGTTATCACCGAGGAAACCACAGTGGTAGCATCTGCTTCAACCTACTACGATTTAGAGGGTGTGTTTCTTGGCACAGGACTTCAACACTTCTCAGCTAGTGCAGATGGTAAACTTACTCATCTAGGAACCACACCGACCGAGTACGAAATTACGGCTTCATTGATCCTTGAAAGTACAAGCAATAATGATTTAACTGTTCGATTCCGTAAATGGGATAACAGCGCATCATCGTTCATTGATCTTGATTACACCGAGCAAACTCGACAGGTTAATAATCTACAAGGTGGTCGCGATGTGGCAAACTTCACTATAGTCGTCGGCGGCTCACTAGATGAAAACGATTATTTCCAATTACAGGTTAAAAATAACACGGCATCAAATAACGTGGTCGCAGAGGTAAGCAGCTTCTTCAGAGTACAAGAAAGATAACCATGAAATTCTCACCAATAACCAGGCCACTAGGCAAGCTGGCCATCGAGCTAATAAGAACGTTCACCCATGACACACCTTGGGGGGTTGTATCAGTTCCGGCTGGTTTTATCTACAATGGCGCGAGCATCCCTAGGCTAGGGCAATTTGTGCTTGGTGTGAGTCGCTACGGGGCGCAGGTTAGAGGCGCGGCTATCGTGCATGATTTTCACTACAGATATCACTCAAGGACGCGCAAGCAGGCAGATCAAATCTTTCGTTGGATGCTACGCGCTAATGGTATAGGATCAGTTAAAGCAGCTCTAATGTATCGCACTCTGCGGTTATTTGGTGGCATAGCATGGAGGAAAAACAACTAATGGCAATTATAGCAATAAGCGCAGGACACACAAAGGGCACGGGGGCGCTTGCAGTAGATGGCACGCAAGAATATGACTTCAACAGCGAGCTAGCAGACCTCACGCAGATAGCGCTTGAAGGTCTGGGCCATACTTGCCACATCCTACACCGAGATCCAAGTTTATCTTATGGCAAAGCTATGAGCAAGCTAGCTGACGAGATCGGACGCACGGGCGCGGTCGCTTGTATGGAGTTGCACTTTAACGCAGCATCGCCAAAAGCGCATGGGGCTGAGTTTCTGCACTGGTTCGGCAGCGTTAGAGGTCAACAACTCGCGCGATGCGTTGCGGATCAATTCGCGCATGAGTTGCCATATGTCACCATGCGAGGCGATAGAGGCGTTCGGTCACTATGGTATCACAATTATAATGAATCTAAGGCTTACAGCGGGCGCGGTGGAGCATATGTTTACAAAACACCATGCCCAGCCATTATATGTGAACCATTTTTTGGCAGCAACAACGGAGATTTGCAGTATTGCAAGGCCGAGATCCACAAAATAGCCCAGGCTTACGCGCTAGGTCTAAGCAATTTTATCGGGTGAGTGACGGAAATAAATGGAGTCCGGTTGACTATGTGGTGGCATTATTAGCGCTAGTTGTTGGCATCCTTACTGTTTCGGTGATTATTGGGATTATCGTCAAAGATAAGGGGATGACACCTGAACAGGCTGACCATATGGACGCGATAACATCCGCAATCATTAGCATTGTGTCGATGTACGTTGGCGCATCAATACAAAAGCACAAAGACAGATGACTTCACCAGCGGGCTACTTTTACGGCATAGGCGCGGCATACCTGGCAACAGCGCTAGATATCCCTGATTCTATGGTGCTAGCATTTCTGGCGGCTATTGGTAGCGCTATTGTCTGTATGTACAAACGCGACACCAAAAAGAGTGACGAGACTATTGCATCATTGCATGAGATGCTAAAACTCAGTGAAGCCCGGCAGGTCAAGTGCGAGATCGACCGGGGTAAACTACGACAAGAGCAGGTTGCACTGGCTAAACGAATCATTCACCTTGAAGCAGTGACAGAAGTGAGATGTGAAATGGAGCGCGAGAGCCAGAAAGCAGGTCAATAGCTTTGAATTTAACCATCATTGCGTTGCAAGCGTACTGGTGATTCTTAGGCACACCGCGCGACCGCCAGTTACTCACGAGGATTTGTTTCTTCCCTAGTTCTTTAGCTATCTCTTTACTGCCAAGGCCACGGCTAGAAGCCCATTCAAAAAAAGTTTCAGTGAAATGTGTATTGTTTTCCATGTCCTTAATTAAAAGGATTCAGCGACCACTTGCAATTTAAATCTCTTTTTAGAGAGATAATGTATTGACCATGCCTAGCTTTTGAGCGTATAAAGACAGCGCTGCAAGGAAGCAGTGAAATAATTATGAGCGACATACTAGAATTAAAAGGAGCACTCAAAGTGCTAGGCGAGACACAAGAATTTAGCGGTGGCTTTCGTAAGCGCGAGCTAGTCATTACCACTGAAGGCGATTACCCGCAGGACGTGAAACTTGAGGTCGTCAAAGATAAATGCGAGTTACTCGACAGACTCAGCCTAGGGCAGACAATCAAAGTAGGCTTCAACGTGCGAGGCAATGAGTATAACGGCAAATACTACGTTAATCTGCAAGCTTGGAAAATCGAGGCAGTAGGATCAGCACCGCAGCAACAAGCAGACGCAGGCGACGAGATCCCTTTTTAACCAATAACCAAACCAATAACAATGAACACTACAACGAGCCACAAGGCATCCAAACACCGCGAGGCTATACTTGCCCACTTACAGGCAGGCGGCACGCTCACGGCTACACAGGCACGCATCAAATATGACTGCCATCACCTAGCATCACGGATCAGCGAGCTACGGCTTAAATACGGCCACAAAATCGAGTCCGTCAAAATAGGTGGTGGCTTTGTACGTTACGAGCTAGACACTAACGTGCCATACGAGCGGGAATTTTTCGAGTTTCTGGACGACTATGGTGTACTTGACGAGTTTATTAGATTGAGATGTGAAGAAAGAAACACGCTAAATAAAGCTGAGTGCTTCACACTCCCACATCACCCAAATGCTTTTGTCTCAGGGGCGTTTGCGTGGCCTAATACTAATCAATGGCTAATTTTAAGCGAGGCATGGAATCAGAGGCTAGAAAGGCTAATCTGCAATGCTTAAGCTCGAAACAGTAACCGAGATCAACGGTAAGCAGACATTCAAAACCTTTGAAGCGGCCACCAAACAGCAAGCTTTGGCTATGGCTGCCGAGTACTACAACAAGCGCCAATCATGGCAGACATTTAGCCTAAAACGGGTTATCAATAACTGGGGTGTGCCATCACAAGCCCAGGACATTTACGCAAATAAAATTCACTACTAATGACAGCTAATAAAACTATGAATAAATTCTTTTCTAATATCAAAAAACTTGAGCACAAGATTGCTAAGCTTGAGCCAGTAAAACGCAGCATTGCAGCCTCTTGGGTTTGGTGGCATAGCGCAGACCACTACCCAACAGCAGACCTAGCGGGCATTAAATCCATGATGACATGGCGCAAGGAGCATGATTTGCCAGAGACAGTGGAGGACGCGTTAATAGCAATCGGTGTATCACCTGATGAGGCAGCAAAGCAGGTTAAAAGCTTGAGAACACTAAACAACTTGAGAGCTTAAAATTATGAACAAACTGATAACTAGCCTAATGACACCAACAGGTGCAATCACAATAACAATCGGTCAATTTAAAACCGTTTACACATATAAAGGAGAGGACTACAAAAACCTCAATTCACTGGCAAAAGCAGTGGCGGGAGAAGATCCGTTTTTTACTGAGTCGGACGCAGTATCACAAAATTTAAGCATTCTCACACTAGAGAAACACATGCTTTTAATCCACTACGCGCAGGCAGTGAAGCCAGCCGACACTGACGACCTAATTAGTGAGCTATCTGATAGAGGCGTGACAGTTAAATCCATCACTATCCCTTGTGCTGGCGATAATTGCGATGAGGTAGCCATTGAAGATTTAGACGACTGGCGACCAATCGCAGAGGTTGCAGCGGAGGCAGAGTACTCTTGCGAATTTGAGAGCGGGCTTTGCATCACCTGCCATGAGCAAGAGTTGCGGGAGCAGGCTGGGGAAGATGCGGCACGGGCACAGCATGAAGCTAGAGAGGAGCGCTACTAATGGAGCAGCACGAGAAACGCACACAGGCAGAGCGCGAGTTGTTACAGCTTAAGCAGGATGCTGACAGCATTGAGAGGTGCTGCCGGCTAGTGTTAATCATCTGGCTAGCCTGGGGGATCTTCTCGATTGGCGTACTAATTCATTTTTTATGCACTGGAAGCTTGCTAATGTCTCTAAAATGAGAGATAACGACCGCGCGACATAGCACAACCAATCAGCCCGAGCCTAATCAGCTTGGGCTTTCTGGGTGAAATGACTGAACAAGAGAAACACAAAAAACACCAAGCAATGTTAAATAGCCACTTAGTAGCTAAAGCAGAGAGACGCGAAGAGCACAAGCGACCAAACAGAACGAAGAAGTTCCCGCCTAATACGCTAAAATAAAAAGCTAACAACCAATCAATCAGCCTGACCCTCACAAGGTCGGGCTTTTTAGGTGAAACCATTATGAAACACAGCAACGAATTAAAACAACTAGCCGGAGCATTAAGCAAGGCACAATCGGAAATGAGCGGAGCTAAAAAGTCTGCCAAAAATCCATTCTTTAAGAGCAATTACGCTAATTTAGAGGAAGTCATCAACTGTATCAAAGACCCCTTTGCAAACCATGGATTGTCATTCTTGCAATTCCCAGTGTCAGCGGATGGCTTTGCAGGCGTAGAAACGACCATCATGCACGAATCAGGCGAATGGGTGAGTAATGAGTTTATGCTTAAATGCGCGAAGAATGACCCACAAGGCATGGGATCAGCTATCACCTATGCAAGACGCTACGGCCTGCAATCTGCGGTTGGCTTACCTAGTGAAGACGATGACAGCAATGCGGCCACAAAGCGCTCACAGCCAGCACCACAAGCCAAGCCGGCGCCAAACGTGCCAGCAATCAATACAGTAGACGTGACAATAGTTGACCATGCCAGGGCTGGCAAGCTGCACACAGTGACTCTCACAGCAGGCGGCAAGACCATTGAAGCCAAGACTTCAGACGACGCTCTAGGCGGGCTTGCAGAGTTCAATAAGGGTGGTTTAGCCAGTGCCGGCTTACAGCAGACCGCAAAAGGCGTTAAGCTCGCAACTCTTGTAATCAAATGAAGGTTTACGAAGACTTGATACAAGGCACGGATGAATGGCTTGAGTTGCGGAAAGGTAAGGCCACGGCATCCGAGTTCAGCCGGATCATAACACCCAAAGATGGCAAAATGTCCAAGTCAGCAGTTGGCTATATGCAAGAGATGGCCACTGAAAGCATCATAGCCAATCCAATGGGCTTTGCAGGCAGTAAAGCGACCGACTGGGGACACGACCACGAAGGCGAAGCCCGCGCACATTTCGAGGTCAACACAGGGCTAATCACTCAGGAGGTAGGCTTTTGCATATCGGACTTTTCGCCATTTGTAGCTAACTCACCAGACGCGCTAATCATTGGCGACGATGGTGAATATAATAGCGGGCTTGAGATTAAATGCCCATTTAACGTGAATAATCATGTCAGCTACCTACTAGCTGGCGAGGTTCCAGCAAAATACAAATTGCAGGTTCATGGCTCGATGGTTGTCGCTGGCTTTGATAGCTGGCATTTCATGAGTTATTTTCCTGGGCTAAAGCCGTTAATCATCAAGGTAGAGCGCGACGAGTTCACCGAAAAAATAGAGGCAGCGCTTAAAGCGTTCGCTATAGAGTACGCTGAGAAGCGCCCGCAGATCATCAAAGCAATTACACCAGAATAAAATATGAATACAGAACAGAAATTAGAAATCTACCGCGAGCTATTCGGCTCATTGCCAGAAGCTCCAGAGGGTAAGAAGTTAGTTGGGGTAGAATGTAGGGCGACTAAGTTTGGAGAGATTTTCCTAGACTTGGATCGTAATCCGATTGCATGGAAAAATGCTGAAGAATCCCCCTACCTATACCCAGTCGCCATCTTCCAAGACACGCACCGAGCAGACGGCACTCCGCTATCAATCGACCCGCTGCCAGAGGCTCCAGCAGGGTATCGTGTGGAGTATATCCACATTAGCGACCTTGCGAGCGGAGAAGAAAATTGCGACAAAATGTGGCGTTTTAGCCCTGCCGACAAAGCTTGGAAGGAGTCACAGCTAGTCAACCCTCATAGGCTAGTCAACCCTCATAAGTCTGGAACACATTACGCCCGCCTCTACAAAATAGCCCAGCCTACCACGCTGGCTCAGTTGGTAGGTGAGGACGGACAAAAGAATGTGTGGATAATATTCGATGACAACCACCAAAAAGCTCAGGCACTTGTTTGCGCAGGTAAGTATGATTCTTTCTATTTCTTTTTCGCTGGTGAATCTAAATCCATCGAAACGCTCAAAAAATGCGGAGCACGCTGGAGCAATGACCCATTCACCACATGGGAAAACGCAAACGAATTTATCCCAGCTTAATGGACGAAGTAAAAACAGCCTGCCAAGCACTTCTCCCAATCTTGGCGGGCTTCTCAGAAATCGAGCTTACACTATCAGAATTAAAAGCTCTAATGGCTTTAAAGCTGGAAGGCGATTTGATAGGCTCAAGAATCTCCAAGGCCATAGGTAGCGCTAACGGACACAATCAAAGGTTGCTCTCTGATTTAACAGGCAAGGGCTTGATTGATAAGCTATCAAACATCAAAACAAATCACGCGAATCATTCGCGCTATAAGTATTCAATCAACGTCAACGGAGAGGTTGCGTTAAAGATCACACTCAGGAAATTAAAACTAATATGACCAACTACGAAAGAACAATTAAAACGGCAGAAGCACTTGTCAAAATGGACGTAAGGCGGCAGGAGTCAGGCGTGAACATTACGCACCAAGGGATCTTGATGGCATTGCTAGGCAAAGGCGACTGGCTATGTAGGTTCAAGATTGGCGAGCTAGTGAAGCTCAAAGGTGATGACATTCACAACGAGTTAATGAATGTCATTGAGCAGTCCGGCCTTGTCATTTCTCGTCCGGTCGAAAATCTAGCGGGCGGGCTTCGGAGGCGCAAAGAGTATCAACTAACCGACCTAGGCGCGGATAAGCTCGACTACATTATTAACGGAGGCGCGAAGGTATGAAGATCTATCTACCAATAGAGCCACCGAAAGGCACGGCCCAGCAGACGAAAACAGCTTGCTGGGGCGGTATGCCTAGACGATACGACCCGCCAAACGTCCGAGAGATGAAGCGTATCTGGACCAGCTCGCTAATCCCTCACAAGCCGGATGAGCCGTTAAAGGGCGCTCTATCGCTTGAGGTGCTCTTTGCTTACCCATACCGCAAGGCAGACACTAAGAAGGCAGGCGGGCGCGATATATGGAAGGACACGCAGCCGGATTGTGATAACCTGGTCAAAGGGTTATCTGATATAATGGAAAAGCTAGAGTTTTTCACCAATGACGGGCAGATTGCTAGCTTGATAGTCCATAAGATTTGGGCGGCTAATCCATGCATTGAGATAATTCTTGACGAATTGCAGCCGTGAGGGTAACTTTTTGAATCACTCGGCTGTTGTAGGCTGTTTTGTTGTTCATATTAGTTAATTGGTTTAGGCCCGCTAGATTTAAAACATCTAGCGGGCTTTTTTGTGTTGACGCATTCGGGCGGTGGTGTAAGTTGATCGCAGCAAGCAAGGAACGTGAGAATTTCAAGCAGCGACAATTTTTAATAACCCCAGGCTCCTAGCCTATTACCCGCTTAATGCAATTCTCACCCGTGAAAACGGTCTGCATTTAAGCGGGTTTTTTGTCTTGTTCTATAAATTATGAGAACTAAGAGAAATAGAGATGATGAGTTAATCGAAGCTTCGGCACACTATTCAATATCCAAGTGTGGACGGCTAGCAAGGGTTTCAACGCCTTATAAAATGGATAAGAGGACTAAAATGGGCATCGGGTTTGATTACTTTGATGGGCGGTATATGAAATTCCAACACAGGCTTAAGAAGGGTTTCAATAATTCTCCATTTTTATCTCACAGGATGATTTATTACCTATACACTGGAGAGATCCCTCAATTCATTGATCATATTGACAATGACACTAGAAATAATGCCATTACAAACTTAAGAGCCGCAACTACATCTCAAAATCAAATGAATAAAAGTTCATCCAAAGGATCATCGTCTCGTTTTTTAGGTGTGAGTAGGATTAAAGCTAATCAAAAATGGCAAGCAATGATCAATATTAAAGGTGTAAACAAAAATCTAGGTGGATTCACATCCGAAACAGAAGCCGCCCATGCCTACAACCTGGCAGCGGCCAAGCATCATGGTGAGTTTGCAAACCTGAACATCATCCCAGGCAATGAGTAAATCACGTTACAAGACGCTTCTAGCTATGGAGCTTGAGCAGCTAGACACCTGCCGGAAGACAAGCCACAACAGGTATCACGAGGTCATAGATAAGCAAATGCGGGCGCTAGATGCAAACCTGCTTGATGCTATCACACGGGAGCGCATGAGCATTGGTGATGACTTGTCAGCGGAAGACCGGCACGAAGTAAACCAAGCCCATTTTGTTGACGTTAACAAAATGGTAGAGCTGGGCACAGAAGGGGGAATAAATTAATGGCAGGTTGGATTAAATTGCATAGATCTATTAAAGATTGGGAGTGGTATGGTGATATTAACGTGCGGCTAGTGTTCATTCACTGCCTATTAAAAGCCAATTATGAGGACAAGAAATGGCAAGGCAAGCTAGTCAAACGAGGATCATTTTTAACAGGCCGTGACGTGTTAGCGGATGAGATTGGTATTTCAGTAAGATCTATCAGGACTGCACTAACTAAGCTAAAATCGACCAGCGACTTGACCATCAAAACGACCAGCCAAGGCACGCTTGTAACCCTTATGAACTATGATAAATTTCAGAGTTTAGGCGATGAAGCGACCAGCGGAACGACCAGCGGAACGACCAACGAGCGACCAGCAAACGACCAGCAAACGACCACTACTAAGAAGTTAAAGAAGTCAAAGAACCAGAAGAAAGAAGAAATAAAACTACCTTTCCCATCTGAAAAATTCAGTGAAACTTGGGAACAATGGGTGAAGCATAAAAAGGAAGTAAGGAGTCCAGCTACAGATCAATCTGTAAAGATGCAGCTTAATAAATTCAAGGACTTCTCAGAACAAGAGTGCATCGAGGCGATAGAGACAGCAATCGCAGCAGGATGGAAAAACGCATTTCCAAGGAAGCAACAACAACCACAACAATGGGGCAAAACAAGCGCCCAGCAATTTGACCCAACCAAGCCTACAATGTCATGAACAACATCAAAGTCCCATACTCACCAGAAGCTGAAATAGCCATCATCGGATCAATCTTTAACGACTGTGCAGAAGGTGACATCATGCTCAACCTGATAGCTGCCGGAGTTCGCAAAGATTACTTTTTCGAGCAAAGGAATCAGAATCTTTTCACCTACGCAGTAGAGAAGAACCAAAACAACGAGCCAGTCGATATGGTGGAGCTTGCAACATACGCCTACCAACACCCGGACAAGTACGGCAGTGCTGAGCACATCTTGAACTTGTATTCAAAGGCGATGAGCTTCAGCTCGCTAAGATCAACTATTAGCTCATTGCTGGACTTGCGTACTAGGCGACTATTGTTGACTCACTCGCAAAAGACATTAGCAGCATCAATGAATCTTGACGCTAATCTTCAACAAACCTTAGAAGCTCAATCAAACATAATCGAGGCCATCCAAGACAACGCAGCACCAAAGTCTGAAGGCGTTACGCTGAGCGATGCAATGGGCGAGCTACAACAATCATGGAAAGAGGGCGTTGATGAAGACGGTTTACGCGGTGTTTCACTCGGATTAGACAAGGTTGACAACGAGACAGGCCGAGCGATGGCAGGTGACTTGGTTGTTTTTGGTGGCAAACCATCAACGGGTAAATCGGTATCACTAATCCAGATGGCTCAGGCGGCTCTATCGTCTAAAAAGCGCGTGCTAGTGTTCAGCCTGGAGATGGAGAGTCCACAGGTAGGCGCTAGGCTTATCAGTTGCGCCTCTGACGTTAGCTACAGCTCAATCCTGCACGGGATTAATATCACAAAGGCTTGTAAGATGAAAATGAGAAGGGCTAGCACTGGCTTCACGGGATCAATCAAGATTTACGATCGAGGAGATCAAACGATGGAATATATCGAATCCATAGCTAAAGTTGAGAACGACCGAGAGAAGGTTGATCTAATCGTCATCGACTACTGGCAAATAATTGAATCATACGACCACAAAGAGGAAATAAGGCGGCTTGAGTACACATCGCGCAGGTTGAAGCAGCTTGCCAAGATCACAAAGGCAGTGGTTGCGACAGGCTCACAGCTTAACGAGCAGGATCAACCATATGGCTCCAAGGCTATCCTGAAGGACGCAAACATCCTATTTCGGATTGTAGCAGATGCAGACAACTCCGGCTATGTGGTCGAGAAGTCTCGCAACTCAGCAAGAGGGCAGTTTATACCATGCTCACTTAATGGAGCTAAGCAGCGGTTTGAATAAATGCTATTCTTAGCGTGTGTGAAGCCCGTCACGGCATCGCAGCATCTTTTGGGCGTAAGTATGCCAGAAATATATTCAAGCGGCTTGTGGGGCGAATGTGGAGTGATTAGATTAAATTGCAGAAACATGCAGAAAAGGCTGGCTATGTCTCTTTTTCGAGATATAACAGGGGCAGCAATATGAAACTAACCAACGCACTCCCATTACTAACGCTCACAGCCGTCTTCCTGCTAGGCTGCAAGCTTGAGCAAGCTGAGATCGGCATTTCAGACGAGACAATCAGCCAGGCACTAGAGCTACTTTTTAACTAAACTACTATGAAATCAGTAAAGAAAACAATAAAGAAACAAGGCCACCTAACGTTAGAGCGTTGGTTGATGAAATCTGAGACAATGATAAATGCGGATGGCTCGCCAATTCTAGCAAAGAAACCTAAATGGTTTTTATGTGTGGACGGGTTGAGAGTTTCTTTTGATCTAGGAACTAAGAGTGCAGGATTAATTAAGTTCGATAAAGAAGCCGCTAATATAAGACTATGAACGAAATAAAACACCAATGTGGGATAGAATTACTATTTGAACTGGAAGATGACAGCGTAGATTTAGTGATATTAGATCCAAACTATCAAGACTGGGATGATTTTTTAGCTAGCGGTTTATTTGTGGATGCGTTGCGAGTACTTAAAGATGAAGGGAATATATTGTGCTTCACTAAGCAGCCTTTCGATTTTGAATTAAGAAACGAGATCAATGATTACTTCAGGCGTGAAATAGTATGGACTTTCACAAATGGCGGCGCATGGGTATCAAAAAGAATGCCACTAGTGTCACATCAAAAGATATTTCATTGCGTCAAAAACGCTAAAACCTCTTTTTTTAACGAGAGAACTGGAGTTGACTACTCTGAAAAAACTAAAGATTTTAAGCGGTCTAAGAAAGTTTTTGAAGGTTACGAAGCAGAGGGGCGGCAATTCAAAAAAGATGATGGCGGTTTGTGGCTTCGGGATCACCTCCATTTTAACAAACCACATACGGGCAAAATACCGAGCAAGCCGCAAAAGCTTTATGACATTCTAATTCAGTGCTATTGCCCAGAAGGGGGGTTAGTGGTTGAACCATTCGCAGGAAGTGGCAATTTCGCTAAATCATGTATGAAGCAAAACAAGTTATTTCTTGGCGCTGAGTTAGATAAATTGATTCACCAATTCGCAAAAACTAACATACAAAACAAATAACCATGAAAGTAAGAGACTTAATCGAAATTTTAAACGGATGCGATCCAGAGTTGCCGATAGTAGTAGATGGCTATGAAGGAGGATTAGACGACCTTATGGAGGTGGAGACAATTCAGATATTTAAAGACGTGAATCTAAATGTGGGTTGGTATGGAGACCACGAGGAAGCATCTGGCGCTTCCATTAAAGCAAACACTCACACAGCAATTTATCTACCAAGATAACAACCAATAAACATGAAAATAAAACAAATATCAGTCCTACGCATAATCATCAGCCAAGTAATTTTTTGGCCAATAGCCCACATTATCGCGGCATTCGTCACTAGCGGCATTTCGCTAATGTTTACTTGGATCCTTCAGCTAGTTGACCTAGGCTTGTCACTACGTCAGCGGGCTAAGTTCGCAGAGGCGCAACGGCAGGAAATGCTTGATGCGATCCGAGGCGCGCATAGTTAGTGTACCGCGAAACGAGATAAACGATACACTAACCAGCCCTGCTTAGCGCGGGGCTTTATGGGTGAAAGAATAAATTATGGAAGAACATATTAAAACACAGATAGCTGAACTAATGGTGAAAGCAGACGAGAGAATAGCGGATCTTAAACGAGAGTTAAAAGACGCACTTGATGACCTAGAGGCAGGTGATTGCGTAGGGTGGAGAAATCAAATGAGTATGCGAGAGCAAATGGAGATCGAAGACAAAAGTTTGGAGGATCAAGTGGTTATTATACTAGAGAAGGCGAAGAGATGAACTAAATCATGAAACCTAAGAAGCTGTACAAAGAATGGAAGGGTGGAGAAATCTGGGAGAAGGGTGCTCTATTCTGTGTTAAAAAACTACGGAAACGGATGATAAGGAGGCGCACGTGCCGATTTCAGAAGCACAAAAAGGCCGAGTACCAAGATTTAGACTAACACCCAAGATAAAAGGCGCTAGTCCGTTTCATCGACGTGTTATATCAAGTTAACCAGCCCTGCCTAGCGTGGGGCTTTCTAGTGCAATGATTAAACTAATACGAATAAACGAGAGCTACTACATCAACGCTGACGAGATTGAAGCACTAAGGATAACAACAGAGGCGCTTACGCTATACATGAAAGACGGCAGGGAGTGTTCACGCATTGAAATAAAGGCAGGCTCAGGCTACTACAAGACAGCTCGAAAGGCGCTAAGTGTCTAGCTCGCTCAAGATAAACAATCACTTAAAATATGAATAAAATAAAAAAATTAGTAGATAAGCACTCACTAAAATTAGACGTGCGTGACAACCCTTGGGAGTTGCTTAGTTGGATAGCGGAGAATACCTCCAATCAACAGAATGTCAGTATCAGCTAGTGAAGGAAATTTAAGCTAACGCCCAAGATCTTCAACTAACCAGCCCTGCCTAGCGTGGGGCTTTATGGTGCAATGAATAAAAAAAATAACAATTTAGAACTTTTAAGAGAAAAAACAAAAATAAGTTTAATATTGCCAAATGATTTAGATTCTCAATTCGCTCAGTGCGAGATTAATTTCGAGATGATGAAGGACTTATTTCACACAAAAACACAAATAAATAAATCTGGGAATTTCACCGAAGCTCAAGAGATTGAGATACAGAACCTTATATTAGCAATAAACGAATTTAAGTTTTTCCAATAAACCAAATAGAACACATAAAATTATGACTAAGATAAATAAAAACGATAACAATTCAGATCAAACCCTCAATTTCCCTGACACGGGTGACATTAAATTAAAAGATGCCGCTATAATGTGGAACCCACCTAAGGAAAGCGGCAGGCAAATAGCAGGTTACGCAGGCCAAATAAAAGTCACAACTTTACCGCAGGATAACACGACATACATCAGACTTTTAAGATGCACATCTGGCGCTTGCTGGACAGAATGGAGAGAGGAAGTCAATAAAGACAAATTGCTGTCTTATTTAATGAATGTGATTTTAGAGCTTATAACTTACGAGAAGTTTAATTTCGATGAGGTGGATAAAGCTTTAAGTGTGATACCGGAGTACAGAGACATTAGGGATAATAACCTCAGAAATATAATGTAAGAAGGTTGACTGTAAAAAATCTAACCATCCAACTCACTCAGAATAGCTTGATACGGGGCAAGGAACATTTTAAATTGTTCAGCCTCAGCGCTCGTCCAGTCACTCACTGGGCGGGCTTTTAGCTTCTTATCTATCTCCAATTTAAAGCGGCCCAGGATTGTGCCCATAGATTTAACGGCCACTGGCTTGGCATCACCTTCCGATGGCTCTTGCATGTCAATGATGCCGATGAGCTGCATTTGGCGCTTGTCGATGAAGTCACGCTTAGTTGCGACACGCTGAATGCTCATGTATCGCTTCACATCCGCACCATTCATGATAGGCGCTAAAAACTCCAATAAATCATGGCGCTTGATCTTAGATGCTTTTTCAATCAGTGCAGCAGTGTACACGCTCGCATCAATGGCAGCGGTCACACCATCACGGGCATCATCTACCCTGGCGAGTGCTTTGCTATGGCTGGCGGCTATCTCTTCTTGTAGTGTATCTAGTATTTCCATATTATTTGCGGGGCTTGTAACTATATCCAGTGCTGGCGAGGCCTGACTTTTTTATGATTTCCTGCATTGATTTAGATAAAGCTGCAACTCCAATCCCTAATGTGCCGGCTCTATCAGTGATCGACATTCCCTCATTATTAGCGGTGCCGAGCGCTAGACTCACAGCCCAAGCGGCAACATGAGGTGATGAGCTTGAGGTGATATGATCCATAGCTAAAGACATGATAGATAGCAGTCGCTGACTAGCTTCTCTATATTCATTTATAGGTTCATCGTCTACCATACTATCGTGTACAATGAATGGCTCAAATATATCGTCCTCTGTAAATTTCATGGATTTTTTATGGATTGGCAGGTTATAAATTCAACTGGATTAAGTTAATCAATCTATTCTTTTCTCGTCAATGAATATCTATTTTTAGAGAGGTCACAGAACGCTCACAGAGGGCTTAAATCGTCATGGCAAGTCAGGCGGGCTATTCGCTACGAGGCTGTGATGGGCTATCTACGGGCTTCTATGGATAGGCCCCCAAAGGAATCTCTTTGTCTTTTTTCCTCTGGTCGAGTTCGCCAACCCCTCCGTTAAAAAATGAACTTTCTCGCAAATAGTCGCGGGACTAGATCGAGATCTACAATTTCGATCCTTGCGGGCGGGTGAAATGTCTACATAATGAGAGCATGAGTGAGGAACCAAACAAAACCATCAGACACTACGCGGAGCTATACCAGATACCGCGCAACACGATTTCGAGGATTAAAAAAGAGGGCGTAGATTTAAGCGATCCAGCACAAGTTCGGTTTAGAATACTGAACTCAACAGGTAGACGGCCAACGAGTTGGATTGATGGTTGCCCTTGGGACATCGAGAACCTAGAGCGAGCGGCAGCCACCAACGCAACACCTGCCGAGATTGCCAGCGGTGATATAGAGGTGGAGATGGACAGCTTTCGTGACGCTATCCGCAAGGCAGATACTCAGATGGAGGCTAACTTGCTGAAGACCAAACTGGAGGGCTTGCAGCTTCTAAACAAGAATATGCTACTTGAGGGCACTTACATGAAAACTGAGGATGTGAATGACGCAGTGCAGAAGATCCTTTCCGTGTTCAGAACTGAAATCTCAGCCATGCCTACACTGCTTGGCGGTATGCTTGAAGGCTTAAAAGCTCCGGCCATCGTATCTAAAACAGAGGCGCTATTTCATCAACTCATGGAGAGCACAGCCAAGCGGCTAGACGAGCTTGCAGAAATCGAAACATTGAGCGATGAAACGACAGAGTAAACTAGGCAAGCTTCTAGCCTACGCATCCGAGATTATCCGACCACCTGAACGTTTAGCGGCTATCGAGTGGATGCAGAAATACGTGCCTACGCCCAGCTCGCATCGTTCACCGACTTACGACCTAGATAAGAGCGCTTTTATGGTTCCAGTGCTACAAGCCGTTACTGAGGAAGGTTGCAGCGAGGTGCATTGCATGATGGGTGTTGGCATGGGTAAGAGTGAAACGTTCATTGCTTCGGCATCCTGGTTGCTCGCGCATAGGTCATTTGCCACAATGATGGTGGCCCAGACTCAGGCAGAGTCACAGATTTTTGTTGAAACTCGCTTAATGCCATCGCTATTGCTTAATGAGCAGGTGAAACCACTATTGCCAACGCGGGCGCGAGACATACAGAAAAAGAAGATCCTGTTTCCGAATGGTAAACCTTTGCACTTTGGATCCGCTACAATGTCCACCTTGCAATCTAAATCACTGGATGCTGTATTTCTTGATGAGATATGGCTTTACGATGAGGGATTGCTTGAAGAAGCACGGAGGCGAACACACGACCGCGCAAACAGCATCGTATTCAGCGCATCACAGGCAGGCATCGAAGGCGATCAACTAGACCGCGCTTTTCATGACTCACTCTCTCACGTTTGGGGGTATAAATGTCCAGCTTGTGGCTATGAACAGCGTCACAGTTGGGGTCAAATGCGATGGGATCTTGACGAGGCTAGAGGCAAAGATGGCGCTATAAACTGGACTACTTTGAACGATACCATCCGCTACGAGTGCATCAATGGTGACTGCAACCACGAATACAGAGATACTCCGCAAGATCGGTATGAAATGAACAACATCCAAGGCCGTTACTTGTGTGATAACAATGAAGGCGCTAAACCTGGGCGTAAATCCTTCCGAGCTTCGGCAGTGGCGGCTTGCTGGATACCTTGGAGTAAACTAGTAGGCGAATGGCTGACAGCTATCCGAGACTTGAAACACGATGGCAACCGGGAGAGTAAGCGCATATTTATTCAAAAGCGCTTGGCTGAGTCATACGCTGAGGAAGAAGTGGCTATTAAATTTGAGAACAACCACGGGGAGCCATACAACCTAGAGGACTACAAGGACGGCAAGCCATATGACGTGGAAGGCTTCATTGAGCGAGGCAGGTTTCTTTGTATCGACGTTCAGCAGGATCACTTTCATTTCGCGTGCTATGCTTTCAGCGCGGAGGCCAATCTTGCGCTAGTCGATATAGGCAGATGCGAAACATGGGGCAGTCTGTTTAGTGTTCAACGAGCCAACAAGGTTCAAAACCGATTTGTGCTCATAGATAGAGGTTACAAGACGGCAGAGGTTGCGGTGCAGGCTAAAAAAGCTCAATCTGAAAGTCCGATGGATCGTGACAGATGGGTTCCGATGGCAGGTAGCAGTGCCAAAGGCTTTGCTATCAAAATCAATAAAGGCGGCAAGACCTACCTGAACGCAGTCAGTCAGAAGCACAATAGCGCGCAAGGCTGCAATCACACCTACCGAAACCACTCAAACATCATGATTAAGGATGATGTAGAGAGTATGTTAAACGGCAACACTATAAACACACTCAGAATCCCAATGGACGCGCCAAAGGACTATATCGAGTCTATCACTAAATCGGAGACGCGAAAACGGGTGAAGGGTGTGTGGACTTGGGTAAAAAGCCCAGGCAAAGTGGGTGATAACAACCACCAATTTGACTGCTTATGTTTGGCGGTGGCGGGCTTGTGCTTATATCAGGTGAAGCGGATTATTTCAGAAGGAGATAAATAGAGGTTGACGGCATACAAAGAAAAGTTCATTCTCTGAATGTCCGTCCAAAGACACTAATATATAACAAGCCCGCGCTTAATTGTGCGGGCTTTTTTGTGCTTAGATTGAATTTTAATCACTTTGCATGGCCTGCGGGAAATTATTGAGAACTTTAGTGCGTTACGGGAACAAAAGCCCGGAGAACTACGCCAAAATGGAAACGTGGTTTGAAGCTTCAATGGATAGCATTGCGGCAGGCAATGGCGGGCAGGTCACATCTGCCAGCGCTAACGGGGCATCATTTACGACTATGACAGGCGCAATGAGCAATACAGAGTGGGCAAATCTTTTAGACCAGGCATTACACATGATCGACAACGGCATCAAATACCAAACAACCTCACGCGCTCGCGTCTTATAATATGTCAGTACTAGACTCATACGGAAATCCGACAACAAGCAGCCGCAAGATGATTGCAGCAAGTGATAAATACTCGCAAGGGTTGCAATACGTTCCAGATATGTGCAGAGATCTTGACGATCTTTTCACCGCTTCAGATTGGCGATCAACTCTCACGCAATCGCGCTTAATCTTTGGCAACTTCGCAGTGCCACGGGCTGCCAGTATACAGAAGGCAGATTGGGCAGTAGGCCGCGCATGGGATCCAGAATTTCACGGAGAAGACCAAGCGTGGGCTGACGAATATGCGCTGCCATTCTTAGCGGATTGGTACAAACTAGGCGATGTGAGGGGTTGTAATTTCGATTTCACAACTAACTTATGGCTAGACTCACTAGCCACGGATCGTGATGGCGACTACTTTATCCTGCTAACTGAAAACGAGCTAGGCTATCCAATGACTCAGCGCATCCCAGCGCATCGCGTAGGCTCGCGCGGCTTCGGCCAGATGGTCACTAGAGGGCAATATGCAGGCAAGCGCATCGTCAATGGTTGCGTTAAAGACTCATACGGCAAGACAATCGCATTTTTAGTGTTAGGCGAGTCAGAAGCACAGGATGAGTTTATAGACGCTGCCAACATCCACCAAGGGCTAGATCCAGAGTGGCACGATCAAAGCCGCGGCATCCCAGCATTTCACGCAGCTATTCCTGAACTTCGGAAGGCTAAAACCTCCGAGGAATGGGAGCTAATGGCGCAACTTGTAGCAAGCTCGCACGCTCTTATCGAGTACAATGACGATGGCACACCAGATTTTGACGCACCTGACGTGGTGCAAAGCGGCTATGGTGAGGATGACTCACTTACAGTGCAGACATACAGCGGTGGCATGGTTAAGCATTACAAGGCTAACTCAGGCAATAAGCTTGAGTCGCTCACCACAGCACGGCCAAGTGATATGTGGGACAGCTTCCAAGACCGAGTGCAGCGCTCAGCCTGCCGATCTATTGCATGGCCTTACGAACTAGCCTGGAAAATGGATGGCCTTAATGGCGTGACTATCCGAAACGTTCAAGAGCAAGCCAGACACAGCGTAGCAAGTCGCCAAGACATTCTTAGAATTGCGGCATATAGGCAGATAACTTATGCAATCGCAAAAGGCATCGAAAACGGATTTATCCCAGCGCCAAGCAATCCGAAAGACTGGCGTGCATTTAGTTTCATCATGCCGGCACAGCTCAGCATTGACCCGCGCAATGACTCTAAGACCATGATCGAAGAATACAAACTAGGTATTCTTAACATGACAGGCATTACACGCGAGAAGGGCAAAGTTTATGCGGCACACATTCGCGAGCGAGCAAATGAAGTCATCGAGATGAAAAAAATCATGGCAGACGTTGAAGCTCAGAACCCTGGCTTCACCATCGACCCGCGCGAGATGATTATGCTCACACCCAATGAAATGGGAGAAACAACAGACGAATAATTAAATGAAAACTCAGATATTTAACGGCAGCCGGATTTGGTGCGCTACTAGCGAGGCATTACAAGAGATGGCTCACAATCATGATATGGCTATTAACGCTAACATCACAATGGTAGATTTCTTTACTGCCCGTGAACCGATGGCTATTAGTGAAGAAGGCATTGCACAGATTAACATCAGCGGTGGATTGCTAGACAGTCCACCAGCGATCCATGAAAAGACAGGCGGCACAGCTTACAAAACAGTTATAGCGGAGATTGATGAGGCTAAACTAGCAGGCGCAAAAGGCATCTTTTTCAATGTCTCTAGTGGCGGTGGCAGCGTCACAGGTTTAAAAGAAACATCCAATGCAATCATGTCTGCGGGTTTGCCTACAATGGCGCATTGTGACGGGGTAGCGTGCTCAGCGGCTTACTATCTAGCATCATCTGCGGACGAACTTGCGTCCAGTCCTTCGGCATTGGTTGGCAATATCGGCACAATCATGAGTTGGCAGAGTAACAGCGGGTTAGCTACCGAGGTTATCATCAACGACGGCGCGGATCTTAAAAGCACGTTTAAAGGTGAGTTGTCAGACACACAGCGCGAGTTTTTACAGAACCAGGTAAACGCTATTGGCGAAGATTTCAAGGATCATGTACTAAACACGCGCGATGCTATCGACTCCGAGGTTTTCCGCGCTGGCTGGTATAGTGGTGAGCAAGCAGTTGATCTTGGGTTAGTTGACGGCATTGCTACCAAGCGTGAGGCCATGGCAATCTTCCGAGGTGAGTTGAATTTGTAAAATCATTATGTCCTCTATTTTTAATAATAAAGAATTGAAGGCTAGTGTTACATCTCTTGAGGGTGAACTAGCCAAAGCGACAAGCCAACTTGAAGAACTGCAAGCTAGCAGTGGACAAGAGCTTGCATCTTATTCCCTGCAACTTGAGCAGGCGGCCAAGGATCTAAAACTAGCTGAGGAATCACTGGCAGCCTCTGAGGTTAAACTTGCAGAGGTTGAAGCCAAGCAAGACGACTTCGACGGTAAAGTAGAGGCCGCAGCAATGGTTAAGGCGGCTGCAATCGGCCATCCTGCGCCAATCCAAGACGACAAGCTAGATACAGACGCGAAAGCAGTCCTAGAAGCCGAGTACAAAGCACTTCCAGCAGGCGAGGCACGCGCAAAGTTTCGTCATCAGAACCCATCACTCTTTCTCTAACTCACACACTTAAAAAATTATGTCTAATACACTATCAGCGGGCTTAGTTCCAGATACCGCAGCAGATATGGCGATTACCGTTCTTCAGAACAAACTCGCAGCACTCTCAGTTTTTTCCACTGACTTCTCGGCAGATCTAGTTGATCCAACACGTCCAATGGCAATCCCAGTGGTCACAAGCGGTTCAACTACTCTTGAAAGCCCGACTAACTTTGAGCAAGGAGATTCCACAATTATCAGCGAGCTAGTTTCTCCGGTGCATCTTTCGCAGCCATTCCATATCACTCAGGCAGAGCTTAACAGCGGCCACAAGTTGGAGCGTTTGTTTAAGGTTAACCTCCGCAAGTTGGCAGACTCAATCAATGAGAAGGTTTATGCACCGCTCACAGTTGCTAACTACACCAACACACCAGTAGTTGCAGCGACTCCGGCAGACCTTGACACCGATGCACTCAAAACTGTTTGGTCGTCTATCTCTAACGCAGACGAGAAAAACATCGTTCTCCAAGGTGATTACTATGCTAACTACATCCCAGCTAATCGCGATAACTTCGCACTTAGTGACGGCATCCACGGCTTCGATAAGTTCCGCATGAATAACAACTTCGCAGGCGCTGAAGCAGCAGTAGTTGGATTCGCAGCAGACCCACAGGCAATGGCTATCGCCTCCCGTGTGCCAGCAATGACAGACGCAGCACGTGATGGAATGATGGAGTCACGTGTGATCGAGATTCCTGACCTTGGTATCGCTGTACAGTTCAATATGTGGTTCAGTCTTGCAAGCCGTACTACTTGGGCATCATTTGATATTTGCGTAGGATCTGCGAAAGCTGACGTATCTGCTCTCACTCTCATCAAAAACGCATAACCTATGAAGGCGATTTTAATCAGATCCAAAGCGGGCGAAGTTAAAAGCGCCATCTGCGGGCGTGCGGTTGATCTACTCAAAGAAGTCCGTGCGATTAAATGCGCTGGCGACTTCGGCAAAGGTTGCGACTTGGTAGAGGTTTGGACTAGAGCGGGTGGCGTTGTTAAACGTGTTTCGCTTGAGAATATCAAGGCCCAGAAGTCCATCAACATCCCAGTTGAGTAGATCACACAATAAAACTCTTAAGGCGCTCATTGAATTGAGCGCCTTTTTTATGTCCATGAATATTCAACAGCTAGTCAATTCAGCTCTATCCGCTCAGATGGGGACGCTAGGCGGTGAGGTTGTCACTATCAACGCGCAAGCCATCACCATGATACTTGCGGAGTCAGACGAGGGTGAGGACATCATGGGCGGCACACGCATCGAGAAGCGGCTTGTAGGCACTTTTCCGAGCGATGCAGCAATCACGTTTCGCCCTAATGACATGGCAGAGACGCGCGGCACAAAGTGGAAAATTGAGAGCATGAGGACAGGCCAAGCAATGACTGAGGTCACACTTCAAGCAGCTAACAAAGTGAAAAGTCGCTAATGGCTGGCATGGTTTCAGTCGAGATTGATAAAGCGGGCAAGCAGCAATTAGCGGAGGCGTTAAACGCTCTCTATATGTTGAGTGACAAACCGCTTGAACAGATTATGCGCGAGCAAGGGCGGTTGTTTGCGGTGAGTCTATCAGCATTCACTCACGTTGTAGGCAATAAGCCCGTCATAGGTAAGATGCAAAAAGTAGCTATTGAGAGATCAATTCTCCGCACATATAAGAGCGCTAACAAGGTTATGGGCGCGATAGCAAATAAGGGTGGGCGCAAGGCTGCGGAGAGGTTTAAAAAGTTCATTAAAAGCAATGACGTAGCGAAAGCGCAAAACATGGTGGACACAATGAACATTAGAGTTCCTGATTCACCTTGGAACAATAGGCCAATCAAAATCATGCGTTTCGATGGTGGAAAAGTTCATTACAATCGACGTAAATCTAAGACAACAGCACCGCCAAGCATCAATTACGTGGTTACTGATTTTAATAGAGTAGTAGGCGGCAAAGGTTCATTTGTTAGCATTGAGAAGCGTAAAGCAGGGCAACTCAAAGCAGGATGGTCAGAAGCGGCTAACGATTTAGGTAAAGGTATGTCCAACCCATCAAGCGGCATCCCAGCATTTGCCAACGCTAAGAACCACAAAACCAAAGGCTCAGGCAGAGTTAAAGGCGACAATGACACTAAAATAGTGACAGTGGCTAACATGGCTAACTATGCTGAAGCTTCGACAGTAGACCACAAGAAGGCTCTAGCGCTCAGAAAAGAGAACATAGACAAAGTTATCACAAGAATGCTAACGCGAAACGCTAGAGCCATCACAAGATCACAACGAAAGAGCGCAAGAAATGCGAAGAAAGCAGCGCAGTTTATAAAATTAGCACTAAAATAAAATGATAGATTTAGCCGGACGATGTGAAAAAGCGATTGCCACATATTTACAGAATGAAACAGGACTTGCAGGAGTGCCAGTGTATGAAGCAGGCGATGACGAGATGGCTATTGATAGCCATCCTTGTATCATTGTTGCGTGTCTCAACTCACCGAGGACGGGCGACACACCTATACAGATGTACGCCAAAACGCCTTCGATTGTTGTTAGTCTGTATGTGGATGCTACTGAGCAAACGCGAGCAGACTATCAAGGGTATGCGGCAGTGCTGGAGAATTGCCTAGAGAACCTGGCAGCAATCCAAGCTCACATAAACCCACAGACAACAGTGCAGGGCTTGCACGTTCACTACATCGAAGACTACCAGACCGATTCAGCGGTAGAAGAAAACGTTTATCAATTTGGCGTAGCGTTCGGGCTTGTTCTGGACTTAGTTGAAAGCAATTAATTCATTATGACTCTCACTCTCACGGCTGACGGCCAAACACTAGACGAAGGCATTTCTAATAATTGCGCCCATGCGTTCACGTTTTCGGGTGATTTCGGAGGCGGCACGCTTACATTGCTAGACTCTGATGATGTGCCACTTACTGAGGACGCATTTACTGCACCATCTAGGCGTGGTATTTATATCTCAGACGATACGCGCGCAATCTCTTATAACCTGACAGGCTCGACAGCGGCTAACATTGTTATCAAGCGCAAGCGCATTGGCACACCTAACCAAGTTTAATCATGTATCCATGCCTTGCATCATCTGGGCTAGATATGCCTCTAGATTTCTCGCTAGATTTCCCGTTAGATTTCTCGCTAGATGGCTGTGATTTCGGTGTGATTTCGCAAATAAAAGCACTCAATCCGCTAGTCGTCACCGATTCGGCATTGCTTAACTCTGCTAACGTCGGGCGACCGATACCGCAAAGGACGATGCGCGATTTTAATGGGACGACCCAATACGCGACCAAGGCAGTGAGCAACTACCGCAGCGGAGACGCGAGTGGGGCTATTGAGGTTACGTTTTCGACCACTGCGGTAATTACGACCGCGTTATTCTCGTCCGCAGATGAAACTACAAACGAAAACTATATGCTTTTAGGGGTGTCTGCGGAGGGTACGTTATTTATCCAGCACCGCAGCACGCTGTATGGTAACGATCAGGTGGCGACTATTGATAGCTACAATGACGGGCTAACTCACACAGCACGAGTCACATCAAACGGATCAGCTTACACTATTGAGGTTGATGGATTAGCGGTTGCTACAACTATTATATCTGGCACTAATAGTGGGGCGTGGTTTTCAACTACTGCGGGGCTAGATAATATTTCAGTCGGTGTACTAACACGGCTGACATCAGTCATTCACTTCAACGGCACAATTTCAGACGTTCGCATTTACGATCCAAGCGGGGAAGTTGTCAACCAGTGGGAACTTGTCGAGAATGGCGGCTCAACAATGCGCGATGCTTTAGGCGTGCATGGTCTAACCTACATCAATAACCCAGTAGTCACCACAGACAACACAGCGGCAAGCGACCCATTGAACGAGCGAGGAGTCACGGAGCGAACTGGATTTGACGGCACATCATACCTCACTAATCCAGTGAGTAACTACCGCAGCGGAGACGCGAGCGGGGCTATTGAGGTTACGTTTTCGACTACAAGCACATCTAATCAGGTTATTTTCTCGGCATCAGACGATTTAGGCGACTTTAATTTCTTTGGTGTAGGGATGTTTGATAATGGGAGTGTCTATATTCAACACCGAGAGCTTGGATTAGGTAGCGGCAGCGATAGGGTTGCCACAGTTGATAGTTATAATGACGGGCTAACTCACACAGCACGAGTCACATCAAACGGATCATCTTACACTATCGAGGTTGATGGTGTGGTGGTTGCTACAACTACTTCTGAGGGGTCTAATAGCGGAAAATGGCTATCCACCATGACGGAGTTAGATAACATTTCAGTCGGTGTCCTCAATAGACTATCAAAAGTAGCGTATTTCGACGGCATAATTTCAGACGTTCGCGTCTACGATCCATCAA
>ERZ1049444.571-NODE-571-length-33952-cov-6.732602_pt1 | contig 33952 bp, 31 predicted proteins | sample MGYA00383101_ERZ1049444 | MGnify/ENA primary metagenome ERZ1049444 (study PRJEB29581, sample SAMEA5548371) | metagenome | biome: marine; feature: coastal; material: water | depth 50 m | study: Short-term variability in the microbial, nano- and picoplankton... | reverse complement strand
ATTTGCCAGAAGCTATGGATCAACAGGCGGATGCGTTGGATGCGCTACGGGATGGTATTCAGCACTTAGATCAGGCATTTACCGAAGCCCAACGTTTAAATGAGGCTGATCAGGGCAGCGCAGCTCAAGGGCGCGGGCGCGGTGAGGCAACCGATCCGCTGGGGCGTCAGCAGGGCCGGCATGCGGGGGATGATGGGATGTCAGAGGCGCAGGAAAGGCAGGCTATGGAGCGCCAAGCGCAACAGCTGCTTGAGGAGATCCGGCGCCGTATGGGTGAGCGTGATCGCTCAAAACCCGAGCGCGACTATTTAGAACGCTTGCTTGAAAAATTTTAGGGTCAGGGGGTTAAAACACCTGCTTAACCTGCGCGAGAACCCATAGAACGCTTTGGTCAATCAATGGGTCTACACGCTGGCGCTGGGCATCCACCCACAGCGTATAAAGATCGGCATAGGGTGTCAGGCTTGGGGCTGCGTTGCTGAGTGTCTCCGCGTAAAGGTAAAAGAGCAAAGCGGCCGTCACGGCAGCAACCCCGGTTATGAAGCCCAGCCTGCCCAAGCTATGGGATGGCGTATCCGCGTTTTGGGCGGTGATGGGTTTGGGCGCAGGCGCGGTTTCATCAGCTTCAAGTTGATCTGGCTCGCTGGCCGGCGCAGGCAATGGCGCTGACGGAAGGGCGTTTATTGGCGCCGCCGGACCGGCCGGAAAGCTGCTTTGCGCAGTTTCAAGCGCCGGTGGAATGTCGGCTTCAAGCGGGGCTTGATCTTCTACGAATACAGAGGCGGCGCGCACTTTTGCCTCTCGATCCGCCTCCTGCCGCAAAACTTCTGCAACAGCCGGCGCGATGGGGGGGCGTTGAATCGCTGTTGGATTGTTAAAGATAGGGCTCTGTAGGTCGCGGTTGCTCGGTTCACTCGGTTGGGACTCGCTGTTATGCTCGATCGCGCCCTTTATATAGGCAAAGTCTTGCAGGCGCTGATCACCGCGGATATTTTCAATTGGAAAAGAGGCTTGCGGGTGCGGTTGGAACCAGGTTTCACCACAAGCTGAACATTGCACCTCGCATCCCGCCTCTGGAATAGCGTCTTCGGGCACTTCATATTGGGCTTGGCAAATTGGGCAGGCCAGAAGCATGGCAAGATAAACCTATCGTGTTTAGATCTTTAGCGTGTATTTCTAGCCCAATATGCGCTTAAAAACCCAGAGAGAAAATGGCTTTCTGCAAAAAATCATTTCGCGAAAGGCGAATGATAGATTGCAACGATGGCTGCACTGGGGCAAAACGGCTTTACGGGGCCTTAACAGATAGCAGCAGGATATGCTTTGATAGATTTGGAAAATGCAGCCTATTCCTATAGTGGAAACGAGCTTTTATCGGGTATGTCTGTCTCGATAACACCGGGCGCGTTTTATTTTCTGACGGGGCCCTCAGGGTCTGGAAAAACCACTTTTTTGAAACTGTGCTATGGCGCTTTAACCGCGACATCGGGGATCGTGTCTTTGTTTGGGAACAGTCGCGCGTCTATGTCTCGGGATGAAATTGCAATTGCACGCCGCAAAATCGGCGTCGTGCATCAAGATTGTCAGTTTTTGGATCATTTGAGCGTGATTGAAAATATAGCGCTGCCGTTGGAAGTGGCGGGGCAGGATCGTCTGTCGGATCAAATGAACCTTAAAGAGCTATTGGCGTGGGTCGGGCTGAACAAACGCGCCGAGGCCTATCCGCCCGAGCTGTCTGGCGGTGAACGGCAGCGGGCTGCTTTGGCCCGCGCGATCATTATGTCTCCGGATATTATTTTGGCGGATGAGCCCACCGGGAATATCGATTGGGAAATGTCTGAGCGGTTATTGAAGCTCTTGATCGAACTCAACCGCATGGGCAAAACGATTGTCGTTGCGAGCCATGATTTAAGCTTGATTCGCACCGCAAAAACGCAGGTTCCGGTGCGCGTTTTGCGGATTAACAATCGGCAAGTGCAACTTGCGGGGGCTGATTTATGATCGCCCCTATCTCAAATTTTCTGGCGATGATCTCAGGAGATGGACGTCGGAATAAAGTTGTTCCGCCCACAGGGTTTACGGCAACTCTTAGCACGGCCGCATCTGCAATCATGGCGTTTTTGGTTGTGTTCGCTCTGGTGTTGTCTTTGGCGGCTGATCGGCTTGCGGCGCGCTGGAGCACGGCCTTATCTGGTAGCGCTACATTGCGCGTATCAGCCTCGGCAGACCAGCTTGAGGCGCAGGTTCAGCAGGCTTTGCAGGTTTTGCAAACCACCAGCGGGATCGCCTCGGCCCGTGTGATGAGCGCCGATGAACAGCGCGCTTTGCTGGAGCCTTGGTTTGGGCCCGATATGCCGCTTGAAGATTTAGCCGTGCCTCGCTTGATCGATATCCAAGAAACCAGTGCAGGGTATGATGCCCAGGGTCTTCGGCTGCGTTTGGCGGCAGAAGTGCCGTCCGCGGTTTTGGATGATCATACGCGTTGGCAAAAGCCGTTGGCGCGGGCCGCGCAGCGGTTGTGGTTGCTGGGAATTGTGTCGATTATTTTGATGATAGCGGCAAATGCGGCGATGATTACGCTGGCCGCGCGTGCATCCATGGCGGCCAATGCGCAGGTGATCGCGGTTCTGCGTTTGATTGGAGCGACGGATAATTACATTGCCTCGGCCTTTGTTGGCCGGTTTACATTTCGTGCATTCGCGGGCGCCTCCATCGGCATCGCACTCGGCGCGGTGGTGGTGTATCTTATACCCTCAGAAGAGCCGCGCAGCCTGATTTTAACAGGGCTTGGCTTGCAGGGGCTGGAATGGCTCTGGCTGCTTTTTATTCCACCGTTTTCGGCAGGAACGGCTTATCTTTCGACGCGCCGCGCCGCTCAACAGGTTTTGGCGGGGCTTGCGTAGATGTCTGTTCTCAGATGGATCATGAGCGCGGCCTTTGTGTTTCAAATGTACCTGATGTTGGTGGTTGTTGGTCTTTTATTCCTGCCTTGGGCGCTTATAGATCGGCGCGGGGCCTATCTGGCTGTGCGCTCTTATGCCCATTGGGTGCGGTGGAGCGCCCGCTGGATGGTTGGGCTCCGTTCCGAAATACGCGGGATCATCCCAGAAGGGGAAGTTCTTATTGCCGCCAAGCATCAAAGCTTTTTTGACGCGATTTTGATTGTGAGTGCGGTTCCAAAACCCAAGTTCATCATGAAGAACTCGCTGAAATATGCACCTGTTCTGGGCTGGTTCGGTTTGCGGATTGGATGTATTTGCGTTGAGCGCGGCAAACGGACGCAAGCCATAAAATCAATGGTGGCTGCGGTCAATTCAGGCAATTCGCCTGCAGGACAGTTGATCATTTATCCGCAAGGCACCCGGATCGCGCCTGGCGCATCGGCGCCGTATAAGATCGGTACTGCGGTTCTTTATCAAGAAACCGGTCAAACCTGCATCCCCGCGGCAACGAATGTTGGCGTTTTCTGGCCCAAATATGGCATTCTGCGGCAACCGGGTTTGGCTGTGATTGAGTTTTTGCCTGCCATTCAACCCGGGCTAAGCAATGAGCTGTTCATGCATAGGCTGGAAGAGGTGATTGAGCAAAGTTCAAACGCGTTATTGGAAGAGGCGGCAACAGATGGATTTTATCCGGTCGGTCAAGACACTTGAGGCACTATATGGACAGGCGAGTCCGGCAAGCCTGCATAAAGTTGCAGATCATCTGACACCATTATATCAAGCTTGGATAGGGGCCGCGCGCTTTTGCGTGCTGTCAACAATTGGCCCCGCCGGTACCGATGGATCTCCGCGCGGCGATCTAGGGCCGGTGGTACGGATCCAAGACGATAAAACGCTTTTATTGCCCGATTGGCCCGGCAATAACCGTTTGGACAGTTTGCGCAACATCGTTGAAGATGGTCGCATTTCATTGATGTTTATGGTGCCGGGCTCAGATACGGTGGTGCGGGTAAATGGCCAAGCTTCCCTGACGACGGATCCGGATCTTTGCGCCAGCTTTTTAGACAATAAAGGAGGCCCGGTTTGCGTGATGGTGATCACTGTACAAGAGGTTTATATTCAATGTGCAAAATCGATAAAACGCGCAGCGTTATGGCAAACGCGCAATGCGCCGCATGTGCCGAGCCTTGGCCAGATTTTAAACGAAGCCACTGATCTTGAGGCTGGTGGGTCATCTTAGGTTGGGTATTCAGCCCATATCAGCTGACTAAAATCGTGTGGTTTGTGGCGCTTTGAGACGGGCCTGTCCACACATGCCTTTTTCGCAAGTGGCGCGAACCGCAGCAATATCGCCAGCCGGCAAAGCACCGCTTTTAGGCACATCGCCCGATACCAAAGTCTGCACCGCGCTTATGATAGCCGCTTGTGCTAAGCTGGCCCCTTAGTTTCGGATGCGAAACTTTCGAAGTCTATGCCGCCGCAACAGATCCCGAAAATGTCGGAAACACCGTCTTTACGAAGAGGTAAGCGGGCTATAGCCCAGAGGGATAAAATCGGACAAACCGATAGGAGGGAACGCCATGAGTTATAAATCTGATATTGAAATCGCCCGCGAAGCACAGAAAAAACCGATTCAGGAAATCGGTGCAAAGCTTGATATTCCCTCAGAACACCTTCTGCCTTATGGCCATGATAAGGCCAAGATTAGCCAAGAATTTATCAACTCGGTTCAAGCGAATGAGAGCGGAAAATTAATATTGGTAACGGCCATCAACCCGACACCTGCCGGTGAAGGGAAAACAACAACAACGGTTGGTTTGGGCGATGGGCTGAACCGGATTGGCAAGCGCGCTGCGATTTGTATTCGCGAAGCGTCTTTGGGCCCGTGTTTCGGAATGAAAGGTGGCGCTGCCGGGGGGGGATATGCCCAAGTCGTTCCGATGGAAGAAATGAACCTACATTTCACCGGTGATTTCCACGCAATTACATCGGCGCATAACTTGCTGTCGGCGATGCTCGACAATCATATTTATTGGGGCAATAAGCTTGAGATTGATCAACGCCGCGTGGTCTGGCGCCGCGTGATGGATATGAATGACCGGGCTCTGCGCGATATCGTAACATCGCTGGGGGGCGTGTCGAATGGGTTTCCGCGGCAAACTGGATTTGACATCACCGTGGCCTCGGAAGTGATGGCTATTTTATGCTTGGCAAATTCGCTTGACGATTTGCAAAAGCGGCTGGGTGATATCATCGTGGCGTATCGGCGCGATAAAGCACCAATTTACTGCCGTGATATCAAAGCCGATGGCGCGATGACTGTGCTTTTGAAAGATGCAATGCAGCCCAACCTTGTGCAAACCTTGGAAAACAACCCTGCTTTCGTGCATGGCGGGCCATTTGCCAATATCGCGCATGGCTGCAACTCTGTGGCTGCTACAACCACGGCGTTGAAACTGGCCGATTACGTAGTGACCGAAGCCGGGTTTGGCGCCGATTTGGGGGCCGAAAAGTTTATGAATATCAAGTGCCGCAAAGCCGGGATTGCCCCTTCGGTTGTGGTTGTGGTTGCCACGGTCAGAGCGATGAAGATGAATGGCGGTGTTGCCAAGGCGGATCTTGGACCAGAAAACGTGGCCGCCGTACAGGCCGGGTGTCCAAATCTTGGCCGTCATATTGAAAATGTCAAAAGCTTTGGGGTTCCCGTTGTGGTGGCGATCAATCATTTTGTCACCGATACGGATGCAGAGGTACAGGCCGTCAAAGATTATGTGGCCGAGCAAGGCTCGGAAGCAATTCTGTGCCAACATTGGGAAAAAGGCTCGGAAGGTACTGAAGTGCTGGCGCAGCGCGTGGCTGAAATTGCAGATGCGGATACCGCAAATTTTGCGCCCCTTTATGCCGATGAGCTCAGTTTGTTCGAGAAAATCGAGACCGTTGCCAAGCGTATTTATCGCGCCGATGAAGTTTTGGCTGATGCCAAAATTCGCACGCAGTTGAAAGATTGGGAAGAGGCCGGGTATGGGCACCTGCCGGTTTGCATGGCGAAAACGCAATATAGCTTTACCACGGATCCAAACCGACGCGGCGCACCTTTGGGGCACTCGGTGCCTGTGCGCGAAGTACGCTTAAGTGCGGGCGCAGGTTTCATCGTGGTGATTTGCGGGGAAATTATGACGATGCCGGGATTGCCATCTGTGCCAGCTTCGGAAGCGATTATGCTGAATGATTTAGGCCAAATTGAGGGGCTTTTCTGATAGAGTTTGGCCGCGTTTTGGCGCATATTGCCCCGAAGGGCATGATTTTGACGTGAAGGGAAAACCCAATGGCAGCGCAAGTAATTGATGGCAAGGCCTTTGCGGCGCAAATTCGGGTGCAAGTGGCCGAGCATGTAGCGCGGGTGCAAGAACAGAATCATATCGTGCCCGGATTGGCGGTTGTGTTGGTGGGAGAGGATCCGGCCAGCCAAGTTTATGTACGCTCAAAGGGTAAGCAAACGCTTGAGGTGGGGATGAACAGCTTTGAGCATAAGTTGGATGCTGACACATCGCAGATCGATTTATTGGCGTTAATCGGGAAGCTTAACGCCGATCCCAGTGTGCATGGCATTTTGGTGCAATTGCCATTGCCAAACCATCTTGATGAAGATCTGGTGATAAACTCTATTGCTCCTGAAAAGGATGTGGATGGGTTTCATATCTCAAATGTGGGATTGCTGGGCACTGGGCAGAAATCAATGGTGCCCTGCACGCCTTTGGGATGTTTGATGATGCTGCGCGCGCATCATGGGTCTTTGTCTGGATTGAATGCGGTGGTGATTGGTCGCTCCAATATCGTGGGTAAACCGATGGCGCAGTTGCTGCTGGGCGATAGTTGCACCGTAACCATCGCGCATAGCCGCACCAAAGATCTTAAAGATGTGGTGGCGCGCGCGGATATCGTGGTTGCCGCGGTGGGGCGTGCACAAATGGTGCCAGGAGATTGGATCAAACCGGGCGCCACGGTGGTCGATGTTGGAATCAACCGGATTGAAAAGCCCGAAGGTGGCACCCGTTTGGTCGGGGATGTGGATTATGACAGCTGCGCCGCGGTTGCCGGCGCGATCACCCCGGTTCCAGGGGGCGTTGGGCCGATGACGATCGCCTGTCTGCTGGCCAATACGCTGACGGCCTGTTGCCGCAGTAATGGGATTGACGAACCGCAGGGGTTAACCGCGTAAGCGCATCAAGTTCGTTTTTGTAGGCAAACCTCAGGTCACTTTCGCGCGCGGCATTGGAATGGGCTGCGCGCTCTTGCCGGTTAAAATGGCAAGGCCGGGCTTGTTTATCAGGCGGTCTAAGGTGGGATGATCGCAGCGCAAACCGCCGGTATAGGTTCCATAGGCGGGCAGAATCAACCGCGTTTCATCCAGCAAGAAACAGGCAAAACTGCGCGCGCGTCCGCGCAAGGAAACCTGCGCTTTGGGGTGATAATGCCCCGAAACCTCACCAGATGACGCGGGATTGGCGATATGGCGAAACAGCAGCGGAGCGCAGGCGAATTCGGCCATATGCTGGCCACCCAAATGAATTGGCCCCGGATCGTGATTGCCTTCGATCCAAATCCAGCGCCGCCCTGCCTGAAGCCGCGCTATCCATAATTGCGCGTCTTCAGGAAAGGCGCGCTCTGCGCTGAGATCGTCAAAACTATCCCCCAGGCAGATCACCGTGCTTGCGCTGGTCTGCTCGAGGTCTCGTTCTAGCCGGCTCAGCGTGTCTTGAATTTCATAAGGCGGCAGGTTTGCGCCGCCTTTTCGGCTGATCCGTTCCGCTTTGCCCAAATGCAAATCTGAGACGCAAAGCAATTCGAGCTCGGGCCACCATAAAGCGCCAGAGGGCAATGCGAGCAAGGCCGCGCCTGATAATGTAAAGGGAAAGCCGTTCACAGAGCGGTACTGGCTAGAGTTTTGCAGGTTTGGCACGTTAGAATTCCAATCCGGCTTCTACCATTAGGGCGGTGGCTTTCTCAGCCAGCAACCGGTCCATCGCCTGGCCTTCAACAGGAACGCGACCTGCTTCCAAAAACAACGGGGCAGCCATCGGTGAGACATGCGGCAAGGCACAATGGACAATCCGTGTTGCGCGCTTTTCAAGCAATTCTTTTATACGGTCAAAATCCACCAAGCCTTGCCGTGCTTCGCTTTGGGTGATGGCGAGCAAGATGTGCTCAGGATCATATTTGCGCAATGTGTCATAGAGAATATCAGATGAAAATGTGGCTTGGCGGCCCGATTTACGTTGGCCTGGCAAATTGCGCTCGATCAATCCGGCGATGGTGGCAACAGCACGAAAGCTACGTTTCATAACGGCATTTTCACCCAACCAATCCGCAAGGCCTTTTTCCAAATCTGTCAGATCAAACAGCGCTTCAGGGGCGGTAATCTTTTCAAGCCCCCAAATCAAGGTTGCGTAATCGGTGGCCACAAACCCAAGCGGGGCCAGGCCCTGCGCTTCAAGTTGCTTGGTGATCAGCAACCCCAAAGTTTGCTGCGCATTGCGCCCTGCAAAGCCATAAATAACCAAATGCTGCTGCCCGCGGCGCGGAAACGTTTCTAGCAACAGGTGGTCTCGGCTTGGCAGGCGTGAAAGCGTTTGCTGTTGAAACAGCCATTTTTGGATAAAAGCGGGGAGACCCTGAAAGTTTTCTGTGTCAAAGCGCTTTAAAATGCGCTTGGAAAGCTGCGTTGATGTGGCAAATTTAGTGCCCGCAAAGGTGGCGATTTTGGGTTTTTTATGCGCATGTCGCGAGACTTCGACGACCATGTCGCGCAGGCTTTCAAACCGCACCACTTGTCCTCCGATCAAAAAGGTGTCGCCCGGGGCAAGCGTGGCGGCAAAGGCTTCTTCCACCTCGCCAAGCGGCTTGCCCCCGCGCCGCTTATGCAAACGCACTTTCAGCGTATCACTGTCTTGGATGGTGCCAACATTAAGCCGCAACCGGCGGGCGCTGCGCGGATCACGCAATTTAAAATCTCCATTGGGATCTTGCTGCAAACGGTGCCATTGATCATAGCGGCGCAGCGCGTAGCCCCCAGTGGCACAAAACTCAAGACAGGCGTCAAATTCGCGGCGCGTTACCGCGCTATAAGGGCCTGCCTGTTTGATTTGCGCGAATAAAACCTCTGGATCAATCGTATCAGCGCAGGCGCAAAGCAGAATATGCTGGCAAAGCACGTCCAATCCTCCGGGGGGACGTGGCTCGCCATCCAAATCATTTTCCTGTACAGCTTCTAAGGCGCAAAGGCATTCGACCACTTCAAAGCGGTTGGCGGGCACAATTAGGGCTTTAGAGGGCGCGTTATAGCGATGGTTGGCGCGGCCAATACGCTGTACAAGCCGTTTGACGTTTTTTGGGGCTCCAATTTGAATCACCAAATCAACATCGCCCCAATCGATCCCAAGGTCCAAACTCCCAGTGCAAACGATCGCCCGCAAGGCCCCCGCTGTCATTGCGGCCTCAACCTTTTGACGCTGTTGGCGATCCAAGCTGCCATGGTGGATCGCGATCGGTAGCGCGTCTTCATTGGCCAGCCATAAATTATGGAAAAACAGTTCCGCTTGCGCGCGTGTGTTGTGAAAAATTAAGGTCGTTTTATGGGCTTTGATCTGGGCGAGCACATCTGCAATCGCATATAGCCCGCCGGCGCCGGCCCATGGCGGTGTGCCAGAACTGCTAAGCATTTGAATATGTGGCGCGGGCCCCGCATCTGCGATCAAAATCGGGCAGGTTGGCGAAGTGGGAGATAGGAAGGTCGCGATTTCGGTGGCATCTTTCACCGTGGCAGATAGGCCGACGCGGCGCATATCCGGGCAGAGCGCCTGTATGCGGCTGAGCGCCAGCATCAATTGATCGCCCCGCTTGCTTTCGGCAAGGGCATGAATTTCATCGATAATCACCCGTTGTAAGCCAGAAAAGATATTTGCTGCCTCGGGATAAGAGATTAAAAGCGCGAGGCTTTCCGGTGTGGTAAGCAGAATATGGGGCGGGGCGCTGCGTTGGCGCTTTTTGATATGCGATGACGTATCGCCCGTGCGGTCTTCCACCGAAATATCCAGGCCAAGTTCATCGATTGGGCTGATCAAATTGCGTTTTATATCGGCGGCTAAAGCCTTAAGGGGGGAAATATACAAAGTATGCAGCCCCCGCGACGGTTGCTCGGCCAGCTCAATCAGGCTGGGCAGAAACCCTGCCAAAGTTTTGCCAGCCCCGGTGGGCGCAATGAGCACCTGCGCGGGCAGATCTGCTGTTTCCAGCATTGCAAGCTGATGGGGGTGTAAAGCCCAGTTTTTGCGGGTCAGCCATGTTGCGAATTTATTTGGAAGCGTGGTCATATCAAAAGGATAGCGGTCAAGGCGCATTCGGCAATGGCCAAGGGGCGGGTTTCAAAATGAAGGATGCCGCCCTTGCATAGCCGGAAGACATGTTTTTGGCCCCAGCCCTTTAAGTGAAGCGCATGTTTTTGAATGATTTGATTATTCTGGCGCTTTTAAACTTTCTTCTGGATGCAATTTGGGCGGCCATAAGCCGAAGCAGATGCGCGCGCTTTTCTCGATAGGCCTAGGCAACAATATTGGCCTGCGTCGCGGCACGCAACTCTTCCGGGCTGACGCCGTCGGCGCATTCAACGATCTTCAAGCCGCCCTCAACCACATCCAAAACACCCAGATTGGTGATAATTCGATCTACCACGCCGGTTCCGGTCAGGGGCAGGCTGCATTGCTTCAAAACTTTACTGTCGCCATGCTTGTTGGTGTGGTCCATAACAACCACAACGCGGCCAACACCTGCCACCAGATCCATCGCGCCTCCCATGCCTTTGACCAATTTTCCTGGAATCATCCAATTGGCCAAATCGCCGTTTTCGGCAACTTCCATGGCGCCTAAAATAGCCATGGCTATTTTGCCCCCCCGGATCATGCCAAAGCTGGTGGCGCTGTCAAAATAAGCGGTTTGCGGCAATTCGGTGATGGTTTGCTTGCCCGCATTGATTAGATCGGCATCTTCTTGGCCTTCGATGGGAAACGGGCCCATTCCAAGCATACCATTTTCAGATTGCAGCGTGACTTCAACGCCTTGCGGAATATAGTTGCTGACCAAAGTTGGAATACCAATGCCCAAATTGACATACATTCCATCTTCCAGTTCCAACGCCGCCCGTGCGGCCATTTGATTGCGATCCCAAGCCATAATGCGCGCTCCTTATGCTGCCGGGCGCGTTGTGCGCTGTTCGATACGTTTTTCATGGGTGCCTTGAACGATGCGGTGCACATAGATTCCCGGCAGATGTATTAGATCAGGATCCATCGATCCTGTAGGTACAATTTCTTCCACTTCAGCCACACAGACCTTGCCTGACATTGCTGCAGGAGGATTGAAATTGCGCGCTGTTTTGCGAAATATCAAATTTCCGGTTGCATCGGCCTTCCATGCTTTCACGATGGAAAGATCGGCGAATAGCCCTTCTTCCATAATATAGGTTTGGCCGTTGAACTCTTTATGTTCTTTTCCCTCGGCGATCACTGTTCCAACGCCTGTTTTTGTGTAAAATCCAGGGATCCCGCAGCCGCCAGCGCGTAAACGCTCGGCCAAAGTGCCTTGTGGGTTAAATTCTAACTCTAACTCTCCTGAAAGATATTGGCGCATGAATTCCGCATTCTCGCCAACGTAAGAGCTGATCATTTTTTTGACCTGCCGCGTTTGAAGTAAAATTCCGATCCCAAAAGCATCGACACCTGCATTATTAGAGGCGAAAACAAGATCTTTTGTGCCTGTCTCTTTGATCGATTGCAGAAGAAGCTCGGGGATACCGCACAACCCGAACCCACCGGCCGCAATGAACATCCCATCGAATAAAAGCCCGTCTAAGGCCTCTTGTGCAGACCCATATATCTTTTTCATCGCAACCGCTCCTGACCGATCAATTTGCTCTTATCTGGCTGAGGGAGGCCTTAGAGTCAATTCTTAGGCATCGCAAAACGCGAAAATCTTGGGGCGCTGGAACGCGTTTATTTTTGCGCGGCGCAACGCTCGCCTGATTGGCGCCAAATGAGATTATATTCAGGTGGCCGGTTTCTTCTTTGCTGGGGTTTTCTTTTTGGCTGCGGGCTTCTTTTTGGCCGCGGGCTTTTTACCGCCTTTTTTGGCCTTTGCTTCGATTAATTCAAGCGCTTGCTCTAACGTAACACTTTCCGGTTCCATGTCTTTGGGCAGGGTGGCGTTGATTTTAGCAAATTTCACATAGGGGCCGTAGCGGCCCGCCATCACTTGAATTGGCCCGCCTTCGCTTGGATGCTCGCCCAATTCTTTCAGCGGTTTGGCTGCGCTGCCGCGCGCTCCGCCGCGTGAAGCGACTTTTTTAGCGAGCTCTTCCACGGCGCGGTTCATGCCGATGGTAAACACATCCTCTGCCTCTTTAAGGTTGGCGTAAAGTCGGCCGTGTTTGACAAATGGACCATAGCGCCCAATACCAGCTTCGATCATCTCGCCATCTTCGGGATGCGGGCCGATTTCGCGCGGCAAGTTCAGTAAAAGTAAGGCTTTTTCAAGATCCATTTCACCCGCAGCCCAGCCCTTGGGCAGGCTGGCACGCGGTGGCTTTGGTTGCTCTTCTGTGGCCTCTCCCCTTTGAATGTAAGGACCAAACCGGCCTTTTTTTAGGCTTATTTCATCCCCGGCATCCTCGCCCAAGACGCGCTCACCCGCATCATCAGCATCCCCATTCATAGGCCGCGTCAAGCGACGATCTGGATAATTCCCGCACCCGAGAAAACCGCCGGTGCGCGACGTTTTTAGATGTAGCACGCCCACGCCGCATTTGGGGCAGCTGCGCGGATCGCTGCCATCGGCGCGGGGGGGATAGAGTTGCGGCGCAAGAGCGTCATCCAGAACATCCAACACTTCGGTGATCCGCAATTCTGATGTTTCCGCGATTGCGGCCGAAAAATCACGCCAAAACTTTCCAAGCAGATCTTTATAATTCGCATTGCCCGCGCTCACATTGTCAAGCTGGTCTTCCAGACCGGCCGTAAACTCATATTCCACGTATTGTTTAAAGAAATTCAGCAGAAAAATGGTAACGATGCGGCCTTTATCTTCGGGGATCAGGCGGTTTTGTTCTTTGCGCACATAGTCGCGCTCTTGGATTGTGGTCACGATGCTGGCATAGGTCGAGGGGCGTCCAATCCCAAGCTCTTCCATCCGCTTCACCAAAGTGGCTTCCGTGTAGCGGGGCGGAGGCTGGGTGAAATGCTGCTCGGGTGTGACAGCATTGGTTTGCATCGCTTCGCCCTGCATCAATTGGGGCAGCCGTTTGTCATCGCCATCGCTTTGGCTGTCATCGCGGCCCTCTTCATAGACCTTCAAAAACCCATCAAACAAAATTACCTGACCGTTTGCGCGCAGGCCCACCTGAGCATCGGCGCTGCCGATTTCAACCGTGGTGCGCTCAATTTTGGCGGCTGCCATCTGGCAGGCGATGGTGCGTTTCCAAATTAAATCGTATAATTTGCGTTGATCTGCATCGGTTAATTTTAAACTGGCCGCATCGCGCGTTGCGTCTGTGGGGCGAATACATTCATGCGCCTCTTGGGCGTTGCGCGCCTTGTTTTTATACATTCTGGGGCTGTTGGGTAGATAGTTTTCACCATATCGGTCTTTGATCGCATCGCGCGTCGCCATTACGGCTTCGGGCGCCATATCAATGCCATCGGTTCGCATATAGGTGATGTGACCGGCCTCATAGAGGCGTTGCGCAGCACTCATTGTTTGGCGCGCGCCCATGCCAAATTTACGCGAGGCCTCTTGCTGCAGGGTAGAGGTCATAAACGGCGCTGAGGGGTTGCGATTGCCGGCTTTGGCTTCCACCGATTGCACCGAAAGCTGGCGGCTTGAAATCGCCTGAACGGCCAGCTCTGCTTGCGGTCCGTTATTTAAATCAAATTTGTCTAACTTTTTGCCGGCAAGGCTGACCAATCTGGCGGTAACGTCCTGGCCACGTGGCGATTGCAGCAGGGCTTCGACGCTCCAATATTCCTGCGGTCTAAACGCTTCTATTTCCAGTTCGCGCTCGACGATCATGCGCAAACATACCGATTGTACGCGCCCAGCCGATTTCGCCCCTGGCAGTTTGCGCCATAAAACCGGAGAAAGATTGAACCCGACCAAATAATCCAAAGCGCGTCGGGCTAGGTAGGCATCCACCAATGGCGCATCGACTTCGCGCGGGTTGTTCATCGCTTCGGTCACGGCTTTTTTGGTAATCGCGTTGAACACCACCCGGCTGACGGGTGTATCTTTTTTCAATACTTTGCGTTTGCGTAGTGTTTCTTCTAAATGCCAGCTGATCGCTTCGCCTTCGCGATCCGGGTCAGTGGCTAAGATCAACGCATTGTCTTCCTTTAGCGCATCGGCAATGGCTTTGATATGCTTTTTGCTGTCGGCGCCGACTTCCCATATCATGTCGAAATTGTTTTCCGTATCAACCGATCCGTCTTTCGGGGGCAAGTCTCGAATATGCCCGTAAGAGGCTAAAACGGTAAAACCCGACCCAAGATATTTGTTAATCGTCTTAGCTTTGGCCGGTGATTCTACGACGACAACGGGCATTCAAATTCCTTTCGACTCGGTCGGATCTTTATGACCGGAGACCATGATGCCGAAAAGACCGGCTTGTCAATCCAAGGAATTTGGCAACTATGATTTTCGTTAAAACGGAGTGTGCGCGGCTCTCAGATCGGTTGGATTGGTAAAATTATGGTCTTAAAGACAGATGGCCGCCGGCATGCCGGAGTAGTTTTTGATCCAGCTCAAGCTCGGTGATGGCTGCGTTGCATTCCGCCACGGGCCGCGCAAGTCTGCGGATTAGGTGATTTTCTGAAATCGCGGTGACGCTCAACCGATCTAAGATATCTTGCTGCAGCTGTGATTTGGATGTCTGCGCGGGTTCATGCGCTGCGCGACCGCCCATGACGGGCGGCTGACAAGAGGCGCTATTAAGCGGTGCTTTATCATTTTCGAGGGGTATCACGTTTTGCCTTAGGTCAAGCACGTCTTGCGCATTGCGCACCAAAGCAGCGCCATCGCGGATCAGCGCATTGCATCCAGCCGCCCGCGGATCCAACGGGTGCCCGGGCACTGCAAGCACATCGCGACCCTGATCAAGGGCGTTTCTTGCGGTGAGTAAGCTGCCAGATTTCAACGCGGCCTCAACAATGATGGTTTGCGCCGCCAATCCCGAAATAAAACGGTTTTGAATGGGTAAGTGATGCGCTTGCGGGCGCAAATTAAGGGGTTGTTCTGAAAGTAGGAGCCCCTGTTTGGCGATAAAGGCGGTGAGGGCTTTATGTTCGGGGGGATAAATGGTTTTGAGTCCACCGGCCAAAATAGCGATCGTTCCAGTTTCAAGTGCAGCCTGATGCGCCGCAGCATCGATGCCTCGGGCGAGCCCAGACACAATGCAATCCCCCGCCTGCCCCAAATCATGCGAGAGCCGGCGCGCCATCTGGCACCCCAAAGCCGGGGCGTTGCGCGCGCCCACAAGCGCCGTTACCGGGCGTTTTGTGAGGTTTAAATCTCCGCACGCCCAGATCAAAGGCGGTGCATCTGAAATTTGGCCCAGTTGTTTTGGATAGTCGGGCTGGCCTCTAAACACCAATCGTGCGCCATATTTGATGCCTTGCGACAATTCTCTCATAGCATCTTTTTGCGAACAGGCTCGATAGCCAGCCAACCCGCGCGATTGGGCAATATCTGGCAAATGCTCCAACGCGTTTTGGGCTGTTCCATGTTCAGCCAGCAAACGATAAAAGGTGCTTATTCCCACCCGCCGCGAGCGTAAGAGACGAAGCCAATCCAGTTGATCATCTTCCGTTTTGGGTGGGAGTAGGGGGTGAGAGGAAGAAAACAAATCGTCGACCATCACAACTCCGCCGCTTACGAGAACCCTTCTACACGAGAAGTGGTTAAATCATCGTAAAGCGTGGGCGCATGATCGTATTATTCCGCCGATCCGCCCACCGTCAGCCCGCCAATCATCAAACTGGGCTGCCCAACCCCCACCGGAACCCATTGTCCGGCCTTGCCACAATTGCCCATACCCGGATCCAAGGCCATATCCGATCCGATTGCCCGGATCTGTTTCAGCGCGGTGGCACCATCGCCAATTAAAGTGGCACCTTTCACCGGCGCGCCGATTTTGCCGTTTTTCACCTGATAGGCCTCGGTGCAGGAAAAGACGAATTTGCCATTGGTGATATCGACCTGACCGCCGCCAAAGCCCACGGCATAAAGGCCATCTTTAAGGCTGCTTACAATATCTTGAGGCTCCGTTTCACCGCCCAGCATATACGTGTTGGTCATCCGCGGCATGGGCATATGGGCATAGCTTTGCCGGCGGCCATTGCCGGTGGGTTTGACGCCCATCAAACGTGCATTTTGGCGATCTTGCATCAACCCGGTTAATATGCCGTCTTCGATCAGGGTCGATTTTTGCGAGGCTGTGCCTTCATCATCGATATTGATCGATCCACGCCGGTTGGGCAGCGTGCCATCATCCAAAACGGTCACGCCTGGCGCTGCGATCCGTTGCCCCATAAGGCCGGCAAAGGCGCTGCTGCCTTTTCGGTTGAAATCGCCCTCAAGCCCGTGCCCGATCGCTTCATGCAGCAAAATGCCCGGCCATCCCGGCCCTAATACAACATCCATCATCCCGGCTGGGGCGGCAATCGCGTCTAGGTTGACCGCTGCAATTCGCAGGGCCTCGCGGGCTTTAGGCTGCCAATCTTCGGGGCGGATCAACTCGGAAAGAGAAAATCGCCCTCCACCTCCCGCGCTGCCACTTTCACGGCGCCCATTATTTTCTAAAATCACCGAAATATTGACGCGAGTCATGGGGCGCAGATCGGTAAAAACCTCGCCATCGGGGCGCATAATCACCACCTCTTGCAGACTGGCTGCGATAACCGCGCTGACTTGTACAACGCGTTTGTCTAAGGCGCGCAGATAGGCATCTATCTGTTTTAAAATATCTACTTTTTGAGCAAAGCCGATCTCTGAGGTTGGATCAAACGAGGCATAGAGGCTGTTATTGCTGCGTTGCGGCGCGTCAGCCCATTGGCCTCCCTTATCCGCCACGGCCAACGCAACCGTGCCCGTGGCTCTTTTTATCGCGGCCTCTGAAATCTCGCTTGAATGGCCATAGCCGGTTTTTTCGCCGCGCACAGCGCGCAGTCCAAACCCTTCTGAGGCATCAAAATTTGCAGTTTTTATGCGTTGATCGTCCAGAACCAACGTTTCTGACCGGCAGCGTTCGAAAAACAACTCGCCATCATCCGCGCCTTGGGTCGCGGTTTGCAACAAATTTAAGGCGATGTGTTTGTCAAGGCTGAGCGCAAACGGGTCAAAGGTGTCTTCGTGCATGGTATCCTCATTTGTCTCTGAGCCGTGATGCTCAATTTTTGAAGCAGGGGCGTCCGTTTGCCGCAAGGTTCTGGCTTTATCTCTGACGCAGAATATGATTTTAACCGCCCCAAAGACAATGGGATTCTATCAGGTCGTTTGGCCGCCGCGTTTCCTTTAAAAACTGCCGCGTAACGGAGTAGGGTGATTGATGCGTATTATAAGTAAAATTTTTGGCGTGATTGCTGGGATGTCCGCCATGCCGGCTTTGGCACAGGATGGGTTGGAAATTATCGGAATTCCGATAGATCGGGGCCTTGGGTTTCAGCCAGCTGTTACGGAATTGGCCAGAGATTTGCAGTGGTTGGATGCGATGATCCTATATATCATCACAGCGATTGTGGTGTTTGTTACGGCGCTTATGGGCTATGTAATCATACGCTATAACCGCCGCGCCAACCCAAATCCGGCCAGCTTTACGCATAATTCGCCTGTTGAAATCGCATGGACAGTTATTCCGGTTTTGATCTTAACCGTGATCGGCGTGTATTCCCTGCCAGTTTTGTTCAAACAGCAAGAAATTCCGGAAGCGGATCTGACCATCAAGGTAACCGGCAATCAATGGTATTGGGGTTATGAATATGTCGACCATGGGTTTGGGTTTGACAGCTTCATGATTGGCGATGGCAAAGTGCTGAATGATGAGGTTGAGGCCGAGCTGGTGGCCGCGGGCTATACGCGTGACGAATTCTTATTGGCGACCGATACAGCTGTTGTGGTGCCGGTAGGTCAAATTGTCGTAATGCAATTGACGGGCGCGGATGTGATCCACAGCTGGACCATCCCAGCCTTTGGCGTCAAACAGGATGCCGTGCCGGGTCGTTTGGCGCAGCTTTGGTTTAAAGCTGAAAAAGAAGGTGTGTATTTTGGTCAATGCTCCGAGCTTTGCGGTAAAGACCATGCGTATATGCCAATCACCGTGAAAGTGGTCAGCCAAGAGGCCTATGAAGAATGGCTCAAAGGCGCAATTGATGAGTATGCGACGCTCGCGCCACACGCAGCGCGTGTCATCGCAGGATAACCAGCCGAAAAGCCGAGCCGGCGCATAACAATGGAAATGAGTTTTTAATGACCGACGCAACACTCGACGCCCCGCAAAATGAAATGGAAGCCAGCTTTGGCGACTATTTCGCGTTGCTCAAGCCACGGGTTATGATTTTGGTGGTGTTTACGGCTTTGGTCGGGTTGCTTGCAGCCCCCGTGCCGCTACACTGGGTGGTGGCGTTTGCTTCTATTCTGTTCATTGCTGTCGGGGGCGGTGCCTCCGGTGCGTTAAATATGTGGTGGGATGCCGATATTGATCGGGTGATGCGGCGCACCCAAAAGCGTCCGATCCCTTCTGGCCGTGTAAGCGCAGAAGAAGCCAAAATTCTGGGCTTTGCACTGGCAGGATTTTCAGTTGTTATGCTGGCGTTGGCGGCCAATCTATTCGCAGCCGCGCTGCTGGCATTCACAATTTTCTTCTATTTGGTGATCTACACAATCTGGTTGAAACGCTGGACTCCGCAAAACATCGTGATTGGTGGTGCGGCAGGGGCATTTCCGCCGATGATCGGTTGGGCCTGCGCAACGGGGTCGGTCTCGATTGAAAGCGTTTTGATGTTCGCGTTGATCTTTATGTGGACGCCGCCGCATTTCTGGGCATTGGCCCTGTTCATGCGCAATGATTATGATGCGGCAGACGTGCCTATGCTGACGGTAACGCATGGCCGTCGGGTTACGCGTAACCATATCCTGGCTTACACCGTTTTGCTCGCGATTTTGGCGATTGCAGCGGGATTTACCAGCATTGGCGGCGCTGTGTATCTGTTGGTGGCGGTGGTTTTGAACGGCGCGTTTTTGATCGGAGCTTGGAAAATTTGGCGCCGCGATGAGGAGGAGAGCGAGCTTGACAATTTCTTGGCCGAGCGCAAGTTTTTCAAACTTTCACTGATATATCTGTTTGCCCATTTTGGGGCAATTTTGCTTGAAGCCGTTCTATCACGGGTTGGCTTAGGATTGTGGTCATGAGCTTTCAAAAAGAACATGAGCTGCACAAACGCCGGTTCGGGCGGAATTTGGGCGTTGGTCTTATTCTGGTGGCCTGCGTGGTTTTGGTTTTTGGGTTGACGATCGCAAAAGTCACGCGCGGAGATTTTGAACGCGCCACCGCCAAAATGGATCAATAATGTCGTCCCGGGCCTATCAAAAAACCGCATTAAAAGCCGTGGCGCTTGTGGTGGTTATGGGTTCGTTGGCTTGGGCATCGGTGCCGTTTTATGATTGGTTTTGCCGCACAACGGGCTTTGGCGGCGTGCCCAGCATCGTTGAGGCAGATTCTGAAGTGATCTTAGAGCGCACGATGAAAGTGCGGTTTGATGCTTCCTTGGAACGCGGCATGCCGTGGGAGTTTACGCCGGTTGAGCGCGAAATGGAGCTTAGGATCGGTGAAACGGGCTTGGCATTCTATGAAGCTTATAACCCAACCGACCGGCCCGTTGCCGGTTCTGCCAGTTACAATGTTACCCCATATGAGGCGGGTGGGTTTTTCAACAAGATCGCTTGTTTTTGCTTTGAAGAGCAAATTTTGCAGCCTGGGGAACGGGTGCAAATGCCGGTAACTTTTTATATTGATCCGGAACTGGCAGAGGATCGAGATGCGCAATTTACAAAGGTGATCACTCTGTCTTATACGTTTTACGAAATTGATCTGCCGTTAGGCTCTGCGTCTATAGGAAATGATCAGCCACAACCTGTTTATTAAGAAGGCCAACGAGGGAATCCAATGGCACACGCAAAAAATCACGATTATCACATCCTTAACCCCTCTTTATGGCCGCTTATTGGCGCCCTGTTTGGGTTCATCATGCTTTTTGGAGCGGTGTTGTTCTTTCATGACAAAGGCCCTTATTTGCTGCTTATCGGCTTTGTTGGCGTTATATACGTAATGTACGGATGGTGGGCCGAAACGGTCGCCGAGAATAAAGAAGGCGATCACACACCCGTCGTGCTGATCGGACTGTGGTACGGTTTCATTTTGTTTATTATGTCAGAGGTGATGTTTTTCTTGGCGTGGTTCTGGACGTTTTTCAAACACGCAATGTACCCGATGGGTGAAATGAGCCCAATCGTTGATGGGGTCTGGCCGCCCGTTGGTATTGAAACCTTTGACCCTTGGCACCTGCCGCTGATCAACACGCTGATCTTGTTATGTTCAGGCGCGGCTGCGACTTGGGCGCACCATGCTTTGGTCCATGAGGATAACCGTGAAGATGTGAAAATGGGCCTGATCATCTCAATTGCGCTGGGCGCCATCTTTACCGTGTTTCAAATTTACGAATATAGCCATGCTGCCTTTGGCTTTGCTGGTAATATTTATGGCGCGAGCTTCTTCATGGCCACCGGCTTCCATGGTTTTCACGTCTTGGTCGGAACGATCTTCTTGTTCATCTGCCTGCTGCGGGTGCGGCGGGGCCATTTCAGCGTTGAATCCCATTTGGGGTTTGAAGCCGCCGCATGGTATTGGCATTTCGTAGACGTAGTGTGGCTGTTTTTATTCGCTGCAATCTATGTGTGGGGCGGGTAAGCTCTACCACGAGCGGAGCTAATACAGCTTGATAAACTGAATAAAAGCGCGCGCATGTCGGGCGCTTTTATCTTTAAAAGAGCAGGGTTTAAGGTGTGAAACGGGTTTTATTTGTTGTCTTTTCAATTGCCGGCACAGCCGTTTTATTATGGCTTGGGAATTGGCAGTTGGACCGTCTTGCCTGGAAACAAACGGTGCTTGAGCAGATAGATCAGCGTATCGCCGCGCCGGCTGTGCCGGTGCCGCTAACACCGGTTCCCTCTGAAGATACGTATTTGCCGGTCTTCGCTGAGGGGCGGTTTGGGCAAGAGTATATCCGCGTTCTGGTCAGTCAGAAGCGCATCGGAGCTGGCTATCGCGTGATCTCGGCTTTTAAAACCGAGGGGCGTCGCATTCTGGTGGATCGCGGTTTTATCGATTTGTCCAAGAGCTCGGATATGCAAGCAGATCAAGCGGTGGTGGTGCAGGGCAACTTGCATTGGCCAGATGAGGTAGATGGGTTTACGCCTGCGCCTGATCTTGAGAAGAATATCTGGTTTGCCCGCGATGTGCGCGCGTTATCCGAGGCGTTACAAACGCAGCCTATTTTAATCGTGGCATCACAAATTTCCCCGCCAAATCAGAATATAAAGCCTTTAGAAATTGACTCTTCAGCGATTCCGAATGATCACCTGCAATATGCGGTGACTTGGTTCTCCTTGGCCGCTATTTGGATTATGATGTCAGGTGCGTTCTTATGGCGTTCGCGAAAAAAGAAAAAAGGCTAAAGCATATGCAGTATATTTCAACGCGGGGCACAGCACCGGTTCTGAGCTTTGAAGAAGCGATGCTCACGGGGTTGGCGCGCGACGGTGGATTATATTTACCCGAAACGGTGCCGCAGCTATCGGCGGATGAGATTGGCGCAATGGCAGGCCTGTCTTATGAGGAGATTGCGTTTCGAGTGATGCAGCCCTTCTTGGGTAATGCTTTCTCTGAGGATGAGTTTAAACAAATAATTGGCAAAGCTTATGCAGGGTTTCAGCATGCGGCCAAGGCCCCTTTGGTACAATTAGACAGCAATCACTTTCTTCTCGAGCTGTTTCACGGCCCCACATTGGCCTTCAAAGATTTCGCGATGCAATTGATCGGGCAATTGTTCCAACTATCCTTGCAGCGCCGCGGCGAGCGGGTAACGATTGTTGGGGCCACAAGCGGCGATACCGGTAGCGCGGCGATTGAGGCATTCCGCGGGCTTGCCGGCGTGGATGTGTTTATTTTTTATCCTCATGGCCGGGTGTCTGATGTGCAGCGTCGCCAAATGAGCACGCCGGGCGAGGGCAATGTGCATGCGATTGCGGTTGACGGTGATTTTGACGATTGTCAGGCACGCGTGAAAGATATGTTTAACGATTTTGAATTTCGCGATTCTGTGCGTTTGGCAGGGGTGAACTCGATCAACTGGGCGCGTGTCTTGGCGCAAGCGGTCTATTATTTTTCTTCCGCCGTGGCTTTGGGCGCGCCGGCTCGTCAGGTTAGCTTCACGGTTCCAACGGGTAATTTTGGTGATATTTTTGCGGGCTTTATTGCCAAAAGAATGGGGTTGCCGATTGACAAATTGATTGTCGCAACAAACCAGAATGACATTTTGCATCGGTGCCTGACGCAGGGCGAGTATAAAACCAGCGGCGTTTTGCCGTCGATCAGCCCCTCAATGGATATTCAAGTGAGCTCGAATTTTGAACGGCTCTTGTTTGAGGCCTATGGTCGTGATGGGGCCGCAGTCAGCGGTTTGATGGCGGCGCTGAAAGCCGAGGGTGGTTTCAGCCTGTCTCAAGGGGTTTTGGAAACGCTGCAACGCGACTTTCAATCGGGGCGCTGCAGTGAAGAGCAGACCCGCGCGCAAATTGAGCAAACCTTGAAAGGATCGGGCGAACTGCTTTGCCCGCATTCGGCGATTGGCGTGCATGTGGCCGAGCAACAAATACAGCCCGAGACGCCGATGATCACTTTGGCCACGGCGCATCCGGCGAAATTTCCAGACGCGGTTCAATCCGCTACGGGCCTGCGCCCTGATTTGCCGCCCCATATGGCGGATCTCTTCGAGCGCCCCGAGCGGATCGCCCGGGTTGCCAATGATTTGGGCGCGCTGAAACAGTTTATCAAAGAACGGATATCACTTTGACGGTTCAACACACCACGCTTGCGAATGGCTTTCAAATCGTTACCGAGCCTATGGCGGGGCTGCAATCGGCCTCGATTGGAATATGGGTTCAGGCGGGCGGGCGCCACGAAACCTTGGATCAAAATGGCTTGGCGCATTTCCTAGAACATATGGCGTTTAAGGGCACAAAAACGCGTAGCGCGTTATCCATTGCCGAAGCCATCGAAGACGTGGGCGGGTTTATCAATGCTTATACCTCGCGCGAGGTCACGGCCTATTACGCGCGGGTTTTGCAAAATGATGTGCCCATGGCCTTTGATATTTTGGCAGATATTTTACAAAATTCGATTCTGGATGCCAAAGAAATCGAGATAGAGCGCGGGGTGATTTTGCAAGAGATCGGGCAATCGCTTGACACGCCCGATGACGTGATTTTTGATTGGTTGCAAGAAACTGCCTATCCAAATCAAGCTTTGGGGCGCAGTATTTTAGGTCCAAGCGCGCAAATCACCGGTGTTCAGCGCGAAGATTTGGTGTCGTTTATTTCGCAGCATTACAGCCCCGACCGGATGATCCTTGCGGCGGCTGGTGCCGTTGATCACGATCAATTGGTGCGCATGGCAGAGGCGAGTTTTGGCGCAGTGGCGAAAATAACCTCAGATGCGTTTATGCCTGCGCGCTTCCAAGCGGGTGATCTGCGGCGTGAGAAAAAGCTTGAGCAAGCGCATATCGCGCTGGCCTTTGAAAGCCCCAATTATCTGGATAAACAAATCCATACCGCGCAAATCTATGCGCTGGCGCTTGGGGGTGGTATGTCCTCGCGGCTGTTCCAGAAAATTCGCGAGAATCTGGGCCTGTGCTATACAATTTTTGCGCAGGCTGGTGCCTATAGTGATACGGGCATGACTACGATTTACGCGGGCACCAGCGCCGAGCAATTGCCCGATCTGGCAACTTTAACGATTGATGAGTTGAAACGCGCGGCAGAGGATATAAGCGCGGCAGAGCTTGATCGGGCAAGAGCGCAAATGAAGGCCGGTATGTTGATGGGGCTGGAAAGCGCGTCAAATCGCGCCGAGCGTCTGGCCAGAATGGTACAGATTTGGGGCTATGTGCCCAGTTTGGATGAAACCGTTGCACGTATTGATGCCGTTGGACTTGCCGATTTGAAAGCCTATGCAGAACATATGGCGGTGGCGGCGCCGGCAGCGCTTGCGCTTTACGGGCCGGTGGCAAAGGCGCCAAGCTTTGATGTGCTTGAGAAGCGGCGCGCTGCCTAATGTTGTTCAAGCGGCGCAGTGTTTCGATCCTGACCGCGCGATTGAGCCTGCGCCTTCCTGAACATCGTGACTTTCGAGAATGGGCAAAACTGCGCCATGAGAGCAGAGCTTTCTTATCGCCTTGGGAACCCATTTGGGCGGCTGACCATCTGTCGCGTGCATCTTTTACCAATCGTGTTTATTGGTCGCAGCGGGCGGTGAAAAATGGCAATGCCGTGCCGCTTTTTGTCTTTCATAAAGAGGCGGGGCAGTTGGTTGGAGCCATCACTTTGGATAATATTCGCCGCGGCCCTTCTCAGGTGGGCACGATCGGGTATTGGGTGGGCCAGCAATATGCCCGGCAAGGCTTTATGAGCGAAGCCATTATTGCGATGGTTGCGCATGCGTTCGGGGCCTTGGATTTAAGCCGGGTTGAAAGCGCGTGTTTGCCCGATAATGTTGCCTCGCGCGGCGTGCTGGAAAAAGCCGGGTTTAAATATGAAGGGGTTGCGCAATCTTATATTCAGATCAATGGGCGCTGGCGGAACCATGTGCTATATGCCGCGTTGCGCGGCGATCGGCGCGGGCGCAGCAGCGCGGGTTAAGCTGGCGGCTGGCGCTACGCGAGCTATCTGTAGGCAAGCCAGCAAAAAGGAATGAAAATGCAATTGAACCCGTCCGATCACGGTTTTCTTGAAAAATTATGTGCGGCGCTGCCTGCGCATTTGTTCCGGCAGGCTGAGCCGCGGCATTTAGAGGAACCTCGTGGCCGTTGGACCGGGCAGGCTGCGATTGTGGCCATGCCAGAAACCACCGAGCAGGTGAGCGCTGTGATCGCGGCGGCGCATCGATCGCGCGTGGGGGTTGTTCCCTTTGGAGGCGGCACGGGTCTGGTTGGCGGCCAAGTCAAAGGCGAAGGCCCGGCGCCGTTGATTCTGTCGCTTGAACGGATGGATGCTATCCGCTCGATCTATCCTGAAGAAAATATCTTGGTTGTCGAGGCGGGCGCGATCCTTGCGGATATTCAAGCCGCGGCGGCGGCGCAGGAGCGGTTGTTTCCCTTGTCATTGGCGTCTGAGGGGTCATCGCGTATCGGTGGCAATTTGGCCACCAACGCGGGCGGCGTGAATGTTTTGCGCTATGGAAATGCGCGCAATCTGTGCATCGGGATCGAAGCGGTGCTGCCCGATGGGCAGATCTATCAGGGCCTGACGCGGCTCTATAAAGACAATACGGGCTATGACCTGCGCAATCTTTTGATTGGCTCAGAAGGCAGCTTGGGGATAATCACCGCAGCCGCGTTAAAACTGAGCCCTCTGCCGCGCATGCTGGGCACAGCGATACTCACCGTGCCATCACCCGCCGCTGCGTTACGTTTGTTATCTTTGGCCCGCGCTCAAATCGGAGAGGGGCTCAGCGCGTTTGAATTGATGCACCGGCAGGGTTTGGATTTTTTGTCAGAGCATTTGCCTGACGTGCGCCAGCCTTTCAAGGTTGCGCCTGAATGGATGGTACTAATTGATTTGGGGCTCAGCGCGCGCGAAGATCCCCAGCAAATACTTAGCGATTTATTCGAATGCGCGTGCGACCAAGGATTGGTGCAGGATGGGATGATCGCGCAATCTGAAGCGCAACGCGCGGATTTTTGGGCGGTTCGCGAGCGGATGCCCGAGGCCAATCGGTTGGTTGGCGCGGTGTCAAACCATGATATTAGCTTGCCATTATCCGCTTTGCCCGCATTCATCGAAGCGGCCAACCAAACGATTGCCCGTATTGGTCCGTTCCGGGTGAATTGCTTTGGCCATTTGGGGGATGGAAATTTACATTACAACGTGTTTCCAGATTCGGGAAAAACGCGGCAGGATTATGAAGATCTACGTCCGCGCATCAAAACTGATCTGCATGATCTTGTGCATGAAATGCACGGCTCGGTCAGCGCCGAGCATGGCATTGGCCGACTGAAGATTGAAGATTTGGAACGCTATGGTGACCCAGCTAAGTTGGCGGCCATGCGCGCTATAAAAACCGCGCTGGACCCCCATGGTATTATGAATCCAGGCGCGGTGTTGCGGTTAAAGACCCTTTAGCACATCCTTTGAAAGCGGCTTGGTCTTTGCCAAGCCTAGAACAAGATTGCCATGCTGCAGGTCTTTTAAGCTGGCGCCGCCGGTGCGGCGATTCCCATGGCGCGCAAGCGGCTGAGGGTCGGCTTTGTATAGAATGGTGTTGGGCGCCGCGCGCCGAGTAAGGCCAGTTTGCTTGCGCGAAGAGCCAGGTGAAAGCATTATATCACACCAGCAGCTTTTTGCGCCGCCTTTCAGATTAAGGCTTTATCCGCTGGCCCCAAAGATCATACGCGCCCGCCTCATCCACTTTTACCGTGATAATATCGCCAATAGTTAAATCTTCAAAATTTGAATCTATAAACAAATTCCCATCAATTTCGGGCGCGTCTGCCATTGTGCGACAGGTTGCGGCCTCTTCATCAACGTCATCCACGATCACCTGCAGCTCTTTGCCCAATTTTTTGGCCAATTTGGCTTCTGAAATCTGTTGCGCCTTTTGCATGAACCGTTCCCAGCGGTTTTGTTTAACCTCTTCGGGCAGATGATCGGGCAAGGCGGTTGCGCGGGCGCCGGCGACATTTTCATATGTGAAGCAGCCAACGCGGTCGAGTTGTGCGACCTCTAACCACTCCAGTAGAGTTTGAAACTCGGCCTCGGTTTCACCGGGATAGCCAACAATAAACGTAGAGCGCAGGGCGATCTCTGGGCATATATCGCGCCATGCGGCGATTTCATCCAATGTTTTGGTGGCCGCTGCCGGCCGCGCCATACGCCTTAAAGTCTCTGGATGGGCGTGCTGGAATGGAATATCCAGATAAGGCAGGATCACGCCCTCTGCCATCAGCGGGATTAAATCACGCACGAACGGGTAGGGGTAAACGTAATGCAAGCGCACCCAAGCCCCCAAACTGCCTAAATCGCGGGCTAAATCTACGATATGTGCACGATGGCCCTTGGCTTCGGCATGTTTGATATCCACGCCATAGGCTGAGGTGTCTTGCGAAATAACCAAAAGCTCTTTTACGCCATTTGATACCAGTTTTTCCGCCTCGCGCAAAATAGCATGGGCTGGACGGCTTTGAAGCTTTCCGCGCATATCTGGGATAATGCAAAATTTGCAGCGATGATTGCAGCCTTCGGAAATTTTGAGATAGCTGTAATGCCGAGGCGTTAGGCTGATATTGGCAGCCGGCAACAAATCTATAAACGGATCGGGTTTTGCCGGCACCGCCTGATGAACCGCATCCAAAACCTGCTCATATTGATGGGGGCCGGTCACCGCTAAAACGCTGGGATGCGCCCCCGAAATATATTCAGGATTGGCCCCAAGGCAGCCTGTTACGATCACTTTGCCATTTTCGTTCAAGGCTTCTCCGATCGCCTCAAGGCTTTCAGCTTTGGCGCTGTCCAAAAATCCGCAGGTGTTTACAATCACCGCGTCAGCTCCGGAATAATCGGGGGACACGCCATAGCCCTCGGCTCTCAATCGGGTCAGGATCCGTTCGCTATCAACGAGTGCTTTTGGACAACCAAGGGACACCATACCGATGGTCGGTTGGCCATCGCGAAGATTTTTTTGCAGCTTTGCACTGGCCAGATCAGGCCGCAGGGACGGGGGATTTACAGACATAACGCGCCTATAGCCTATGGCAGCGGGCTTGAAAAGCTGACTTAGACATTGCGCTGATGCTAAGTGATGCAATCTCTGCGCCGACCGCCTCTAAACGGCGGTGGCTATCGCGCGTTCAGCCTGTGAGAGCTCATGCTTTTCCTGCGTCGCCAAAGGTGGCAAAAAGCGGGCTTAGCGCCGCCGATCTCTGCGCGTGCTGAGCGGCTGAAACGCCACGCCAACATGCGCTTCACAATAAGGTTTCCCGGTTTGGGTGGGCAGGCCACAAAACCAGAAATCTGAGGTGGCAGGATCGCCAATGGGCCATTTGCACGTACGCTCGGTCAGTTCCATCAGAGATATCTTTTTCGATTTCTTTTCAACTTCCGATACTTTTGCCAAAGCTTCCGGGCTGATTTCATTGGCAGAGGGTTGCGGTGGTAAAGGCTGACCGGCCGGAATGATCTGCCGGCGCGCCGGCGAAATCGGGGCTTTGGCTTCAGGCTCTTTGATCGCAGTTTCGCTCGGCGCTGCAGATTTCACCTCTTCCTTGGAGGCTGATTTTACTTTGGCTTCCGGCTTGGCGGTGGTTGTGGCGCGGTTCGAGAGTCCCAACCGGTGTACTTTGCCAATCACAGCATTGCGCGTGACACCACCCAATTCTTTTGCTATCTGGCTGGCCGATTGGCCTTCGCCCCACATTTTAGTCAGCAGCTCTACCCGCTCATCAGTCCACGACATCGGTTTTTCCTATGCAAAAAGCGGCCATAATCTGGGGCCGCCCTTAAAAATTCAACAAGCCCCTATTCTAAGCATTGGGTCCCGAGTTACAAGACATCAGAATCAAAGATTGAGGCGTTTACATGCAGATTGACAATAAAATTGGCGTCCGGCGCTTTGGTTTGGTGAATTGGATCGGGGTTGCGACGCTGGTGAAACGTGAGATTATGCGCTTTCTGGCCGTCTGGAACCAAACCATCGCAGCGCCCATGGTGACATCTGGTTTGTTTCTGTTGATTTTCAACATTGCGGTTGGCCCCAATCGTGGCCTGGTGATGGGGTATTCTTATATTATCTTTATGGTGCCGGGGATTGTGATGATGAGTATTATCCAAAACGCGTTTGCCAATACCTCATCCTCGATTATGACATCGAAAATTCAGGGCAATATTGTCGATACGCTTATGCCGCCGCTGTCAGCGGGGGAAATGCTAGCAGGCTATGTGCTTGGCGGGATTGCCCGGGGTCTGTTTGTGGCGATTGGGCTGTGGGTTGGATGCGCGTTTGTGCTGGGTATTAAGGTGGCGCATCCGCTTTTGGCGCTGGCGTTCACCATTGCAGGCGCGGGTTTTTTGGCATCCTTGGGATTGCTTGCGGGTATTTATGCGCAGAAATACGATCAGATGTCGGCGATTACAAATTTCATTATCACCCCATTGGCTTTTTTGTCGGGCAGTTTTTATTCGATCACTGCCTTGCCCGAAGTTTTGCAAAAAATCGCCTTATTCAATCCAATTTTCTACCTGATTGATGGCCTGCGTTTTTCGGTTTTGGGGGTGTCTGATACCCCCGTTTTACCGGGCTTGATGATTTCGCTGATATGTTTTTTTGCCACGGGCTTTGTGGCCTGGTGGATGTTGCTGCGCGGGTACCGCCTTAAGCCTTAGAGGCCAGGATGATTTGCTGAAACAATCCCGCCGTTACAAGGTACATTGATGTGACAATCAGCCCCCAATGGGCCCAGCTTTGGGGGTGAAAATCCACCCAAGCGGCCCATCCTGCGAAAACAACCCACGCCATCGCCATTGGAAGCGTAACCGCCCGCCAGCGCACCGTGCGCACGGGATGCACAAATTTGACCGGTAAAAACATCGATATGGCCAAGAGGCTGATCAGGGCCAGAATAAACCAAAAGTTTGGAGAGAGCGCGAATAAGACGATCACCACCATATTCCAGCACCCCGGAAACCCGTGAAAGCTATTATCTTTGGTTTTCATATTGCCATCGCAGAAATACATGGCCGAGGCGAACGTGATGATAATGATCGCGATCCAGCCCGTCCACCCTGGCAAAAGCCCCGATTTAAACAGCGCAAAGGCCGGGATAAAAACATAGGTCAGATAATCGATAATCAGATCCAGAAGCACCCCGTCAAAGCGCGCAGCATTGGTTTTAACGTCATATTTGCGCGCTAAGGGCCCATCGACCCCATCCACAAAAAAGGCGACGATTAACCATAAAAACATCAGGCTCCATTTTGCATCAGCAGCCGCCAGCATGGCCAGCATTGCAAAAACAGCGCCCGTGGCGGTGAATAAATGGACGCTCAGCGCCTTTGTTTCTTTTGTCATAGATCCGTCATGGCCCAGTTTCAGCAGGAATGCAAATTTCTATTCTGCCTTGGGATGGGTTTGCGAATAGACGTCCATCAGGCGGGCCGTATCAACCGCTGTGTAGGCCTGCGTGGTCGATAAGCTGGCATGTCCAAGCAGCTCTTGAATGCTGCGCAAATCTGCGCCCGCGCTAAGAAGGTGGGTGGCAAAACTATGGCGCATCGCATGGGGTGTGGCATTGGCCGGCAGCCCCAATTGCAAGCGCGCCTGCTGAACCGTTTTTTGCACCAGCCTAGGGTTTAGCGGGCCGCCGCGCGCGCCTCGAAAAATTTGATCTTGCGGCGATAAAGGAAACGGGCAGAGATGAAGGTAGCGCGCCACCGCTTCTGCAATCAGGGGTAAAATCGGTACGAGTCGTTCTTTACCGCCCTTGCCGGTGATCTTCACACTATTGCCAAGAGGGGTAGAGCGGGCCCGCAAATCCAACGCCTCTGATATGCGCAAACCACAGCCGTATAGCAGGCTTACAATGGCCAAGTCGCGCGCGGCTATCCATGGCTCAAGGCTTTGCTGGGGAACGGTTTCTAACATTTGCAAGGCGCCTTCCTCGGATAGCGGGCGCGGTATTTTTGATTGGAATTTTGGCGCTTTAAAAGCCAGCACAATGCTGGGATCAAAATTCTCTCTTTGCGCGAGCCAGCGATAATAGCTTTTAAGCGAGGAAAGTTTTCTGGCGATTGAACGACTGCTCAGCTCGTCTTTGCGCAGCGCGGCCATCCAGGCACGCAAATCGCCAACGCGTATATGCGCCAGCGATTTAACCGCGTGTCCGTTGTTTAAATGAGCCGACATAAAGCCAAGGTAATCCAACAGGTCGCGCTCATAAGCGCTGACTGTATGAACCGAAAGGTTCTCCAAGGCGGCTTTCGTTGAAAGCCACTCATGCAATGAATTGAGGATCGCGGGTGACAGCGGGCTCATGAAAGCCAGCGTATCATCATTCTTTCAAAAACATTGCCAAAAAATGACAGCAATTCAGTGCCCTGCTGAGCGGTGAAAAGATAAGGGTCTTCAGCCCCCAAAACCAGCATTCCAGGCAATCTGCCCGGCCCCATATCTAATGGCAGCGCCGCTTCAGAGCGAATGAATTTTGCCGCTGTGCCAAAGACTTGCTCAGAGCCGCGATGAACTTGCCGCAAAAGAATATCTGAGGCGGGGGCATTGCGCCCTTGCGACAGATAAATATCAACAAAGCCCGGCGCCACTAAGGTTATAGTGTCGTTATATTGTTCAAGCGCATTGCGCGCTGGTCCGTCATTCTGGCGGGTTTCTAAGACCATCCTCAGCGACTGAACGCGCAGAATATGTGACACATCACCGGTGATCGCTTCCATGAAGGCGGCAAAATCAGGTGCTTCTAACAATCGTAAAACAGCGCGCTGAATTTGATTCGTACCCGCCATATTCTCATAAGCGGCTGCAATCACGCCGCGATGGGTATTTTCCAACCGGTCAAGGCGGCTTTCCAAACGATCCATCGCGACCCCGCGCAGGTCAACAATATTGGCACCCATGGCGGTTTCATTGGCTGCAATCAGCGCCTGCATAACATCAGGATCGTCCAGAATCACACCTGGGCGATCAATAATTTTTTGCCTTAATATGCTGTCTATTTTTGACGTTACGCGCATCTCGTTCTGGCCATTCTACCAATTTGAGATTGAACGATAACACGATTACAGAATTGTTTGTCCAGTTTTTTTGATATCCGCCAAAAAGGTTGCCAATCCCTTATCGGTCAAGGGATGGTTGGCCAGGTTTTTGATAACGGCGGGGGGGGCGGTTATAACATCGGCGCCGATGCGCGCGCTGTCGAGCACGTGATTTGCAGTCCGGATTGAGGCCGCCAAAATTTGCGTTTCAAAGCCGTAATTGTTATAAATGGTTCGGATATCTTCAATCAACTCCATCCCATCCAAATTGATATCGTCTAAACGGCCGATGAAGGGGGAAATGAAGGTTGCTCCTGCTTTTGCCGCTAATAAGGCTTGATTGGCGGCAAAACATAAAGTGACGTTGACCATTTTGCCTTCTTGGCTCAGCACCCGGCAAGCTTTCAAACCATCCCATGTCAGGGGAAGCTTAACCGCGATATTGCTGGCCAATTCCGCCAGTTTGCGCCCTTCTGCGATCATTTTATCTGCGTCAGTGGCCGTGACCTCGGCGCTGACAGGGCCAGATACAATGCCGCAAATCTCTTTGGTGACTTCCAAAATATCGCGACCAGATTTTTTGATCAAAGACGGGTTCGTGGTCACACCATCAACCATTCCCAGATCGTTCAACTCAATAATTTCGGAAACTTCGGCGGTGTCGACAAAAAATTTCATGACGTAATCCTTGCATGGCTAGGGTGAGGCGTGGTTTGGCTTTACTTTAAGTTTCGGCTATGGAAAACCCCAACGTGGAGTAAAAAGTGCAGGCAAAAGAGTTTTTCAGTGATGGAGAGACCGTCTGCGTTCTAACGAGCCAACCGATTGACCGGCTTTTAGACTATCGTGCGCCCGCGGGCGGGTGCCGGCTTCGTGCTTTTGTTGAAGTGCCGTTGGGGCCGCGAAAAGTACTGGGCGTGATTTGGGGTGCCGGTACCGGTGATTTTGATCGCACGAAACTGCGCGCCGTCAACCGGGTGCTAGATTTGCCCCCGATGCAAGCAGAATTGCAAGAGTTCTTGATCCGCGCAGCGGATTACACGCTGACTCCGCTGAGCGCGATGTTGCAATTGGCAACCCGCGTGCAGGGGTTGAGCGATCGTCAGAAAACCGAAAAAATTTATCGGCTGGCGGCAGCGGGGCCGGTAAAACGCACGGCGGCGCGGCTGCGTGTGTGCGAGACGCTAAAAACCTTTGGTGGCGCGGGGCTCTCGCTCAGCGAGTTGGCCGAGGCGGCGGCCGTTTCGCCTTCGGTTGTAAAAGGGCTGGTCTCTGCGGGGGCCGTGCTCGAGAATGAAATTCCGCGCGATCGTCCCTTTGCGCAGCTCAATCCCGGATTTGGCGCCAAGGCGCTGAACGAAGATCAAGACAAAGCTGTGCAACAGTTGCGCGGCGCCTTAAGCCGGCAGGTCTATGGCGCCAGCTTGCTGCGCGGGGTAACCGGCTCGGGCAAGACCGAGGTTTATTTAGAGGCGGTTGCTGACGTTTTGCGCGCAGGCGGGCAGGCATTGGTGCTATTGCCCGAAATCGCGCTGAGCGCGGAATTCATCAATCGGGTCGAGGCACGGTTTGGGGCACGCCCGGCGGAATGGCACTCGGGGATCACGCCGCGGGACCGGCGCCGCTGTTGGCGAATGGTGGCGCAAAACGGTGCGCAATTGGTTGTGGGGGCCCGCTCTGCATTATTTTTGCCTTTTCGCAATTTGAGCCTGATTATTGTGGATGAAGAACATGACAGTTCCTACAAACAAGAAGATGGGGTGATTTACCATGCTCGGGATATGGCGGTTTTACGGGGCTCAATATCGGGCGCGCATGTTAGTCTGGCC
>ERZ1049444.564-NODE-564-length-34242-cov-7.929652_pt1 | contig 34242 bp, 36 predicted proteins | sample MGYA00383101_ERZ1049444 | MGnify/ENA primary metagenome ERZ1049444 (study PRJEB29581, sample SAMEA5548371) | metagenome | biome: marine; feature: coastal; material: water | depth 50 m | study: Short-term variability in the microbial, nano- and picoplankton... | reverse complement strand
AGCGTTCTGCGCGGTGCAGCAGCTGCGGGTTTAAGCGAATATCGAGCGTGCAAATCATCTACGTTGGAGCGAGCGAATATGCGCTGCTGGGTGCAGATACAAAGCCAGAGGATGATGACGCTGAATAAATCCCGCAAACAAAACATTTTCGTTATGTCTTTTGTGCAACAAAATAAAAAGAGTACCTGAAGGAGTACCTGAAACAGATTTTATAGAGTTTTTTGTAATAAAATCAGTATGTTAAGGGGGGTAAATGGCGGTGCTGTCAGACGGATTCGAACTAGTCTTAGTTATCCTCAGCAGACGTAAACCTTTACGCAACAAAGCTGGCGCCACTCGGAGAGAGCCGCGCTTCGGTTAAGTTTGAAATTGTCACGGTTGTAGAAGTAACGTACCTGATTGAAATGGTTGTGGACAGAGGCATGAACGAAAGCGAATTACTGTAAACTTCGCATGCTGCGGAACCGCTGCATGGCCCGTTCTCGTCGTCGAAACGGCAGGTGTGAATTCTCAGCTCTGTTGTTTTTCCAGCGGCCTGTTTCCTGTCGGCCAGCGTTGCCGATGCCCTTCATTGCCGCGCCGTAAGACCGGAGTTTGTCGGTCACCAGGATATGAGGGTGACCGTGACGCTTCATTTTTTTTCCTGAGGAATTTCAATGCTGCTTTGCGATTCCGGCGCTTTGTGACATAGCTTTCCAGCACCTCGCCCTCGTGATCCATGGCACGCCAAAGGTAATGCATCTCGCCATTAATCTTAACAAATACCTCATCCAAAAGCCACCGCCAGTTCGAGTATGCGCGCATCTGCTGAACTCGTTTGCGGCGGATTTCAGCAGCGAACATCGGGCCAAATCCATTCCACCAATACCGCATCGTTTCGTGGCTGATGTCGATGCCGCGCTCGTGCAAAAGATCCTCGACAATACGAAGCGAAAGCGGAAATCGGACGTACATCACGACCGCCAGGCGGATGATCTCGGGGCCGCTGTGAAAGCCCTTGAAAGGGTCTGGTTTTGTCATGAGCAAAGGTTACGAAACCACCCTGCGCGTCTCACTCAAATCTGTCTGACAAGACCCTCAAGTCAGTTTCCTCTGACAACGCCGTTTCACCCAATCCAAATCGGATTTGTCTGCCAGCACCATCAAAACAATTCGGGCAATGCTTGAAGCGCTGCTTGTCGGATAGTTATCACGTCGTCATTCGTTGCCGAAGAATATGGCCACAGCAAAATGGGGCCCACTGGTCCCCAGTTCCCGGCCGCCGCCAATAATTTATCCAACGCTGGGTCCGACAGGCCGTCCTTGCGCGCAAGTGGCAGCACAAACTCAGTAAAAAAATTCACGATCCTTGTTTCAATTTCATTAGCCCCGACTGGATCGCTTTCAATCATATCCCACAATCGGACGGCCCCATTTGGGCTAAGGCATGCAACGTTTGAATACGATCCGTCCGCGCCATTAGGCCTGCCAAAGGCTACCGAATGTCCGGGGACAAAAACGGAAAACCCGCTGTCTAGGTTTCGCCGCGCCGTGTACCAAGACGCGTCACCGCCCGGCAACTTTGCACCGACAAGCCCAGGTGCAACAGTTCGCAATTTGGATATCTGTTCAAACGAAAGCCGCACCTTGGCATGCGGCGGATTATAGATAACAAGCGGCGTGTCTTGCGCGGCAATCTGCATACCTTCAACAAATCGCAGTGCCTCAACATCAGTTGGCGGCCACCAGTCAGGCAACGTAAATTGCACCGCGTTCGGGCGAAAACTAACGACCCTTTCCAATCGTTGGCGTGCGACGCGCGGATTTGTACAACTTACGCCGATTTGAAAGTTCTTGCCGGTTCTACCCGCTATCGATGAAACCGTTTCTGAAATCCGGTCAAATTCTGCTTCGGTTTGGTTGTGAAATTCTCCGGCTGATCCGTTCGTGTATATGCCTGCAAGGTCACTTTCGCAAAGAATTTCGATTTCTTCTGTTAAGGCGGCCCAGTCAATTTCACCGTTGAAATCAATCGGCAAAAGCACCGCCCCCCAAATTCCGCCAGGCCGCGGGACCGCGGTGTTTCCGGCGTTGCTATCAACCTCGACGCTCACAGCTGGTCCCTCGCTTGCTTGACAATGTCGATGCCAACCAAATCGCTCCATGCAGCCAATAATTTTCGTGTTATCGGTCCAACCTTTCCGTCGCCAATGCCCATCCCGTTGAAACGTGTAGCCGGCATAATGCAATACGGTGTGCTGGTGAAAAACACCTCGTCCGCCGTTGCCAGGTCATAGGGTTGCATTACCGTTTCCACTGACCGGATGCCCAGTTGCTTAGCAAGATTTAACACGGTTTCCCGGCTCATCCCAGCGAGGCAATTTGCGGTTGTGGGTGTTCTTAGCTCACCACCAGTAACCGCGAAAATGTTGCCTCCCTTATTCTCAGAGACATTGCCGTGGATGTCCAAAATCACACCTTGGGCCAATGAATCCACCAACTTCACTTCCGATTCGGCGAGCGTATAGGCCAAACGGCTGCGGTTTTTTATGCGTGCGTCAAGGGATTGTGACGGCACACTGCGGCTCATCGCGGTGACGGCATGACACCCTTCGTCGTAAAATTTTGCCCAACTCCGCAGATCCATTGGCTGGGTGAAAATCATGATCGTCGGGCCGCTGCCTGTTACGGTTGGGTCGGATCCAGCGATGGACAGCCCCCGCGAAATATTGTGCACGATCCAACAATCTTGATCCGCCGCATAGTTTGGTAAATTTGCTTCCAGAACATTTTGGGTGATCCCAAGCATTTGCCCGGAGTCCATTCCGGGATCAATGCGCATAACCTTCAAAGACTTATAAAGACGGTCAATATGTTCTTTCAGCTTAAACGGGCGATGCCCAAAGGTGCGCGTGGATTCGGTCGCTGTGTCCCCTAACATCACCGCACTGTCAAAAATAGATATTCGAGCCTCAGATTCAGGAACCATGTTTCCCGAAATGTAGACCTGACGTTCTGACATTACGCTGTTACCTTTCTATATGGTGGGCCGCGTTCCAACCCTAGTTTAATCTACTAAATCCGCTGTGGCAGACCGGACCATTCAACAAGGACGAGACATCTCTGCCCTGTTCACATTCCTGGATCAGCGCAAATAACGGTTCAAGACAGTCAAAATACGCATCGACCATTTCTGGAGTATGCGCGGTGCAGACGTAGACGCTGTTTGCAGCGAGGAAACCCTGATCGAGCATGCTTTGCGTAATTAGTGATTTATAGGCCAAGTTGTTTGGGCTACTAAAGGTAAAGCTGGTCAACGAAGGGATCCCGCTCGTCACAAGCGGCAAGTCGTACTTCTGCGCCAATAACGTCCACCGCTTCGTGATCCCGTGGCCCGTGGCAAGGATTTGGCCCCAAGGATTTTCTGCCTCCATGACGTCCAGTGTCGCGAGGGCCGCCACCGAACCAATCCGTTCGGTCCAGAACGTACTGGAAATGAAGGTCGATTGAGCGGCTTGCATAACATCGCGCCTGCCCAGAACTGCAGTGACAGCATAGCCATTTCCAAGCGCCTTACCATAAACCGCCATATCCGGGGCCACGTCAAATTCTAGGTGTAAGCCGCCAAAGTTCTGTCGAAACCCGGACGTGCATTCATCAAAGATCAAAACGATGCCGCGATCAGTTGCCAAATCTCGCACTTTTTGAAGAAATGAATCTGTGGGCGGATGAGTTCGCATCACTTCCATCTGGATCACGCCGATATTTTGATCGGCAGCAAGTTTGGCTAAGCCATCAAAGTCATTGTATTGAAAAGGGAAAGTGCTGCCGCTTAGGGTACTGGGCACACCGGTCGGATCAAGGCCCGGCAGCAAGTGTTCGTCCAACTGGCCACTATCACCAAGATTTGTCGCCAGGTACCAGTCATGCCAACCGTGGTAGCCACAGATTGCAACATTATCGCGCCCACTGGCCGCGCGGGCGATCCGAATTGCGATGGCGTTCGCTTCGCCGCCAGTGCGTGCAAATCGTGCCATATCCGCCCAAGGATGAAGTTCAACAAGGCGCTCGGCGAGGGCGACTTCTTCAGGTGCGTTTAGTGTCGCTAGATTCCCATTCCCGATGGAATTGCGGACTGCTTCGTCCACTTTTGGATGAGCATATCCCAGAACATTGGCCCCGATCCCCATGATCGACATGTCGACATATTCATTGCCATCCATATCCCAAATCCGTGCGCCTTCAGCACGGCTATAGTAGGCCGGCCACTGATCGGGTAGGAACATCTCGGGGCGTTTTGATAACAGCATATTGCCACCTGGTATGATGGTTTTTGCTTTGTTCCAAAGGCGTTGTCCTTTGCCTAGTTTTGGCATCCGACCGTTCCCTTCAAATCAAATGGCATCAAGAAACGCGACACCTTCAATATTGCGTTCACGTTTTAGCCGGCGCCACGCGTCTTTTAAGTCTTCCTCTTCGGTTTCCGTCAGAAAGTTATCAAACGGTTTGCGACAATACCCGGCGTCCGCACCTTGCCATGCCATTCCACGCTTGATCACGGCAGTCGCAGAATAATTCAGCGAAAAGAAAATGATAGCGTTGGCGGTCGCCTGCAACTCTTTGGCGCGGGCCACGTCATTGTTGGCGATAGCGTCGAAAATTGCGATAAAAACCTCGGGGATCAAATTGTAAAACGACCCGATTATTGCGTCAGCGCCAAATCCCAATCCAGCCATGGCCAATTCATCAGAGCCGGAGAAGACGCGAAAATCTGGTCCGATTTCTTCCTTGATCCGCAGGTAGTCGAAAACTGTAGCCGCCGTATATTTTATTCCGCCGACACCCGGAATTGCCGCAAGTTTTTTGATTTGATCAAAACCTAATACCCCGGCGAGCGGAATGTTATAAACCACCATCGGAAGGTCGGTAGATTTGGTAACGTCCGTATAATAATTGGCCACTTGATCGGCCGTGAATGGCCAATAGAACGGCGGAACCGAGGATATAGCATCAACGCCAGCGGCCTGAGCCCTTTGGGCCAGATCAACCGACAGACGGGTGCCAATTGCACCCACATGGGCAATCACCGGAATCCGCCCTTTAACCTGATCTACGACAACTTCGACAACATAAGCGCGTTCATCGGGTGACATCAAAAACGTCTCGCCGGTACTTCCGGTCGTATAAAGCGCGCCGACACCCCGGTTTATCAGAAAATCGACACAATTTCGCATCCGGCCTTCATCAAATTTTTCATCTTTATCAAAGGGTGTAACCAGCGCTGGGATGACACCTTTTGCGTCGCTGAGGTCAAATTTGGGCATCGTTTTCTCCGTTCATGTAGATATGGCCCGCACAAGTTTAGGACGTAGGTCCCGAACATCTAAGCGGTCTCAGGAAGTTCAATTAGATGACAGGATGCAAAATGGTCATGTCCATCGATGACGTATCGTTTCAGCGCCGGCACATCCGTTTTGCATTTGTCGAAGGCCTTGGGGCATCTTGGGTGAAACGGGCATCCACTGGGCGGATTGACGGGGCTTGGCACGTCACCCTCTAGAACAATCCGTTTGGTTTGCTTGTCCAGGTCCGCCACAGGAATCGCCGACAAAAGCGCCTCGGTATAGGGGTGCATCGTATTAGAATAGAGATCTTCGGATCGGCATAATTCGACGATCCGTCCAAGATACATTACGGCAATCCGGTCGCAAATATATTCAGTGACACTAAGGTCGTGGGTGATGAAAATATAAGTCAGGTTCCGTTCGTTTTTCAGCTTCATAAGCAACTGAAGCACCTGCGCCTGGATCGAAACATCAAGCGCGCTTACCGCCTCGTCGCACACGATCAATTCGGGCTCGACGCTCAATGCGCGGGCGATACCAATCCGTTGGCGCTGACCGCCAGAAAATTCATGCGGATAACGGTCCATATATTCGCGGCGCATGTTTACGGCTTCCAACAGGTCGCCGATGATTTTGCGACGCTCTTTTTTGGTCTTCACCCCATATTTCTTCAACGGGTCCTGAAGTGATCCAAATATCGTGAACGCGGGATTTAACGATGAATGTGGATCCTGAAAAACGATTTGAAGGCGTTTGCGAAACGGGACCATTTCGTCGTTGTTCAATGCCGCCAAATTGGTTTCTTCTTCGCCCGACGAATAGGTAATTTCACCCTCAGTCGCTTCAACCAATTGCAAAATAGACTTGCCCAAAGTTGTTTTTCCGCAACCACTTTCACCGACCAGGCCCAGAACCTCCCCTCGTTGAACATCAAGGTCAACGCCGTCCACGGCCTTCACATGGGCAACCGTGCGTTTCAAAATACCTGCCTTGACAGGGAAATGTGTTTTAACGCCCCGCAACTTCAGAATTGTATTTTCATCACCCGGCATCTGACAAAAACTCCTCGTATCGCCAGCACATGACCCGCCGCGTTTCGTTGAAGTTGACTTCGTTTGGCATTACGTCGCAGACGTCTTGGCGGTACTTACAGCGTGGCTCAAATTGGCAACCATTTGGCCGGTCGTAAGGGTCAGGCGTTGAACCCGCGATCGGTTGAATATCCTGATCCCTGCCCCGCCCCAACACGGGGATACTTTCAAGAAGCGCGCGCGTGTAAGGATGCACAGGATTTCGCAAAACCTGATCAACTGTTCCAGCCTCGACAATGTTGCCCATGTACATAACAGCCACATCGTCCGCCAATTCGGCAACCACGCCCATGTCATGAGTGATTAACATTATCGCGGTTTCATGTTCGTTCTTCAGCTTTTCCATAAGCTCAAAAATCTGGCTCTGGATTGTGACATCAAGTGCGGTCGTCGGCTCGTCGGCAATCAGGATCTTTGGGTTGCAGGACATGGCCATCGCAATCATCGCCCGTTGACGCATCCCGCCTGAAAACGCGTGAGGGTAATCGTCAACTCGCATTTCAGGAAGCGAAATCCCCATATCGCGGAGCAGATCAATCGTCTTTTCGCGGATTTCCTTGGCATTCAGATCGGTGTGGTACTTTAGGCTTTCGCCGATCTGGAACCCAATTGTATAAACCGGGTTCAAAGCGGTCATAGGGTCTTGAAAAATCATAGCAATCTCAGATCCGCGAATGGCCCGCATCTGGGGCCCGTCGCGTTCTAACTTTTCAATTTCAACGGCGCCGTGATCACTGTGATAGGTGATTGTTCCTTGTTCAATCCGCGACAGCGTTGGCAAAAGTTGCATTATGGTCGAAGCCGTTACACTTTTCCCGCAACCACTTTCGCCGACAACACATAGGGTTTTGCCTTTGCGAATATCAAATGAAACGCCATTGATGGCCTTGTTGCACCTATTGTTGGTGTAAAAGTAGGTCTTAAGGTCTTTGACGCTAAGCGCAATGTCCGGAGTTTCCTGCATAACCCTAACCTTGCTGCGATGGGTCGGTTGCATCGCGCAATCCATCCCCGATAAAATTGACACTTAAGACAAAAAGCGAAATCACCGCGCCGACCGGCAACCACATCCACCAAAAATTCTGCAAAACGCGGATCTCTTGGGCGACGTTCAATATATTACCCCAAGTCGGAATATGCGCCGGAACGCCCAGTCCAAGAAAACTTAATCCAGCTTCGGCCAAAATGAATGCGGCGGTCGACAGCGTAATATTCACCATGATCGGGCCCAAAGCATTGGGAAGAATGTGTTTGTAGCAAATCGTCGGCGTGGAAAGACCAAAACTCTGTAAAGCTTGAACGTATTCCTCTTCGCGAAGCGAAAGCATCCGCGCCCGCGCCATGCGATACATTCCGCCCCATCCCGTGAGGACGAAAATAATCATAAGATTTATCAGGCTTTGCCCAATGATTGAGACCAACAAAAGCACCAGTATGATTTGCGGAAACGACATGAATAATTCGGACACCCGCAACGCGATTACGTCAAGCCAGCCGCCCTTGTATCCAGTATAGGCCCCGATTAGAACGCCTATGATCGCGGAGATGATACCGCTTCCCAGACCCACCAGAATTGAAACCCGGCCACCATAGAGAACTCTCGCGAGAACGTCCCGCCCGGTTTTGTCGGTGCCAAACCAATGCTCCCACGACGGTGGCTGCGAAAGATTGCGAAGGTTGATTTTCATCGGATCCGCGCTGGTTATCAGCGGAGCAAAAACAGCGGTGAAAAGAATAATACTAAACAAGATTAGCCCGACAACTGCCAAACGATTGTTCAGCAACTTTCGCAAGGATCTGTTCCCGGACTTTGTTGTTAGTTTCCGGGCCTCTTCACGCGCCAGTATTTTGTCGAATTTTCTATTTAGAGAACGGGAAGCCATCTATGTCCTCCTAATTCAATCGAACGCGTGGATCGATCAAGGCCGTCAACACGTCGATAATTAGACTTGCCATCAAAACAGCGAAAACCGAAAACAAAGCGATCATCATCACCAACGGATAATCCGATCCGCGGACGGCGGAAATAAATTCGTTCCCAATTCCCGGCCACTGAAAAACCTGTTCAATAATTACGGACCCGCCGATTAGAAGCGGCAAACGAAACCCGATTAGAACGACCACCGGCGTCAGGGCCACGCGAAATCCGTGCATTAGGTTGATCCGCCATTCCGGTAGACCTTTCGATCGTGCGGTCCTGATGAATTCTTTGGTCAATGCATCAAGCATGGATGACCGCGCATAGCGCATGACGCCTGCTGTCATCATCAAAGATAAAACCATGGCGGGCATAATGATGTGCGGAACACGGTCCAGTATCGAGTCGTACCCCGGCATGAGACGCCCACCTACAGGAAGCCATCCCAAATTTAGAGCAAAAATTAAAAGGGCGACAAGGCCAAAGAAAAATTCAGGGATTGAAACGCCCAACATGCCAACGACGGTTAGGCTGCTGTCAGCGATTGACCCGCGCTTAAGTGCGCTAAACGTCCCAAGGATACAGCCAAGAATGGTGGAAAACAAAAGGGCAACGATTGATAGCTCAAGCGTCGCAGGCAACCGATCAAGAAATATCGTTGATATAGGAACGCCGCCAGCAAGAGAGTGCCCGAAATTGCCCTGAAGGACATTTGCCAACCAAATCCCATATCGGGCAATAAACGGCTTATTTAGACCATATGCTTCACGCAGTTCGTTAAACTGGGCTTCGGTCAGGCGGCTTGCGACCTCGGGGTTGATCAACGCAGAAACCGCGTCACCGGGCGTCAACTCTAAGGCGCCATAAACCAGAAAACTTATTGCCAAAAGCATGGGGATAAGGATCAGCACACGGCGAATTATGTATGTGAGCATGTTCCGGCTTCCATGATTTTGGGAATTAGTTTGTTTGGAGGCGCGACGCAGGCCGCGCCCCCATTCCTTATGCCGCTCGGATTAGTTCCGCGCGAATTTGTTGAACCAAATCATCCGTGTATACGGAATGTCCGCTGGAATAACTCGCATATGGTCCATTGCTTCAAGCGCTGCAACATCAGCAACGTTTTTGGTGAAGCCATAGTCCATCTTGCCGGCACCTGCGTTCTTAAGCAGGTTTCCGTCGCCATCTAGGCTTGGCGTCGCAATGATCTCATCAATCTTCGCGACTCCGCCGTGATAGTTTTCAAACGGAACGTAACGCACAAAGTCGTTCATCTGAACTTCTTCAATTCTGAATGGGCCAGAACCGATTGGTTGCTGCCAGAACGAAGATTGCTGCAATTGCAGTGGATCTTCGTCACCTAGATGTGCCTTAGGCAAAGGCGCAAACTGGGTGAAAGTCAGCAACATATTTGGATCAAGCTTTGACATGGTCAATGTGATCGTATTGCCATCCGTCGCAATTCCGCTGATATCGTCTGCTTCACCGTCACGATAGGCTTGACCGCCTTCGATCGAAGTGAAGGTGTTCGCGACAACCGCATGAATGTTTGGAACCCGCAACGCGGTCTTGATGCTCCAAGCGACATCCTCAACGGTCAAGGCTGAGCCATCGTGCCATGTAACGCCGTCCTTAAGCGTAAAGCTTACGGACATGCCATCTGCGCCAACTGAATAGCTTTCCGCCAATTGACCGCCATTAACTGAAAGCGACCCGTCTGCTGACAAAAGCTTGTCAAAGACAACCTTCGATGTGATCCAAATTCCAAGGTTAGCCCATGGAAGTTCGAAGAACTGTGGAGGTGCTGTATTCGTATACATTACCTGTTTGCCGTTCGCGTCAGGCTCCATAGTCCAATCGACGATGCCAGTATCATAGTTGTACTGTTCATTACCGTAACCATGACCGTTCCGATTCAGCTTCTTACTCTCGTAGATAAAGAGCTGCTGATAGTAGAGCGGCAGCGCGTCCAATTTCACGTTCCAATACTCCTGGAGCTCGAAATAAGCAGGACGCTGTTCATTCGGATCAGCCGTCGCATTGATTGCATCGATCATTCCATCCAATTTTGGATCGCTCGGCGTGTGAGAGGTACCACCGGTTTTATAGGGGTTATAATACTCCTGCAAAGCGGTAGCTGCGGCCGCGCCGTACCCCAAATCCCAGTCGATATTGGACGTACCATCGACCGGATTGGTTGGGCGTGTGGTAAGCTGCGCGCCAACATCCCCTTCCAGTTTCCGGTAGGTCATTTTGACACCGACATCACCAAGATATGCCTGCACAGCAGCCATCAGATCAGCCGTCAATTGGTCGCCATAGTAATAGACCATATCCAGCTCTCGGCTTGAATCCCAATTTGCGGCCGCCAATAGTTCACGTGCCTTGTCGGGGTTGTAGGCATATGGATTCAGGCCAGCGGGCTTGTGTGGCCCATTCGGTAGCATGCTGTCAGCCGCAATCGCTTTTCCCTCAAGAAGGGTCTCAACAATCGTGTCCATATCAATCGCATAAGCGATAGCTTGGCGGACGCGTGGGTCTGATAATGCCTCACTGTTAATGGGCTGCGCTGACACAGAGCCCGATCCTGCAACAAGCAGGGCCGTTGCAAGCGCAACTCCTGATATTCGATTAAGCATAATTTCCTCCGTTGGTTTATAGCTAGTCAACCAGTAATTATAAATGCTCCTTCGCCTCACTGGCTAGAGATCGATGAAGTTCTGCCTCGTAATTTCGAACCAAATGCGCTGTCAGTGACTCGACCGCCGCATCTGCATCTTTGGCCAAAATGGCCGAAATGACTTCTTTGTGCCCTGCGTTACTCGTGCGATTATGTTTTGTGTGATCGTCTTGAATTGGGGCCCCCCTCATGAGGCGATCAACAAATGCCTCATGAAGCGCTACAAAAATTGGGTTACCTGGGACCTCAGCCAATGCACGATGAAACTTCACGTCCGCGCTTCGAAAGCCCGCGACGTCGTCCAGGTTGGCGTCACATTCCTCTATCGCACCTACCATTTTTGCAATTTGCGCGCTTGAGGCTTTTTCGGCAGCGAAACGAACCATACTGGTTTCAAGAAATAGCCGGGCTTGCTGCAAATGCGCGCGGCCTTCTGCATCTTTGAAAAAAAACTGTGTTGCATCTGACGCCGTTGACATGGCACCTGCCAAAGTAGGCTGCGTTACGCGCGGGCGCTTCCCCTTTGAATGGTCAGTTAGCCCCATGCCCTGCAAAATAGCCATTCCATCACGTACAATGCTTCGCCCCACGCCGAAGCGTTCGCATAAGTCACGTTCTGAAGGGTACATATCGCCGGCCCGAAGCGTCCCATTATGGACATCAACAGCAAGTTCGCTCGCAATATGAGATGCCAGGTTTGGACCTTGCATTTGCACACCCCCCCTAGGTTCGCACGCCATCAATGGACCAGAAAACCTATTTGGTGTCAATATCGGCGTATTTGGTCTACCAAAACCCGAATACTCAACGCGAACTTGGTTCGAAATCAGACAATCCCCTTCACTCGGCCCTTAGGCTATTCCAAACCTCACAAAATTCCATGTCGTTCAAATATATCCGCCAACATGCCACCTGCCCGAATCTCATCACGAACGGTGTTTTCCGCGTTGACTTTGTCCAACGCCTTTTCGACCACGCGATCAACGAAAGCAGCCGGAACAATCACGATCCCATCTTGGTCGCCAAACACAAGATCGCCCCGCGAAACCGAAGCGCCACCGATCTCGCCCGGGACGTCCGTCATCATCAACTTTCCACGGTATTTGGTGTCTGCCGGATTTGTACCACTTGCAAAAACGGGAAACCCCAATTCGCAAATCTGACGCGAATCCCGGACACAGCCGTCGGTTAACAATCCAGCGGCTCCCAGATGTGTCGATCTTTCCGACAACAACTCCCCCCAAGGGGCTATTCGAAGGTTACCGTGGCAAACAAGGACGGCAACATCGCCAGGCTGCAAGCTATCGACCAACGCGATTTCATTTTCATATACGCGGACTTCTTCGTCATCATGATAGATCGGCATGTAAAGCCCGACGCGCGCAAACCCGCACAAAATTTTGGAGGAATCTAGTGCCGCCAATCCTGGACGCACGACCTGTCCATGAAAACCGAATGTATCAAGCGTGTCCGCAATGACTGCGGAATAAAGCTTTGATCTACATGTATTTAATGTGTTTTCGTTTGGCAAATTGCGCTCCTCCGATCATCAAGTAGCCACTCAAAGATACGCGCGGAACCCTAGTTGACTTGCAAAGATATCTTATTAACATGATAACATGGTATTCTTAGGAGTCAAACCTCACGAGAACCAATTTGAAACCAATAATTCCGTAGGGGAACGCGATCCATAACGTGCTGATAATTGGTGCCGGAGGCATCGGACTTAGACATCTTACCGGTTACGCCCAATCAGGGCGCGCCATCCTTTCGATTGTCGAACCCGACCCCAAGAAACGCAAGTCCGTCGCGGACAAATTTTCAATTTCCCACCAATACACTGAAGCCGGGCAGGCCGATTTTTCTAAGTTCGACTTGGCCGTAATTTGCGCGCCGGCACATACGCATGTTTCGCTAATGAATTCCTGCGCCGCCGCCAGTATCCCGTTTATGGTTGAGAAACCTTTGGCGGTTTCGATGGACGGCGTTCAAGAAGTCTTGGACAGAATTCGCGCCAAGAACTTGTTCGCGCGCGTCGGGTTCACCAGAAGAGTCGCAAATGAAACCCAACAGGTTAAGTCTGACATTCTTTCCGGCAAAATCGGTGACCTAAAGCTTATTTACATGAATTCGTCACAGGAATTCCCAAAGTACCGCCCGGATTTCCAATCAACCTATTATGCAAAACCGGAAATGGGTGGCGGTGCCATTCTGGACGCGGCAAGCCACTTGTTTGACATGCTGATCTGGATTGCCGGCCGACCAAAGAACGTCAGTTGCATGTACGACCGTCTGGTACTTCAGGGAACGCAAACTGAAGATACTTGCCTAATCAACATCCGATTTGAAAACAATGTGTATGCAAATGTGACCATCAACCAATTTCAAAAACCCAACACGAATACGCAAGAATTTATCGGAACATTCGGTAACTTGGTTCTAGATCATTCGACATTGAAATTCAGCAACAGTGATTCCGACGAACCGATCGAAACCAAAGATTTCATGGAGGGTCTCGTCCCTATGGCGGCCCATCAAGAGCGCTTTGCGATGCAGGCCAATTACATGCTTGATGGGCTTGAAGGTGCACCCTGCCATTTGGCTACGCTTGATGAAGCGCTGATAAATCTTAGGCTCGCACTTGCGGCAAAGCAGTCTTGGGATGAGCGGCGGATAATTCAGGTGGAATATTAGGTGGGAACGATCCGGTGAATAGCCTTAAGGGAAAGCACATTCTGATCGCAGGCGGCGCAGGCTACCTTGGGGAACCGCTTTGCCAAGCCTTGGCCACGCAAGGTGCAAAAATTTGCATTGCGGACACGGATCAAACGCGCTGTGCACAGGTCGCGAATGCAATTCAAGCCGTGACACCAAACGCAAACGTCATGGCTTTGAATTTTGACATCGGTAACGAAGCTTCGATTGTTGACGGAATTTCCGCCTGCGTTCAAAAATTTGGGGGCTTAGACGGAGTGGTCAACGCAACATCGGGTGCGTCGGGCAAAGAAATTGGCGATGTGACAGCCGAAGATTTTGATCGTGCCAACAGGCTGAACCTAACCGGTCCCTTTTTGATGGTTCGCGAAGCTGCAAAATTCATGAACGGTGGGGGCAGCATTGTGATGTATGCCTCTATGTTTGGTCTGACGTCACCCAATCAGGCCAATTATCCCGATGGGGTCACTCGAAATCCGATCGAATATGGCGCAGGCAAAGCCGGGATGATCCAGATGGTTCGCTATTTGGCATCTCACTTCGGGCCGCAAAATATTCGCGTGAACGCGGTGGCCCCGGGACCGTTCCCCAATGTGGCGAAATTGGACCTACCCGACGAGTTTATTCAGAACCTCGAAGCCGACACGATGTTGGGCCGCGTTGGCAAAGCGCATGAAACCGCTGGACCGGTTGCCTTTTTGCTGTCGGACGCGGCAAGTTATATTACCGGGCACACTTTGCCCGTCGATGGCGGCTGGACCGCTTGGTGAATGGGGATGCGAAAATGCCGGAATTTCCAATAGCGAAACCAAAGATCAAGCTGGCTATGCTTGGGATGACCGACGGCAATGGCCACCCCTATTCTTGGAGCATTATTTTGAATGGGCGCTACAATGCCGACGCATTGGCCAAATGCCCCTACCCTGCAATTCGCGATTATATTGCAAAACAGCCCGCAGAAACACTTGGCATTGACGGGGCCGAAGTCACGCATGTGTGGACGGATGAACCCGCCGACGCCGAGTTGGTGTCACAGGTTGCAATGGTCGAAAATGTTGTGGACCGTGCCGAAGACGTTATCGGCCACGTCGACGCCGTACTTGTCGCAACGGACAAAGGCGAAGAACATGTCGACCGCTGCCGCCCATTTGTAGAGGCCGGGATTCCGATCTTTGTTGACAAGCCACTATGCAACAATCGGGGCGACTTGGCGGTGTTTTCAAAATGGATCGACGCAGGGCATCCATTGATTAGCTCATCAGCGATGCGTTTCGCCAAAGAATACATGCCTTATCATCGTTCGACACACGAGTTGGGGAAACTCGAATATGTGAATTTCACAATGGCCAAAAGCTGGGAAACATACGGCATTCATGCGCTTGAAGCCGTCTACCCGATTGTTGGGCCCGGATTTATTTCCGTCCAAAACACCGGTGACGCAGATCGAAATATTCTGCACCTGCGTCACAGGGACAACATCGACATCAATTTGGTCAACATTTATGGGTTGGCTGGCGGCGCGGGTATGATGACACTTGCCGGGCAAAGTGGCGGTGTGCAGCTAAAGATGACCGACAGCTACCGTGCATTTAAGGCGCAATTGATGTCGTTTATCGAATTTCTGCGAACCGGGTCTCCGCCTGTCCCTTGGGATGAAACAAAAGAACTAATGCAATTGGTTATCGCAGGCATCGAAAGTCGAGAAGCCGGCGGTAAAACCATTTACTTGAAAGATCTGGAGTAAACACCATGCCTGTGCTTGATACATTTTCCCTGAAAGGCAAAGTTGCTTTGGTTACAGGCGGCGCCGGATTATATGGACGCCAAATCGTAGAGGCATTGGCCGAAGCGGGTGCAAAGACATTCATCGCCTCGCGCGGTGTTGAGGCATTGGAAATCGTAGCCCAGGCTCAGCGCGAACGCGGTTACGATGTTACGGCAATGCATCTTGATTTGGCTTCGGACGATTCAATCGAAAAATTGCACGCAGACATCATTGGCGAAGCTGGCACATGCGATATTTTGGTCAATAATGCGGTCACCCGGTCCGCGCATGACGGCTGGGCACATGACTTGGAAGCCTATGACAAAAGCCTGCATGTCAATGCCTCTGCGCTGTTCAAAATCACGCATTTGTTCGCGCAAAATATGAAGGCACAAAAATCCGGATCAATAATCAACATTGGTTCGATGATGGGTATCGTTGGCATTGAATTGGACAATTATGTCGGCACCGACATGATGCCAGACCCGTCGCCAATTTACTTTTTCGAGAAGGGTGGAATGATTAATTTCACACGTTGGGCTGCAAGTGTTCTTGGACCCGATAATGTCAGGGTAAATTGCCTCTCGCCGGGTGGATACGAAGCCGGACAGCCGGCGGCATTTATCGCCAAATACTCCGCCCGCACCCAACTTGGGCGCATGGCGAACGACACAGATTTGAAGGGTTCGATTATCTTCTTAGCATCCGACGCGTCTGCGTATCTCACCGGAACGAACATCCCGGTCGACGGCGGATATACTGCAAAATAAAACTCTCATTTGAACGAGGAACATCATGCCACAAGATCAATATTCCGCTGAGCGTAAAACAGAATACAAAATGCGCGAAAGCCGCGTTCTCAGGACCGTCCGTGAGGGAAACGTCGCACGCATTCTTAAATTGAATACGAACGATTCCAAGGTCGCCGAGATTTTCGCAATGGCGCAACCGGATGCGATCTGGCTGTGTAACGAACACTGTTCCGGAAGCTTGGAATCGCTGGAAAACCAAATAAGGGCGGCCAAGACCCATGATGTAGACGCTATCGTTCGCGTGGCGCGGGGAAGCTACAACGATTACATCAGACCCCTGGAAATGGATGCGACGGGATTGATCGTTCCGCATGTGATGGATTTGGCTGACGCAACGAATGTGCGAAATATGACGAAATTCCCGCCGCTTGGCCGACGCCCGGTCGACGGCGGAAATAACGACGCAAGGTTCACACGCGTTGAACTTCTGGACTATCTGGAAACCGCCAACCGCGACAGATTTGTGATGTATCAGATTGAAGACCCCGAGGTCATACCAGATCTGGACGCGATCGCAGCCCTAGAAGGCGTCGATGCCCTGTTTTTTGGCCCTGGAGATATGTCGGTTGCGATGGGAATTGCCGGCCAGATGGATCACCCAGAAATCTCTAAAATACGCGAACAGGTGGCAAAGGTTGCGCGCAAGCATAACAAGATTGCCGCGACGGTAACGGGACCGGACACCGTCAAAGTATACGTCGACATGGGCTATAATTTTCTAAATATCGGCGCCGACGTACTGGCTCTCACATACTACGCTGATCATATGTTGTCAGCTTTTGACGGTATTTAGGATGTTGGATCTGGGGCCACTAAGGCAAACCATTCTTGATCGTAATACAAAGGGCATCCCCGGTACATGTACGCCCTTCAAACTTTGCGACATAGCGACAAAGCAATGGAATGTGCTTCGCGAAGACTTGCCCCTGCCCCTCATGGTTTTAAAACGAAGTAGCCTTGATTTTAACAGCGATCTTTTTGCGAACTACTTGAGTGAACATGACCTTTCGCTCGCGCCACATGGCAAAACAACAATGAGTCCACAGTTGTTTGACGAGCAACTACGCCATGGCGCGTGGGGGATCACTGCAGCCACGGTTAATCAGGTTCAAGTCATGCGGCAATTCGGAATAAATCGAATTGTTTTGGCCAACCAATTGGTTGGGAAAGCGAACGTTCAATCTATCGTTTCTGAAATGAATTCGGATCCGAATTTTGAATTTTTCTGCTTTGTGGATTCGATTGCACAACTTGAAAACATTGAACGCAATCTTCTGGGCGCAAATCAAACAAGACCCATAGGCATTTTGGTCGAAATCGGAGCGGTCGGCGGTCGGACCGGCATCCGTGAACAAGACGAAGCAATTGCCCTGATCGAAAAGGTTTCAACCGATCAATCCAAATTCAGGTTTTCCGGCATTGGAGCATTTGAAGGGGCCATTCCCGGCCTAAACAAGAGCGCGGACCCCGTAACGACCTATGCGAACCAGATCCTCGAAGTCGTTCAAGCAATCCCGCAATCTTGCTATGCAGGCCTTGGTGAATTCATCCTAACCGGCGGCGGTTCATCTTACTTTGACATCATTGCCGAACGCTTCAAATCAATGGAAATGTCCTTACCAGTTAGGGTTCTGTTACGCAGCGGATGCTATGTGACCAACGATCATGGAGCTTATCGAAGCGCGCAGGAAGAGGCGCGAATGGACCCCGATCGCCATTGGCATTCCCAATTTCGCCCAGCGTTAGAGGTTTGGTCCTACGTCCAATCAATGCCCGAGCCGGAACTTGCATTCCTGACTATGGGCAAGCGAGACGTTCCGTTTGACGCAGGACTTCCCGTACCTTTCAAACGATTTCGGCCAGATGTCGGGTTCCAAGATGTTGGCACGTGCGAGATTTTCAACACCAACGATCAACACGCCTATGTGCGCCTATGTGCCGACACAGACTGGAAAGTAGGCGACATGATCTGTTCTGGTATCTCACATCCGTGCACAGCTTTTGATAAATGGCGTTTCATCCCCGTTGTCACGGATGATTACGACGTGATCGACGGCGTGCTGACCTACTTTTAGTGCCTAGGATTTATGACGCCTGTTGCCGGGTTGTTGAAACACAAGCGATGCCGTCCAATTCAAATTTTAGCATCGTTCCAAGAACGCCAATGATTGTACTACGCGTCGGCAAAGGGGCCGTGAAATACTCGGCGTAAATCCTGTTGTATTCGGGCAAATCTGACTGTTCGCCGACATAGGATTTGACATTGATCACGTTGTCCAGCGACAGCCCTGCAGCCTCTAAAATTGATCGCAAGTTTTCAATCGAACGGCGCATTTCTTCCTCAAAGGTCCCTGAAATTATCACACCACGATCGGGATCAACCGATGCTTGGCCGGATACAAACATAAGATCTCCAGCGATAATGGCTGGGCTGAATGGCAGGTCCGATTTCGCACCTTCGTTAACTATCTTGAGCATGACTTCTCCTGTTGAGTGCACTTAGCGAATGAACTTTGCCGGATAGACATGATGTTCAAGATCCGACCGCCGGTTCGCAAGGTTTTGGTAAATTTCGGGCAACACTTGCCCCATCCATTCATCGGTCTTAACCACAAATCCGGGTCTCTCGGAATCCAAAACATAGCCGTAGACTTGAATTTTATTGGAATATCGATCTTGTATCAGATCTCGCCAGTTTCGATGAACGTAACCGCAAACCACATCCGGTTTGAATTCTTCAATCGCCGCCATCAAGCCATCTGTTTTGTCGGCCCCGACTTCCTGATTTACGGTTAAGACTGCCACCTGCGACGTTGGGTCTAGGGATTGATGCGCCTCGTGAAAACCAGACCGTCGCGCCGCCTGTTCTCGCGAGATTATCTCAGAATCTAGATAAAGATATCTTCGAGAACGCTCCAACCCATCCCGAAACATATCAACAAATGGCTTAGCAAAATCTAATCGGAAACTGTGAAACGGCATGCCATCGATAAACAAGTCGATCAGGCTGACTTGGCTGGTAGTTCCCTTCAACCCCTCGGTGTTCGTCTCATCCGTGATCCCGGTCAGAATAACTGCATCCAACGAGTCCCAGATATACGTCGGCATTGCATCATGGTTAAAACTTCCCAAAACAAACTCGTGTCCGTCAGAAACGACGCCCTTTTCAATCGCCACAACCATGCGCGTGTAAAAGGCGTTGTTAAAAATTCCTCCGCCAACCACGTCACGGTTATAGAAAAAGCCAATGCGCCAATGCGCTTCGGCCCATGGTGTCGTGACCAAATACGAACCCTTCCCAACCTGTCGGCGGATGACGCCTTCTGCTTCCAAGTCTTTTAGCGCCTTGATCACAGTTATCAGCGAGAAATCACAAGAATTTACAATTTCGTTTTGCGATTCAATTTTTGCTCCAGGCTCTAGACCTTCGGTCTTCCAGCGCCGAAAAAGCATGGAGCGCAATTGCAGGTGACGGGGAGCAAGATCTTTGGTCAATTTGTTGGATCCCAAGACATTTGCCGTGCTACGATACCGCCGTCAATGTACAACATTTGGCCGGTGATATAACTGGCTTCTGGGGACGCAAGAAAAACAGCCGCCCCGCCAATGTCCCTGGCGTCGCCGATCCGACCCAGCGGGATTTGCCCCCGTAGAACAGCCCGTGTTTCGCCAAGGTCAAGCCCGGATTTGGTCAGCGGAGTTTCAACAATCCCTGGCCCAATGCCGTTCACACGTATGCCGCGATCCGCCAGCGTCACCGCCAGAGATCGCACCATCATCAAGATTGCGCCTTTCGTACTGTCATAGATTACGCTGTTTTTTTCGGCCATTAGTGAATTGGTCGACCCTACACAAATTACGGACGCACCGTTTGCTTCGTTGGACACCATTTCAGCAAAGCGCTGCGCGGCAAAAAGATACCCTTTGACATTCAGGTCGAAAGCGCGGTCGAACATTTCCTCGCGAAGGTCACCGAAGTCCACGTCGGTAAATGTGCCAGCGTTGTTGACCAAAGTGTCGAGACCGCCCAATTTTTCATACGCTTGCTCGATCAGGTGTTTAGCACCGCCTTCAGTCGAAAGATCCGCCTGAACAAAGTGGCATTCGCTGTGTTTGGACAGTTCTGCCAGAGCAGAAATATTTTCCTCGTGCGAATTGATGACGATGCGGGCGCCCGAAACGGCAAATGCCTTGGCAATCGCAAAGCCTATGCCTTCGGTCGATCCGGTCACGCAGACACGAGGTCTTGCCATCTATTGTACCTTGAAATTTCAACTTACATCGTTAACATAATAACATATTAGGATCGGCAGGTTCATGCAAGTCAAACAACATTGGACTAACGTTTCAATCATAACGCCTAGCGGCCCTGTACTCCAAGATCTATTGATTGGAAACGATCGGATTGCGGCGCTCATTGAACCGGCGGCGGCAACCGGAACTGGTTGGCAAATGATCGACGGCAAGGGACAGATTCTATTTCCTGGTATGATCGACGTCCTGCAACATGGCTTTGATGTGAATTTCTACCACGAACCAACGCCAGGTTGCGTCGCCAATAGCTCATCCCTGTTGCCTGCCCACGGCGTAACCGGGTTCTTGCCGACAATCGGCTCCCTGCCACCAAACAAAACGGCGCCAGTTCTAGCAGATTTGGCGGCCCAATGCGCCGAAGCGCAAGGCGCGCGCGCCTTGGGCGTGCATAGTGAAGGGCCATGCTTTGGGGCACCCGGCGCCCACAACCCCGAAAATTTGCTGTTGCCTACGCTCGAGCTGGGACATCAGATTATTGAAGCCGCAGACGGAAAACTTTTGGCAATTACGGTGGCCCCTGAACTTGAGGGCGCTGAGCATTTTATCCGATTGATGAAGCAACATGGCGTGTCGGTGCACTTGGGGCACAGCCGTGCTTTGGCCGACAATGTTTCGCGTTACGTCTCTTGGGGAATCGACGCCGTCACCCATATGTACAACGTCACCCGATCCCTGCCACCCGACGAAAGCGGCGTTCACCCGTTCTCATTGCCGGATGCATTGATCGCGGAACCACAGCTTGCGCTTGGGCTGATATGTGACGGAATTCATGTGCATCCAAAACTTGTAAAGCTTTTGGCTCAATTGCCGCCAGACAGAGTATTTTTGGAAACCGATTCGATCAAATATGCAGGACGCGAAGGCGCGCGATTTGAAGCCTACCCCGGGTATTGGTTGACCAGCGCCAAAGGCAAAGCCGTCAGGGATGACAATGGTGGACTTTGCGGGTCATCATTGACGTCTCACGAGGCGATGTTGAACTTTCTCAACTTCACCGGCGCGGATCTAACCCGTGCAGCGATCGCCAGCGCATTAATCCCCGCCCGTGTTCTTGGGCTGGACAGCGAAATGGGAAGCATCGAACCCGGGAAGCTGGCCGATTTCGTCGCCCTGGATCCCGAAACGCTTGAGGTCAACGCAACCTATGTCGGCGGTGTTTCAGTCTATGAGCGCGCCTCATGATAAAACCAGATGACAAACCACTTCGTTACAACGATGGCGGCAACGTCCATATGGATTTTCACGGGGCAACCAACACCACGATAGACTTTATCATCAAAAACTTTGGCATCGAGGCGATGGATGACATCTTTGCCCGCGTCGGAAGAGACGTCTATGCCGACATTCGTGGGCATCTAATGGCCGGAAATGCCACAGAACTGGTCAAGCATTGGCGGCATTTTTTTGACCGCGAAGGCGCAGACTATGCGATTGACGTTCGCGAAGACGAAGTGGTTTTGACCGTCAACCATTGCCCGGCCTATCATCACGTCAAAAAAATCGCGCCAAAGGTCTCTGACCATTTTTGCGACCAAACCACCAAAACGAACGAAGCTATGGCCGAAGGCGGCCCATTTGCAATCGCAACTGAAATCACAGGACCGGGTTCGTGCAGACAAATAATCCGTAAACGGCCATGATCCCTAGCGATCACTTCACCAAGTTTTACAACGAGGTCTTCAAGTTTCTTGAGACCAAGGGCAACGAAGTCTTACATGCTTATTGGTTGGAGATCAGCCGTAATCAGGAACGCCATACAATGGAGGCGTTTCGGGCCGATGGCCTAAGAGGGATGCGGGATTATTGGGATCACATTCGGATCGAAGAAAACTGTGATCTAGATTTGGAATTACACGAAGACCGCCTGGAATTAAACATGAACGCGTGCCCAAGTCTTCGAAAAGTTATGGACAACGACGCCAACCCCATGAGCCGTTACTGTGATCATTGCGCCGGTTGGATCGGGCCAATTATGGACAAGCTGGGGTATCACTTGGTTTACGACGTGATTGATCGGCAGGAACCTCGATGCAAAATGCAGATATTCAAAGACCGCGATCAAGCTCGCGAAGCCGAGGGTCAAGCCAAATTGTTGATGGATTGGCCGGGAAAATCTGACGGAAACAAAGCCAAATGAAAATTGTGGAGACCGGCACAATTGCGAAAGCACAAACCGGGACTTCGCGGGCTTGCTTTAGTTTTGGCACGGTAACCGCGCTTCATTGCGGCGAGTTGTTGGCGACGTGCCGCGTTGGAGCGGACAAAGATGGCGACGACGAACAGATCGAATTCATTCGGTCTTTAGACAACGGCCACAGTTGGGCAGGACCGGAACGGCCATTTCCGCACACGGAGGTCGGCGGAAAATTCGGGACGCTCAAGCTGTGTTATTTGACAGAATTGGCACCGGATCGTTTGATTGCGGGCGCGATGTGGGTCGATCGGACCAGCCAACCGGGAAAGCCATTATTCAACGCAAAAACCGAAGGATGCCTGCCGATGGCGATTCTTTTGGCGGACTCTTTTGATGCTGGGCGAACTTGGTCTGGCTGGCGCCAGGTCCCCATGCCCGACAACATCGGTCCACCCAGCCTGACCAACCCAATACTTAAGTTCGCGGACGGATCGTTGGGGATGAGCATCGAGACAAACAAAACATACGAGGATTCGGGGCAATGGCAACAACGGGCGGTTTTGCTACGGTCTGTTGATGACGGTTTGACGTGGTCCGAACCCACACCACTGGCCCAAGACAAATCAGGTCGGATTTTCAATTGGGATTTACGCGCGGGCGTGGACATTGCTGGCACAGTTGCCACTTTCGCTTGGACTTACGCCACCGAAACCGAAAAATACCAAAACATCCACCGACGCATCAGTACCGACCATGGGCATTCATGGTCCCAGCCTTCGGATTTGGGGTTCCCCGATCAGGCTGGCCCGCCGGCCATGTTACACGACGGTCGCGTCGTATTGGCTTGGGTTGACCGGTTCGAAGATCAATGTATTCGCGCACGGATCGCGCCATCAATTGATGGGAATTTCGACCCCGACAGTGAGGTCGTCGTCTACGCGCACCCTCTCCCCAAAGGCAGTACAAGTCAGGATACCGGCGAATTACTTGTCGGCATGGAAATGTGGAGCTTTGGACTTCCGTTCGCGACCGCCCTGCCCGGCGGCGATGTCCTTGTTACCTATTACGCGGGTGACGCACACAGTAAGAGCCTGCATTTCGCACGGATTGCGGTTTGAGTTGTCGTCCCAATCACATGTCCAATAAATAACCCCGAATTACATGTTGGCAATCTTCAAACGTCCAACACGCCGCCAAGACTTGGCCATTTGAAAGCGCAAGCAAAGACGGTTGGCCAAATTTCAGACTTCCAAATTGCTTACGAATATCTGTGGCATCGCTGGCCATTTCTTCGTCGGCAAAAAGGTTCAACTCACGTTCGATCACGAATCCGCCGCCATCAATATTGACCTGACGCACCCACAGCCCAACTGGGTTTTCACGGTGCGCGTGGATTGTTAGGATTTTGCCTTCCCCAAATGGCAACAGATTGGACGCCTGCGCGTGTACATTTGTGTCCACCCCGGCCCCAAAAGTCTGCCCACCATCGGTCGAAAATACGATGTGGTTGTTCAAGTTCCGCCGTTCTTTATTGTCGTAGGCCCAAAAAAGAACAGCGACATTACCGGGTGCCGTTTCGCAAAGTCGGCACTCCCATGCCGCCACTTCGCCGTCCGGGCTTTCAAAAAATGTCGAAAGCTTATCCCATGTTTGACCGCCATCATCGCTGTAAATAATCCAACCGGAATGACCATTTGCGCCCAGATGAAATGGCGGCGCCGCTCCGATTATCCGCCCCGTGGTCAGCTGAATACAGGGACCAGAAAGCTCTAAAGGTTTTCCACCAATTTCAACAAGCCGTGGGGTGGCCCAGGTTTGCCCGCCATCCACGGATTTGCTGACAATATGCTCAAGAGGCAGAACGTCAAAGGAAACGGGATCCACAATAGGCGTTAAATCATCCGGGCGAACAAACCCGTATCCCGCCGCCAATATGCTGTTATCCGAAAGCACAAGCGGCTTTAGGCTCTCCGAAATCTGTGGCTGAAACTCATGCACATGCATCCGACGTGGTGGCGACCATGAACGCCCTAGGTCTTTACTCATACTCACGACGGTTCGTTGATCTGCTGAATCAAACGCCTGCCCCAACGAAAACATCGCCATCAAGCTGTCATCCGCCAATTGAACAATGCCCGGAAAGATGGCCTGACGGCTCACAAGCAATGGGTCGGGGTTCGCATAGATCGTCATTTCCGTTGAAACTTGCATCTCAATATCCTTCCATCATGCAAATGGTTTGGACCAACGCCGATATTGGCCAGCGGTTAGTCCCCGTGATTTTTTAAACGCCGCGCAAAACGTTTCTGCGTGCCGGTATCCAATTTGCATAGCGATCTCTGCAACGGAAAATCCCGTCGTCGCCAGCAATTCTTCGCCCTTTTTCAATCGAAGGTCCCGCAAATAATCGCCAGCAGAGTTTCCATGCGTTTCACGATGTTTTTTTCGAAATCCACTTTCGCTGACACCTGCGAGGCGTGCAACGTCGCTTAGCGTTCGAATATCTTCGATATGGTCCGATGCTTGGCGCCACGCTGCCGTCAATTGGCTTGCCCGATCGTGGGACGCAGCATCCAAATCTGTGTTTGGCCAATCAAAGCCGTCAAGGATCGATTGCAGCAGACGAATGCGACGCGACAAATGACAATCGTCAGGGCGCGCAGCCAGATCCATCGCCAATCTGATCTGATTTTGTAGGTGCAGTCGTTCCTCGGGTCGAGCAACAAGATACCCAAAATCCTTCGCATCATAGCCTGCGCTTTCGAAATGGCAGACTGAGGCGGTTGCGAAACTCCCGACGGACTTTCCCCAAAAGGCCGTCCCCGGCAAAATCAATAGACCGTCCGGAGCATCCAGAACAACTTCGCGCGCCATATCCGGAAATGTTAGTCGTATCCGACCCTGATGCACCCAAAACAAATCATGATGCGGCCATGTTATCGGGCCGATCTTCATGCGCTGATCAACCCTGCCAAACTGATGTTTGCCAAGCGTTAGCTCACTGACCTGAATACTGGTATTCATCTAAATTCATTCCACTGAGTTAGATTTTTATCGATATTCCTAATTCTTTGCCGAACTGACTACGTGACTTATCAAACGATCTGGGTTCAAATTTTGCAAGACAAATGGCTCAAATTGGAAAAAACACATGGCTGAAGCACTCAAGTCGTCACCCTCAAAAAATGCCAAAGACTGTTTTGACCAAGATGGATATTTGAAGATAGAGCCCCTGTTCGACGCGGCAAAAATGGTCGAGATCAACGCAGAACTGGATAGGTTCATTGCGAAACGTGTCCCTGATATGGATCGTGGCGAAGTCTATTACGAAGATATCAATGACCGTTCTAGCATCAAGCAGATGATGAACATGCACGATCACGATGGCTATTTCGATGACCTGCTTGAAAACAGCGTGATACGCGAGATGGCAGAAACCGCACTTGGCCAAGAGGTCAAAGGTGTGAACGTCGAATATTTCAACAAACCGCCCGGAATTGGCAAAGCAACCCCGGCACATCAAGATGGATATTTCTTTCATATCAAGCCTTCACTGGCGGTGACTGGATGGCTTGCGCTTGAAGATGTCGATCACGAAAACGGATGTCTGCACTATGTTCGGGGCTCTCACAAAGCTGTTAACCTTCGCCCTCATTCCCGGTCTAACGTCTTAGGGTTTTCGCAAGGTATGACGGACTTTGGGACGGATCATGACAAAGAAAATACTGTCGCGTTTCCTTGCGGGGCGGGTACATTTCTTATGCATCATTGCAAAACGATTCACTGGGCGGGAAAAAACAGATCCACCACAAGATCGCGCCGTGCGCTTGGGTTCATTTATTTTGCCAAAAGCGCTGAAGTCGACAAAGAAGCCCGCGCAGCCTATCAGGCAAAATTGGATCAAGAATTGGCTTCGGACAACAAGATCTAGATTTCGCAGCTAAGAAAGGACCGCTTGGATGACGAATATGGCCGTACTTTTGGCGGGACTCTTTCACGAAACCCATACGTTTCTGCACCACAAAACCGGATTAGATGAATTTCGCGCGGGTGGGTTGAACCTTGGCCAAGATGTGGTTTCAAACAATGTTGGGAACGGGTCTCCGACAGATGGATTTTTGGAGCATGCGAAATCTGAGGGTTGGAATGTAATTCCCGCTGTTCAAATGGCCGCCAACCCTTCCGGGACTGTATCGCAAGACGTAATCGATGTTTTTTATCAAAACTTCTTTCAGGTTTTCGAACGAGAATGCACTAACATCGACGGCATATTTCTTGTCCTTCACGGCGCGATGGTCAGCGAAGAAATGGACGACGTCGAAGGGCAATTTCTTAAAGACCTTCACGGCAGATTGACGGACAAGGGCATCGACATCCCGGTTGCCGCCGTGATCGATTTCCATGCTAATGTTTCCAAGGATATGACTGACTTCAGCACCTGTTTGTATTCATACCGAATGAATCCCCACAGTGACGCGCGCGATGCTGCCGTCCAAGGGGCGGTCCGGTTGGGCGCTTTGATGAACGGACGAAAAGCGACCCAGCACCACCTTGCCACTCGATACATCGTTCCCCCAACCGGCCTAGCAACTGCTTCTAACCCAATGAAATCGGTGCAAGCCCGCGCCCGGGCGATCGAAGCCCAAGACCCCGACATTCTTTGCATAAACGTGATGGGCGGCTATTCCTACGCCGACATCAAAGATTGCGGGTTTAGCCTCAACTGTTGCACCAGCGGCGAAAAAAGGACAGCACTCGGTTATCTGGACGATCTGCTGGCGGTGTTCGAAGCCGACCTAGCCAAGGCTTATCCGCGCGAGGCGTCTCTGACAGAAATATTGCACCGGATTGATGCAAAACCACGCGGACATGGGCCGATTTTGTTGGTCGAACCGGCCGATAACATTGGTGGCGGCACACCCGGCGACGGAACTGGATTGTTGGCACCTCTACTCGCTACTGGGCGTAAAAACATCGTTGCTGTTTTGAATGATCCGGAAGCCGCAGCACACTGCAACACCTTGAAATTACGCGACCCGGTCACGATCCTGATTGGCGCAAAACTGGACGCGCATCACGGGCTGCCAATCGAATTCAGTGGCACAATTCGAAATCTAAGCGATGGCCGTTTTGAGCTTGAGAACAAAAATTCCCACCTCGCGTCAATGATGGGAACGCATATCAACATGGGGGCCTGTGCGGTCTTGGAAAACGATCAGGCCATCATTTTGCTGACCAGCAGGAAAACCCCACCGATGGACCTTGGCCAATTGCATTCGCAAGGGATACGGCCCGAAGACGCCGAATTGCTCATCGTAAAGGCCGCCGTGTCGCACAGAGACGCCTATGATCCGATTGCATCCGCCAGTTACAATGTCGAAAGCATTGGGCTGTGCACAAGTGATCTGGGATCGCTGCCTTATCGAAATATCGTTGGGAAACAGCTTTCTGCCGCCACCACCTAGACCCGACCCAATCAGTTAGCCGCCAGATGCGACGATTGCCTCCATCGTCGGAAGATTGCCTGCGGACAAACCTGCGTCGACCGTGATTGCGGATCCGGTAATTCCGCTGGCTAGCGGAGAGGCCAAAAACAAAGCGGCGTTCGCGACCTCTTTCGGCGTGACAAGGCGGTTCAAAGGGTACAACTTTGACAGGCGATCCAAAATTCCCGGATCGGATTCAAGCCGTTTGTTCCAAGCATCTGTATGCGTGGTCGCCGGGACTACCGAATTCGCACGAATTCCGTGGCGCCCCTCTTCGACCGCAAGGGCGCGTATCCACGCCATACCAGCCGCTTTCGCGGCCGAATATGCCGGATTTCCAAAGTGGGTCAATGCGTTCACCGAAGAAATAAATACGAAATTCCTGTCGCCGTCAGATGATCGCATCGCCGGCAAAAACTCCTGACAAAAAAGCGCTGGGTTTGTAAAGTTTCCGGTTAATTCGCCGTCAAGTTCGGTTTCAGTTGTCTCAGAAACGCTTGCGGCACTGGTCCAACCGGCATTCAAAACAACGACAGAAGGTGTTCCATATGATAGGATCCTGCTGGAAGCATTGCGCAAACTTTCTCTGTCCAAGAAGTCAAACTCGTAGGTTTCAAAGCAAACGTCGGGAAACGATGCCCCCGCAAGATCACACCCGACAACCTGTGCCCCTGCCCTTGTAAATCTTTCGCAAAGCGTTGTTCCGATGCCGCCACCTGCTCCGGTAACAACCACCCGCGCCCCGTCAAATTCTATCACTTGAAACTCCATTTTTGGCTATCATGGATTTACATATTTGCAGCCGATCTTTCGTAGGCAGCCTTAGGAGAACATTAGTCAATCCGACATGATCCCGTCCAGCCCGCACTTTTGGCCCTTGAATGGGCGCATACCAAAAAAACACCCTGTTTTTGCGGAAAATCGTATGAGTAGGGCATTAAATGCTTGAATTCCCGAACAGAACCAAGCCAGTATCAGGCCATCAACAGACAATAATTCACACGTTTCGCAACCTGACCTGAGCCCGTGTGGTTTACTGAAAAGGCACGAAAATTGGCACACGATCTCGTTCTGACCGGCGGCAGGGTTATCGACCCAAGCAACGGGCGAGATTGCGTGGAAGATGTCGCGTTTTCGAATGGTTTGGTGTCCAAAATTGGCCAGGGGTTAAGTGGCAATATCACGTTCGATGCGAGTGGCGCGATCGTGACGCCGGGGCTGATCGATATGCACACCCATGTCTATTGGGGCGGCACATCATTGGGCGTTGATGCTGACACCTATTCCGCAAAATCCGCCGCGACAACGCTTGTCGATACCGGCAGCGCGGGTCCGGGTAATTTTGCCGGATTTCGCGCCCATGTCATTGAACGCGCGAATACCCGTGTCTTGGTTTATTTGCACGTTTCATTTGCTGGGATATTTGGGTTTTCGTCGAATATCATGGTCGGCGAAAGCTGGGACCTGCGCCTGATGGCGGCGCGCGATGCCGCTGAAGTTGCGTTAGCGAACAAAGACTTAATCGTCGGAATTAAAGTTCGCGTTGGCCTTCATACCAGTGGACCGTCCGGGATCGCGCCCTTGGAAATCGCTTTGGATGTCGCTGACCGAACTGGACTGCCAATTATGGCACATATCGACGAAGCCCCGCCACGTTATGAAGATGTTGTTGATTTGCTTCGTCCCGGGGACGTCCTGACCCATTGTTTTCGACCTTACCCCAATTGCCCAGCGCATGGCGACGGCCGTGTAAAAGACGCTGTTTTGCGTGCCCGCGAGCGCGGCGTCATTTTCGACGTCGGGCATGGAATGGGGTCATTTGCTTGGGAAACCGGCCAGGCAATGATGGCTGCAGGCTTTCCTCCTGATACTATTTCGTCGGACGTTCACGCCCTGTGTATCAACGGACCTGCCCGCGATTTGCTTTACACTATGACGAAATTTCTGGCCCTTGGTATGCCGCTGCTTGATGTCATTCGCGCCACATCAAGCGCCCCCGCCAATGCGCTGAGGCGTAATGACCTTGGCCACCTGACGCCGGGTGTTAGCAAGGACGCAAGCATCATATGCGTTAAAAATCAAAAGGTTGAACTAGAGGACACCGTGGGAAATCTGATGCCCTTTGAAAAAAACATCATTCCCATCGGTACCGTGCAGGCGGGAAAATTGATTTTGGCCAACGCATGAAGGGGCATTCGATCTGGACCTATCCTTGGGACATCCACGACATTGGGGTGGATCAAGTTCTGAGAGACCTTGCAAAAAGTGGCGCGGACACAGTAAGCCTTGCAACATCCTACCACGCCGGAAAATTCCTTCAGCCCGGCAACCCAAAACGACGCGTCTACTTCCCGCAGGACGGCACCGTTTATTATACCGTTGATCCTGAGCGTTGGAAAAACGCCGAAATCAAACCGCTTCAAGCTGAAATCGTTTCGAACGAGGGCGACTATCTTCGGGAAATGGTCGACCGTCGCAATGATGGTGGACCGAAAGTATCCTGTTGGACAGTTTGCCTTCACAACACCCGACTAGGGCTCGCACATCCCGAACATGTTATTCACACTGCCCACGGCGATCCGCTGCCATATGGCCTTTGCCCATCCAGTCCAGCGGTACGCGCTTATGTGACGGGCATGGTTGCCGAGATCAGTGAAACTTATGTCCCTGATCGGATTGAGCTGGAAAGCCCAGATTTCATGGGGTTCGATCATGGGTATCATCACGAAAAAGACGGCCTCGGCTTGCTGCCCGAAGATACGTTTCTTTTGGGTCTGTGCTTTTGCCAGCATTGCGCGACCCGCGCGGCGAAAGCCGGCGTAGATGTATTGACCGCAAAGCAAACGGTTCGCGCTTTGTTGGACGCATCTTTTGAACGGGAACGCCCGCATGCGCAATTTCCCGACTTCCCAGAAAGGAGCTTAGATGCCCTTATCGACCACGCCGCATTGTTTGCCTATCTGAAATGGCGGTACGAACCGGTGACTTCTTTGATCCAAGAAATCCGGGCCGCCACCTATCCCAGCACCAGCGTTTTGTTGATCGACGACAATGACAGCTGGTGGCGCGGCGTGGATCTGCGGGCTGTCGCCCCCCATTGTGACGGCATAGTCCACTGCGCCTATACAACCGAGCTCGATCAAATTGCGCCCGACCTTCAGAAGGCACGAAAAATTCTTGGCGACCGAAAGACCCTGATTGCCGGATTTCAATTGTTCCATCCGGAAATCTCGGGGCCCGGTGACTTATCCTCAAGGATCAATTCCGCACTGACGGTCGCGGATGGGTGCAATTACTATAACATTGGCCTCGTCCCGAAATCGCGCCTTCAATGGTTGCGTGACCCCTTGTCAAAGTAGGTATCAGAAATGGATGACAAAAGCTTTGGAACCGAAGACAACCGTGGGTTTTGGAAACCTAACCAGTTGATCAGGTACCCAAAGGTGTTTGTCTGGCCTCCGCAAATCCATTCAATCGCCAAATGGCTTCCGAAATATTTGTTCCCTTGGGGCGTATTGTACGCCGGTCTTGCGTTGTTTGTTTGGACCTACTTGACCCCTTCGGTTGAGCGCCTTGAAAAGCTGTCTATTGATTGGGTTGCTTTGATTTTCTTACGCAACGTTGGCTTGATAATCCTCATCGTCGGCGCCCAACATTACTGGCTTTACCGGCGTCGCGCGCAAGGGACCAATTTCAAATTCAACCGCAATTGGCCCGACGGCGTTCATCCCGGATTTACCTTCGGGACGCAGTTGCGCGACAACCTGTTTTGGACTTTCTGCTTTGGCATTCCGATCTGGACCGTATGGGAGGTCACGACGCTTTGGCTTTATGCGAACGGCTATGTCGCCGGGCTGGACCCATCATCTAATCCGATTTGGTTCGTCTGCCTTTGGTTCTTCGTCCCCCTGTTGCATGAATTCCATTTCTTTTGCGTCCATCGGCTGATCCATTGGCCGCCGCTTTACCGTAATGTTCACAAAGTCCATCACCGAAATATCAACCCGGGTCCATGGTCGGGGATTTCAATGCACCCATTTGAACACCTAATTTATTTTTCAGGGTTTCTTATCTATTGGATCGTTCCTGCTCATCCGTTGCACTTTATGCATCTTTCCCTGATGGCCGGTCTTTCCCCTGCTCAGGGCCATACCGGTTTTGACCGGGTGGTAACCGGCAAAACATCGGCCCTGCACCTTCCATACTACGCGCATTACCTACATCATCGCCTGTTCGAGGTTAACTACGCCGACGGAACAATCCCGTTGGACAAGTGGTTCGGATCCTTTCACGACGGATCACCCGAGGCCGATCAGGCCCTCGCACGGCGGCGTCGTAATCTATCCACCGAAAATACAGCAAATTAGGGGAAAAACTGCAGTATGACAGATGTCTTAGAAAGGCTAAGGGGCGGATTGGTGGTGTCCTGCCAACCAGTTGACAACGGCCCGATGGACGACCCAAAAATTGTTGCAGCCATGGCGCAAGCCGCGGTTAATGGCGGCGCTGCAGGGCTGCGTATTGAGGGAATTGAAAATCTGCGCGCGGTCCGCCCTTTGGTCGACGTCCCAATCATTGGCATTGTAAAGACCGACAGTGACGACACACCGGTACGTATCACCGTTTCCAAATCAGATGTTTCAGCGCTCACTGAAAGCGGTGCAGATATCGTCGCCTATGACGCCACGGATCGCCCCCGAAAAGACCCGAAAGAGGCTATTTTGGCGTCCATCCTGGCCAATGGCGCGATCGCTATGGCCGATTGCTCTACATTGGTCGACGCCCGCGTGGCGCATGCGGCTGGTGTAGCCATTCTAGGGACGACGTTGTCTGGTTACACCGCCGCGACGGAAACTGATGGCGAAGGGCCGGATTTAGAATTGGTTCGTCAGTTCAGGACCTTGAACGCATTCGTTATGGCAGAAGGCCGGGTTAACACCCCTTCCTTGGCACCCGATGCCATGGCAGCGGGTGCTGACTGCGTGACCGTTGGAAGTGCCCTTACCCGCTTGGAATTAATGACAGCTGCCTTCGTCAAAAAAATTCAGGGCCAGTTGCAATGATCGACCTTAAAAAACCAACCGGATTCGCAGTCGATCTTGGAGGCACAAAAACCGCGGTCGCGCGCATTGTGAACGGGTCTATCATAAACCGATTGTCGGTCCGCACTGACGGCCAAGCACTGCCGGATACTTATGTCGAAACGATGGGATCAATGTTGGCAGACATTGGGTATCAACATGGGGATAATCTAGGCGTCGCTATCACTGGACGTGTCGATGCGTCCGGTGTCTGGCACGCGGTTAATTTGAGCACTTTGACGGAAGTTGCGGCCATTCCAATTGCGGCGCTTATCCGCGAACGGATTGGTCCGGCGAATGTCATGAATGACGCCGCTGCGGCGACACTTGCCGAAGCCAAATGCGGTGCGGGGCGTGAATACCAGAACTTTGGATATATCACTGCGTCCACCGGAATCGGTGGCGGGCTGTTTCTCGGCGGCCGCCTCCACCAAAGCGCAAACGGTTTTGCGGGGCATGTTGGATTTACATCTTCACCATTAGGCAAGCAAATGTGCGGCAGTGGCCGATTTGGCACCGTTGAAAGCGTCGCAGCCGGTAGGGCAATCGCACAGGCGGCCTTAGCCTCCGGATATCCCGATCTGGACGCAAAACAAGTGTTTGAGCGCGCCGGTAGGGGCGAAAAATGGGCCGAAGACATCGTTGAGAACTCAGCCCTCGCCGTCACTGAACTCTGCGCGGATCTGACTATAGCCCTTGGATTAGAAGCGATAATTTTAGCCGGTAGCATCGGATTGGCTGATGGATATATCGACCGAGTAGTCCAACATTTCTCAAAGCTTCCAAAAGACCTAAGACCAATTTTAAACTCTTCGACGCTCGGCCACGAAGGCCCTTTGTTGGGGGCTTTGTTTGATCAACCCGGTCAGAGTTAGGTTCAACGAAAAGTGCCGGAAGGCACGCCCCTTAAAGGGTGCTGTCA
>ERZ1049444.559-NODE-559-length-34445-cov-41.640651_pt1 | contig 34445 bp, 35 predicted proteins | sample MGYA00383101_ERZ1049444 | MGnify/ENA primary metagenome ERZ1049444 (study PRJEB29581, sample SAMEA5548371) | metagenome | biome: marine; feature: coastal; material: water | depth 50 m | study: Short-term variability in the microbial, nano- and picoplankton... | reverse complement strand
ATATTCGCAACGGCCTGCCTGCGTTGGCCGAGGTTATAGGGTCCCAGAAAACGATCGAACTTGGTGGCTTAGCCGCAAGGCTAATAGGACTTCAGTATTACTCCGAAACCGGAAAAATGCTGGGCGCTATCGACAATGACCTGGCTTCGGCTTATCAGTATATCCGTGACATGATGGCGGGGTTAGGAGACAGCGTAAAAATGTCGGTGGGTTCATCTCAGGAAGAAAATCAACTAGGCGTAGTACGCTTTGAACAATCGGGACTGAGAATGTTGCGTGACCTCAATGCTGAAGATCGCAGTCTTGTGTTGTCTTGCTGGAGTGAACTATGGGTGGGTGCCGTAAAAAGTCATCAGCAGCTGATGGATTTGAAGCTAGTTAATGTGGAAGAGACTCGTTTGGTTTGGACGCTCCGCAGCGCTGGCTTGGTCGCCTAGTGTTAAATTTCATTCCGCGTCAGGAAGCAGATATCTCAAGCGCATTTTTCACAATAGGGATAGATTAGCGGAAGGTTTGTAGCCACTTTCTTGATCAGCGATGAGCTGATCGAACCACACTGAATGATGTGCTTTTCGCCACGGTGAAAAATCCTTTCCCCGGTAAATTCCCATGGACTGAGTGCGGCTTATTGCCTCAAAGCAAAATTTTGACCGTTATGTGTTATTCACTGTGTGAATGTTTAAGGTGGACCTAGAAAGTTGGCCTGAGCCATGATTTCCCCTACCATAGTGGTTGAAATATTTTTTGAGCAACGCGTTTTGCGCTCGAACCCATGCTAGAAAAGAGGAAAACCAAAAATGTCTGAACACCTGATTGAGACCCTTGAAAATGGCGTCTGTACTTTGACGATGAATCGCCCGGAAGCCCGAAATGCGATGAGTGGACCGATGATGCAAGCTTTAAACGAAGCGGTGCCTCGCGTTGCTGCAGACAAAAATGTGCGTGCCGTGGTGCTCACCGGTGCCGGCGGTGCTTTTTGTGCGGGTGGTGATGTTAAAGGATTTGCGGCGGAGCCCTCTGGCGCAAAAGGCGCAAACCCAACCACCCTCGAAGACCGAATACATGGGCTGAGATCGGGAATGGAGCTGAGTCGTCTCTTACATGAAATGCCAAAACCAACGCTTGCCGTTATCCCTGGCCCAGCAGCCGGAGCGGGTCTATCGCTAGCGCTGGCCTGTGACCTGAGATTCGCGCTCGATACGGCAAAGATAACAACAGCCTTTTCTAAAATTGGTGCATCTGGCGATTATGGCGGGTCATTTTTTCTGCCATATCTAGTAGGTGCTGCCAAGGCGAAGGAGCTGTATTTTAGTGCTGATGTGATCAGTGGCCAGCAAGCATTTGATATGGGACTGGTGAACAAGATTGCCAGCGCTGAGAGCTTTGCCGACGAGGCAAAAGCCTACGGAGAGCATCTTGCTTCATTGCCCACGATTGCGATTGGTTATATGAAAAAGAACATCAACGCTTCACAGCATGGTTCTATGAGTGATGTGTTTGACCTTGAAGCTGCCCATATGATGCGTTGCTTCCAAACAGAAGATCATAAGAACGCCGCGAAAGCATTCGTGAATAAAGAAGCACCTGTTTTTAACGGTAAATAACGACCGACAATGGGTTGATGGGCAAAATCATATTTTGGTATTTAATTGAATAAACGGAGTAGATAAAAATGAAACTGGATGCAGGCATTGCCAGCAATTTAAAGGGTGCAGCGGCGGGTGCGGCGAAATTAGAGCAACAGGGTTACGACGGCGCCTTAAGTTTTGAGACTTCCCACGACCCGTTCTTTCCGCTTGTTTCCGCAGCAGAAAAGACCTCGCAGATTGAACTGATCACTTCAATTGCGGTGGCATTTTCCAGAACACCGATGTTGTTGGCGAACATTGGTCACGACCTGAATAGCCTCTCTGAGGGGCGTTTCATCATGGGTTTGGGTTCCCAGATCAGACCGCATATCACCAAACGGTTTAGTATGCCTTGGTCTGAGCCTGCCAATAGAATGAGAGAGTTTATTTCAGCCATGCGCGCGATTTGGGCTTGTTGGCATAACGGTGAGCCGCTAGATTTTCGGGGCGATTTTTATACGCACTCACTGATGACACCCATGTTTACACCAGAGGATACGCAATACGGTGCACCGAAGGTGTTCCTCGCTGCGGTTGGTCCGCTGATGACTCAGGTTGCCGGTGAAGTGGCGGATGGTGTCATCATTCATTCGTTTTCGACGCGCAAGTACATAACAGACGTTACCCTTCCAGCAATTGAAAAAGGTTTGGCAAAAGCTGGGCGTGATCGAAGTGACTTTCAGGTTTCCTATCCATGTTTTGTGGTCACCGGTAATACTGAAGAAGAGTTCCTAGCGACTAAAACAGCAGTGACTAAGCAGATCGCTTTCTATGGTTCCACACCCGCGTATCGACCAGTGCTTGAGGTACACGGCTGGGGAGATTTGCAGTATGAACTGAATAAGATGTCCAAGCAGGGTCTGTGGGACGAAATGGGCACCATGATCACAGATGAAATTCTTGATGAATTTGCCGTTGTTGGCGAAACTGATGAAGCAGTCGAAAAGTTCAAACAGCGGTTTGATGGTTTGGTGGATCGAACAGCAAGTAATTTTGCTGTCCGTGACGCAGAACACAAACAGGCTGTTATGCAAAAACTAAAAGGCTAAGAGATCAGAGCCCATCAGCGCGATGCAATATCCGCTGGTGGGTTATCGAAATTAGCCAAAGCAAGTACTGTGTCAGCCGTTCAATATGTCGCAGATATAGCAGATGTGATTTCTGTGCCATGCCCCCACAGGCGATAAATCCTCGTGAAAACTGCTAGGTTCGGGTTCATTTCGGTGAAGGGGTCTGGTTGTTGGATTGATCTCCTCTCATAGAACATGATGTCTCAACTAAGCAGGAGACTCGCAAAATTTTTCGGTGCGGTTGTGGTGAATCAGTGGTCAATTGTGACGATATTGGGCAGCGTCGCATTTTCAAGACGCAGGGTATAAGTTATCCTGAAGAAAAATGCGGAGAGACTGTTATTAATATCCAAACCCTGCTTCAACTGTCCCGGAGGTTCTGCGTTCTAGCGATTGCGCTAACTGTCTCTGCGGCGCTGTATGCATCCGACCCTGTCGAGATATCATGGTGGCATGCAATGGGTGCAGAAAATGGCGAACGCGTTGAAAAGTTAGCTGCGGACTTTAATGCCAGTCAGAACAACTATCGTGTGGTACCCAGTTTCAAAGGTAACTATACAGACACCATGACGGGTGCCGTTGCGGCATTCAGAGCACGCAAGCAGCCACATATTGTTCAGGTTTTTGAAGTGGGTACCGCGACCATGATGGCGGCGAAGGGCGCGATATACCCCGTTGAACAGTTAATGGCAGATAGCGACGTAGTGTTTGATAAGTCGATCTATCTGCCCGGCGTGATCTCTTATTACCAGACGCCAAAAGGCAATCTGCTATCGATGCCTTTCAACTCATCAACACCAGTACTCTGGTACAACAGAGAGGCATTTGCCAAAGCGGGGATCAAGCAGCCACCCTCAACCTGGCAAGAGATGTTTAATGTCTCTGAAAAACTGGTTGCTTCGGGTATGAAATGTGGCTTCTCTTTTGGCTGGCAGTCATGGGTCATGATAGAGAACTTTTCGACTTGGCATGACCAGTCTATTGGTACCCAGCAAAATGGTTTCGCTGGGTTTGACACAGAACTCAGTTTTAACACACCTGAGTTAAAGCGAAGGATACAATCGATCGCAGATTCACAATCTTCAGGACATTTTGCCTACGGTGGTCGGGAAGACGATAGCTTGCCGTTGTTCAGTAGCGGTGAGTGTGGCATGTGGATGAGCTCTTCCGCCAATACAGCGGCGCTTTCAAGTCAGGCAAAATTTGCCTATGGCCAATCAATGTTACCGCTGGATACCTCAATTGCGACCGAACCTCAGAACTCTATTATCGGTGGGGCAACACTTTGGGTGCTGCAGGGTCACAGCAAACAAAGTTATAGAGGTGTAGCAGAGTTTCTTACCTATTTGTCTGGCGCTGAAGTGCAGGCCTGGTGGCATCAGGAAACCGGTTACGTACCTATCACCATAGCGGCAGCGGAACTCTCAAGAGAGCAGGGTTTCTATCAGCGCAATCCTGATTACGATGTGGCAGTTAAACAACTGAACCTGAACACACCAACGGAGAATTCAAAAGGCTTGAGATTCGGTAATTTCGTTCAGATAAGGACCATTATCAATGAAGAGCTCGAGTCGGTATGGGCTGGTACTAAAACAGCCTCGTCAGCGCTGGACGATGCTGTGAGCAGAGGTAATCGGTTGTTGAGAAGATTTGAACGTGCTAACTAGTATCTGCGCGCAATGCTAAAGCGCGTACACTTTCGTTCGTCGTGGCTACCTTACGCGCTGGTCGCCCCGCAAATTCTCGTCACGCTAGTTTTCTTCATGTGGCCTGCGGGTCAATCAATCTATCAGTCTTTTCTGATCGAAGATGCGTTTGGATTTTCGACGGAGTTTGTCTGGTTTGAAAATTACACCTACCTGCTTACCGATTCACTGTACTTTGACACGGTGTTCAGAACGCTGTTTTTTTCCTTTAGTGTGGCCTTTCTCTCTTTGTCGATTGCATTATTGCTAGCCGGGTTTGTGGACCGGATTATTCGCGGTGCGATGTTTTACCGAACGATGTTGATTTGGCCCTACGCTGTTGCCCCCGTTATTGCCGGTGCATTATGGGTCTTTATGTTTGACCCGACGCTTGGTATTTTGACGGCAATGCTCGACAGCTTTGGCTGGCACTGGAATCATCGGCTGAATGGTGGCGAGGCCATGGCGCTGGTTATCATTGCGGCTACATGGAAACAAATCAGTTATAACTTCCTGTTTCTTGTGGCGGCGATGCAAGCGATACCTAAATCGCTGATTGAGGCGGCGGCGCTCGATGGCGCAGGCCCCTTGCGTCGATTTCGCACGATTATCTTCCCATTAATCATGCCGACCGGCTTTTTTCTATTGGTTGTTAATGTTGTTTATGCTTTTTTCGAGACCTTTGGGATCATTCATGTGGTGACAGGTGGTGGACCTGCCAAAGCGACGGAAATACTCGTCTATAAAGCCTATAGTGATGGCTTTATCGGCCTCGACCTCGGCGGTTCTGCTGCGCAGTCAACCATACTCATGATCGGGGTTGTTTTGCTGACGGTCATTCAGTTTCGTTACGTTGAACGACAGGTAGATTACTCATCATGATCGAGCATAGGCCATTAGGTCGTTTGATGTCTCACCTGATTATTATTGTTGGGTTATTGGTCATTGCTTTTCCTGTCTGGATCACGATCGTTGCCGCAACCCACGACAGCGTTCGCGTCACTCAGGTTCCCTTTCCTTTGTTACCGGGTGATCAGTTTTTTATCAATTTGAAAGCGATGTTTTCGAGTCGTGAGGAGGCGATAGGCGGCATACCTGTTGGCATGATGATGCTGAATTCGCTGGTCATGGCCTTGATGATTGCAACAGGAAAGATTTGTATCTCTCTCTTGTCTGCTTTTGCGATTGTTTACTTCAAATTTAGATTCAGAATGTTCTTTTTTTGGATGATATTTGTCACGCTAATGCTGCCGGTTGAGGTGCGTATATTACCGACTTTTGAGGTGGTTGCAGATCTGGGTATGCTCAACACCTATTGGGGTTTAACTATTCCGCTCATCGCGAGTGCAACGGCGACGTTTATGTTTAGGCAAACGTTTCTATCAATACCTGACGAGTTACTTGAAGCGGCAAGAATTGATGGGGCAGGGCCGATGAGGTTCTTTTTCGATATCCTGTTACCAATTTCCCGCACGAGCATTGCGGCGCTATTTGTTATTTTGTTCATTTTTGGCTGGAATCAATATCTCTGGCCGCTGTTAATCACGACGGAAAAATCGATGTATACCATTGTCATGGGCATAAAAAGCCTGCTTGAAACCGCCGACGGCGAACCTGCGTGGCATATCATTATGATGACCGCACTGATGGCAATGTTGCCACCTGTTATTGTGGTGCTGTGTATGCAGAATCTTTTTGTCAAAGGTTTGACCGAAACGGAAAAGTAAATGACGACACTTGCCCTTAACAATGTTTCCAAATCATACGACGCTGAAAACGTACTGAGTGATGTCAACTTTGAGGTGGCGGATGGCGAGATGATTGTCATTGTTGGACCTTCCGGTTGCGGCAAATCTAGCCTGCTTCGAATGGTGGCTGGACTAGAACCAATTACCGCAGGCGAGGTGCTGATCAACGGCCAGGTAGTGAACAAGGTAGAACCCAAAGACCGAGATATCGCGATGGTTTTTCAAAATTATGCGCTTTATCCGCACATGACGGTCTTCGCCAATATGGCTTATGGGTTGAAGTTACGAGGACTGTCAGTTGACGCCATCAAAAAGCGGGTGACCGAAACGGCGTTATTACTTGGTCTAGAAAATTTGCTGGAGAGAAAGCCTGCGGCACTCTCCGGTGGACAGCGCCAACGAGTTGCGATGGGGCGAGCCATCGTTCGCAAGCCTGCCATCTTTTTGTTTGATGAGCCGTTATCTAATCTAGATGCGAAATTGCGTGTGCGAATGAGACTGGAAATAAAGGCTTTGCAGCAACGTTTGGGTGTGACCAGTTTGTATGTCACCCATGATCAGGTTGAAGCCATGACCTTGGCAGATAGGCTCATTATTCTCAATGACGGTGCAATTGAACAGATTGATACGCCAATGAAGGTCTATCAGCGACCGGCTTCCACGTATGTTGCCGGTTTTATCGGCACGCCTCCGATGAACTTACTCAAGTGTCGCGTTGTTAGCAGCAATAAAAATGAGGTCTCAGTTGTCCATCATGAAGGTGCCACTTTCAGATTACCCGGCGGGCGGGTCGCCAAGGCTAGCTCGGACGAAGTGACGGTGGGGATAAGACCAGATCATCTGGTCATCAGCGAAGGGAATCAGGCGAAACTCCAGTGTGCAGTGCAAGCAATTGAAACCCTTGGGTCCGAGACATTGGTGCATGGCCGTATAGCTGAAACGCCAGAAGATTCTGCGCCATTTATCGTTAAGCTTGACGGTAATACCTTACCCCGCATTGGAGAAGTCTTGCCGCTGTCATATGAAATGGACGCGCTTCACCTGTTTGACGGCAACACAGGGCTGAGGTTAGCAAGCAGCTGATGTGCCGTGGAGAAAGCATCCAGCGAAGGTGATCGCGTCTTTAAGCGCTGCTCGCGGCGAAGCCTTCCAGCACCAACTTTTTAGTCTCCGCTGATGCCTCTTCCGGTGTGCCTGAGTTAAAAGGTGGCTTCGGTGAATATTCCATCGCCAATTGAGCGACTTTCGCAATTTCCTCACCCGAGATTTCAGCGATCATCGCTAAGCCAAAATCTATACCTGCGGTCACGCCACCACCGGTTGCTCTGTCTCTGTCAATGACATAGCGCCCATCCGTCACCTCGGCGCCGTATCCAGACAACAGGTCCTTTGCTGCCCAGTGTGTCGTGGCCTTGTAACCTTTCAGTAAACCCGCAGCGCCAATCACCAGTGCACCGGTACATACGCTCGTTACCCAGGTGGCCGTTTTGGCCTTTGTGCGAAGAAAGTCTAGGGTTTCTTCGTCTTGAGTGAGCTCAAATGTTGCTTTGGTGCCGCCGGGTACAAAAACAATCTCCGGTTGTTCGAAGGAAGTTGCGAAAGAATGGGTCGGTACAACGGCCATGCCAGTGTCCGTCATAATTGGGTCAGTGTGTTTCCAGACAACCTGTACCTCGGCACCAGGCCAGAAGGTCCAAGTTTGTAGGGGTCCCATAAGATCGAGAGGGGTCATCCCCGGATATGCCAGCATAGTAATTTTCATAAGGGTCGCTCTGATAAGACACAAGAGGTAAGTAAAACACGCGAGGGACATAAATGTCTGCCAAATACTTAACTGGTTCGATCAACTCAGATCGGCCAGTGCCTTTAACGACGCGTGACGTGACTACAAACATATCCCTTGTATACTGTGGTCTAATCACCCCGATATTTATTGTTACGTTGATGCGCTCAAACAATTTAGGCCAGGCATTGTTATTAATTAAAGAGGGCACATGAGCAACTTCCTTGCACTAAAGTCAAAGTTTCAAACGCGCTCTAGTCGTTGTGCGACAACCAGGGCTTTCTTTGGTGCTCATATCGATGAGTCTACGATAAAACCATGAGCTACTTTGTAACAGTAGGCATTTTGCTAGGTCTTTCTGCTGGTGTCGCGCCAGGCCCCTTGCTGACTCTGGTTGTTTCCGAGACATTAAGTGGCGGGGTCGGTGCAGGCGTTAGAGTTGCTTTGTCACCATTACTCTCAGACCTGCCAATTATTCTCTTTGCCGTTTTTTTTGTTAGCCAGTTTTCGGAAGTTCAGATACTGCTGGGGGCGATGTCGATCCTCGGTGGGTTTTTTGTTTTTTATATGGGTTATGAAAGCCTGCGAACCGAAAAAATAAATGATGATGTTTTAACACCTGATTCTTCGAAGTCTTTGTTTCGAGGGGTCGTCACTAATTTGCTCAATCCTCATCCATACTTGTTTTGGTTTAGTGTGGGTGCACCGACGATTTCAAAAGCCCTATCCGTCAGCATTGTCGCGCCTGCGCTTTTTCTGTTTAGTTTTTATATCTGTTTAGTCGGCGCTAAAGTTGCGCTTGCGAAACTTGTTGGGCGATCCCGAAATTTTCTGCAAGGACATGCATATATTTACACCATGCGCTTTCTAGGTGTGGTGTTGTGTCTATTTGCATTTACCTTGCTGGGTGACGGTTTTCGTCTTCTCGGTTATCTACCATCCTTACCGTTGTTGGGAGCTATATGAAAAATACCGGGGAATGTTTTTGCGGAGATGTACGTTACGAGTATGAAGGTGAGTTGCTAGATGCGCGTTCCTGCCACTGTTCTAGGTGTCGGAAGGTTTCTAGCGCTCAGGCATCGGCGTATGCGTTAATCAAATCTGCTGGTTTCAACTGGATCTGCGGAGAAGAACAGCTAACTTCATACGTTGGTAACGAAGGTTTTGGTATTCAGTTTTGTTCCAAATGTGGATCAACGCTCTGCGGTATTCTAGAAGGCGTTGTGCACGGTGTTATGCTGGGTTGCGTTAATGGTGATCCAGAAGTGGAGATTGTTCGGCACATTTATGTTGGCTCGAAAGCTGGTTGGGAAGTGATGCCCCAGGATGTTGTGACATTTGAAGAAAATGAGGTCTGAATGGAATCTATTTTAATTACAGGGGCGAACAGAGGCATCGGCTTTGAGCTGACGAGGTTGTTGATCGACGATGGTCGCAGGGTGATCGCAACTTGTCGAGACCCGGAATCTGCAAGTGATCTGAACGCACTTGATGCATCAAATCTCCACATATACCCGCTCGAAGTCACGAGTACAAAATCGATAGAAGCTTTGAAGGGTGCATTATCAGGGGTTCAAATCGATGTGTTGATTAACAACGCGGGGGAAATGGGCAGTAAGCGACAGAGAATCGACGATATGAATATCGATGCCTGGCGTCATACCTTTGACGTAAACACCATTGCGCCATTTCAAGTGTCTATGGCGTTGTTGGATAATTTAAAACTGTCTCTGCGTCCGAGAATTATTAGTGTTTCCAGCCAAATGGGTGCGCTCAGCAGAATAAGTTCTGGCGCCTTTGCTTACCAGAGTTCAAAAGCTGCGCTAAATAAAGTGATGCAGGTCATGGCAAAGGATCTCCAGTCTGAGAATATTCTTGTGTGCTCGATGCATCCGGGATGGGTGCAAACGGATATGGGCGGTCCTTCGGCAGATATCTCAGTCAATGAAAGTGCGGCAGGTATGATCAGCTTTTTTGACAATTTGACGAGCGAACAAAGTGGTCGTTTCTGGAAATGGAATGGTGAGGAACATGCCTGGTGATTGACGCTGTCTATCGTAAAACGCTCGCCGTTTTATTTTACTGACGATAGATTGCCCGCTTAACCTCAGAAAATTCAAATCAGGTACCAGTATCTGCCATTCAAGTGTTGTTGATAGTGGCAAAATTAATTGAAAGCTGTGTTTAATTCCTGGGCACGTAAGCTAGGTTGCTGTGCCAGAAATCAACCACATAATTTATGCGTGGCTTTAGTAACGCTCGATAAGCAGGTAGCTCGCTCAGAGGTACCCAGCGACACTCGACAATACCTTCTTCGATTTGTGGGCTGACATCGTCATCATCGCCATCGTATTTCATCAAGTACCAGTGAGTTTTCTTTAAATATTTTTTATTACCGTGACGCGTTGTATGCCAAGTCGAAACCAGTTTGCCTTCGATGGTCAGCTTGTCGATATCAAGCCCAGTTTCCTCCTGAACTTCTCGCATGGCCGCTTCGGGTTTGGATTGCTTGCTTTCGACTCTGCCTTTTGGCATGTCCCATTTGCCGCGTTTGAACATGAGCAATATGTGATGAGAATGATTGCAAACCAGACCACCGGCGGAATTGATCACCGGTAGGCCAATCGTGTTTTTGAGGTTCAGGTTTTTGTTTCCCGTTTCGTCTTTGTCAGTCAATGTGCATCGTCCTCTGGCGGGGTGATATAAAGTTGTTAATCGTGATGATCGGTTAAGGTGTTGGCTAATCTATAAGCCCTAGCGCTTTCGCATGAAAATTCAAATGATCTTCAATGAATGTAGCGATAAAAAAATAGCTATGGTCGTACCCCGTTTGCATTCTTAATTCGAGCGGATAATCGTTTCTGTGACAAGCCTCCTCGAATAGCGCCGGGCGGAGTTGCTCCACGAGAAAACCGTCGGCATCGCCCTGATCAATTAAAATAGGCAAGTGTTCTGTGGCTGAATCAACGAGTAGCGTTGCGTCATGTTGGTGCCACAGTGTTTTGTTCTGACCAAAATACCCGGAAAATGCCTTTTGTCCCCAGGGGCATTGATTAGGGGCACAAATCGGAGCGAAAGCAGTAACTGATTGATAGCTGCCTGGATTCCTCAACGCGATGGTAAGCGCGCCGTGCCCGCCCATGGAATGCCCGGAAATCGATTGTCTTTTGCTGTCGACAGGGAAGTTATTGTTAATCAGCGAGGGAAGTTCCGTCACGATGTAGTCGTACATTTTGTAGTGTTGACTGTAGGGGGCTTCTGTCGCGTTGACGTAGAACCCCGCACCCAGCCCAAAGTCCCAGGCACCGTCAGGATCATCACTGACATTTTCTCCCCGAGGACTCGTGTCCGGCATGATGATCGCCATACCCAGTAACGCAGCGACGCGCTGCGCCCCTGCCTTGGCAACAAAATTTTCGTCAGTACAGGTTAACCCTGATAGCCAATATAAAACGGGTACTGCTGCCGAGTTTGCCTGAGGCGGTAAGTAAATTGAAAATGTCATCTCGCACTGGCACGCGTCCGAAAAGTGCTTGTATTGAGATTGATGACCCCCGAACATTTTTTGCGTAGCAACGAGATTAATAGCCGGTTCGAGCAATATGGATTTCCTCTAGAACGAGTTGATTTTTGTCAGCATAACTCAGGAACAATAGACAAAACAGTAAGGGGTGCGTAGCCTTTGGTTCATAGGCCTTACAATAGAATACATCACCATGATTCAGCTTTTTTTCTCGACAGTCCTGCAACCGGTGCTCATGTTTTCGATCTGGTTAGTAGCAATATCTATTTCCGGTTGCGCGCATTCAGCGGCGACGGGAGTGCCAACTTCAGTTGAAACCAAGGAAGTCACGCTGCTTTTTACCAACGATTTTGAGAGTGCGTTTGATCCCATTCCTGCTTACTGGAATCCGCAGGTGGAAAATCTCGGTGGCATAGCTCATATCGCAACGTTGATAGACAAAATTCGGGCACGTGAAGATGTGGTTTTCTTATTTGATGCGGGTGACATTTTTACCGGCGTCTTATCGAAGAAGACCGAGGGTATGGTCCCCATGGAAATGATGATCACCATGGACTACGACGCTATGGCGATTGGTAATCATGAATTTGAATATGGCTGGAAGTCATTTGCAAAGACCAAAGATCGACTGCCATTTCCAGTGTTGGGTGCAAACCTGTTTTACGCCGAATCAGGGTTACCCTATGCGCAGGCATTCACGATTGTCGAAAGAGATGGGGTTCGTATCGGTGTCATTGGCATTATGGGTCAGGATGCGGGTACTGCGATTATTCCTTCAAATATCAAGGGTATTGATATTCGTGACCCGGCTGAAACAATAAGGCCGTATATTGATATGTTAAAACCGCAGGTCGACTTGATCGTTGTGTTGACTCATCAAGGTAAAACGGCGCCTATGCAGACAGACGATGAAGCGCATCCGGAGATTCAGCGTGGCATCGAATCGGAAATTCAGTTAGCGGGCGCGGTTCCTGGCATCGACGTTATTTTCAGCGGGCACGCTGATTCGGGCACTGAATCGCCCTATGTTCACCCCAGAACAGGCACGCTGATCATGCAAACCTATGGGCAGGGCACGCGGCTGGGTTCTCTTTTGCTTCGTTTCGAGCGAACCCCAGGACCTGTAGGCACATCCACCAAGATCACGTCACACAATGGTCAGCTGATTCCTGTTGTGAGTAACGAGTTGGCGGCCCATCCTGTTGTCGCAGAAAAACTGGCTGCATATAAAGCTCAGTTTCCTGAATTGCAGGAGACGCTTTGCTTCGCTGAAGAGAGAATCAGCAGGCGCTACAATGAAGAGTCAGATCTCGGTAATTTATATGCGGACATTATTCGCGCGGAAGCAGGTGCTGAAATTGGATTGATGCCATCGGGCGCGTTGCGAGCCGACCTGCCTGCGGGTGATGTACCCTTGATTGATGTGATTGACTCTTTTCCCTTTACCGATCGAGTGGCGCAATTGGAAATGACAGGTAGCCAGATTTTGGCGGTGCTGGAACAATCCTTGACGCTTGAGCGAGGCATGCTTCAGGTGTCCGGCTTAAAAGTGAAATATACGTTGTCAAAACCCTTTGGCGAACGCGTGCAGTCGGTTGCGGTGAACGGCGTTAAACTTAAACCCGACAGCCGCTATCATGTCTCAACCGTTGAAATTATGGCACAGGGTGGTGATTTGTATCATGCTTTTCGAGAGGGAAAGAGAATAGCAAGCGAGGACGTCAAGTTCTCGGATGTTCTGACTCGACACCTGCGCAATGCAGGCACTGTTGGACTGCCGCCAAAAGGGCGCCTACTTTCTTTGGATTAACGCCGTTAATAGCTTAATGAGTAGCATCAGCGATTGGCCAGATGTACACCTTTGGTGATAGCACGTGCGACCACGTTTGCGGCTGCTGTTCCCAAATGTAAGGTGTCGACATCGGTCCCCGCAATATCAATCTCGTTAGATGAAATAACGAAAACCAAATCGCCGTCCGATGGCGTGTGTACCGGGTAAATTGCTCTTGCGAACCCATCGTGCGCGTTCACAGCGATGCGTTTGCACTCGGCCTGCGAGAGCGAGGCGTTGGTCATGACAACAGCAAGTGTCGTATTCTCCATAGGCTGAGTAGTGCGCTTCGTGTTCATGATATGCGCGTTGCTAGGCAGTGGGTGTGGCAATCCGCGCCCGCCGAATTCATCGTTTAGCTCAAACGGTGCCGCCCAATAATGGTGAGTATCGCCGACAAAAACAGATCCGACCGCATTGCAAACGACTGCGGCAGAAACGACTATTTCATCTCCGAGTGTTTGTTCTGCGAGCCCGAACCCGCCTGCTGCACCCGCGGTAGTCGCGCCTGAACCGGCGCCAACGGACCCTTCTTCAGGACTGCTGGTAGTTTGACTTGCAGCCTGATGGCCCAGTTCTCGATAGGGTGGATAGCGTCCCCAGGATTTGTCACCGCCGTTGTTCAGATCAAAACATATGGCCGAAGGAACAATAGGTACGCGTATTTCGCCCACGGGGTAGCCTCTGTTTTGTTCGCGTAGCCAGGCCTGCGCGCCTGATGCTGCATCGAGACCAAAAGCAGACCCGCCAGAGAGGACAATAGCGTCTATCGTTTGAACCATTTGCTCAGGCGAGAGCAGATCAGTTTCACGGGTGCCGGGCGCGCCACCCATGACATGCACGGCAGCAGTAGCGGGTCTATCGGGTAAAATGACCGTGACACCGCTTTTCAGGCGCTGATCATCTGCGTGTCCAATTCCGAACCCTTTTAGCAGCATTGTTAGTTGCCTCGTAAGATGAATCGTTGAAGTTTAATCGCCCGTCACTAAAAAGCACCTTACCAACAAGCTGCACGTCTATCACGTCTGGGATATGATGCGGCGAGCTATTTCATACCAAATGTCGTCATAAGCGCTAACCAGAGTGAATTAGAATTGAGCGGTTTGAAAATCACAAAGCAGGACCAAACAGACTACATCATTATCGGCGCAGGCTCGGCCGGCAGTGTTTTGGCGAGCAGATTGTCTCGGAGTCATCACGTAACGTTGCTTGAAGCCGGGTCCAAAGATCACGCGTGGGATTATCGCCTGCATATGCCTGCGGCACTATCGCACGTGTTGTCGAATGATAGATACAATTGGTTTTACAATTCGGAACCAGAGCCCGGGCTAGATAACCGCCAATTATATTGTCCCCGTGGCCGGGTGCTTGGCGGTTCTTCTTCTATTAACGGCATGATTTTTGTTCGAGGAAATAAAGGTGATTTCGACGATTGGGCGAATGCGCCCGGTATGGAGAGTTGGGACTATGATCGCTGCTTGCCTTATTTCAAACGATCTGAAAATACGATCTACGGTGTTGATAGTCATCGAGGGCGTGTCGGTCCTATGCACATTAGCAGAGGAGAAGCGGATAACCCGTTGTTTGAGGCGTGGTTAGCGGCTGGAGAAGAACTCGGCGTCCATCGTTCAGAAGACTTCAACGGATTGCAGCAAGAGGGCGTGGGTGTTTTTGATCGCACGATTAAAGCGGGTCGGCGCTTTAGTACAGCGCAAGGCTACCTTACGCAGGGTAATGATGATGGTGAGGGCAGTCTGACGATCTACAGCGGTGCCCAGGTACAAAAGATATTGTTGAACAACCAGAAAGCTGAAGGGGTTGAATTTCGACGCCGCGGCAAAACACATAAAATTTATGCAAATAGTGAAGTGATTCTCTGTGGTGGTGCGATTAATTCTCCGCATCTATTGATGCTATCGGGTATCGGCAATGCCAGTGAACTAAAATCCGCTGGAATTGATCCAGTGGTTGATTTACCCGGTGTGGGTGAGAATTTGCAAGACCACCTTGAGATTTACGTGCAGTATGCTTGCGAGCAACCTGTCTCGATTTATCCTTCATTGCATTGGTATAACCAGGCGATGATTGGTCTTCAATGGTACTTGATGAACACTGGTGCGGGCGCAACCAATCACTTTGAAACGGGTGCTTTTTTGCGAAGTGCTCCGTCAGTGCCCTATCCTGACTTGCAGTTCCATTTTCTGCCCGTTGCGATGAATTATGACGGTCGGGATCGTCACAAAGGACATGGGTTTCAGGTTCATGTGGGTCCAATGAAGCCGACCAGTCGGGGGCATGTAAAATTGAAATCCAACGACCCGAATAGTGCGCCGAACATCTTGTTCAACTATCAAACCACGACCGAAGATCGGGAAGTCATGCGTGCGGGCATTCGCCGGGTTCGTGAACTCATTGGCACTAAAGCTTTTTCGCCCTACAAAGGTCGCGAGTTAAAGCCCGGAGCCGGTGCCACGACAGATAGTGAACTTGACGCATTCGTCCGAGCGCACGGAGAGAGCGCTTACCATCCTAGTTGCACTTGCCGCATGGGAGAAGATGAAATGGCTGTCGTCAATGCGAGCGGACAGGTGCATGGCATTGGAAATCTAAGAGTGGTTGATGCGTCGATCATGCCAACTGTGACGAATGGCAATTTGAATGCGCCGGTGATTATGATGGCAGAAAAGCTAAGTGATGATATCCTCGGGGCGGAGCCTCTGCTGCGATAAGCATTGGCTGTAGATTCAGCAAAAAATGGTTCGTGAGAAGAGAGCAGTTATGAAAACAAACGCGGGTTCGATTGTTGCAGGGTTTTTTGTGGTAGGTCTAGTGGGATTGTCTGGGTGTGGCGAGCCTGTCGATAAAGCGGCATCAGCTGATGGCTCTAATGTGGCGGCGGTTGCCGACTTTCAGAAGCAGCTGCGAACCCAGCTGATTATGGCGAAAACCGGTGATGTTATCGAGATTCCAAAGGGTAGGTTCGAGATAACCCGAGGGCTGTCGTTGAAAGTTGATGGCGTGACCATTCGCGGCGCGGGCATGGCTGAATCGGTACTCACGTTTAAGCAGCAAACTCAGGGTGCAGAAGGTTTAATAGTAACAGCTGACGACATCGTGCTTGAGGGTTTTGCTGTCGAAGATACCAAAGGTGATGCGATCAAGATTAATGAGTGCCGTAATCTCGTGATTCGTGAGGTGCGTGTTGAGTGGACCGCTGGTCCTGATGAAGGCAACGGTGCATATGGCTTGTATCCAGTGCAATGTGAGAATGTGTTGATTGATGGTGCGGTCGCCATCGGCGCTTCGGATGCAGGGATTTATGTGGGTCAGTCCAGAAACGTTGTCGTGAAAAATTCCAGAGCGGCCTACAACGTTGCTGGCATTGAGATCGAGAATACAATTGATGCCGACGTGTTTGATAATGTTGCCGAAAACAATACCGGCGGCATATTGGTGTTCAATCTGCCCGGGTTATCACAGAGAGGTGAACGAACCCGGGTGTTCAGAAACAGGATTGTTTCGAATAACACGGATAATTTCGCGCCCGAGGGGTCGATTGTTGGCGGGGTGCCAGTAGGTTCCGGCGTGTTGATCAATGCCAATGACCATGTTCACATATTCGATAATGAGTTTGAGCACAACGATACCGCTAATGTGATTGTTTCCAGCTATTTTTCGACGGCGGATGGCGCGGAAATTAAGAACAAGACATTTGATCCATACGCTGAGGCAATTTATATCCATGATAATTCGTATGTTGGTGGGGGGGAATCTCCGGATACGCTTGAGTTAAAAACACTTAAGCTTGCCATGTACGGGTTAGACGGTCGTTTTCCCGATGTGATTTGGGATGGGTACATCAATCCTGCTGTCGCTGATGAAGGTAAGCTGCCAGCGACACTGGCCATCTGTCTGCAGGATGCGCAAAGCAAAATGCTTAATGTCGATGCACCCAATGGCTATAACAATCCGAATGAAGACATGGCGAATCATCGATGCGAGCTTGCGCCGCTCAAACCTGTTGAGTTGCCTTTCGGCTAAATATGCGTATTTCCCCTGTTACCTTTGGTCCGCGTACCTGTATACGATTATGTTTGGCTTTGTTTGTCTTGGCTGGCCTAACAGCTTGCTCTGATTCAGGTAGAGATAGCGCCTCCGAGCCTTCATCGCAGTTATTGAGTGAGCCAAAACCTGAGTCAGCGGATGAGTTTCCCGTCCTGCTCTCTGACTGGGGTGTACTTCATGTTTCGAAGCAGGAATTGGTGCCGGGCAGCAGGTCAGTCGCTTATGATCTCAATACGCCACTTTTTACAGATTACGCGCATAAATTTAGAACTCTCTGGGTACCCAAGGGCAAGGCAGCGACCTTTGACGACGAGGGTATGATTCAGTTTCCCGTTGGCACGATAATTTCCAAAACTTTTTTCTATCCGAGAGAAGGCGAACATCTGTATTTTGATAGAGATGAAACACTGGACTTTGGATCAAAAGGGCTGGCTCTCGATAAGGTGCGATTAATCGAAACAAGATTGCTTGTTCACAGACCCGATGGTTGGCAAGGACTGCCTTATGTCTGGAACGAGCAGCAAACGGAAGCAAATTTGGAAATAGCCGGTAGCGCGTTTGAATTGGCGTTGTATGCTGGAACCAGTGCAAACGGCGGCGCACGACCAGCTGAACCGGTTCACCAATTTACCTATGCAGTACCGGATTTCAATCAGTGTCAAGGTTGTCATATTGAAGATCTGTCGACAGAAAAAGTGCGACCAATTGGCTTAAAGCCAAGGCATATCAACAAAGCTTATGCGCATATGCATGAGGCAGAGAATCAGTTAGCGCACTTTGTTCAGAATGGTTTGCTGGCGGAGAGTAGCCAATTTCCGCTTGCTGCGTTACCGCGAAATGCAAAGATGGATAGTCGTGAGGTCAGTTTGAATGAGCGAGCCCGGAGCTATCTGGATATTAATTGCGGTCATTGCCACAACCGAGCTGGAGCTGGAGATACCTCGGGTCTTTTTCTGAATATTGAAGAAACAGATCAATTGCGTCTCGGCGTGTGCAAACCGCCGATTGCCGCTGGGCAGGGCACGGGTGGCAGATTCGTCAGTATTCAGCCGGGAAAACCCGATCAGTCCATCCTGAGTTACCGAATGGAGAGTCTAGACCTAGGAGCCATGATGCCAGAACTGGGGCGCGCAACGGCTCACCGTGAGGGTGTTGATTTGATAAAAGCATGGATAGAAGCCATGCCAGGTGAATGTAATATCGAAGAGGTAAATTTGATATGAGTATTGATGACAAGTTGTCCGAGCAAGACCTTAAAAAACACCCAACGAATCCAAGTTGGACGATGCCTAAAAGTTTTGGCGTGTGGGAATTGCCTGAGGGAACGAAAGGTAAAAAGTACCGTTGGGGTAACTATCCCGGTAAGGGGCTCGAGCTAGACCGAGAGTTTGGAGCAAACAAGCGGATAGCTTTGTATGCTTCGAGAAAGAAAGCAAAAGCGCATACGGAAGAATTGAATAACACGGTGCCCTGAGGCCGCGATAAACAACGAATTGGGTTCACCGTCACTGTCCTTTAGGTCTGTAACTGATACAATTCAAGTCTGCTGCACAGAAATAAAACAATAAGGCGAATGGCAGCTTGGGTCCCGTGAGCCCTATCTCGTAAAAAAATATAAAGGAACTAATATGGTCAGCCTGCTTGGCATCCTGATACTGCCTGCGATAGCTTTTTTGATGTCCACCAATCGTTCGAGAGTGAACTGGCGGACTGTCGCCGGGGCGTTTGCTTTTCAGGCTGGTATTGGTGCTTTTGTGCTCTATATCCCTGTCGGCAAGCAGTTGCTCCTGATCATCGCGCAGGGTGTCTCCAATATTCTTAGCTACAGTCAGGAGGGCATTGACTTTGTTTTTGGGCGCATCGGTGATCCTTCCGTTGGCTTTGTGTTTGCCTTTCAGGTGTTGCCCGTCATCATATTCTTTTCCTCGCTAATCGCAGTGCTGTATCACCTTGGCATTATGACTTGGATCGTTCGGCTTATTGGCGGGGCGCTGCAAAAAGTCTTGGGCACCAGTCGACCCGAATCACTTTCCGCAGCGGCCAATATTTTTGTCGGTCAAACCGAGGCGCCGCTGGTCATACGCCCGTTTATACCGACGATGACTCGATCTGAATTGTTTGCAGTGATGGTCGGTGGACTCGCCTCAATTGCTGGCGCTGTACTTGCTGGTTATGCAGCGATGGGCGTTGAGATGACCTATCTGCTCGCGGCCTGTTTTATGGCTGCGCCTGGCGCTCTGTTAATGGCAAAAATCATCATTCCAGAGACAGAGGAAGCGGTTAATGAGGTAGAAGAGCTCCAGATTCCCGATGAAGAGTATGCCAATGTATTTGACGCAGCGGCATCAGGCGCCGGTTTTGGACTGCAAATAGCGCTGAATGTTGGAGCCATGTTGCTTGCCTTTATTGCTTTGATTGCACTCATAAACGGAATTCTCGGTGGTGTAGGCGGCGTGCTAGGGTTTCCGGACCTGACGTTGCAATTATTGCTGGGCTACCTTTTTCAACCTGTCGCGTGGATATTGGGTGTGCCCTGGCATGAAGCTAACGCAGCCGGTGCACTCATAGGCCAGAAGCTTGTGCTCAATGAGTTTATTGCCTATCTTGATTTTGTGAGCGTGCGAGACACGCTCTCCGGTCACACGCAAGCGGTGGTGACACTAGCACTGTGTGGCTTTGCCAATTTCTCCAGTATTGCAATCTTGATGGGTGGACTAGGTGCCATGGCACCCGCACGCCGTTCAGAAATTGCAAGGCTGGGATTGAAGGCTGTATTTGCGGCAACATTGGCAAACTTCATGAGTGCCGCGCTGGCGGGATTTTTCCTCTCGCTTTCTTAGCCTGCGAAACAGCTTTGCGTGCTAGTGATATAGGTTGTCTCTGGCATCGGCATCGAGGTTTGCATCCAGCGCGTTGACCTCATCGTCAAATACATCGTTGCCTTTTATTTGATCGAGCAATATTTTACCGAGGGTCGGGAAATCGGCTCGCGGCATATACAAATCAGGATCCCAAAGGTGTGAGCGCATGAGCGCTTTTGCGCAATGAAAGTAGACCTGTTCAATATCGACGATAATCGCAAGTTTTGGTGATTTGCCCTTGTGAGCAACCATGGCTAGCAATCGCTCATCGTTAGTAACGCGCGCCTTGCCATTGATACGAAGTGTCTCGTCCATGCCCGGTATAAAATGAATCATTCCCATCATTGGATTTGCGACAATATTCGTCAGTGAATCTGCCAGTCGATTGCCTGGGTGCTCTGGCATAAGCACGGTCGCGTCATCAAGGATCTTAATAAACCCCGGTGCATCTCCACGGGGTGAAGCATCGGACCCGGTTTCATTATTGGTTGCAAGAATGAGAAAGGGTGAGCGAGCAAGGAAGTTTTTCGCGTGTCCGTCCAGTTTATACTGAATTTTTGCCTTAACGCCTGAAGATGCTTCTCCGTGAAACTCACGTAGATCTTCGAGTGTTTTTATAATAGAAATATCTTTCGGTATCGTCATGAGAGTGACCATGATGGTAGCTGGCGGTTGGCTGAGTATACATCGTTATTGCTATCGTTATCGTCGTTAGCAGTATAAGCATATGCACCGCGGTAAAATAAGCTAATAAAAAATCGTTCCAAGCGTTAGGCTGATTTAACTTTTTTCTTCTCTATAATCAGCAGCCAAGAAATTAATTTAAATGTGGCTCTCACGGTGGCAAGTTCAGAACGCAAGACCGAATACCTACCTCCCGAACGATTTGATTTGGCGCAGCTGAATTTGAGCATGGGGCCAATGAGCGCGGAAGAGATTGTTAAGAAGAGCTACGCGTTCAGTGAAAAAGTGATGACAAGCACAACCTTCGGTCATCAATCTGCAGTAATTTTACATATGGTGACCAGAATAAAACCCGATGCCAAGATACTTTGGGTTGATACTGGCTATAACACATCTGCGACCTATCGTTTTGCCGACAGACTGATCGAACAGCTGAAACTCAATATTGAAATTTATGCGCCAGAGATGACCTCGACTAGACGCAACGTTATGTTGGGTGGTATTCCCAATGTCGAAGATCCGAGGCATGAAGAATTTACCCGCCAAGTAAAACTCGAACCCTTCGAGCGCGCAACGCGTCATTTAGGTACCGAGGTATGGATCACAGGTATTCGCAGGGAGCAAACTGCCTATCGACAGGGCCTGAAGATCGCCAGTTGGAGTAATAAAGGTTTGCTGAAAGTTGCACCGCTGCTGAATTGGAACCAGGCCCAACTAAAAGCGTATCTGCAAGAATACAACCTGCCCGATGAACAGGATTATTTTGATCCAACCAAAGTGCACGATGCGCGAGAATGCGGACTTCAAACGCAGCTGTAATAATATACCGCGTTGCTTAAATCAAAGGCTTCAAAATTTCAAATGCGTACGCTTTGTTGTCGCGTATTTCATCATTGGTTAAACCATTAAGCTCATAGGGCAGTACAAGCCAGTCTTCGGTTTCATGCAGGAAGAAGTCTGGACGGCGACCGGTCTCCAGTTTGGCGGGCTTGTGCCATAGACTCGCGATTTTTACGTTGTCTGGCATATTGCGTTTTAAGCGACCGCGCAATCGCTCTAAAACGGCATCGACATTGTGACCGGTGCTATAAACGTCATCGACGATGAGTAGAGAGTCGGTTTTACAGAGGTTTTCGATGAGATATTGGGTACCATGAACCCTGATTCTTTCACCGGGGTTGTTGACCATCTGCTGATAATCGGCGATGCCCTGGTAAGAAGTGCGTATTGAAATGTGATCTGTTTCCACTCCCAATGCCTGCAAACATTCTTGTACAGCAATACCCACCGTGCTGCCTCCACGCCAAAGCCCAACGATGAACGAAGGTCTGAATCCGGAGTTGAATACTTCGACACCGAGGCGATACGCGTCGAGCAGGACGTCCTGTTCTTTCAGGTATTTCTTATGCTGCATATAATTTTCGATCTGGTCTATTGGTTGTGTTCTACTGGTGATTGATCATGCGAAAATAAGCGCGTAGTCTGCTTATCCACAATTTTGGAGAATAACCCAGGGTGACCGAGAAACGCTATCTTGATGCGCAACAATTACTCGAAGACAGCATGCAATTAGGAGTGCAGGTGCTTGAGAGCGGCTTTAAGCCAACTTTTATTATTGCCATTTGGCGGGGCGGTGCGCCGATCGGTATTGCTGTGCAGGAAGTCCTTAAAACTCAGGGTGTCAATGCTGATCACATTGCAATCAGAACCTCGTCTTACCACGGCATCGATGGTCGAGATGATGAGGTCAAGGTCTTTAACATGAGTTACCTCATCAAGAAGATTACTCACGAAGACAGACTGTTGATAGTAGATGATGTATTTGACACGGGAAACAGTATTGAAGCAGTGATATCCCACCTCAAAGCTAAGACGCGGCTGAATGCACCGCAGGATATCAGGGTTGCAGTGCCGTTTTACAAGCCGACGCGAAACCAGACGGCGCGAGAGCCGGATTATTATTTGTATGAGACGGAACAATGGCTCAAGTTTCCCCATTCACTGGAAGGTTTGACGATTGATGAAATGCGGCAGAACCGACCGGAACTTCTGGAAATACTATCCAGAGCCAATGGCTCTATGTTTGAGAAGGCATTCAAATCTGATGCCGATAGGGGATCAGAGTAAATGGCGAAGCTGTATTTCTATTATTCCTCTATGAATGCAGGTAAATCCACCTCGCTGTTGCAGTCGAGCTACAATTACATTGAGCGGGGTATGCACACGATGTTGCTGACGCCGGACATTGATAATCGATTTAGCAAAGGGAAAATCACGTCGAGGATTGGTCTCGATGCCGACGCACAGACCTTCAGAAATGGGGATAACCTCTATCAATTGGTTGCTATTGAGCATGCCAAAAAGACAATAGACTGCGTGATGTTGGATGAGGCACAGTTTCTGACGCGACATCAGGTGAGAGAGCTGGGTTTTATCTGTGACGAGTTGGATATCCCCGTGCTTGCCTACGGTATTCGGACGGATTTTCGAGGTGAGCCCTTTGAGGGCAGCAAGTATTTGCTCGCATGGGCTGATAACCTGAAAGAGATTAAAGCCATTTGTCATTGTGGTGGCAAAGCGACGATGGTGCTGCGAATGGATGAAAACGGCGTGCCCATCAATGAGGGTGACCAGGTCGCGATAGGCGGTAACGAGCAATATGTGTCGATGTGTCGGCGCCACTTTAATGAGGGTCTCGGTCTGACGTATGAAGACGCTAGTGGACGGTAACAGAGAAGAAATATGAGCGAAAAACAAAAAGTCAAAAGTATTAGAATCAGGCCTGAAGGGCACCTTGATGTGCTGTCGCAGGGTGAAGTCAACAAACTATTGGACACCAGTCAGGGCGGACTGTATCACTTGTTTAGAAAATGCTCGCTGGCCGTGTTGAACTGCGGCTCAACGACCGATGATGTTCGACAGCTACTGCAGGATTATGAAGATTTCGATATCAAAGTGCTGCAGGAGGAGCGGGGGGTCCGGTTAGAACTAAGCAATGCACCTGCTGGGGCACTTGTCGATGGCAAAATGATTCGTGGCATTAAGGAACTGATGTTCTCCGTGCTTCGAGACATTATTTACGTCAGTGATGAGATTACCAATAATGCGAGCTTTGATCATAACTCCTCCGATGGGGCCACCGATGCTGTTTTTCATATTCTGCGAAACGCCGGCGTGTTGAAAACCAGAACGCCCCCTAACATTGTGGTTTGTTGGGGCGGGCATTCGATTCCGCGACCGGAATATGAATACACCAAAGAAGTCGGGTATGAACTTGGTTTGCGCGCGATGGATATCTGTACCGGCTGTGGACCGGGGGCGATGAAAGGACCCATGAAAGGGGCAACCATTGGCCATTCCAAACAGCGTATTAAAAGCGGTCGTTATATTGGTATAACAGAGCCCGGCATCATCGCAGCAGAGGCTCCCAACCCGATTGTCAACGAGCTGGTTATTTTACCGGACATTGAAAAACGCCTAGAGGCGTTTGTTCGCATTGGTCATGGGATTATCGTTTTTCCCGGGGGAGCAGGCACGCTAGAGGAAATTCTCTATTTGCTGGGTATCTTGCTTCACCCTGATAACCAATCTATTCCGTTTCCCGTTGTGTTTACGGGGCCAGAATCTGCGCGCAACTACTTTCAGAGGGTTGACCAGTTTATTGGTGCCACCTTGGGTGAACAAGCGCAAGCGCGTTATGAAATTATCGTCGATGATCCAGCGGCAGTTGCCGAGGCCATGCATGGTGGGCTTCGCAGCGTCAGAAGGTATCGTAAAGCAAAGGGCGACGCCTATTTTTTCAACTGGTTGTTAAAGATGTATCACGAATTTCAGCTTCCCTTTGCGCCCTCACACGAGAGTGTGGCTGCGCTAAATTTAAGGCGAGACCAACCGGTCCATCAGCTCGCGGCGAACCTTCGTAGCGCATTTTCCTGCATCGTCGCGGGTAACGTGAAAGAGAATGGTATTCGTGCAGTTGAGGCGCATGGAAACTTCAAGTTATCAGGAGATGCTGATCTCATGAGCGCGATGGATTCGCTGTTAACTTCATTTGTCAGCGAAGGTCGTATGAAACTCCCCGGCAGCACTTATATTCCCTGTTATGAGATTGTTAACGGATGATTTATCTCGATCAGCGAGCCCGTCTTCGCAAATACTGATCCTTGTCACTGTTTGTCGTAAGACGCCACGTTTATAATTGTATGAACATGACCAAATAATACGGAAAGACTGAATTGTGAAACTGGAACCCATTGACTACCTTGCGCCGGATGGTGCCGAACGATTTGTTGAATCTCTGCGTGTGACGGGTTTTGGTGTGCTCAAGAATCATCCGATTCAGAAAGGATTGGTAGATACCATCTACGACGAGTGGCAGGCCTTTTTCGATGCCTCAGAAAAAAATGCATTTCATTTTAATCGTGAAACGCAAGACGGTTTTTTTCCTTGTTCGGTTTCCGAAGTCGCTAAAGGGCACACCGTTAAGGATATTAAAGAGTACTTTCACTACTATCCTTGGGGGCAATGTCCGGCATCGTTGAAGCAAAACATCTCGGCATATTATGCATCGACGATGGCTTTCGCGGCTGAATTGCTTGCCTGGGTCGAACAGCACTCCACGGCGGAGGTTGCCGCAGGATATTCTGAACCGCTGTCTGGCATGGTGCAGGGCGAGGGTAGTGATCAGACACTGTTACGCGTATTGCATTATCCGCCCCTAACGGGTGATGAAGAGCCAAGCGCGATAAGAGCAGCAGCGCACGAAGACATTAATCTTATTACAATATTGCCTGCGTCCAACGAACCGGGCTTACAGGTGCTGACGAAAGAAAACGAATGGATGGATGTGCCTTGTGAGTTTGAAACCCTGGTAATCAATACCGGAGATATGTTGCAGGAAGCATCAGGCGGGTATTTTCCCTCTACCACCCATCGCGTGGTGAACCCTGAAGGCGCAGACCAGTCCCGTTCTCGGATTTCTCTGCCATTGTTCCTGCATCCCAGACCTGAAGTGATACTTTCCGAACGTTACACCGCGCGAGCTTACCTGGTTGAGCGGTTGAAGGAACTTGGCACCGTCTGAGGTCTCGCAAAAGCCCTTTGAAACTGTATAATACGCGCCTTTGGAGCTTTCAAAACTTCAATGAGCACAAATACCTCAGCGCCATCCAGTAGCCCCGCCAGTGTCGATGCTTTAAGCATTCACGCCGAGAAAATCCTGATTCTCGATTTCGGCTCACAATACACCCAGCTAATCGCCCGCAGAGTTCGAGAAATCGGCGTTTACTGTGAGATTCGTACAATCCATCTAAGCGAAGAAAACGCTCGGGCATTTTCGCCAAAAGGCATCATTCTTTCAGGTGGTCCTGAGTCTGTGACCGCTGATGATACCCTCGCTGCACCTGACTATGTTTTTGAGATGGGTGTTCCCGTACTGGGTATCTGTTACGGCATGCAAACAATGGCTAGTCAATTGGGTGGCAAGGTTGAAAGCTCAGAAAAACACGAGTTTGGTTACGCCCGCGTCAGAGTCGAAGGCGAGGGTGAGCTACTTCGGGGAATTGCGGATGAGGTTGTCTCTTCTGTCAGCCAGCTCGATGTCTGGATGAGTCATGGTGACAAGGTGGTGACGTTGCCGAAAGGGTTTACCGGTACGGCAAGTACGGATGCTTGCCCTTATGCGGCCATGAGTGATGAGTCGCGCCATTTTTACGGTTTGCAATTTCATCCAGAGGTTAATCACACGCTGCAAGGTCATTTGATTCTCAGTCGCTTTATCTTGGACATTTGTCAGTGTGAGGGGCTATGGACTTCAGCGAACATTGTCGAAGACATCATAAGAGATGTGCGCGCGCAGGTAGGCGACAAGCAAGTTATTTTGGGATTGTCTGGTGGAGTCGATTCGTCTGTCGTCGCAGCCCTGTTGTCTCGCGCGATCGGTGATCAATTGCACTGCATATTCGTAGACAATGGGCTGCTTAGGCTTAACGAACCCGAACAGGTAGAAGAAATATTCGGCAAAGCAACCAGCAACTCTTTTAATGTCAACCTCACGACAGTTCGCGCAGAGTCTCTTTTTCTCGAGAGACTGGCGGGCGCTGATGATCCCGAAGTTAAACGTAAAATTATCGGTAATACTTTTATTGATGTGTTTGAAGAGGAATCAAAAAAGCTAAAAGATGCCGACTTCCTTGCGCAGGGTACGATATACCCTGATGTGATTGAGTCTGCGGGTAACAAGGACGGAAAGGCGCATGTGATTAAATCTCATCACAATGTTGGTGGACTCCCGGATTATATGACCATGGAATTAGTCGAACCACTACGCGAATTGTTCAAGGACGAGGTTAGAAAAATTGGCGTGGAGCTGGGTTTGCCTCATGAGGTTGTGTATCGGCATCCTTTTCCTGGGCCTGGACTCGGAGTACGTATTCTTGGCGAAATAAAAAAAGAACATGCAGATGTGTTACGTCGCGCTGATCATATCTTTATTGAAGAGATCAGAAATGCAGGGCTCTATGATGATATCAGTCAGGCCTTTGCTGTTTTTCTACCAGTTAAATCTGTCGGCGTGGTTGGTGACGCCAGACGTTACGCACACGTGATTGCGCTGCGCGCGGTTGAGACGATTGATTTTATGACGGCTCGCTGGGCGCACTTGCCTTATGATCTGTTGGAGAAGGTCTCTTCCAGAATTATCAATGAGATCAGTGATGTGTCGCGAGTGACTTACGACATTTCGAGCAAACCTCCAGCGACAATTGAGTGGGAATAAAATAAACAGACAAAACACTTAGCATAAGAGTGTGCCAACCCAGAACGATTAAATGCGACGTAATCTTTATCGTAGCGGGCCACAATACAACTCACCAAAGTGACTATTGCATGAGAATTTTACTGTTGATCTTTGGTTGCCTTGCTTTATTTGGCTGTCAGCCCAATCAACAGGGCGATCACAACCAAGGGTCCTTAAAAACCGATAAGCATAAAGCTGTCCTTGAAGAAGCTGACAAAGAACCGCTCATCAGCGCCCAGCGACCCGCATTCACTAGCGCGGGTATGCATATCAATCACATTCAATTTGTTGGAAGCCACAACAGCTACAAGCAAGCCATGCCAGATGGTTTTGTGAAGCAGTTGATGAAAATTAATCCAAAAGTGCTGGAGGGCCTTGAGTATGAGCATCCCCCTTTAGCCAAGCAGCTTGACCTTGGTATCCGTAAGCTTGAATTGGATGTTTTTTACGTTGCTTATGAAGAGCGATTTTTGGTTGGTCATGTGCAACAAATTGATATGAACAGTAACTGTGCCACGCTACGTATTTGCCTCACTCAAATCGTCGATTGGTCGCAGAACAACCCAACTCATGCGCCTTTATGGATTAGCTTCAATGCCAAAGACGGCCATATTCGCGGCTTACCCTCACCAGAGGCTTTCAGCCCAGTAGCCTTCGCCCTGATGGACTCAATCGTCGAAGAGGTGTTGGGTGAAAAGCTCATTCGCCCGCGCGACATAGTTGATTTGCAGTGGCCCTTGTTAGACGAGGCCAGAGGCAAATTCATTTTGATTCTGGATGAGGGCGGCGCTAAGCGTGATATGTATTATGACGGCTGGCAGCAGCGCCCAATGTTTACCAGCGCGCCAGAGGGACATCCTGCTGCCGCAATCATGATTATGAACGATCCTATTGGGCAGTTTGATGAGATTCAAAGACTGGTGAAAGCAGGATATATGGTGCGCACGCGCGCAGATGCCGATACTCGCGAGGCTCGTGAAAATGACACAAGACGAAGAGCGGCGGCTTTTGCCAGTGGCGCTCAGGCAGTGAGTACAGATTATTACTTGCCTGCAACCCACTTTGGTAACGAATACCAAGTGAGTTTGCCCCTGCCTATACAGTGTAATCCGATCACGGCACCTGAAAATTGTCAGGTCTCTGAGTAGTCGCTGGTTAGATATGATAAAGAGAAAAAGCTATGCGTTACTCAACTCACGAGATGTTAGAGAAACTCATTGCGCTTACCACTGTATCCTCAGAGTTTCATTTAAAAACGGAGAAGAGATATGGAAAATAAAGCAAATATAATACCTTCTATTAGATATAGTAATTGTGAGGAAGCCATCGAATGGCTGTGCGAAGCTTTTGGTTTTGAAAAACATCTTACAGTCCCGAGTGATAGAGGAGGTATTCTGCATGCCCAATTAGTATATGGCGATTGTATGGTCATGTTAGGTTCAGCACACGAAGGCGATGAATTTGGCAAGTTGAACTCTTCTCCTATAGAACTAGAGGGACAGAATACTGCGAGTATTTATATGGTTGTGAAAGATGCTGATGCTCACTACAAAAAAGCTTTAGGAAAAAGTGCAGAAATAGTGCTTGATATTAAAGATGAAGACTATGGTGGAAGGGGTTATACATGCAAGGATATAGAAGGGCATCTATGGAACTTTGGTACCTATGACCCATGGGGGTGAGAATTAATGTTTTAGGCACATCTGGGAGCGGTAAAACTACTGTTAGTAAACGCATAGCGCAGAAATTGAATGTTTCTCATATTCAGATGGATGAATTGTTTTGGAAACCTAACTGGAGAGAATCTATCGATGAAGAATTTTTTCCAAAGTTAGAGAAAGCCTTGTCTTCTGATGATTGGGTGCTCGATGGCAACTACACAAGAACTATCCCTATTAAATGGAGGCAAGTGCAAATTGTTGTATACCTCGACTTACCGTTCCATATCGTTCTCTATAGAGTGATCAAAAGGAGTCTAATCAGAGCTTTTAAGAGTGAAGAGCTATGGGCAGGAAATAGGGAGACTATTTGGAAACAGTTTTTCACTCGTGATTCTATAATTTTGTGGACACTTAAAATGTTTTATGAGAATCGAGAGCGTTTTGAAGTAAATTCTAAAAGCGCTCAATATTCCCAGATAAGGTTCGTTAGATTGTGTTCCGATAGGGAGGTAGATGATTTTGTCATACATGGACTGCCCTCTGTTGTAGAGGAGAATGGTTTCCCAGTGGAATAAATGGGGTATTTTAAGATCGTGACAAACATATGACAGAACCCTTTTTCACCTTTGTGTATTTCTGACGGGGTAAAAGAAACACCTGATATTGAGCGGCAAAAAATAGAATTCAAATTTATGGCGCAGATTTGTTGGAAATGTGGCAAGGTCGTTAGCGCGCGGTTGTGTGTTAGGGGTAGATTTAACGTGCGCTTATAAGAAAACACAATCTATTGCAGGATAAATAATTTATGAAATTTTCAATGCTTTCTCTTTTGCTAGCGATGTTAATGTACTTTTGTGTTGGTCATTCCCTAGCGCAAACTGGCTTAACCGATGATGTCGATAGTCAATCCGAATCAATGGCGGATGTCATGAACTACTTTCCAATGACTAACGGAGTAGGCACTGCTGGACAACCAACACCTGCGCAGTTTGCACTAATAAAAGCTGCGAAATATTCAGCCGTCATAAATCTAGCGGTCGCTCAATCAGTCAATGCACTACCAAACGAAGCAAAAATAGTCACAGATTTAGATATGTCTTATCAGCATATACCTGTGCCCTGGGATGCGCCTACCGCCAGCCACGTAAAAGAATTTTTTGAGACAATGGATATGCTCAGGCATCAAGCGAGTCCTGTTCTCGTTCACTGCGCAGCAAACTACCGAGCGTCTGTCTTCACCTATAAATATTTGACGCTTAGACAAGGCTTGTCGAAAGAGGAGGCTACCACCCCGCTACTCAAAGAATGGCTCCCGCAAATGGATGATAATTGGAAAGCAATTATGGCGTTAAGCCTCAACGATATTGAGTAACTCCTGCCATGAAAAAGTTATAGAATAGTGGTGAAATCGAAAAAACCCTTTTGAAATTCGCTATCTACAAGAATTTCAAATTAGACGAGTATTGAGTGAGAATAACGCAAGACGTTAGTGAGAAACGCGGTGTCGCTAATATTCAACGGCGATTATCTCTAACAGTTCACTCATGTTCCCAGTGTTGGTGTCGTAAACCACGACGTCTAGTGCGCGAAAGAAGCTAATTCTTTCCAAAGCTGCTTTGCCATTGCTTGTTCAGTATCTGCATTTGCTTTATTGGATCGGCAAACGCTGGATGAGGCGGGGCAACAACCACGCCGTGGCGAGGCCGAAAATCGCGCCAAAGGAATAACTAACGACCATGTCTGGAATTCCTTCCAAAGCGAGAAGCATCGGTGCACTAATGGTCACGATCAACAACCCAAAGGCAGTAGCCGTGCCGATGGAGGCGATGAGCAGACGCACGATGAGCGTGCCTGGCAGCTCGACCTCGCGATGCTCCATCCATTGGCGGGCGATAACCCAGCCCATCATGATGCCGACCAGCCAAACCGGTGCCACATGTTCGCCATGCGCCGGATAGACCAAAATATAGACGATATGCGCCACCAGCAGCGCCAGTAGTAATCCGCCATGGCCGAGATTATCAACCAATTGGCGTAAACGGACATTGTTGATGCCCCAAATGTAGGCGACCAAGCACGCAAAGCCGATGGTTGTGCCGCCTAGAACATCGCCGATATCGTGCACGCCGAGGTAAATACGCGAGAAGCAAATTAATGAAGCGATCACCGCCGCCGCGATATAGGCCCAGCGTTGACCGATCTCGTAAGCCAGAAAACCCCACAAGACGACGGCAATTTGCGCGTGGCCGCTCGGCCAACCATAGGAAGTGCCGGTGCGCGGGTCGAGCATATACTCGGCTGCTGGCCTCGGGTCTTGAAACACATCTTTCAAAAACGTGTTCAGCAAGCCAGCTGCAATCAACAGCATGGCGGTGTGGAAAAAGCTCCGCGAGCTAAAAAACAAATAGCCGAAGGTCAGCAGTAGAATCAAAAATGTTGGATATCCTGCCAGTGTCACAAGATCAAAGAAGCTATTGAGAAAAGGAGTACGTAAACCCGGTACCCAGCTTATATCATTCATAAAGCGCATTACTCTCCATTGTATTCAGCTCGTGTTACTGGCGCGCTGCCCTTACGACAACTGTCTTACTGCTCCACCACTTGGTCTCAACGACTCAAAATAGTGCGGGACGTCAACATCAGCTTTTGTCCTTTGCTTCGAAGGAAGGTGGGCGTTATCGCTGTCATCACTGATCTGGATATCATCCAGAAAATTTTCTCTCACGCAAGGCCGCTTGGTCGCAACAACCATCGCGTGTTTTCGCGAAATCATTGGCGATGCGTTTTGCAGTTTGGCTTGCAGTCTGCATTTGCATCTCGCAATTTGCACAGTCTTTCGTATCTGCGATAGCGAATCGTCAATTTCTTTCGCCGTCCTAGCGACACCTGCGTAAAACTTCAGTGATGAACTTGGTCGCGCGGAGGACAGTGGATCATTGGCTGTTCAGACATCGATGATCCTCAAGAGAAAGTGCCACAAAGACTTCTTTTTGCAAGAAGCTAAGTAAGATATCTCCAAATTTTGCTTAACGCTATTTTAGCAGCTAAGAATTGGCCCATTTATTGCCTCTACTATTTGTAACAAATTAGCCACGAGGAAAAAAATGAAATCGTTAATAAAAATGAGTCAAGCAGTTGCGGCGGCAAGTTTACTTTTCATCAGTGCAACCGCCGTAGCTGTGCCAATAACAACGCTGTACAGTACGGGTGTTGATGACAGTGGCGCTCCATTGTCGCTGGGTGCAAACGAGCAGCATTATGAAATTGTAGCGGGTTCACCGAGCATCTTTACACCGGTAGTGACTTCTCACAGCGCGTACATGCCTAGCGATGCGAGTTCATCTTGGATCAGTCTCCCAAGTGGGTTCTCATCTGCAACGTATCAAACCACTTTTGATTTAACTGGCTTTGATGTTTCATCGGCTTCACTAGATTTGAAAATTGCAGTAGACAACACAATTACAGACGTTTTAATCAACGGTGTATCGACAGGTTTTTCAATTGTTTTCGGATACCCAGCATTTCAAAGCTGGAGCAATCTAACGGTTTCCAATAACTTTTTGGCAGGTGTCAACACGTTGCAATTTTTGGCGGTTAACTCTGGAGGACCCGGTGCATTTCGAGTAGAAGCTAGCGGTAACGCAACAGCAGTATCAGAGCCTGGCCTAGGTGTTCTGTTTGGCTTGGGTCTGATGGGGCTAGCAATGACACGGAAGCGTAAAGCATAAGCTTTGGCATTGTCGCTCTAGGATTGCGGCTCTGGGATTGTCGCTTTGGGTCTGCACGCTTAAGTTAAGGGTTGGTGCCGCACTCCTAGCGAGTGCGAATACCAAACCGTTAATGGCTAAAGCGCCAATTTACGCCGCTTTGACGCCGCTTCCGCCAAAGACGTGAGGACCTTTTCAGTGTCGTCCCACGAGATACAAGCGTCGGTAATTGATTGGCCGTAAGTGAGGGGTTCGCCTTGAACGACGTTTTGGCGGCCTTCAACAAGATGGCTTTCTATCATCAAGCCGATGATTCCAGCATTACCTCTGCCGACCTGCGTCGCGATGTCATGAACGACGTCAATTTGGCGTGCTGGAATTTTCCTGGAATTAGAGTGACTCGCATCGATCATAATTCGAACAGGCAGGTCTGACTTGTTCAGCATGCCAGAGGCATCTTCGACCGAAAACATGTCGTAGTTTGGGTGTTTTCCCCCGCGAAGAATGATGTGGCAGTCTTGGTTACCCGCGGTTTTAAAAATTGCAGATCGGCCACCTTTGGTCACAGAAAGAAAGTGATGGGGTTGTGAGGCCGAGTTGATTGCGTCAATCGCTACCTGAATATCGCCATCGGTTGCGTTTTTGAATCCAACGGGGCACGACAGTCCAGAGGAAAGCTCACGGTGTGTTTGGCTTTCCGTTGTCCTTGCGCCGATGGCGCCCCAAGATATGAGGTCAGCGACGTATTGCGGACTAATGAGGTCTAAATACTCGGTACCGCAAGGCATGCCCATTTCACCTAAGTCGAGCAAAAGTCTGCGGGCAACGTGAAGTCCTTTGGTAATCTGGAAGCTATTATCCAAGTCTGGGTCGTTAATTAGCCCTTTCCAGCCGACCGTCGTTCTTGGTTTTTCAAAGTAGACGCGCATTACGATAACGAGATCGTCGGATAGTTTCTCGCGCAGAGCCTTCAGGCGGGTGGCGTATTCCATTGCAGACTCAGGATCGTGGATAGAACATGGGCCAACAACGACAAGCAACCGGTCGTCTTCACGAGTGAGAATTTGGTGGATCGAGCGACGAGCGATACTGACGGTATCGCTGACGGTGTCGGAGACCGGCAAGTCATCGATGAGCTCCTCAGGCGATATGAGTTCCTGGGTCTCTTGGATGCGCAGGTCATCGGTTGTCACGGACATTTTTTATGTTTCTCATAGGTTATAGCGTGCGCCCATGTTACCACTACTGTTTGTAAAGTGGTGCCCTTAACCGCCGGTGTACTGCGATTGCATCCTAATTACTCAACGAGTGCTTTTAGTCATCGCAACTTTGGACAGACTGCCGGCCTGCACAATCAGCCGGGACAATGGTTTTAATGAATTTCAGCGTAACGCCATCACGGA
>ERZ1049444.558-NODE-558-length-34537-cov-46.893394_pt1 | contig 34537 bp, 28 predicted proteins | sample MGYA00383101_ERZ1049444 | MGnify/ENA primary metagenome ERZ1049444 (study PRJEB29581, sample SAMEA5548371) | metagenome | biome: marine; feature: coastal; material: water | depth 50 m | study: Short-term variability in the microbial, nano- and picoplankton... | reverse complement strand
TTTTCCTCCAAAACGAGGCAATCATAGCTGAATACCCCATCCAGTCAAATCAGGGCTAGATCGAGCCAGCCTGTATAAAACTCAACACTTCGTATATATTAGGTCCGGCACCTGGCGTATCAAATAAACAACCAGACATGAGACATAATTTGCCCATCAAAACTAATTGGTCGATCGCCGAAGCATCGCATTGGTCTCGCCAGAGGCCATGGATCATCGGCTTTAATTACACCCCACGATCTGCCATTAATCAGCTTGAGATGTGGCAAGATGAAACATTCGATCCTACAACCATTAATCAAGAACTAGGATGGGCATCTGATATTGGTTTTAATATGGTTCGGGTGTTCCTTCACCACTTGCCTTGGCAAAAAAACCATCACAGCTTCTACGAGAAAATTGATGTCTTTTTGTCGATTGCTGACAGACATAATATCGAGGTTATGTTTGTACTATTTGATGATGTGTGGGATCCCATGCCACAATCTGGAAAACAACCCACACCAAGAGTAGGAGTCCATAACTCAGGTTGGGTCCAATCACCTGGAGCCGAAATACTGGGTGATATTAATCGACATAATGAGTTAGAAGATTACGTCAAAGGTATTATTTCAAGATACAAATCAGATCAACGGGTTGCCATTTGGGATCTCTATAATGAGCCGGGAAACCTTAACACCATTCCTTATGGTTCTTTAGAGGTGACAAATAAGCGCGACTTTTCCCTGGCATTATTAACAAAAACATTTGAGTGGGCGCGCCAAGAAAAGCCCGAGCAGCCCCTGACCTCAGGTGTATGGAGATTAAAAAAGGGCTACTGGAAAGGAAGCGTCAAAAAAGGCAAAGATTGCGCACTTTTTGAATGCATGCTCAAAAATTCTGACATTATCACCTTTCATTCCTACGAAAATGCTGCGAGAACAGGCAAAGCAATTAGGTATCTCAAAGATCTAGGCAGGCCTATGATTTGTACGGAATATCTCGCCAGGGGCCATGACAATACTTTTGAGTCAATATTGCCTATATTTGCCCAAGACCATATTGGTGCAATGCATTGGGGCTTTGTCTTCGGCAAGACCCAGACGATATATCCTTGGCGCTCATGGGTCTTCATAATAAGGCTTTGGGATCGATTGTGGTCCAAAGAACCTAATCCCTGGCATCACGATCTACTTCGTCCGGATGGGACTGCATATAGCAATAATGAGATCGATTCAATCCGCTCTCAAATTAGTAAAAAACAGAATTCTTCAGTAATATAGTCTCGAAATTTAAAGCGAAAAACACAGATAGTAATTATATTGGGTGGTGGATTGCACGGTAGTACATATTCTCGCTATACTGGCGCAAATCTTTGGTAAAAGAAGAAAAATAAAATGCCTAAGTTCCTATCCATCATTACACCTCTTTTGCTCGCGTGCTTGCTACTTGGGGCATGCTCTAGTGTTAGTACAACTCCATCGAATAGCAAAACTTCCCCAACATCAGCACGGGAGTTCGCTACCTCTAAATCATTTGCTGATATTCCAATTGCGGCGACGGACAAAGTTGATATTGAAAAATCATTACTGCTTAATCCAGGCGATTACTGGATCGGACGAGCAGTATTGAAATCCTCTCTAAAGGAAGAAGAAGCGTTTAATTACTACAAAAATAATATGTCCGATTATGACTGGACAACGGTAACGAGCGTACAATCAAAGGTATCGATACTTACTTTCGAAAAATTCGATCGATTCGCTGCCGTACAAATTCAAAGTGCTGGGATGCGTGGAAGTACCATTACCATCACGGTGTCCCCGCGGGAGTCGTCCAAGTAATAGTTAGTTGTTATTGGACCGCAGTTAGCAACGCAGTAACAACTACACAAAGAAAAAAGAGGGTGAACATAACCCCCAAGTCAAGTAATTAGCTAATTGCAGTAATTAATCCATCGGTGCATGTAATCGTCGGCAAACTCAGCGTATCGGGGGCTCACTTTAGACCCAACAGAAAGTCATACTTCAGCCTGGAGTATTACCTTTAAAAGGACAGCCATAAGCCTCGCTTAGGACACAATATGGGCTCTCACTCCTCCAGGGTATGGTGTGCCATTTCAACACAAGCACGATACGTTTCAGTCTTTCCCTACAGTCACTTTGTTGGGAGCAAAACCACCCTTTATTTTCCATTTATAGGCGTTGTTCACCAACAGATAATTTACCTCAGACGTCAAAATAACTTCATCGTTAGCGTTGTATCTTGAGAAATTCATGTAAACCATCGCAGTCTTATCATCTTCGTAGATCAGCTCCAAGGAATTAATCTTAGAGTAACTCCAACCTTTACTTCTCAACCTTACAAAATCTACTGAGTCCCCGTATTTGTCATACACATTCTTCTCATCTGCCATGAGCCAAAAAAATGGCGACCCTGAACTCTCATTCAAAGCATCAAGATCAGCATTATTAAAATCTTCAACGTATTGAGCAACCGTCTGAATTGGGGTGACTTCGGGTAAGTCAAGATCATCATTGATTTCGACATCAATACTTATACATCCTGCCAACATGACAATTGTGACCACTAGTGTAAATAATCTAGTCATTTTTTATTGTTCCTTAAAAGGGTTGAAAGAGTATTATTTTTTTACTATCAGGTTTAAGACGAGTTGATCATGTCTTTTGGATTTGAAATAAAATAGTTTTATGGATAACACACTATCTAAAATAGGTATAGAATCCTAAGGTTCCAGTATATTTTTGGTCAGTAGGCTAGCTAGTATTACATACATACAAATGTAGGGAGTAGCTATAAGAATGAGCAGGAATCCCCGATATGATATCTTGTTTGATCCAGTCAAGATTGGTCCAGTAACAGCCCCTAATAGATTCTATCAAGTACCCCATGCCAGTGGCATGACCGAGGCTAATCCTCGCGTTAGAGCGGCTTTTAGAGAAACTAAAGCTGAAGGGGGCTGGGGAGTTGTTTCCACTGGTGCTCTCTCTATTCACCCATCTTCTGATGATAGCCCGCTACCCTACGCCAGGTTATGGGATAAAAATGACATTCGATCACATGCCCTTTGTTGCGATGCTATTCATAGTCACGGCGCGTTGGCTGCAGCGGAGCTTTGGCATGGCGGAGCATCGGTTATGAACAGAACCTCAAGGATAGCACCCTACTCTCCTTCAGGAATTTCATGGGCGGCAACGCACGTTGGTTTTATGGGGAACTTGCGACCCCGAGTAATGGATAAAAAGGATATTCGTGACGTCATTGCTTGGCAGGTTGCTGCTGCCAAAAGAGCCAGAAGTGCGGGCTTTGATATCGTTTATATTTATGCGGGTATGGGCTACCTCGGCTATGAGTTTTTGTTGGAGGAGTACAACCACCGCTCAGACGAATATGGGGGCTCAGTTAAAAATCGGGTGCGCTTTGTTAGGGAGATGATAGAGGCCACCAAAGATGCCGTTGGCGATACCTGCGGTGTGGCGCTGCGTATTAGCTTGGAAGAATTAAGAGGAAAGCCTAGTAATAACCAATCATCCGAAGCCCATGAAGTGGTTGAATTGCTTTCAGATGCCCCAGATTTATGGGATGTGAAGATGGATTCAAGCCCTACTGACTGTGGCGCATCTCGGTTCCGCCAGGAATGCGCCCACGAGCCTATCATCGATTTTGTGAAAAAAGTGACTGATAAACCTGTGGTTGGGGTTGGTCGATTTACCTCTCCTGACACAATGGTTTCACAGATCAAACGAGGTGTGCTCGACCTAATTGGAGGCGCACGCCCATCTATTGCGGATCCCTTCTTGCCCAACAAGATCAATGAGGGCCGTGAAGGCGACATCAGGGAGTGCATCGGCTGTAACATTTGTATTTCAAGTTGGCATGATGGTGTTCCGGTGCGGTGCACCCAAAATGCAACCGCAGGAGAAGAATGGCGCAAAGGCTGGCATCCAGAAAGGTTTGAACAACCCGGCAGCGATGATTCAATATTAATCGTTGGCGGTGGCCCTGCAGGGTTAGAAGCTGGTTTAACTGCGGCTAGGCGCGGATATCAGGTTACGATCGCGGATAAAAATAAAAAAATGGGAGGCCGTCTGATTTATGAGACTAAGTTACCGGGCCTAAGTGAGTGGGGCCGAGTGACCGATTACAGACTCAATGCCCTTAAAACCATGAGTAATGTTAGTCTTTATCTTGATAGTGATTTAGGGGTTGATGATATTTTAGGGTTAGAGCATTCCCGAATTGGCATTGCCACTGGTGCTCATTGGACTAAAGCTCTGTACTCATCACTGGAGATAGCCGTCGGTGAACTTAATCGACCAGATGTTTACACCCCTGATGATTTAGCCTCGGGGATGATTCCCGAAGGACCTGTGCTAGTGTATGACTTTGACAATTATTATCTGGGTGGTGTAATTGCCGAGTCTTTAGCGTTACAAGATCTCAATGTAAGTTACGCGACGCCTACCGGCCATGCTTCGGCCTGGACCATCATGACCAATGAACTGCCTTTTGTGCATCAGTCTCTAGAAAAATCTGGGGTAGAGGTATTCACACAAATGCTTCTGCACGATTTTGATGGCAAGAAGGTCACTTTAAGTAATATATTTACTAACAAGCCTAAATCTCTGGCCATAAAATCTGTCGTCATTGTGGGACTGCGCTTACCCAATGATCAACTTTATAACCAACTAATGTCACGCAGTTCTGAATTTTCTCAAGCAGGAATAAAGTCAGTCGAACGCATCGGAGACGCTTCGGCCCCCGGCGCGTTGGTCCATGCGGTTTACTCAGGGCATGAATTTGCAAGGCAGCTTGATCATCCGCCAGATGAATTATATTTGCGAGACATTCCGATAGCGGAATTTCCACCAGATAAGGTTATCTGACCTTGGTACCTCGCAATACAGAGGGTCGCTGGCTGATAATGGTGCTGCTGTGTCTTTCTGGTGGAACGATCTATTTATTACCTTTCTTAAGAGAAATCTATTACATCCCAATCCAACAAGCTTTTGAATACACTAATACCCAAATGGGCATTTTGTTTAGCGTGTTTGGCCTGGCCAGCATGCTCAGCTATTTTCCAGGGGGTTGGCTAGCTGATCAATATTCTCCGCGTAAGCTTATTTCTTTGTCACTGCTCGGCGTAGGTTTGGGCGGTCTCTACTTTGCAACGCTACCTTCTTACAACGCAAATCTTGCCTTACATTTTTTTTGGGGAATTTGTACGTCACTTATATTTTGGGGAGCAATGATCAAAGCAACTCGTAGCTGCGCCAATTCTGAGGAGCAAGGTCGCGCCTTTGGTATATTAGAGAGTGGCCGGGGGCTAGTCGAAGTCGCAATCTCTTCAGCAATTCTTGCCGTCTTTGCATGGCTTGGCAGTCAAGCCACTGCGCTATCTCAAGTGATTACTATATACGCTTGGATCAATATCGCGCTTGCAATGATGTCGTGGAGATTCTTGAAAGATAGCAACACAAACTCATCGGGCCAAGATGCTGCTCTGAAAAGAGTCAGCCTCAAGAATGTCCTCACCGTATTGAGAATGCCCTCTGTTTGGTTAATTGCAATCGTTGTTCTAACCACTTACAGCGCCAATTGGGGCGCCTATTATTTTACACCCTATGCAACCACAGGCTACTCACTTAGTATTTTATTAGGAGCCAGTATTGGCGTAGCTAAGATGTGGTTAAAACCACTGGCGGCTACTTCTGCTGGTTTTATCGCTGATAGATTTGGAATAGCCAGAACCGTATTTGTATTAACATTAACTATGGCAGGTTCTTTTGTCGCCTTTGCTATTCTCCCAGGGGGCAAAGCATACCTATTCTTAATGTTGCTCAATGTCGCTGTTGCTTCCTGTGCTGTTTTTGCTTTAAGGGGTATCTACTTTGCCCTACTTGATGATTCTGGCGTTGCTCCAGCAGTAACCGGCACTGCTGTTGGAGTTATCTCGGCCATCGGGTTTACACCTGACTTTTTTATGCCTATTTTAGGAGGTATGCTACTTGACTCCTATCCGGGAGTTTTGGGCTATCGCTATTACTTCGGTGTCATTGCAATCATGTCAATATGTGGTGTTCTCGCCGCACATCAACTTATGAGAAAGTCTCAGCAAGCTGATGTTATTTAAGGCCCTGTCAAATTCAAATAAGAAATTCCATAGGAGAAGCTGATGAGCGATTATTTAGAAACACTTGATGGCTTTGAGAAAACGCTGCCCAGTAACTGGTATTTAGATTCTGATATCTTTGCACTTGAAAGAGAACACATTTTTATGCGGGAGTGGCTATGTGTCGGGAGAGAGGAGCAATTCCCTAATTCAGGAGATTGTAAGGTATTAGATATATATGGAGAAAGTATCCTTCTAGTTCGAAACAATACAGGTTCTATGCGTTCCTTTTATAACGTATGCCGACATCGAGGAGCGCAATTATGCCCATCAAAAAGCGAATCGGATCAGAGTGGATTACTAAAAGGAGGTCTAGCAGGTAGCAAAGCTTTCGTTTGTCCATATCACGCCTGGACTTATGACCTAGATGGACAACTGCAACGAGCTCCTCACATTGATGAGTCGCTGGGACTAGATGTCGGAAAAGTAAAGTTACACCCAGTGGATTGTGAAACCTGGGGAGGGTTTATCTTTTTAAATCTTAGCCCTGAAACGGCTCCCCCTTTCTCCTCCCATATAGCCGAAATAGAACAGCGATATCAGCGATATCCACTCGAATCTTTAGTCATAGGCAAGACAATTGAGTATGAGGTTAATGCAAACTGGAAAGTACTGTGTGAAAACTATAATGAATGTTACCACTGCGGTCCTGTGCATCCTGAATTGTGCCAAGTAGTGCCGGCTTTTAGAAAGAATGGTGGTGCTAACCTTGATTGGGAAAGAGGTGTTCCTCATCGAGAAGGGGCAAATACGTTCACAATGACCGGAACGACCCAAAGGACGCCATTTCCTGGGCTCAACGAAGATGAACTCAATCGACATAAAGGTGACCTTTTATACCCCAATTTATTTATTTCTCTCGCTGCAGATCATGTCGCCGTATTTATTTTAAAGGCTATTACTGCCCAAAAAACTAAAATAGAGTGTCATTTTTTATTCGAAGAAAAAGAGGTCAAAAGTCCGCAGTTTGAGCCATCAGACGCTGTTGATTTTTGGCACCTTGTTAATCTGCAAGATTGGGCTATTTGCGAGCGCGTTCAAAAGGGAACGGCATCGAGAGTCCATAACTTTGGTATTTTGTCTCCCATGGAAGATTGGAATTTAGACCTACGGGACTATGTTAAAGACCGCATTGGTTCTTATATTGAAAGCAGTTAGCAGCAAAATAAATTTATTGCGCTGTCTTTGGGATAGAGGAAAGCGTCCAATCACCATAAACTGGCTTGCCCTCCAGAAGAGTTAGTAGAACTTGGGCGTCAGAAATCTCATTAGGAGCGAGTTCAAAAAGGTTTTTATCTAGAACTATCAAATCAGCTACTTTCCCCTTCTCAATTGATCCGGTCTCATCGTCAATAAAATTCACATAAGCGCTATTAATTGTGTATGCCTCAATCGCATCAGCCAAGCTGATCCGTTCGCTTTCAAGAAATGGATCACTGATGTTTGTTAGAGGATCACGTCGTGTAACAGCAGTTTCAATGCCCAGCAGAGGATTACCTGAGGTGACAAACCAATCACTTCCAAAAGCTACCACCGCTCCTGAATCAAGAACGCTTTTAATCGGATATAACCATTTGCTTCTCTCCGCTCCCAGTTTAGGTATTGTTAGTTCTGTGATGAATTTGTCTGCCCATGCCCAATAGGGCTGAAAGTTTGCCACTACATTTAACGACTCTAGACGCGGTATATCTGCGGGATCAAACAGCTGTATATGAGACATATGATGACGACTATCTCTTATCCCGTTCACTTGGCGCGCTAGCTCAAGGGAATCTAACGACTGACGAACAGCTGCATCCCCGATGGCATGAAAGTGTATTTGAAAGCCCAGCGCATCAAGTTGACTAACAACAGTATCTAACTGCTCTGGCTTGATCAAAAGCTCTCCGCTATAACCATCCTCCCGATCACTATAAGGCACCAAAAGAGCAGCGGTATGAACTTCCATCACCCCATCAAGCCAAATTTTCACTGAAGGCGCAGAAAAGAGTGGTGTTTTAAACTGCTCTCTCGCATCAGTAATTCGCGATAACTGCTCCATACCTAACTCTGTATTCCATACCAACGCCCCAACTACTCTAATTGTTAGGTCTCCCGCTTGATCCATCTCCATGTATGTCGGTCCACCAACATAGGCCTCATTGCCATCAAGCTTTAGGAGCGCATCTTGCACCGTAGTAACGCCATACTGGTTCAGATAATGTTGTCCAAATTTCAATGCGGCTTGCATTTGACTTGCTGAATAAGCCGGCCGCGTATTAAAAGCAAGATTCATTGCACTGTTCTCTTGCAGAGATCCACTGGGCTCTCTAGAGTTCTTATACCTATCTATCCTTCCCCTTGGAGGGTTGGGTGTCTCAGCATCAATGCCAGCAATCTCTAATGTTTTGGAATTAACCCAGAGCTGATGCCCTGAGGCAGATTTGAGTATTACCGGGCGATCCGAAACAATCTCATCAAGCAATCTCTTATCAGGTAATCCATCTTCAAAAAGATCCATTGTCCAACCACCGCCATCAATAAATGTGGCTTCTGGCGACTGTTTCGCACATTCTTCTACAATATGGACATATTCTTCTACAGACCTTCCATCGTGCAAGCTACAACCTAAATAAGCCATACCTGCCTCTATAGGGTGAACATGCGCATCTTGGAATCCAGGTAGCACCATTTTCCCATCCAAAATTACCACTCGAGTGTTCGGCCCGCCGTGTTTAATTACTCCAGCGTTACTTCCCACATAAACAATTTTCCCATCTTTAACCGCAACCGCCTCCGCCCATGGTCGATCAGCATCTACAGTGTAAACTTCTCCATCGCGCAGAATGAGATCTGCGCTTTCTATATTCTGATTAATATGATTAATTGAAAACGGGACTATTGAACACCCAGCGCTAAAAGTCATGAAAATGATGATTGCAGGTTTTAAAAAGTGTTCCAATAAGCTCATAACCGTCTCAACTTGATGACTTTAAATCTTAAAGCTTAGCTTCGATTAATTTTTACCTGCAATAGCCTGAAGCAGCACATACCAGTGGGCAACGTTATCATAAAAGCTCTCAACGAGAACTCGTTCATTCAACCCATGGGCGAAGCTGTCGCTATTCTTACCATAATGGCCGTTAACACCATAGCTAGGAATCCCGGCAGCTCTAAAATGCATGCCATCAGTGCCTCCAGAAGACATGCTAGGAATAATCTCTAGCCCTGGGTACTTTATGTCGATAGCCTTCTGCAGAGCCGCTGTAACATCTTTGCGCAGAGGTGAGGCATCTGTCTCTGTCACTTCATCTAAAAGAACAAATTCAATGCCCGGGTTATCAATAATTCGTTCAAGTTGCGCGCGCGTTGCACCGACACCTGCCCCAGGGAAAACCCTACAGTTAATGGTAGCAGTAGCAGATTGGGGTAAAGCGTTCTCAGCATGGCCCGCACGAAGCATTGTAGCCACACAGGTAGTTCCTAAAGTCCCTACAAAACTACTATCACCTCTGAGTATTTGGATCGCTTTGGGATCTTGGGGGTTTGCGGCAAAACTACGCATTGCCTGACCCAGCTCGCCTTTAGTGCGTAAACCAGTGCCTTTAAAATAAGCAAGTGTCAGATTGTTATAGCTGACGGGGAACTTATAAGCCTGAATATTTGTCAGCGCATTAGCTAAGTCATACACAGCATTATCATCACGAGGTCGACTACTGTGCCCACCAGGATTACGCGCTGTAATTTCCCAGGTCACATAGGTCTTTTCTGCTGCTTGCATACCAAAACTAGCGGGGGCACCCCCTCCTTCTGGAAGTGCTGCGCCGCCAGCATCAGCATTGAGCACAAATTCGCTGTCTGTGAGCTCTCGATATTCATTTACCAAAGCCTTAGTGCTGGTCATCGTGCTTTCTTCGTCGCCCGAAAAAGCAATAATAAGATCTCGACCAGGCACCCAGCCCTCTGACTTTAACCTTAAAAATCCAGCTGTCACTGCTGTCATTCCCAGCTTGTCATCAACGGTGCCACGGCCAAAATAATAGCCATTTTCTTCGACGAGGGTATACGGGTCTCGCTCCCAATCTTCTCGCAGAGCATCAACTACGTCCATATGAGCTGAAATACTCACTGGCTTTTTCCCCAACGAACCATCTCCCCGGTATCTCACAACGAGGGCTGCTGTCCCGTCTATTTCTAAAACATGGATATCCTCTTTTGGGAACCCACCCTTTTCGAACTCTGAGGCAAGATATCGAGCAAGCGTTGGCACCATATGGTGGCCCTTGGCTGTCCGCATCTCCACTGAAGTCTTGTAGATCTCAAAAGCCTTTTTTCCAAACGGAATGTTTTTATCAGCCGCAAACAACACACTTGGTTGAAACATCAATAATATGAAAATAACAGTAAGCTTAGCGTTTTGACTAGTCATGATTACTACCTCAGTGGCCTACAACAATTACAACCAAAAATAATACCCGCTTTGTTTAAAAAAGCCAGATCAATATTTAAAGGTCATTTGATAGATCGCAAAATTTTGTGCACCATAGAATGATTAACTGCTATTTTAGATACGACTTAAGAGTAATCTTTCCCTGAGGCCAAGGATGAATAAGAACATAGACTGCGAAACCAGTAAGGTCATACTCAATTTCTATTTTCCTCTCATTTTAATAGCCATCCTACTCACTCCACTTTCTATTAATGCTGAGACAGAAAATAACTCAGGTTTCATTAACATTTCACGGTCTGAATACTTGAATAAATTGCAAGGATTTTGGCTTGGCCAAAATATAGCTAACTGGACTGGCTTAATTACCGAAATGGACAAAGTTGGAACACCTCAAACATTGCCATTCTATACTGACAAGGATTGGGGGAAACCTGATCAGAAAGCAATTTGGGGGGAGTTCGTACCACACTCAAATACCATTGATTTTTACTTCGAATACTCAGGAACACCCTGGGGAGCTGATGACGACACTGATATTGAGTATATGTATGCACACCTCCACGATCAGCTGAAGACCAGCAAACTGAGTGCAAAACAGATACGTGACGGATGGCTACACCACATTTACTCAGAAGAAGATGCGCCTCTATTTCAGAAGTTCCCAAACTCTAAGCCAATGACAGAGAATTTTTTGTGGGTATCTAATGAGCAAGCTAGAAAATTAATGGAAAAAGGCATGACTACCCCAGAGACTAGTGAGCCGGAAAACAATCGTTATCATATGATGATCGATGCTCAGCTAACGACAGAAATTTTTGGATTACTAGCCCCTGTTCGGCCCGATGTAGCAATAGATATCGCTTACTTACCAGTTAGAGCAACTGCTAAAGATGACGCGGAATGGATTTCCCAGTTTTACATAGCAATGCACTCTCTAGCTTCTGTTGTCGACAAGTCACTAAATATAGCCGAACAAACACATTGGTTAGCGGAGAAATCAAGTAGGTACCTTCCTGCTAACTCGACCCCCGCCAAAATGTATGCATTTATAAAGGAGCATTATCTAAATAACCCCAACAAAGGTGACTGGGAAAGTACCAGAGATGCAATTTATCATCGCTATCAACTAGAGAGCACGGATGGATATGTCTATAGAGAGCCCTTCGATGCTGGGATTAATTTTGCAGCAAGCCTCGTCAGTCTCTTTTATGGGCAAGGAGACATTGTTAGGACGATTCAAATAGGGTCTCTTGTTGGCTGGGATTCAGATAACCCAACTGCAACTTGGGGTGGATTATTGGGCTTTATGATTGGCCCCCAAGAGATCGCAAAAGCATTTAAGCAAACTAATTTATCAGACACTTACTGGATTCATCGAACTCGTCGTAATTTTCCTGATAAGACAGAGACTACCTTGGGTGAAGATAGCTTTAGCAGCATGGCTGAGCGAGAAATACGCACTCTAGACAGGGTGATTGTTGAGAGAATGAACGGTTCGATTAGCGCAGATAACCAATATTGGGTCATTCCAGTACTCTAAAAAATATCTTTAGCCACGCCCAAAACGAGTATAAGATTAAAAGCCATCTGAATACAGAAAGGCCTACCTCTATGAAATATTTTGTCTTAACGTGCGCTCTTTTCTTTTCGACCATTATGGCATTTGCTGAGAATCACGACTCGGCTTTGATTATAGACGTGAGAACGCCTGCTGAATGGGAAACTGGGCATTTGACCGACGCCAAGCACATCGAATGGCAAGTGATTGACAAAAAAATTACAGACCTAACAAAGGATAAAAATACGACTATCTACGTCTACTGTCGCAGCGGAAATCGATCTGGAAAAGCGAAGAAAATCTTAGATCAACTAGGCTATACCAACGTTGTTAATGCCGGGGGCATAGGTGAGGCCCAAGCTTTTATTCAAACTCTAGAGAACTAAAATCGCTGGTGCGAAACACAGCACCTATGAAAAATGGTTTAAATTTTATCTAAGGCGATTTTTATATCAGCAATCAAGTCTTCCAGCGTTTCAATACCAACTGATAGGCGCACTAAACCGTCTACAATACCTATTTCATTTCTAATGGCTTCAGGGACTGAAGCGTGAGTCATAATCGCAGGATGCTCAATCAGACTTTCAACACCCCCTAAACTTTCAGCCAAAGAAAACAAATGAGTATTTTCTAAAAATGTCTTAGCGCTTGCCAACCCGCCCTTTAACACCACACTGATCATGCCACCAAATCCGTTCATTTGCTGTTTGGCTAATTCATGCTGTGGGTGACTTTGCAGACCAGGATAATAAACTTTCTCTATAGCTTCGTGTTGCTCGAGATACTGGGCAACCTGCATAGCGCTATCACAGTGCCTCTCCATTCTTATAGATAGAGTTTTTAAGCTTCTCATCACCAAGAAACTATCGAACGGGCTCATAATGGACCCAATAGCATTCGACAAGTAGAACATTTGCTCCACAAGATCTTGCCGATCAGGCCCACAGACAACGATTCCACCAACAACATCTGAATGCCCGTTGATATACTTGGTCGCAGAATGGACAACAAGATCAAATCCGTAATCCAGAGGTTTTTGTACGTAAGGAGAGCAGAAAGTGTTGTCGCAGACAGCGATCAAGTTGTGTTTTCTAGCAAACTCGGCAACTGCCTGCAGATTAACCAGTTTAAGAAGAGGATTGGTAGGTGATTCTACCCAAATCATTTTTGTATTGTCTTGCAGAGCTGACTCAAGATTATCCAAATCGCTCAAATTAGCGAAGGTGAATTCGAGACCTGCCGAACGTTTTCTCACATTCTCAAATAGACGATATGTACCACCATAGAGGTCGTCCATGGCGATAACATGATCGCCCGAATCGAGTAACTCCAAAACCGTAGCCGTGGCGGACATACCCGACGCAAAGGCATATCCAGCTGAGCCATTTTCAAGGGCTGCTATACAATCTTCAAGGGCTTTACGGGTCGGATTATGGCTTCGAGAATACTCATAACCCTGATGTACTCCGGGACTCTGCTGTACATAGGTAGAACTGGCATAAATCGGCGTCATTATAGCGCCTGTAGATGGATCAGGTTGCTGACCAGCATGAATAGCCTTGGTCGAGAACCCCTGTTTTTTATTCCTATCGTTCATAAAGGTTTCTAATCCTAATTAGTCTTGGCTTATCTTCGTTCTGTAATGGTTAATTAGATCAACTTTGGTAATAAAACCAATAAACGTATCTTTATCATAGATAATAGCGACCTTGCCTTGAGTCAGAACCTCCATCAGTTCATCCTCCGAAGCAGTGGTTGGTAACACATCAAGATCCGTGACCATAAACTCTCCAGCTACCTTAGAAAATGCCTCTTTGCTCTTACTGACATTAAAGAGCAGATCTTCTTCATCTAGCACACCCACTAGTTTGCCTTGATCAAGAACTGGTATCTGAGAAATATCAGACGCTCTCATGCGCTTATAAGCAGTTAGCAGTGTATCCGAGGTGCTAACGCTGATCATATCGCCCTGATCGGCACGACGATTGACTAAATCCGTTAAATTGCCCACCAAGGTTACTTCTAACAAGTCGTTATCATGCAACCAAGATTTATTAAACGCTTTAGACAAATACTTATTACCTGTGTCGCATATAAATGTCACCACTCGTTTTGGAGTGGTCTGCTTCTGACACCATTTAACCGCACCGGCAACTAGGGTTCCGGTGGAAGACCCTCCTAATATCCCTTCCTCTCTGATTAAAGTTTGTAAGGTCTGGAAAGCCTCCTTGTCAGAAACGATTGCGGCATCGTGTAGCAACTCAACATTCAAAACATCAGGAATAAAATCTTCACCGACACCTTCCACTAGCCAAGAGCCTCCATCATAGGAGAAAGATCCTTTAGTTACGGCATCCGCAATAATTGAGCCTTCAGGGTCAGCCGCGACCATTTTTATTGAAGGGTCTTTCTCCTTAAAAAACTCAGCCATTCCCGTTAGTGTTCCACCCGACCCAACTCCAGCTACTACTGCGTCAAGATTTCCATTCATTTGCTCCCATATCTCTGGAGCCGTAGTGGTCCGATGGATCATTGGATTTACGGGGTTAGAGAACTGGTTCGCTAAAAAGCTCCCAGGTGTTTCTGCGACAATTTTTCGCGCCAAATCTTGGTAATATTCAGGGTGACCCTCGGGGACATCTGAGCGAGTTAAAACTATCTCAGCACCTAAGCCCTCAAGATGTAAAATCTTTTCTCGACTCATCTTGTCGGGAATCACTAGGATAATTTTGTAACCTTTAATAGCCGCCACCAACGCAAGTCCAATACCTGTATTCCCTGCGGTAGCCTCAATGATGGTGCCGCCAGGCTTTAGTTCTCCTGATTTCTCGGCTGCTTCAATAATCGCTAGACCAACTCTATCTTTGATTGATCCGCCTGGATTGTGAGATTCAAGCTTAACAAAGAGCTCGCAAGGCCCAGTGTCAAAGGCTTTGAGTTTTAGCATGGGCGTATTGCCAATAAGTGATAGTAGAGATGTGTTTATAGTCATATTTTCTTTAATAAAGGCAAAAGCCCAAGAGTTAAATGGCCGAGAAGAATAACACAAAGATTGTTAAAAAATCGTCGATTTGGTCCCTTTGATTAGAATTTTTAATCAAATTTAGGCAGTTTTAGAGCCCACTGTAGCTTTCGTTAATCCGCTCATTTCGTTTACACTGTCCAACGTTATGAACACACTATTGGACTTCCCAAACCATGGAAAAAAACACCCAAACAGAAATTGAGGCTGCGGTCTTTCGTCGCCTTCTAAAACATCTCGATGACAACAAAGATGTCCAAAACATTGATCTGATGAACCTGGCCAATTTCTGCCGCAACTGTCTCAGTAAATGGTATGTGACAGAAGCAAAGAAAGAGCAGTTAGCGATTGATTACGAGCAGGCGCGTGAAATCGTCTATGGCATGCCCTACTCCGACTGGAAGGCAAAATTTCAGAAGCCTGCTACAGAGGAACAGCTCGCTCTTTTCGATGCGCGGGCTAAATGAGCTAATAAAATCCAATTTCACTAATTTGGATATCTGCCTGGTGGTCACGGCCATAAGCAACGACCCCAATACTGCGTATTGAAGTTGGAGCAGGAGTGTTTCTCAACCAGGAGCCTGACGCTTCAAATGCTTCGAACGGCAGTCGGATTAGCTGCCACTCCTCAGTTGCGTCAAATCCACCCTGGTAGTATTGCCAAGGCAGCATCGTACCTCGTGTTCGCAAATGAATATAATATTTCTGGTTGTTACCCCGAACCTTGATAAAGACGCCCTTGGTGTTTTTATCAGCGCCAGACTTTAAGGAGGTTCTCAACTGGATAAAGCCGCCATTGTTAGCTGTGCTGACATCACCGGTCATATGAGCGTAGGCTTCATTCTCATCTCTCCCTAAACTTGCCGAGCCTTCAGAAACACCGCCCATGACTTGATCACTGAGGTAATCCCAATCTACATTTGAGCCAGCCTCGAAGTCATCTATCATTACATCTCCGTTTAACGTGCCACTGCTAAGAACTACAATTGGCAAAACCATTCGAATAACCCATAATTTAAATTTAGTCATTGTGTTGAATCCCCTATCTCTGTTTATACTGCGTTGGGCAATACCCTCTGTTTATATCCGGCGAACGCAATGCAAGATGCTTAGTTTTTCTACTAGACACCCGTTGCCGCCATAACCGGAATGACCGCGATTTCATCTGAGACCGCATTAGCTTGATAACGGCGGACTCATTGACGCCAAAATTGAGCTCTATCGCCTCGAATGGTGTACGGTCCTCCCACGCCATTTCTACAATACGGGATATCTCGTCTTGGCTAAATTGTTTTCCGTTTTTTAGCATTGGGGTAAACCGTTTAAAGCAAACATACCTGTGTTTACGATTCCTAAAAGTATTCGTATCAAAAGAGTTACAATGGGCGCAATTTTTATTATTATTTGCATAGTTTAAAAGGTTTTTTGATGAGCGGAGAACCTTTCATAAAGAGTTGGGGTTAGAGATGAAAAAACTTTTGGTATTACTTTGCGTGTTTGTGATTTCTTCCTGCGGAGGTTCAGGCTCCTCATCAGTTCCAGTCGAAATTCCTGCGCCAGTTGTGGATACACCAGATACGACCACATACCCTGGCGTGAGCTGGGAAACAGCTTTGCCTGAAGATGTTGGAATGTCAGAGGCTAGAATCAAAGATGCTTTAGATTATGCATTTGTCAGTACTCGAAACACTCAGGGCGTAGTGATTATTCGCCACGGAGTCATCGTTGGAGAACGTTATGCAAACAACGACTCGAAGGAAAGTTTAGCGACAAGTTGGTCCACGGGAAAATCATTCGCCAGCGCTTTAATTGGCATTGCAATGGATCAAGGGCTTATAGACTCTATTGATGTGCCCGCATCGAATTATCTTGCTCCTTGGGTAAGTACCGACAAAGCTAGCATCTCAATAAGAGCCATTTTGGAAATGCGCACTGGCCTTGCAGAAGCTATCGGTGGCGATGCTAATATTTATTCAGGTGGAACCGATGGTGACCAACTTACTTATGCTCTAAACAGGACGCCCGATACAACACCCAGAACCAATAATTGGGCCTATCAAAATACCGACTCTATGTTGCTTGCGGGAATTCTTGAGTCAGCAACTGGACAAAGTGTATTGGACTTCGCTGACATGCACCTGTTTTCAAAAATCGGCATGAACGCTGACTGGTGGACTGACGAATTAGGCCATGCAATGACTTATTGCTGTATTGACACTACCACTAGAGATTTTGCCCGTTTCGGACTTCTTTTTGCTCGCAATGGCCGGTGGTCGGGTGAACAAGTCGTATCTGAAAACTGGGTTCAAGAATCAACCATGGTTCCGGAGGGAACTAGTAACCAATACTACGCTCTGCAATGGTGGGTTAGCCCATCAGGGGGTTACTTCTATTCAGCGGGATTACACCAAAATAATATCTACATATTTCCCGACCTAGATTTGGTTGTGGTACGAAATAGTCTTTACACCAAAGTGGGGTCAAGCTCCATTAGAAGTGGAAATAATTACCACGCAACTGTTGAACCATTAGATTGGAGTAATCCAGAATTTATGTCACTGATCACTGATGCAGTTGTCAATTAGCGATAGTCAAAGATTATAAGCAACGACTTGCTAAGCACTGCGGATCTCTCGAGGAGTCATTCCACTCCAGCGTTTAAATGAACGACGGAAGTTTGCCGCGCTGCTGTACCCAAGCAATTCTGCTACCTCCGAAACAGGCAATTGAGTTCCATTCAAATACTCCAAAGCCAGCCTGTAACGTACTTGGTCAAGTAAAGTTTGATAGCTAGAACCCTCATTTGAGAGTCGCCGTTGCAACGTACTCTCACTCATGTACATTTCTCTAGCCATTTCTGCAGCAGAGGGAAATCTTAACCGAGCACTAATTAAAATCTGCTTTATTCGCTCACTGACAGAACCACTATTTTCATCAACCGCCAGAATACGATCGCATTCTCTCTGGAAAATAGTCTGTGCTTGGGGATTGGAAGACGTTATTGCTAATTCTAGGCTCTCCTGACTAAAGCTTAAGGCGCTTTTCTCTGCATTGAAAACCACAGTTTCACCAAAAATAGAACCATATCGATCAATGTTGTCCAACGGATGGTAACGAAGCTGTAACTCAGCTCCTAAATCGGCCTTTCCCGTGAGGAGCCTTAAATTTGTTACCAAAGCAGCAAATAAAGTATCTGTATAAAAACGCTCTAGGTCGGATGGCAAATGACTACCGCTGCCCACAAGGGTCGCCGAGGTTCCGTGAGTAACAATATCAATTGTCATACTCGGTAATACTGCTTGGTTGTATCGCCTGAGAAGATAAAGGGCCTTTTCTACGGTTGCGCAACTCATCAGCGCGTAACCTAAAATGCCAAGTGATAGCATATTGAGCTTGACTCCCAGCTTTAATCCAAGTGCAAAATCGCCGCTCAATCTCAGTGCTTGGCTACTCAGTTGGTCAGATTGACTAGCGGATAACATACTCACCGATGTCAGATCAGACTCGGTTAATCCACTACTTAAAAATACTTGATCTTTTTCAATATTCTGTTGTTCTAACAAAGAAAAGAGCTCTGCGGTGACATACTGAAGCATGATTACCCCTTAAAAAATTGCCTTCTCCCTGGAAATGGACTGGGAAACTGACCGGAAAAGAACCCCACATAGACCAATAAAGAGTCCTTGTGTGACGGTATTAGAGTCTGTCTTGGCCAAAAATGTCAACTATACTGACTCTTACCGGGCAAGTTTCTCGATAATAATAATCTAAGGAGTACTGTTTAATGAAAACGTACACGTTGAATCATCCGACTAAGGGACTAATAAACTACACCGACAAAAAACGTTACCTCTGGTTATCTTCGATCTTTTATCCATTAGTTCCGCTTGTCTTTATCTATTATTATTTACAGACTGGCAACGAAGTAATACTCGCTTTGCCATTAACCATAGGCTACGTCATATTTCCATTACTAGACTGGGCGATTGGTTCAGATAGCAGTAATCCGCCAGAAGAAATTGTTCCGCAGCTTGAGGAGGATAAATTTTATCGGCTCCTTACCTACGCCACCATACCAATGCACTACATTGTTTTAGTTGCTTGCACATGGGTCGTGGGTACGCAATCTTTGAGCCCGATCATGGTTGTTGTATTGGCTATAGTTGCAGGAGGAGCCAGCGGCATAGGTATTAACACCGCACATGAATTAGGACATAAAAACACCACTATAGAGAATTGGCTCGCCAAGATCACTCTCGCCGTTCCCGGCTACGGCCACTTCTGCGTAGAGCATAATCGAGGCCACCATGTAAGAGTTTCTACTCCCGAAGATTTTGCTAGTTCAAGGCTAGGGGAATCAATTTATGCTTTTGCTCTGCGAGAAATCCCTGGCACCGCAAAACGAGGTTGGCAATTAGAACGAGAGCGCCTAGCTAAATTAGGAGTTAGTACATGGAGCATCCACAATGAAATACTCCAGTCCTACGCTATCAGCGCAGTTCTTCAAGGTTCTCTTGTCGCATATTTTGGCTGGATAACTCTTCCATTTTTACTTATCCATAATTTCTGGGCATGGTTCCAATTAACCTCTGCAAACTACATAGAGCACTATGGCCTGCTGCGTGAGAAAAAGGCCAATGGTAACTATGAACGTTGTAAACCTCATCATTCGTGGAATGCCAATTATGTGCTCAGTAATATCGTACTCTTTCATCTGGAGCGACATTCAGACCACCATGCGTATCCTGCTCGCCGCTACCAAAGCCTTAGAAATTTTGATGATATCCCGGAGTTACCCAACGGCTACTTTGGTATGTATCTTATCGCGTATTTCCCATGGCTTTGGTACAAAGTGATGGATAAACGGGTTCTAGAACTCCCTCATATCCAAGGCGATTTATCCAAGGTCAACATATGCCCCAAGAAGCGGGAGCAGATCATGGCGAAATATGGAGCAACTGCCTGATCCTACACAAGGGGCTTTAAATAGCCCCTTCATATCTGCTAAATAAGTATTACCCTATCACTTCCAGCAGTATCTAGCTGGTGTGTTCTTCACCTCCATCATTATTTCTATGCAGCCTTTAGAAGCCTTAAGGTATAAACAAACTACTCTCCAACGTTAACGCTGCGGCCCTAAGTATATTGTCGAGAACCTCTCAGACGGCTGGTAGCTAGGAACTTTGATAGGCTATGCTATTATTAAGTTGTGTTTAAAGTGGTAAGAGCAGTCTTTATTTTCTTTTGATAAAGGATCAATGCCATGAGCAAATTTGAACAAAAAACGATAGACTTCTCCAGCGGAGAATCAGGCAAACATCATTATTGCCAATGGACTCCAGAACATCCTGCGGCCTGGCTTCATATTATGCATGGGATGTCTGAGCACGGCATCCGCTATCGTGGTTTAGCTCAATTTTTGAATCAGCATGGAATTATGGTGACAGCTGGAGATCATCGAGGTCATGGTCAAACCGGTGAAGCCATGGCTAGTAATTATCATATTGCTGATTCTGATGGCTGGAATCAAATGCTTGATGACCAATGGCAACTGATCAATCATATAAAAACTACCCACTCTCTGCCTTTGGTCATTATGGGCCATAGTATGGGTTCGTTTCTGGCCACCCACTTCTGTCAAAAATATGGCCAACAACTAACGGATAGCCTTGATCACAAACTCTGCGGGTTAATTCTGTCTGGTTCAAATTACGCAAAGTCTACAACATGGAAATCTGCCGCTTACATAGCAAAATTTGAACGGTGGCGTTTAGGCCCCAGAAACCCAAGTCCTTTGCTAGAAAAGATGTCCTTTGGATCGTTTAACAATGCATTTAAACCCGTTCGAACGCCAAGTGATTGGTTGTCCAGAGATGATGCTATGGTCGATTCCTACATAGCTGACCCTCACTGTGGTGGTCCGCTATCTACTCAGTCGTGGTGTGATTTCCTTGATGGAATGACAGCGCTGGTCGATCCTTCGGCGATGGCAAAAATGGATAAAAAGATACCTATCTATCTTTTCGCTGGCAAAGACGATCCAGTTGGACAACAAGGAAAGGGTGTAGAGATTTTGAAGGACGTGCTCGTGACCTCTGGCGTTCAGCACGTGGATATAAAGTTATATCCGGATTCTCGTCACGAAACTCTTAATGAGACCAATCGAGATGAGGTCTACACTGACTTGTTAAATTGGATGGCGAGTCTTGCATCTAAGGTTTGAACTCACTATCGCCAAAGTTTGTATACAAACTCCAAATAAGTCTTTATATTATGCTCCTTTGAATAACTTTGATACATAGAATAAAAGTTCTACTTCATGCCTAATCTAGTGAATTCAAATAACGAAGTATCTCATTTGCCGATCACCCAACTTAATCAATTGGTCCAAGCTCTGCTAGCAGCGCCCTCGGACAAGTTTTTTAATGTAGCCAAACATATCCACCTTTCTCAAAAAGATGTGCTGCCATACGCAACTTGGTCAAAGACCCACCATACAAGGAACTGCATTGCCGTAAATGATCGTTTTGAACTCATTCTTATATGTTGGGGACCAGGGCAATGCACTGATATACACGATCATGGTGGAGAAGAATGCTGGATGTATTTTGTTGAAGGCCAATTTGAAGAAGTTGTTTATGGTATCGAGAAATCAAAACTAGCTGTTAAAAAAAGAAAAGCGGCGAGTGACGGGGCACTTACCTATATGGCCGATTTTATGGGTGTCCACAGTCTCCAAAATATCGGCGATCAAAGAGCGTTTTCACTACACCTCTACGCTAAGCCGATTACCTCCTGTCATATTTTTGACCCCCATTCAGAACAATTCACAACTAAAAACTTGGCATACGACACGCAAGCCTCAGAGAATTAAATGCTTTTAACCGCCCGATAGAGCGCTAGATAGCGGAAGTAGCGCTTTGATCTACAATCTTTGACTTAGTTATGATAAAAGTACCTAAGCCCATTGCCATAAGAGGCATGAAAGGCTCTAGAGGCCAGAACGGTAGCCACAGACTCAATTCAGCAGACCATTCTGGTCCTGCTACGATTCCAGAAACACCATCAAACCAATAGTGGCCCGTTGCTGATGCTACTAAACCAAGAGCGACAAGGCCCACTCCAAAAATTTTCATGACTGTGTCAGGGGCTTGAACAGCCTGGTTTTTGTTAATGGCTTTTTGCCTGAGTTTCCCCCAGGCTGCAATTCGCATTGCAAATGCTAGAAAGCCCGCCCAGTAAAATAGATAGTCATGTAACTCAGGGGCCGAATAACCCTCAACGTAAGGATAATAAAACAAGTTCCACCAATAGACACTAAACGGATAGGCCCAAAGAAAGTACACTCCCCCTTTTTGTATCATCTTCCACTGCATCTGATTTACGCGCTTACGTGCAAATTGAAATGAAGTGATAACCATAGCAACTAAAAAGATATACCCAACACTACCCTCAAGCTCATCGCGAAAGTAGTAAACCTCATCAAAATAATAATCCCGATAAAAGGTTGAAAGTATAAAAATAAAGTAAGCTTGCCATGCCATACCGACCGCGAATACAAGCCCTATATACTTGCGGTTACGCATCCACCAGGCTGAAAATACTCCGGCGAATAGTACTTTTACCGATGAGGCAGCGACCACAAGATAAATGAATGGAACTGCCCAACGTACTGAGTAGCCAATCATATGAGAAATGCCTTCAGGCGAACCTGTATCGGTATCCAACATTACCAAGTAGTTAGCGAGACACATAGGGATGGAAAAAACGCAAAACAAGCCCCAGCCGTTGACAGATTTGTGCTTGAGTAGATTCGAAAACTCTAGATTCATGTTTTGTCCACTAACGTTAGATTAAAACACTCATTGTTATGGTCTCACTACCGCAGTTTACCGAACTACTCCGCCTATAGGAAACGAGACGCCAGCGCCCCCTTAACTGATTAAACACGATTGAATTATCACCGATGATGGTTTTCTCTAAAACCCCACAAACCCGGTAAAGAAAGATGCATCCCTATTAATCATTGTGATAGCATCCAGCCGATTGTATCAAGTAAATTGGAGGACATATGAGTTCTGATTTAACCACAAGATTTGGCTCTTGGCTGAAGATTGCAGCCGCGCTAGCCCCTTGTATACTATCTATGTACTTTTTATATTACCTAGGAAAATATGAAATTTGGGTTCCAGAGACACCCCATCGTGACAAAATGACAATTGTTATTCTGATCATAGGAATGGCTATGTCGTTTTTTGCTCGATCTTATTTTGTAAAGAGAACCAAAAAGTAGTCCCCTCAAAGACTCGATTATCGATAGAATACAGACCTTAAATCTAAACGACTCGGAGCCATAAGTGCTAGGCCGTCCAATGGTAAACCTAAAAAGTTACGACTATATCGTTGTTGGAGCTGGATCAGCTGGCGCAATTGTTGCATCAAGACTTAGTGAAGACTCAACTTGTACCGTATTACTTCTTGAATATGGCGGCAGCGATCACAGTATATTTTTACGAATGCCCACGGCACTCGGAATTCCAATGAACACAAAAAAATACAACTGGGGTTATGAGTCTATTAGAGAGCCTCACGTCAATAACCGCCGCATGAACTGCCCGCGTGGCAAGGTACTCGGCGGTTCCTCATCGATCAATGGAATGGTTTATGTAAGGGGAAATCCGTTGGATTATGACGAGTGGGAATCTAGTGGGGCGACTGGCTGGAATTACCAGAACTGCCTACCCTATTTTAAAAAACTCGAGAATCATCAATGTTTGTCCAGTGAATACACCGGCAATGATGGGCCTGTTGCAGTGAGTGGTGGCAATAACATGCGTAACCCTCTATATCGCGCTTTTATTAATGCTGGTGTCGAAGCAGGATACACCGAAACTGAGGACTATAACGGCTTTCGACAAGAAGGGTTTGGTCAAAAGTTCATGAACGTTGACAAAGGTATACGCGCCTCTACAGGTCATGCCTACCTAAAAAAAGCGAAAAAAAGATCTAACTTAACTGTTGTAAAACATGCTTTAGTCACTAAGGTCTTGTTTGACGGTAAAACTGCAACGGGGGTTGAATGTGACATCAGAGGTGATATCAAAAAGTTTACAGCAAATAAAGAAGTCATCCTCTGCGCGGGGTCCATAGGAACACCTCAACTACTTCAGGTTTCCGGCGTCGGTCCGAGAGATGTATTAGAGGCTGCATCAATAGAGGTGATTCATGAGTCACCTGGTGTTGGCCAAAATTTGCAAGATCATCTCGAATTCAATTTTCAATACCGCTGCAAAGAACCGATTACTCTCAACAGTGAATTAGGCCTGTTTAAAAAAGCACTGATCGGTGCTAGGTGGCTGCTGTTCAAAACGGGGCTAGGCCGCAGCAATCACTTTGAAGCCTGTGCCTTCATCAGATCAAAAGCCGGCGTTAAGTGGCCTGATATTCAATATCACTTCCTGCCAGGCGCCATTACTTATGATGGTACGGTAGCGTTCAAAGGACATGGTTTCCAGGTCCATGTAGGGCATAACAAGCCAACAAGTCGCGGTCATGTGCGAGTGACTTCGAAAGATATTAAAAAACATCCTGACATTCTATTTAATTATCTTGAGACTGAGAAAGATAAACAAGGCTTCCGGGATTGTGTACGTCTAACTCGAGAAATTATGAGCCAGACTGCTATGAACCAGTATCGGGGTGAAGTTATTCAACCTAAAGATGATGTCCAAGATAACGATCAAATTGACGCCTTTGTGAGAGACGCGGTAGATAGCGCTTATCACCCCTCTTGTTCCTGTAAAATGGGGATTGATCCAATGTCAGTTGTAGGTCCAGACCTCAAAGTTCATGGCCTTTCAAGGCTCCGAATTGTCGATTCTTCGGTCTTCCCCACCATACCCAACGGAAATCTGAATGCGCCAACCATGATGCTTGCTGAACGTGGCGCTGATATCATCAAAGGAAGTAGCATTCAACCTAAACACCGCGCATCGGTCTATATAAACGAGCATTGGCAAACGAGTCAAAAGTGATGAATCACTAACAGACCGGCTACGTACGTGGGACCATTTTAATTGCTACACCATGAGTTTTATCTGGGTCTAAGTTCTGGCTTTCTCCACCCGAATACGACAATGTTAGTGACATTTTAGTCGCCATGCTGGCCCCACCAAAATGCACCCCAACATCCCCTATATTGATCACATCATCATTTTTACTATTAGAGCTTGAGTATGGTGTAATAAATTTCTTTAAAATATTACCCGCTAATATTGTGTCATTTTCACGAAACCCTACCTGTAACAATTCAGTGGCACCATTAGGATGCCGTCCAGCGGCCAGCAAGGGCATACGATCAACCATTGGAGTAATATCTTCTAGTAATATCGGTAGGTAACCATTTTTTGTGCCACCTAAGTACCAACGAGCAATTTTTCCATCCGGGCGCTTCCTAGAAAACTCCTTAGTCTTAAGCACATCAAGACCCTGCGCACTCCATTCTGATGACATCGTAGTAAGATTATCAACACGCACACACCAATCCACCGGCCCTAACTCACCACTAATCCAGCGTATGAGTCTAAAAAATATGGTGCCTCTTCGTGCCGACAGCCACTCCAGAATGGCAAGAATACCCATCATTTTCATAAGCCGGCCAGACCAACCAGGCTTCACTCCGAGAAGTTCAAGATAGGTTTGATTTGCGAAAATAATTAGAGCGTTTTCCGTAGAACCATGGCTACCGCCTCGAACAACATCAAAACCAAGACCTACGAAATCAGCAATAGCCTTCTCAAGATCTGAGACGAAAATCACAGCATGATCAAACTGAGGGGCCATAGAAGTTACCGTCTTAGTAATAGTGATATTTTTTAAGCCGTCATTATTGCGACTATAAACTTTTGAATAATTCTATACTACATCAAACCTTTTACGCTGTGTTTGCTTTTTGGCCCCTATATAGAAAAAACAGAAATTCCATAGAGGGCGTCTAGAAAACAAAAGTTTTGCCCCATAGGACGCAACGATTAAACTACGGTGGTATTGTATAACTCAATTTTGTCTAAATTTGTTTTTTGCTACGGAGAGCTAGCTTGGATATTTTTACACTTGCCATCGTTGTCAGCGTGGCCATTTTTATCGCAGCCGGTGTCTATGCTGGTCGCAGCGTTAAAAAACTAGACGATTATTTCGTCGCCGGTCGACAAGCGCCTACCTTATTGATTGTCGGCACGTTGGTTGCGAGTGTATTTAGCACTTCCATTTTTCTTGGCGAAGCTGGCTTCACCTATGACGGACAATTAGGCCCCTACATTTTAATGCCAGGTGTTGCTGTCATAGGGTACGTCTACGGAGCCCTGTTCTTTGGAACATTTTTACGTCGCAGTCGAGCAGCCACCATGGCTGATTTTTTCGGTCAACGATTCAATAGCCATCGCGTGCAACAGGCCGCAGGCATGACCATTATTGTAGGTCTGGGAGGTTACCTTGTGGTCGTCACTCAAGGCGCCGCTATATTACTCACTGAACTCACCGATTTGAGCTATTTCCAAGGGGTTATTCTTGCTTGGCTTAGTTATACCTTATTTACGATGTACTCAGGGTCAAAAGGAGTCATTCTCACTGATACCCTTATGTTTTTGCTGTTTTGTTGTGCAACCGTATTTTTTGTTTTTTATATTATCGACGGTTTGGGCGGTATAGCGCAGGGAATTGAAGATCTAACGGCGGTGGAAAGCAAGCCTGATATAGCCTCATGGCATGGCACTGTTGGAGCTGGCACAGAGTGGCCAACACCAAAGGATTATCTCATTTGGACGCTGGTTGTAGATATGTCTTGGGGATTTGTTTACGCGGTTGGCCCATGGCAATCCAGCAGACACTTGATGGCTCGAGATGAGCATGTAGTCATTCGTGCAGCAGTCTACGCATGCCTTGCCGTCGCGCTGATGCAAATACTAATCTATGGAATAGGTGGTTTGATTAATGTGGCTAATCCAAATATTTCGCCGTCAGAAACTGTGGTGATATGGGCAGCTAAAAATTTGGTCCCAAGCTTTTTGGGCGCTCTTTTACTCGCAGGAATTATGGCTGCCGCCCTGTCTTCCGCATCCACCTTTTTATCTCTTGTTGGCTTTAGCATCAGCAATGACATTGTTGCTCGCAAAAAAGAACTAACTCTTCGTTATTCACGCATTGCTATGTTTGTTACCGGTATCGCAGTTTTACTACTGTGTTTCATTTTTCCACCTAACGTATTTTGGCTAATGATATTTATTGGTACCGTATTCGCTTCCTCTTGGGGTCCAGTAGGCTTTATGAGTATTTGGAGTAAAACCATTACCGCAAAAGCCGCTTTTTGGGGAATTGTTTTGGGCTTTTTTGGTAACGTTATCCCCTCGGCTCTTCAATATGTAGGAATAATTGATCTGCCGAGTTATTTTAATCCTGCACTGATCGGTACAGCTCTAAGTTTGATGGCGATCATAGGTTTGTCAGTGAAAGGTACCGTGAGTTCTGAAGAGAGAGAGTATCGAGAGAACTTGCATCGTACGCCTGAGATAGATTGTAACTTGCAGAAAACAAGGATTACCCTTTGGGCCCCAGGCTTTTTGATCGTTTATGGATGTCTCATGCCGTTATTGTTAATTAAGTACTACGTCATCCCATACCAAACGGGTGTTGGTCAATTACTACCTGATGGTTCAGTAGATTTGGCATCTGGAGAAGCAATCATGGCTATGCTAACTGCGCCTCTTTATATAATTATGGGGCTTATCGTTGCCAAAGTAGTTCGGCGGAGATACAGTCCAACCAAACTAGACCACAGCTCTGCAATTTAAAGCAAAAAAAGGGCTGCAAACTATGCAACCCTTTTTAGTACCACTTGTTAACTTAAACAAACGTCTCTTTGGCTAAAAATATCATGAGAAATATGGCCAACCCAAAGCGCAGACCAATTCATCACGACTAGTTCACCCGACTAATCACCGACTGTTGTTCAACTAATTCGCCATCGATATAAAGCGTAGAACCGACAACCGCCAAATCTTTATTATCCGCATCGACCATCCATTTCATGGAGCTCACATAGCTATGGTGCTCCGGATGATAACCACCTTGAGACTCATCAAGCGAAACAGCCACCATATCACTTGACACTTTCGAAGCTTTGAATACGGGCTGGGTACCCAATGCACAGTAATGTTTAACAACCAATTCTCCATCTTTATTGTCCGAGTAGGTCGTTAACATCTCTACACCATCTTCAACTAATGTTTCAGTAATGAGATTACCACCTGAAACTAATTTAAACTCTGACGAAGTGTTTATTACCGCTCCAGTAAATTGGGTTAATTTTCCTTCCCATTTACCTAGCATCTGTTTCATCTGATTAAAACCATCACTGTGAGCGACCTCAGTCATCTCTACATCGCCAATAACAACAGCATCCGACTCTTCATGATGATCAGCAAAACTACTTAAGGCAAATAGACAGGACCCCATCAAAAGGCCAAGGTATATAAAATTTTTCATATTGTTCCCCTTTGAGTAAATTGTTCAAAGATTCCTTTAAAAAAACAGCTTGATAAAACGTAGATCAATTCACGCTTTATTTAACGTGCGATATTTTTCAATATCAGAATAACTTTAGTTGTTTTCCCAATTAGTATAAAAGTTTTTTACAGCGAAACTTCTGGGATTAACGCAGCTGTATACCTCACCTGTTATTGCATCGGCCTCTTCAGCAACCTTGTAGTAATTAAATGCCATGTCACCTCTGGCAGTATAATTCTGGAAATAAAACAGGCTAATGAAATCATAATCCGGATCTCTTTGACCCAAATATGGGAAGATATAATTCACCGAATAACCACTTAACCCAACCGAAGCAACTAGCTCGGCTGCCGCCCGTTCTGCAGCCACAGCATCCTCAATGGTTTTACCTTCATTTAACGAGCAGTCTGCATATTGAACAGGTCGTTTCATATCCAGTTCCATCGTGTCATTAAATGCTTGAACGACCTTTAACTGAAATGTTGCATAGCTTTCAGAACAAGTCTGAGGTGACTTGAGATTTGGATATGCCTCTTGAAAATCATTCAAATAAACGCCCCAATCTTTGTACATTTCTGAACCGTTAGGCCAGTGCCCTACAATTGCATGAGTGTAATCACCCATACCAGAGCCTGTATGCACTGGTATCAAAAGGCTCTGGTTATATTTGACGCCACGCTCCCCTGCGAAGTCACCATATTTTTGCGCATGTTTCTCCACATCTCTCAGAGTTTTACCTTTATTCAGCGTGCAAAATTGATATTCTGCACGAAGATTATCAGCTCCCTCAGCGCTTGGCCCAGCATCAACTTCCTCATGATGATCAGCAAAGCTAAAACTCGCTAAAAGAGCGACAACCGGGACAATTAAAATTTGTTTCAACATAACAGCTCTCCATACAAATATGATTAGTAGTCTATGTACTATAGTGCATAGTTCGATGTCTGGTAACCTTAATGGGAACAAATATTAAAAATTATCCTAACCAACTATGAATTCAATACCTTGCTCAAGAAGTTGGCTTCGATGATAAAACTCAATATGATAGCCGCGAGAGAGTCAAATAGTTATGCCCATCCAGCAGCGGTATCGCTAAGTAACGAGATAGAAATTAGTCTTGCGATTACTGCTCATTGAAGATCTAAAAGGAAAAACAATGTTTAGAGTACAAATTTTAATATGCATGTTCGTTGCAAGCCTAATTGTCTTGCCTGCCCAGATAAATGCTGCGGAGACGCAAGACACCCAAGTGAAATCGATTCTAGTGACTGGTGCGACAACTGGCATTGGTAGAAACTTGGCCGAGACACTCGCTAAACATGGTCATCATGTTTACGCAGGTGCAAGAACTGACAGCGAAATGGCTGATCTAAATGCGATTAAAAACGTTACCGCAGTTAGGCTAGATGTTACCAAACAAGATCAGATTGATGCTGCCGTAAGCAGGATCAAAGAATCAGGAACCGGACTTTATGGGCTGATCAACAATGCCGGTATAGGTGGTGGTGGCCCCGTGTTATCAACTCCAATTGCAGACCACAACATGCTTTATCAAGTCAATGTGGAGGGCGTCTATCGCGTTACTAAGGCATTTGCACCCTTAGTCATTGAATCTACTGGCAGGATAGCAACAACAGGCTCTGTTGCCGGCACTATTACCACCAGCCGATTGAATTCCTACAGTGGCAGTAAGCATTGGGTTGAAGCCTTTACCGATGGGCTTGCGGAAGAGCTGGCATCAACTGGAGTATCAGTCAGTGTAATTGAACCAGGCAACTATCAATCTTGGATTAGGCGCAGCACAATGTTACGTGCGTTTGCTCAAATCAAAGCTGCCGGCGGGGAAATAACCGATGCAATGCAAAAACAATACGACCAGACTGCCGCCTACGAATTATCGTTAAAAGAACCAGATGAAGTATCAGCTGCCTACATGCATGCATTGTTCGACGAGAAACCATTGCGTCGCTATGTTGTAACACCCAGTCAACCAGAGCAGGAATTCACTATTAGTACCAAGGTACGTCAATTAGTTGAATTGAATCAATGGGGACCCCATAGCTATAGCCGCGATCAGCTTATTGAAATGTTAGATAAAGAAATAGCCGCAAAGGACGTTTTTGAAAAATGAGCTTTTCGCAATACTATCAACATTATCTAACGTTGCATCAAAACAAATGGAACAGAAGACTCCATGTTATTGGTCAGTGCTGCACAATAAGCTATGTGATATTGGTAGTTTATTTTGAGGTCTGGTTACTGCTTGTTCTCAGCCCAGTAGTGGTTTATCCGTTTGCATGGAGTGGTCACTACTTTTTTGAAAAAAATACTCCAGCCGCATTTTCAAACCCTCTATGGGCCAAACTTTGCGACTGGATTATGCTCAAGGATATTTTGATCGGTAAAATACCAGCTTAAAATATAAAAACGCACGACTGCATACAACCTCTCGCCCCATTTAACTGGGTGAGGTATTCAGCTATGATTAGGCGGCACAACTGATAGGTAACCTGCATCAAATAGTTATGAAAGGACTATTACTTCCAATTCTACTCGTTTTTGCCGCCTTGAGCACTAGTGCAACAATGGCTGACGAACCTTCACGAATACTTCTAAAAGCTAGCAACAAACTTGATCCTGATCTACTAGAGATAATCAGTGACGAAACCGTTAAATTAGGCGAATTGAATTTCAAGGTACTGATACTTCCAAGTGCAGAGTCCCCTATTCAGTATATAAACGAATCATTAACAGCGCGTAATGCTCGAGTAGCAATTAACACAGACAAAGTCTTGTCTATCATCGATTCTGGAACTGACTTTAAAATCAGACGACAATTTAGGTCAATTAATGCTGTTGCTGCAGATGTCTCGTTACAAGGCCTTGCTCAACTAGCCGAGGACATATCTGTTGCTCGAATTGGATTGGACGTAGGCGGCCATGGCTCTCTGTATCAAGCGATTCCCCAGGTGAATATAGATTCAATCAAACAGACTTATAACTTAACTGGTCAAAATGTTGAAGTAGCTGTTCTCGATACTGGTGTTGATACCGATCACGTGGATCTTGAAGGAGCTCTTCTTACCCAAAAATGTTTTGCTGATAGTTGTCCCAACGGAGCAAATAGAGCAGAGGATGATAATGGTCATGGCACGCACGTCACTGGAATAATAGCGTCCCAAGGTAGCACTGCCCCAGAGGGTGGGTCACCAGGGGTCAAAATTCATGCTATTAAAGTGCTTGATAGCTCAAATAGTTACAGCGCAGCATCCATTGTTATAGCCGGTTTAGATCATGTAATAAACGAATTACCAAATGTTGATATCGTTAATATGAGCCTGGGTACAGATCAATTATTTAGCAGTGACTGTGATTCAACCTATGCATACACCCGAGCATTTAATTCCGCCATTAAAATATTGAGGGATCGGGGTACACTTAGTTTTGTTTCTAGTGGAAACGAAGCCTCTGCAAATTCTATTTCTGCGCCAGCATGCATTTCTTCAGCTATCGCTGTGGGGGCAGTATGGGACACAAGCCCGACATATTGGAACGATGATTACTGTGCTGAAGCCAATCCAAAGGCAGACCAAATGGCCTGCTTTAGTAACTCCAGTGTCTCGTTAGATATTTTCGCCCCCGGTAGTCCGATTAGCGCAACGCGCAATGGAGGTGGCACCACTATTTACTCTGGGACGTCAATGGCTACGCCCTTAGTAGCGTCGTGTGCTGCCCTACTGACGGAATATCGTCCTGAGTTAACTGCTGATCAAATTGAGAGTGCGCTCAAAACCAGCGATGTCATCGTGCAAGATGATGCAGGTAGAACTTTTCCAAGATTAGATTGCCTAGCCGGTATAACTTCCCTTGGCACTTTGATTGATGCTGATTCGGATGGTGTAGATGATGGGTTAGACAATTGTATTTCAGAGCCCAATCCAGATCAGATAGATACTGACGGTGATGACTTAGGTGATGCTTGTGATCCGGATGATGACAATGATGATGTCTTAGATGTCGATGATGCGTTCCCCAAGAATAAGCTTTACTCCACAGATACTGATGGTGATGGGCTCCCTGATGTTTGGGAAACCATGTTTGGGCTAGATCCAAATGATCCATCAGATGCCTCGAGTGACTTTAATAACGATGGAGTAACCGCACTAGATGAATTCTTAGCAGGAACAACTCCTTCAGATTCGTTAGATATCGATGGAAATGGTCAGTACGACGCCCTAACTGATGGTCTTTTGCTACTTAGGCGAATGTTCGGGTTAGAGGGAAGTACGCTGGTGACTGGAGCTGTGTCCTCTACTGCGGTCTACTCCTCTTCAACCGATATTGAATCTCGTATTGCTATGTTAGGTGATCTGGCTGATATCGACGGTAATGGGCAAATTGATGCGCTGACAGACGGGTTGCTTATCTTGCGTTATCTATTCGGTCTGGAAGGAGAAACGCTTATTCAGGGAGTAACAGCAGATGATGCCGTTAGAGATAATGCAGAGACTATTGAGACCCACTTGACGTCTCTGAGCCCTATCCTTGGCAACCTAGAGTGCCCTCAAACGACGTGGAGTTCTGGCACTAGGACGATAGATCACTATGGCGTCGAGAGACAATTCCGAGTTCATATTCCTACCAACTACCAAAGCAATGAACCATCGCCTTTAGTAATTGGTTTTCATGGCTGGGGTGGAGACCAAAATGATTTTCTTGATAACGAAACCGTCCAGAGTGAACTTAACGAGCACAACTACATAATGATTTCTCCTCTTGGTCTTGGTTCTCAGGAGCCAGGAGGTTTCTATTCCTCTTGGTCCTTTAGCGGGTCCACAACGGGCTTGGATGGAGATGGAATTAACTCAGCAGTGCCAAATGACTCAGACGCAATTTGTAATGCAAGTGTAACCCCAGACTACACCTACCCATCCTGTCAGAGTGTGGCTAAGAATAGTTGCTCTTGGACTCACTGCCTAGATGACGATATCAGCTTTGTTGCTAGACTCGTAGCTGAAGCAAAGGAAAATCTTTGTATAGATAATGATCACATATTTGCTACGGGAGGCTCAAATGGTGGAATGTTTGTGTGGGAGTTGGGGCAAGATGAGCGAACGGCTCAAACATTTCGCGCCATTGCGCCAGTTATTGGGCTGCCTCATCGAGGTTATTTAAAAGAGCCAAAGAGCACTAATGGTCTTCCGGCTATTTTAATAACCGGAATGCGCGATACCACGGTTCCACCGGGTGACTGGAATGACAAATCGTTCACCACCACGTCCAACGGTGAGGAGTACTACTACACAGGAGCTAGCGCAATCGCGGAAAGTTGGGGCAACGCACTCGGTTGTGATATTTCTAACCCTCCAGCACTTGTTGATCAAAATATTGCATCTAGTCTTGAATGTCGTGGCTGGTCTTTGTGTGAGGGAGGCAATACTTTCCCTCCGATTCTTGATTGCCGGGGTAGTGAAATGGGCCATACCTACAACCTAACTCAATCGTGGCCGTTGATAATGCACTTTTTTAATGATCAGTAATCTGCATTAGCCAAGATTTGATTGGCGTTACAATCATTACATATCTCATTGAGAGAGATCCTACTTATATAGCATAAGTCGCTGATTTTATGAGTTATTATTTTTAATCATAGATAGATTTTCATTCCTCTTTACCCTCCCTCATAACCTTTGGCCAATTCACCTATAACCCTACGTTCTGCTATTACATGATTTGACTGGATGAGGTATTCAGTTATGATTGGGCAATTAATAAGGAGAATTGTATGAAAAAGATCTT
>ERZ1049444.549-NODE-549-length-34916-cov-125.165228_pt1 | contig 34916 bp, 26 predicted proteins | sample MGYA00383101_ERZ1049444 | MGnify/ENA primary metagenome ERZ1049444 (study PRJEB29581, sample SAMEA5548371) | metagenome | biome: marine; feature: coastal; material: water | depth 50 m | study: Short-term variability in the microbial, nano- and picoplankton... | reverse complement strand
TGATGGGAGGTTTTGATGGGTCACTACTCCTCAATCGAACGCGACCTCTTGAGCGAGGACTGCAATTCGAAATCCCTAGCAGCATCGCTGAAAAGGGGTCCGGACTCATCATCGCTCTTTTGTCGGGTGACTCCAATGAGTAACTAACGGGTGAAAAATAAAGCTGAATGTTTGGCTTCTCTAGCTCATCGCGTGTCCTTATAAATCCGCCTGACTGGTTAACACTTAAGCTGAGCGGGCCTCTCCTTGTAAAAATATATCGAAGTCCCTGGTAGATTTTTCCAAGGACAGGCCTCAACTGATCATTCAAGGTGGGGACTTTGCTTTTATAAAAATAGCTCACTCCGACATGGTCCTGAAGATTTTCTCCTACACCGGGGCTGTCATGAACTAAGGGGACTGAGGCCTTTCTCAAGGCAACTTTTGGGCCAATCCCTGAAAGCTGAAGAAGGTGAGGGGTGTTGATCGATCCAGCACTTAAAATAACCTCACGTTTAGCAGTCACCTGATGAATCTTGCCTGACTTTTTATACTCAATGCCGAACGCCTTTTTGTCTTGAGTGAGGATCTTTGTCGCCTGAGCATTCTTTATGATAGTGAGATTAGCGCAGCCTTTTATGGGCCACAAGTAAGCCCTCGAGGAAGACATTCGCTGCCCTTTATGAGTGGTTATTTGATAGTTACCGACACCTTCCTGAGTTGCGCCATTCATATCCTTATTAAGGCCAATTCCAATCTCCTGGGCTGCAGATAAAAAGTTCTGACAGAGCGGGTGAAGCTGCTCGGACACCTCTGAGACATTTAAGGGTCCATCGCCGCCTCGATAATCATCAGGGCCATTCTGCCAAGACTCCATTTTCTTAAAGTAAGGCAAAACATCACTGTAAGACCAGCCTGGGTTTCCTGCCTCAGACCACTGGTCGAAGTCTTTAGGGTTTCCTCTGACATAAACCATTGCATTGATTGAACTAGACCCACCCAACACCTTTCCTCTTGGCCAATAACTTGGCTTATTGTCAGCATCAGGACTCGGCTCTGTCGTATACATCCAGTTAACCGCCTTTTGGTGATAAGTCACCCCATAACCAATTGGCATTTGAATGAAGAAGCGGCGGTCCGAACCGCCAGCCTCGAGCAGCAAAACCTTATTCGATGCATCTTGACTGAGCCGATTAGCAATTACGCAGCCAGCAGAGCCTGCACCAACAATAATATAGTCGTATTTCATTTAATGAATATTAATGCCTTTGTTTATTAATTTATAGAAATCAAAAAAATAATACCAAAATAATCTATAAACTTGGAGCCATCCAATAAACTAATTTTAAGTGTTGATTTCAGATCCAGTCATTTTTCAGTCTATATTGCTTTTTGGCGCCTTCTTTGCAGGCGTTGTCCAAGGCGCGACGGGCTTTGGTAGCGGGATTGTGCTGAACGCTTTTTGGCTTCATATTCTTGAGCCTTCAGCTGCAATTTCATTAAACATTGTCTCCTGTTTGTTTGTCTCTGCTCTTCCAATCTATAAGCTACGTAAAACTTTAGACTTCTCTAAACTCAAGTCGTTTGTAGTTTTTGGTGTCATTGGAATACCGACCGGTTTGCTCATTTTGACTATTACTGATCCGACTATCTTTAAGACGACTGTTGGATTTATATTAGTTGTCTTCTCAATCTGGAAATTCAGAAGTAAAAACATTTTAATAAACTTTAAAAGCAATCCGACTCTTGATAAATTTATCGGCTTTATCAGTGGAATACTGGGAGGGTTTGCTGCACTGGGCGGTATACTCCCAACAATCTGGGTCAATCTTCAAAGGCTTCCAAAAAATACTCAGCGCGGAACATATGAGCCATTCATATTTATAACCAGCATTGCAGCTGTTATCAGTTTTTATTTTGCTGGCTTTTTGACTTTGGATATTTTTTATAATTTTCTTAAGGTTTTGCCAGCTTTGATTATTGGGTCTCTGATTGGTGTCAAAATTTATTCATTCATTGACGAAGCCCTATTTAGAAAAGTTATTTTGGGGCTTATTTTTCTAGCAGGGTTAGTATTATTAGTTTAGTAAGTAAAGCAACTCAATAAAAACGTTATTTTCTCAAAATAGTATTTCACTCTCACATGAATTAAGTTAAACTTAAATTTATCCACTTTTATCAGTGGATTTATTTTTAAAACTTAGGAGAGAAAATGAAACTAATAAATAAATTATTAGCTGTTACAGCTTTTTCCGTTGCTTTAGTGCCAGGAGTTGTTAGCGCTGACTGTGGAAAGACAAGACTAGCTGATTTTGACTGGAACAGTGCTAATGTCCATACCGGTATCGTTCAATTTGTTCTTGAGCATGGCTATGGCTGTGAAGTAGAAACTACAAGAGGAAGTACAACTCCAATTATGGCAGCTCACTATGATAGCCAACTCGATGTTGTTACCGAGCTTTGGTATGACAATATTGTAACTGCGTATGATGCAGTTCAAGCAGAAGGAATAATTGAAAATATTGGAATTAATACTCCAGATTCTCAGCAAGCCTTCTATGTTGATAGAACAACTGCAGAAAAGTACAACATCAAATCTGTGTTGGATATGAACAACCCAGAAATTGCCGCGTTATTCTCAGATCCTGAAGATCCGGATAAGGGAAGAATGGTGAGCTGTATTGGTGGTTGGACTTGCTACACGATTAACGCTGTCAAACAACGTGTCTATGGTTTAGATAAGTTCTATACTAACTTTGATCCAGGTTCTAGTGGTGCATTAGCTGCAGAAATTGCAGGTGCATTTGCTAAAGATCGACCAATCTTTACCTACTATTGGGCGCCGACGGCGTTGATGGGCAAGGTTGACTTGGTAAGACTTGTAGAGCCACCTTACGATACAGATTGTTGGGGTGCTATGATGGATGTTGTTGAAGACATGAAAGCTAATGGAGCTGATGTATACAAGCCTACTTGTGCCACTGAATACAAAGACATGTCTTTAGACAAGTCAGTACTTACAGCATGGGCGGATACTCATCCTGATGAAACTGCATTCTTAAGAGCATATAGTATACCAACTGCAACGGTGAACAAGCTTTTAGCCTTCTATGAAGGTGAAGCTGATGGCGACATGGAGCTTCTTGCAATTGAATACTTGTCGAACAATTCTGAATGGAAATCTTGGGTCTCAGCAGATGTTGCTGCCAATGTATCATCAGCACTATAATAAGTTTGACTTAACATAAAAAAAAAGAGCTCACTTGTGAGCTCTTTTTTTCAGAAAATATTCATCATGATTAGAAAATTAATTACATACCTAACCTTACCAATTATATTTATCTGGCTTTTAATAACGAGCTTTAATTCTTCGAGGTATAAACCAGATAGCGCTATGGAGCTCTTAACAGATGCCAGCTGGCTCTATGATTGGCCACGATGGCTAGACCTGCCATTAATGAAATGGATTAACGATTGGTTTAAAGTCTTTAATAAAAAATATGGATTTTACTTCGAAGCAATCAATGATTTCCTTCTTGGGGCAATCCTTTCTCTAAAGAAATTCTTAATCGTTTTGCCCTGGCCTCTGGTTATTGCACTTGTGGTAGCAATCGTATTCTTTTCTAGTGGCAGAAAACTAGGCACTACCGTTTTTGTGGGTATTTGTACCTTTTTTATTGGCTTTCTGCACCCAAGATTTTGGGACAAGGCCATTGAAACAACTTCCATTATGATCATTGGAATTATAATTTGTATCATTATTGGGATACCTTTGGGTATTGCGATGTCTCGAAATACAAGAGTTCGAAATACAGTGCTTCCAGTCCTAGATTTAATGCAAACCATTCCGAGCTTTTGTTATCTTATTCCAGGCATTATGCTTTTTGGCCTTGGCGCTGTTCCAGCAATTATTGCAACCGTTATTTATGCTGTCCCGCCGTTAGTTCGCCTAACTGATCTTGGAATTACCTTGGTTGACACAGAAGTGATAGAAGCAGCCGAAGCCTTTGGTGCAAGTAAAAAACAGAAACTACTGGGCGTCCAGCTTCCATTAGCACTTCCTAACATTATGCAAGGTATTAACCAGTGCACTATGATGGCACTAGCCATGGTGGTCATTGCATCAATGATTGGTACGAGAGGTCTTGGTGATGAGGTTTTACTTGGACTTCAACAGCTTAACGTCGGTAAGGCGACTGAAGCAGGACTAGCGATTGTTCTTTTAGCAATTGTGTTAGATAGGATTACACAGGCCTACGGTAAAAAAATACAAGACAGAAATAAGCCACCTAAATAAAACCCAATTATGTCAAAAATCGAAGTAAACAATATTTATAAAATATTTGGTCCTAATCCTGGACAGGTATTACCCATGGTCAAGGATGGAGCAAGCAAAGAGCAAGTGATGGAGGAGACAGGTCATACTGTGGGCCTTGATAATGTATCACTATCAGTCAAAGAGGGAGAAATTTTTGTTTGTATGGGACTCTCTGGCTCAGGAAAATCAACCCTAATTCGTCACATTAATAGACTCATTGACCCTACTGCAGGTGAAGTCATCGTTAATAATGTTGACGTATGCAGTTTGGATGAAAAAGAAATTTTGGAGTTCAGAAAAAAAACCATGAGTATGGTTTTCCAGCGCTTTGGACTATTCCCCCACAAAACAATTATTGAAAATGTCGCCTATGGCCTTGAGATCCAAGAAGTTCCTGAGGACCAAAGACGCGAAATTGCTCAAGGGCAAATTAACGCAGTGGGGCTTGATGGTTTTGAGCATCAGTACCCAGCTCAACTTTCAGGCGGTATGCAGCAAAGGGTCGGTCTGGCAAGGGCTCTTGCGACAGACCCTCAAATTCTATTAATGGACGAGGCTTTCAGCGCGTTAGATCCACTCATTAGAAGTGAAATGCAAAACCAATTGGTTGACCTTCAAGCCAAACTAAAGAAAACAATTGTATTCATAACGCATGATCTGGATGAATCTCTGAAACTGGGTGACCATATTGGAATACTGAATGGGGGCAGACTAGTTCAGGTTGGCAAACCAGAAGATATTATTCTTAATCCAGCAGACGACTACGTGAAAGCATTCGTTAAAGATGTCAATCGCTCAAAAGTTCTCAGAGCAAAAACAATCATGACGAAGCATGACAAGTTCGATAAATCATCGACAAATCCATCCTTACTTTATAAGTACGATGAGGATACTTTTATCGAAGATCTAATACCCAAGGTATTAAAGGATAGGTCAACAATTGAGGTTATTGATAAAAAAGGCGCAACGACAGGCTATATCACCTCAGATGAACTCTCATTAGCACTAACTAAAACAAAATAACCTTTGGCACCGTGAGCAAAAATGTAGTTATTTCAGCAGCGGCAGATGGAATTGGTTGGTGCATTGCAAGCGCTTTGTTAGAGCAAGGATTCACGGTCTATGCATCTGACATTAATCAAAAAAAAATTGATGAGGTCAGTAAACATCCACTCATTAATAAAAGATTATTTATTGAAAATATCAATGCAAGTGACCCTGAATCAGTCAATCAATACTTTGAATCTCTGCGTAATAAAGTATCAAGTATTAGCGCCTTAATTAATAACGTTGGCATTGCCGGACCAACCAGCATGATGGAAGAAGTATCAGTTGATGACTGGAAAAATACAATTGATACTAATTTAAATAGTCATTTTTATTTCACAAAAGATGCAATCCCACTTTTAAAGGATAAAGGCGGCTCAATCGTCAACCTGTCTTCTACAGCAGGAATCTTTGGCTTTCCATTAAGGACCCCTTATGCAGCCTCTAAGTGGGCAATCATAGGGGTTACTAAATCATTGGCTATGGAGCTTGGTCAGTTCAATATAAGAGTCAATGCGATTTGCCCTGGATCAGTTTCAGGAGATCGAATCAACCGAGTCATAAAGGCAAAGGCAGAATCTCTTAGTGTTGATGAAAAGGAGGTTAGAGAGGATTTTGAGGGCATGGTTTCCCTCAAAACATTCGTTGACAAAGAGGATATTGCCAATATGGTGGTATTTCTATTATCGAATGAAGCCCACAGAATCTCAGGTCAAATTATGACAGTGGATGGCAATACAGAGAGGATGGACTAAAATACAATTTAGCTCAGCAACTCTTGAATGTCAGTGAAGTCCAGCGATATACTGAGACAACGCGTCAATCTCTTCGTTTGTTAATCCCATAGCAACATTATTCATCATCTCATTGACTCTTTCAACGCCATCAGAGTCTGTCTGCTGATTAATAGAATATTGACGGAAAGCCTTTAACTGAGACGCTGTATAGTCTGCATGCTGAGCAGCTACAGATGGGAAGCCAGCAGTTGGAATGCCTTTTCCTTTCGGACCATGACACGCGATACACGCTGTCGTTTGTGTATCCATCTTACCACCAACATAAATTTTTCTGCCAAGCTCAATCATTTTCTCTGAACCTTGTGCGGAATTTTCGCTGATTGTTTGGATTGAGTAGTAAGCTGCAACATCTTCCATATCTTGATCAGAAAGCGACAAAGCGACACCTGCCATCATTGCATTCTTTCTTTCACCTGACTTGAAATATTGGAGCTGCTTTACAATGTAAGCCTCACCCTGGCCTGCCAATTTAGGAAAGTTTGGAATCGTACTATTTCCTGCAAGACCGTGACAACCCATACAAGTAGCAGATTTTGCTTGGCCTGCCTCTGCATCTCCTACAGCTAATATCGGGTTACTCAACGAAGTGATAAGTATAGAAGCTAAAATAATAACGATTTTTTTCATTCTCAATCTCCAAAAAATTCCAAGAAATTATACGTTATAAATGAAGGATAAGTAACCCTCTGATGATGCAAAATTTAAAAGAAAAGGTTTATTTCTGTGGGTCTTGAATCGCGAGATATTCTGCTATCGATTGCTCAAAGCCTTCAGCCATTGGAGCCATCGCATTCATGTATGCATTTTGCCGTTCGCCAGATTGAAAATACTCGAGCTGCTGAACAATCCAATCAACATCATTGCCTGCTAGAGAAGGAATAGACTCATCTTTAGAGCGACCATTTTCACCATGACAACTAGCACAACCCAATGCGCTATACATTGCCTCTCCCTCACTATTAGCGAGAGAGCTCATAGAAAAAGCAGTCAAAACAAAAGTGATTAATATATAAAAAATCTTCTTCATTAAATACGCGCCTTTATCAAATTAGACCCTCAGATTATACCAATTTCTAATTTATTATTTTCCTTTCCATTTTGGGGGCCGTTTTTCTGAAAAAGCCAAGGGGCCTTCTTTGGCGTCCTCAGAATGAAGCATTCTCTGGTAAGCTTCAATCTCTCCAGAACGCATAGACTCGTATGCACTCTCTAAATCCATAGCCTCTGTCTTACGAACAACTGACTTTATTGCGGCCAATGAGAGTGGTGCAGACATGGCAATCTGATGAGCCCAATCAAGCGCCTCATTGACTAAATCTTCCTGTTCACAGCTTCGATTAACAAGGCCAAAATGTTTGGCCTCATCAACTGTCATTCTTCTCCCTGTCAAGAGCATATCCATAGCCACTGCTTTTGGTAGTCGGCGAGGGAGTCTTAATACTCCGCCACTATCTGGAATGATTCCTAAAGTAGCCTCAGGAACAAAAAATTCTGCATTACTTGATGCAATAATGAGGTCTGCTGCAAGAGCCAACTCGAAACCACCACCAACCGCTAGTCCATTAACAGCTGCAATGACTGGCTTATCTAAATCCCATAGTTCTGTAAGCCCTGCAAAGCCTCCAGGCCCAAAATCTGCATCAACAGCCTCGCCCTCTGATGCCGCTTTTAAGTCCCATCCGCCGCAAAAAAAACGATCTCCAGCACCGGTAATGATAGCAACTCGTAGGTTTTTATCATCTCTAAAGCGAATAAACGCCTCGCCCAACATATGACTCGTTTCGGCATCAATCGCATTAGCTTTTGGACGGTCTAAAGTTATGAGTATAACTTCATCATGCAACTCAAAATTTACAGCATTATTCATAATTTCCTCAATATAAAGTTTCCTAGTCTGAATTTAACCTGATAAGTACATCAGCTGCAACAACACCTTTTTTTTCTTTTAAAACAATCAATGGGTTAATATCCAACTCTAAAACATCATTTTCTCTAATTAACGCAATGATTGAGATAACCGCATCCACAACAGACTCTATATCTCCTTTTGAATTCCCCCTATAACCGCCGAGTAAGGGATACACTTTTAGCTTTGAAAGCGCCAATAAGACATCCTCTCTTGTCACTGGTAAAAGCAATAATGAACTGTCTTGTAGTATTTCAACAAATACGCCACCACCACCAATGATGACATGCTTTCCAAATGTTGGGTCATGGTCAACACCAATGATTAATTCACACACAGAATCTTTAATCATTTTTTCAATTAACAGAGAAGAGTCAATTTTGAATAAATCATGACAGGCTTTTTCCAGCATTTCAGAGTCTTGAATATTAAGCCTGACAGCGCCTAGCTCGGTCTTATGGGCTAACTCAAGGCTTGAGACCTTTAGTGTAACTGGATAAGTGATATCTTCAGCAGCCTTTAATGCTTCAGATAGATTTTTTATGATGACTCCCTTTGGAATTGAAACTCCATAATTCTTAATAAGCTGCTTTCCCTCAAATTCAGTTAATTGCCTGCTTGCATTACTTTCTAAACTACCTTGAATTATATTTATTGCTGGTGTTTCTTCTCGCTTAAAAGCGCGTCCAATTTTGTAAGAGTGGTTGAGAGCTTTGAGGCAAGTGTCTAAGCCAATCATAGGGGTAATACCGTAATTCAGACATTCATCTATGATTCGTTTTGGCATGCAGTCTGCCATAGATGCAAGCACTATTGCCTTTTCATTTGTTCCAGTGATTGCGTCCGAAAGTGCTAAAAGCGTTGTATCCCAATCTTTTTGTTCAGATTCCGATGTTTTTGGCCAATCTAACAACAACATGGTAGCAGCAAAACTTCCATTAATCATTTGTTTAAAACACTCTGATGTTCTTTTTAGATCACCCCAAATAAATGTATGATAATCCAATGGATTATCTACCTCAACATATTCATTTAGTGTTTGTTTGACTTTACTTTTGTGAGAGTCAGTAAGGCTTGGAAAAGCGATCTCCATGCCATCAATTAAATCAGCCATCATTCCAGCCTCTCCTCCTGAACAGCTCATAGAGGCAACACCATTATGGTCAATAACTCCTACAGTACTTAACAGTTTTAGGGTCTCAAGAAATTCAGGGACTGAATCGACTCTGGCAATACCGAGTCTTTCAAAATAGAAACTAAATAATTCATCTGACCCCGTCAAGGAGCTTGTATGGCTTAGAGCAATCTTAGCAGAGGCTGAAGTCTTACCTGATTTAATTGCAATGATTGGTACTTTCATTTTGAGTGCTCTTCTTGCAGCACTATCAAATGACTTAATATCTTTAATACCTTCGATATGAAGGCCAATCGCATTAACTCTTGTGTCATCCAACATTGCATGAATAATATCTGCAATATTTGTGTTTGTCTGATTGCCCACTGTAAACATATAGGCAATTGGAAGGCCAGAGGATTGCATAGTCATATTTAGACCGATATTTCCGCTTTGAGTAATGATTGCAACGCCCTCACTAACATGGTCACATCCATTAACATCGGGCCAAAGTGCAACTCTATCGAGACTATTGACGAATCCGTAACAGTTCGGGCCAATGAGCGGCATTCCATTTGCTGCTTCAAATAATCTCTGGTTTCGTTTCGCACCTTTATCACCAACTTCTCCAAATCCTGAGGCGTATAAAACTGCTCCACCACCTCCCATTGACTTGAGATCAGAAACTATCTCGATAGCTGATTCTGCATTAACAGCGATAAACGTTGCATCGGGAGCCTCAGGCAAATCTTTAATGTCTCTATAACATTGGATGCCTTCAAGTTTATCCAAAGTTGGATGAACAGCCCATATTTTATGATTAAAGCCTAACTTTTTTGACTCTTTAATAGCAAAATCAGCACCTCGATTTCCAACTACAGCAATTGATTTTGGAGATATTAATCGATGCAAATTACTTCTGCTCATAAGGGGCTACTCAAATGGCCTAAGAAGTGACCTAGAAATAATATGTCTTTGAATTTCGCTAGTGCCATCCCAGATCCTTTCAACACGATGATCTCTCCATATCCTCTCTAAAGGGAGTTCATCCATCAAGCCCATACCTCCTAATATTTGGATGGCCTCATCTGAAATCATCGCAAGCGTTTCAGTCGCCTTAAGTTTTGCCATCGCGGCATCACTATCAGTCATTTCACCTTGAGTATCCTTCCAGGCAGCCTTAAGAGTCAAAAGTTCTGCAGCCTGAAGCTCCATAGACATATCAGCCAGTTTAAAAGAGACGCCTTGAAATTTACCAATGCGTTGACCAAATTGTTCACGTGTCGCGGCCCACTCAGTGGCTATCTGTAAAGCTCTTTCAGCCCTACCAAGACACATCGCAGCAACGGATAATCGAGTAGCGCCTAACCACTCATTAGCAACATCAAAACCATGGTCAACGTCGCCCAACACCTGTGATTCGTGAACACGGCAGTTATCAAAATTAAGAATGAAATTATGATAGCCTCTATGAGAGACGCTGTTATAACCTGGCTCTACAGAAAAACCGGGTGTTCCCATATCAATCAAAAAACTGGTAATCTTTTTTTTCTCACCTCTAGAAGTTTGCTCAACTCCTGAGGCTGCAAATAAAATAACAAAGTCAGCCATATCTGCATGACTTATGAAATGCTTTGATCCATTAATTACAAAGAAATCACCATCTCGCTCTGCTTTACATTTCATCGAACGAACATCTGAACCAGCGTTAGGCTCAGTCATCGCAAGACAGTCAACTTTATCTCCTCGGATAGTTGGTAGAAGATAATCATCAATTTGTGACCCCTTACATGCCAATAAAATATTACTTGGCCTGGCAACAATATACTGAAGTCCAAAATTTGCTTTACCTAATTCCTTTTCTAAAAGGCATAAAGTTAGTGTATCAAGACCACCACCACCATGAATTTCAGGCATATTGCAAGCATAAATACCACTTTCAATTGCTTTTTGCTTTATATTCTCTGCAACTGATTCTTCAATCTTATTGCTCTTTTCAACGTCATCTTCAAAAGGATAGAGCTCCTTTTCAACAAAACTTTTGACAGAGTCAATAATCATTTGTTGCTCATTTGTAAGTCCAAAATCCATTTTTCTTCCTTGAATTAATTTAATTTATATTTTTATTTCCATCACTCGACCTTTTTGTTTCGGTGAAGGTAATTTTTGGTGAGAATTCCATACCTTTTCAAGTATTGAAAACACATCATGATCAATTTCGCTCGCTTTTGCTTTCTTCATATCAACATGAATTAACATTTGTTCAGTGGTTGCCAATAAGTCACCTGTATCGCCACGAAACATCTGATGGAAAATGTGGAGTCTTTTGGAGTCTAATCCAAGCACCTGTGTCAGAAACTTTAAAGGTTCGCCCTCTGAAGCTTCCAAATAGTAATTGATGTGTGTCTCTACTGTATAGAAGGATTGACCCGCCATTCTATAGTTATTATCAATCCCTATATATTGAAACAAAGCATCGGATGCATCGCCAAATGCGTAGAGGTAGAATGACTCACTCATATGCCCATTGTAATCAATCCAGTCTGGATCGACTTTGGCATTGTAGAGAGCTAAAGGTTCATTTAAATTATCTTCTTTAGAAAAGTACTTGTATTCTCTTTTTAGATATATTTCGTTATCCATATGTCGTCAAAATTACCTGTAGAATTAGAATGTAACGAGAACTCAATAAATAAAGATTATATAATGGATTAAAAGCCTCGCAATACTTGAATTATGCATAATTCCTACCGTCAAGCTAAATTTCTCTTATCGTGTCCTTCTCTTAAGGGCTGTCCAAATGATAGTGGCTATGAAGTGATTTTTGCAGGCCGCTCAAATGCAGGAAAATCGAGCGCAATAAATACATTAACTGAACAAAAAAAATTGGCTAAAGTGAGTAGAACGCCGGGCAGAACTCAGCACCTTGTTTTTTTTGAGCTTGGAAATGATCGAAGACTTGTTGACCTTCCAGGTTATGGCTATGCCAAAGTTCCAGACTCAATTAAGCGTGATTGGCATCAGAATATGAGTCAGTACTTTGATAATCGTAAATGTATCAAGGCCGCTATACTGGTGATGGATTGTCGCCATCCTCTTAAACCTTTCGACCAAATGATGCTGGAATGGTGCATTAATAGCAAAGTGCCAGTAAACATCTTATTAACTAAATCTGATAAATTAAAAAAGGGTGCTGCAAGCTCTGCCAGGCTTTCAGTTATGAAAGCGGTTAAAGATTTTCCATCAGTCAATGTCCAGCTATTCTCATCTTTAAAAAAGGAGGGTGTTCCTGAACTATGTATGTATTTAGACAAAGTATTTGAAATGAGTAATGAGAGTTAATATAGATCTCTCATCAATTCAAGCAAAAGATACAATCATTGCTGCGAATAATCGTCAAGCTCTTGCTATTAAGAAATCAATACCTCTTGCAAGTGGCGCTTCTAAAATACCCAGAATATTCTCCTATCAATCTTGGATTGAAAAGTTTTGGAGATCTCATAACCCAACGAAAGAATATCGTCTACTAAGCCACCTTGAGCTTAGGTTCTTAATAAAAAAGTTTTGTAAAGATAGTCCTGCTAAAAATCCTGAAACCTTCATTGAAGAATTGATTAAATGCTATAGACTTTGTAAAAGCTACGGAATCCCAATTGCTGAAATCAAAACGTTTCCATCCATCACATCTAAGTTATATGTTGAAATAATAGATAGATTTGAAAAATTTAAAAATGATAATAAGTGCATAGACCAAACCGATATTCTCAACTTATCCTTATCAAATCTTAAGCATGATCACCTCAATGAAGAGCGCTATTATCACTATGGATTCAATGAACCAACTCCCGAGCAAAGAGAGCTCTTCAAAGCCTTTGAATGTTCGCCATTGGCAAATCGTAAAATAACAAGTCATTCGCAGAATTATTCATTCATTGATCAAGAAGCTGAATTAAAAACAATAGCGAAATGGGCCAGGGAAATCAATACCAATAATCCTGAAAAAAAAATTGGCATCGTCATCCCTAATTTAAATGACTTGCAACACATAGTGAAGACATCGTTTGATCTTGAGTTCTCATCACAACTAATTGAAACTCATCAAAAGCCATACAATATATCTTTGGGAATTCCTCTTGGCAATTACCCTCTGATTAACAATCTTTTTTCCATTATGAGGCTATCTTCGCAACTTATCAATGGTCGTGTTGAACATGAGTTGTTGATGCAGGTGGCTACTTCACCCTATATTAAAGGTGCAAGAAGTGAACAAAATAATCGTGCGTTACTTGTCAATAAAATTCTAAAAATTGGCTCAAAAGAGAGTCAAGCCAAAAAAATTATTGAATTATGCGGTGACTGTTCATTACTCAAAGAGATTTTTATTTCAATCAGTACTCTTAAATGTGCAAAAAAATCAACATTAGAGGATTCTTTAGATTTAATCAACTCAATTTTACTTCTTTGTGGCTTTACTTCAGATCGAAGCCTTTCAAGTAGTGAATATCAAATTTTTGAAAAGTATCAAATGGAAAGCTTGATTCTTAACAAAATGTCAATATTTCACAAAAAATCATCTCTAATAGACGTACTTGAAATTTTAATCGCTCACATGAATGCGGTGATATTTCAACCTCAAAGTGGTCCTGCTAATATTCACATATTAGGTTCATTGGAAGCTGAAGGATTATTTTTTGATTATGCCTGGGTCTCAAGTATGACTAGTGATTTCCTGCCAGGAAAAATAAAAATGCCTCTATTTATCCCTCCTAAAACTTCTATTGAATACTCCTTGCCAAGCACAAGCTTCACACTGATAACTAAAGAGAGTGAGGCAACTCTTAATAACTTATTAAATCTAAGTAGTCATCTAATAAATAGCTATTCAAAAACTTCCAATAACCGTGATGAGCTTCCAACACCCTATATAAATTTTGAGGATTATCCTAATACCATAGCGCATGAAACATTGCCAAAAGAAATGGAATTGATAGATGATTTTATCGCTCCCGAGATAGATAATTTTGAAATTAAGAAAGGTGTCAGTACTCTTCAAGATCAAATTAGTTGCAGTTTTAAAGGTTTTGTAAATAGACTTAATATTCAAGAATTTGATGAAACTCACATTGGTCTCAGTAGACTTGAGCAGGGGAGTCTTGTTCATAAAATTTTAGAAAGTTTTTTCAATGAAATATCATCGAGTTCAAAATTAAATAAACTCTCTGAAGCCAAACTTCAGGAGCTCATTAGTAAACATATTGGGTCGGCCTGTAAAGAAATTTCTCAATCAAACTTTAAATCAATCGAAAAGGAAAGGCTCACAAAAATTATCAACAAATATATTAAGCTTGAAAAAAACCGTGAATTCTTTCAAGTAATAAAGACAGAGTCAGAATCCAAAGTTGATGTAAATGGCCTTAAATTCTCTACTCGAATAGATCGAATGGATCAAATGGAAGACGGCAAAAAACTCATCATTGATTATAAAACAGGTCAAAACGTTAATTTGAGTCAACTGACTGGTGATCCTTTAGAGCAGGCTCAGCTTCCAATCTATGCGATTACGAATCCAGTTGATGGCGTTGCCTTTGCAACTGTAAACGCTAAAGATTGTCAGTTTAAGGCAATAACAAAAAATAAACATGATTTGCCAATAAGTCAACAAGCGATTAAAAGAATGCCAGAGTGGAATAAGCAGGTTTCAGAGTGGAAGTCAGAACTCAACTCAGCAAGTCAAAAATTTCAGGAAGGGGTCGCTGAAGTTTTACCCACAATAAATGCTTGTGATTACTGTGATTATGATTTACTTTGTAGATTTGAGAAATCTGGCAATAACCGATAGTCTTTCTTCTAATAGTTCTTGAGCAATATTCAGATTTTTTAAATCTGAAATCTTTATTGAGTTAAGTAAAGTTTGTAATTGGACAATGTGGGCTGTATTTATCCCAAGATTATCAAAAGTGGTGAGAATAATTTCGAACCTTTTTTGTCGCCTCAATCCATCACTCTTAAGAAAGAAATTTAATATATCTTGAGGGCTATGATCTACAAATTCTGATGCAAAATGATGCCACATTGAAACAAGCTCAGCAATCTGCTGAAAATCTTTTGGGCACTTAAGGTGTTCGCAAAGTGACTGAATATTTGTTGTACTTTGATTATAAAGCCAGAGAGCAAACTTTACTTCAGGATTCTGATTTAACTTATCAAGTAACTTGAAATTTTCATTTTGAACAGCTTCTAGCATCGGAAATAATTTTTGGTAAGCGCCTGACTCCATTAACACATCAAAAAAAACAGAGGTTGACACAGAACTCATTGAAAGAGAGATTTCCTTAAAAACTCTCTCTGGTGTCAGCGCATCCACCTCGCCTGAAACGACCATCTTTTTCATTAAATCAAGAGTTTTTGAGTCTATAGTAAAGCCAAGATTGTTAAATCGGGATGCAAACCTTGCTGTCCTGAGAACTCTCACTGGGTCCTCAGAAAAAGCATCAGAAACATGACGGATTTTTTTCTGTTTTAAATCCTTGATTCCATCAAAGGGGTCAATATATTCTCCAGTTCCATCCTTATTTTGAGCTATAGCGTTAATAGTTAGATCTCTTCTAGAGAGGTCCTGCTCCAAAGTCACAGAATTCGATGTATCAAACTCAAAACCCTTATACCCCTTACCAATCTTTCGTTCTATACGAGCTAAAGCATACTCATCATTAGTTTTTGGATGAAGAAACACAGGAAATTCTTTTCCAACCTGACGAAAACCTAAAGACTTCATCTCCTCAGGAGATGATCCAACTACGACAAAGTCCTTTTCTGTTGTTTCGGTAGCGACACCTAAAATCCTATCCCGAATTGCGCCACCAACTAAAAATTCTTTCATAAATTTTAACTTTAGATATTGATGTTAATCTCAAATTTCTCTTATAATACACGAATGAACAAAAAGAAGAATTTATCACCCGAAGCTTATCACATCACTCAAGAATGCGGAACTGAGCCGCCTTTCTCTGGTGAGTATTATAACCATAGTGAAACTGGAAACTATCACTGCATCTGTTGCGACGCATTGTTATTCGAATCTAGCACTAAATTTGATTCAGGAAGTGGCTGGCCGAGTTTTTATGAGCTCGCTAATAGTGATTGTGTAAGACAATTAGAAGATGATTCATTAGGCCATATGAGAATTGAAGTGAGATGCTCCTCATGTGATTCTCATTTAGGTCATGTTTTTCCAGATGGGCCACAACCAACTGGAAAACGCTACTGTATTAACTCTGTTGCTTTAAATTTTTCTGGTGATTAATCGTAGCTGATTTAGATAGGGTAGTCTTTTTTAAAATAAAAGCACCATTGCTGCAAGAAAAGCCAAGAAAATTGAAAAGCCTTTTTTGAGTTTATTGCTATCCAACTTATGTGTAACTTTTGCTCCTAATGGTGCAAAAAAAATACTCGCAGCAACTATTGTAATCAGCGCTTCAAAGTTTACAAAACCAATACCTCCAGTTGGAAGAGCTTGAGATAAACCAGCCACCATAAAACCAATACTTCCAGCAATAGCAATTGGCATTCCAACTGCTGCAGAAGTTGCAATAGCGTTTTTAATTTCAACATTGTTATAAACTAAGAATGGAGTGGTCATTGTCCCGCCACCAATTCCAACCATGGCTGAAATCAAACCAATAAAATAACCTGCAAAAGACCAAATCCACCTTGATAAGTTATCAGCATGGCTGGATGCACTGATGCCAAACCACATAATTAAAGCCACAGTAATTTCAAAAAAAGCAAAGAACATTCTTAGAAAGTCAAAGCTCAAATATTTCGCCAAAATAGCCCCGCTATATGAGCCCAACAGAATTGTTGGAGTAAGCTTAACAAAGTTTCTCCAAAGAATAGCGCCATGACGATGATGAGCATAAAGACTTGAGATAGATGTAAAGACAATGACCGCTAGAGCAGTTCCAATTGAGGTATGCATTAAGATTGATTGATCTATCGATGGGGCCAATAGATAAAGCAATACTGGGACAATTATTAGACCACCACCAATGCCAAGAAGGCCTGCTACAAAACCAGAAAAGGCGCCAAGTAATAAAAAGAGGATCGTTAATTCACTCATAACCTATAGTCAATTTGATACCTATCAGCTTTTCCAAATATGTTCGGCGAAGTGTTTTCTGCACATTGATTGGTATCGATCATTGCCGCCAATTACCACCTGGTCACCGTCCTCAATTACGTTTCCATTTTCATCAATACGAACCACCATTGTTGCCTTACTTCCACAGTGGCAAATGGTTTTCAATTCTATGAGATTATCTGCCCATGCAAGTAGATGTTGGCTACCAGGAAAGAGTTCTCCACGAAAATCTGTTCGAATTCCGTAACACAAAACTGGAACATCAAAACTATCTACAGCTTGTGCCAATTGTCTTACTTGCTCTCTACTAAGGAATTGACTTTCATCAATCAAAACACAATCAATAGGATTCTTAAGATTTTGCTCTGAAAGAATATTTAATAAGTCATCATCTTTATGAAATAGATGCGCCTCTGCTTCAAGCCCAATTCGTGAAGTAACTTTGCCTACACTATAACGATTATCAATTGCTGCAGAGAGAATAAGAGGAGTCATGCCCCTCTCTTTATAGTTGTAAGCTGACTGAAGAAGGGAAGTTGATTTACCCGCATTCATTGCAGAATAATAAAAGTAAAGTTTTGCCACAGCACAAACCTTAAATTAATAATAAAGTAATATTATAACCCTTGGTGTCAACTAGAAATGCTGCTTCATTGAAGCTCTTTGTGATTAGAGTATTCACTTAGAACTTCAGGATTTTCTAGTGCAGTCTTATTGTCAATAGGTTCATTATTAATAGCCTTTTGAACCGCTAATTCAACAATCTTGCCACTCTTTGTTCGTGGTATATCTGAGACCTGAAGTATTAAATCAGGTACATGTCTAGGAGTCGTATTGCTTCGAATTTGATTTACAATTTTTTCTTTTAAGGTTGAACTCAATAGTTTTTCTTTCTCTAGCTTTACAAAAAGAATGATTCTAGAATCATCTTCCAAATTTTGTTCTACCACAATAGACTCTAAAACTTCATTTAGAAGTTCGACTTGTCTATAAATTTCAGCAGTACCTATTCTTATCCCACCTCGATTCAGAGTGGTATCTGAACGCCCATAAAAAATCATTCCATCATTATCCACGAGCTTCACATAGTCGCCATGGCACCATACATTAGGGTAACGTCCAAAATATGAATTTGAATATTTTTTCATACCTTTGTCATCCCAAAACATTACCGGCTTTGATGGGAAAGTCTTGGTACAGACTAATTCACCTTTGCGCCCTTTAACTGGTGATTCTGACTCATCCCAAACTTCAACTGACATTCCAAGACCTCTAGTCTGAAGCTCTCCTCGATAAACAGGAAGAATATTTGAGCCTAAGACGAAACATGAAACAATATCAGTTCCTCCAGATATTGAAGAAAGACAGATGCTATTTTTAATCTTTTCATAGACATAGTCAAAACAATCAGAGCTCAATACAGATCCTGTAGAAAGCATCATTCTCATAGAGCTCAGGTTATGCGAATTCATTGGATTTAAATCTAGCTTACGACAAGCATCTATAAATTTAGCAGAAATACCCATGACATTAAATTTCTCTTGTTCTGCATAATCAAATAATATGCTTTCATTATTTTTTAAAACAGGTGACCCATCATAAAGCATTAATGTTGCCCCCGATGCCAATCCACTAATAAGCCAGTTCCACATCATCCAGCCACATGTTGAAAAATAAAAAACTCGCTCGCCCTCTTTGATATCACAATGAAGATTATGTTCTTTTTTATGTTGAATTAATGTCCCTCCTGCTCCATGGACAATACACTTTGGTACCCCAGTTGTTCCTGAGGAAAACAAAATATAGAGTGGGTCATTAAATTTGAAACGCTCAAAAATTAACTCCTTTGTTTCCTTATTACTTACAATCTCATCAAAATTTGTTGCTTGTTTCAAATTGATATTATTTGCTTTTTCATCAATATAGCGAACTAGTATAGTTCTCTCTAAAGTTGGTAACTTTGAAATAATACTTTGATTTTTTTCAAGGCAATTGAAAATTCTCCCATTGTAAAGATATGCATCTACACAAATAAAAACCTTTGGCTCGACTTGGCCAAAACGATCTAAAACGCCCTGGACACCAAAATCAGGTGAGCACGATGTCCAAATTGCACCAATACTGGATGCAGCTAACAGGGCAATCACTGTCTCTGGCATGTTTGGTAGGAATCCAGCTACTCTATCGCCTTTCACTACGCCTTTACTTTGAAGCCAGTATGATAACTGTGCAACCTGATTATATAGCTCATGGTATGTCAGGCTAGTTTTATACTTATCCTCCCCCCAAAAAACAATTGCCTCAGTGCTATCTCTTTTTGATAGAAGATTTTCAGCAAAGTTTAATTCTGAGTCTGCAAACCATTCTGATTTTAAAAAATCATTTTTATTTTTCAATGCATCAGAAGATTTGCGATTTGCATTTAGTGAAGAAAATTCCCAAAACAAGCTCCAGAAAGATTCTGGAAAATCAATTGACCACTGATAAAGCTCATGAAAGTTTGCAAGGTTTGTCTTAAACTCTTGGTTAACCTGTTGGATAAAACTCCAAGCTTGGGTATTTTGAATTTGGTCTTCTGTAGGTCTCCAAAGTAACTTTTTCATTTAATGTACTGACTTGAAGTAATAACTAAAATGATGATTTTTATTGATTTTTTATCCACTCTTTTAAGAGCGAGACGCCTTTGACTATTCTTGGACAAATTATATCTAACTTATCTGAAGATAACTCCGTTTCAGAAACTAATCTAAGTGCCTCTTCACCATCAAAATCTACGAATGCAATTCGAGACAATAATCTACCTCTTTCTATGCCAAAGTCAGAACCAGGCAGCATTGCGAAACCAACTTCATTAAGTATGTTTTGACAAAGTATTTTGTCATCATTGATTTTCGCAGCAATATTTGAAATATTTGAAAAGTCACATATCATGTAAAACCCTCCTTGTGGCTTTTGACAACTAACGCCAACAGAAGACAATTCATAATGAACAAAGTCTGCAATCGTTTTTAAAATGAGTCTAGAATTATTTAGAAACTCTGAGTGGTCCTCTGAGTATGCTTTAATTGCTGCAAACTGGATTGGAGCGCTCACAGCAGTATAAGTTTCGCTAGCAATGGCTCTTATACTTTCCTTAATATAGCTTAACTCCTTTGGAAAAGTTAGAGTTCCTAATCTCCATCCTCCAGCACCACACCATTTACTGAGCCCACTGCTGATAATAGTATTTTCAGGATAGAAATGAGTGAGAGATTTATACTCGCCTGTGAAATCTAGTTCAGCATATATCTCATCAGCAATAATAATAATTTTATGTTTTTTGGCAACTTTAGCAAACTCCCTCAGGTTATTGTGGATTGTTCCTGAAGGATTATTTGGAGAATTCAAAATCAATAGTTTATTAACTGACTTTAGTTTTTCACAAGATTTATCAAGCTCCTCAGGACTAAGGTGCCAATTAGTTTCTGCAGTAGCTTTAATCCAATGAACTTTTTTATTTAGAATTTGAGCTTGTGGCTCATAAGATACCCAGCTTGGACTTGGGAGTATTAAATCACAATCTAAAGCCAGTTGGGTTTGAAAAATCAACTCCTTTGAACCAGGCCCAATCATGACATTTTCAGAATCATAATTATATTGATTTTTGTTTGAATGATATTTAGCAACCTCTTCTCGAAGGCCTAATAAGCCAGATACGTTAAGATAGTCTTTTTGGTGAGAATGTTTTTTTAACTCGTCAACAATTACCTTGGGTACAGGGAAAGGTGATTGGCCAAGCCCGAACTTAAAAACTTCTTTGCCTTCTTCAATAAGCTGTTTAGAAAGTTCATTGATAGCCAAAGTGGCTGAAGTTTTTAAACTTTTAATATTATTATGTATATTCATATCAATCTATCACACGTTAATTAACAATTTTTCGCCTTCTTCTTAATTGCACAATTCCGACAAATCCTATTAATAATACTGCTGGAATATATACAATCTGTTTTGGCATAGTCTCCCTCTCTTGAAGAACAGATGTGATGACCCATCCACTATCAACACCAGCAACTTTTATTGACTCAACCTGTTTATTAATTGCTCGATTTCCTGAAATTCCTGGAAGAACCATTGCAACCTCCATGTCTCCAAACAAATCATCTATTTGTAGACCTGTGTTATTTATTCTTTCTCTGCCTGATTCGCCTTCAGCTAAAGGCAATAAAAATGTATAACTTCTCTCAACCCCTTCAAGTGTCTCACCCTCTACTACAAAACGTATATGCTCCCCCTCCGTCATTTTATCAGCCACTGTAAATAAGTCCTTACCTGGCATATTCTCAAAAGGAGGGTCTACCTTATCCCAAAAATAACCTGGCCTAAAGAACATAAATGCCACAATTAACATTAAGAGGGTTTCCCATAATCGATTTTTAATGAGCCAGTAACCTTGGGTTGCTGAAGCAAAAAGTAAGATTGCAATAACAGATGAGACAACAACTGATATAAAACTAATTGCGCTGTCAATTCCAATCATGAGTAACTGAGTGTTAAATATAAAAATGAAAGGAAGGACTGCTGTTCTCATATCATAAATAAAACCCTGAATTCCAGTTCTTATTGGATCCCCTTTAGAAATTGCTGCTGCCGCATAGGCAGCTAGTCCTACTGGTGGGGTATCATCAGCCAAGATCCCAAAATAAAATACAAACATATGAGCTGCTATAAGAGGAATAGCAACATTATTAGCTGCCCCTAAGCTCATAATAACGGGAGCCATTAAACTTGAGACTACTATGTAATTAGCCGTTGTCGGTAAACCCATTCCTAAAATAAGGCTTATCATAGCTGTAAAAAGAAGTATTAAAAATAAGTTGCCTGCAGCAATGAATTCAACCCATCCAATGATTAACTGACCAACGCCAGTCAATGTTACTGTACCAACAATAATACCTGCAGCGGTAGTCGCAACACCAACACCAATCATATTTCTTGCGCCATTCACAAAACCTAATTTTAGATCGGTTAAACTAGAAAATAGGTGTTGAGTAATATTAGATTCGCCTCTAAATACTCCTAAAAAAAACTTTTGAGTAAGTACTATAAACATCATAAACATCGTCGCCCAGTAGACTGAAGTTTCAGGCGAAAATCGTTCAACAGTTAATAACCAAATTAATAAAATAACTGGCAACAAAAAATGCAAACCTGCTTTGACTGTCTTACCGACTTCAGGAATTTCAATAATTTCTCCAGAGGGTAAATTTGGCATTTTTGAAACTGAGTATAAGAGTGCAAGATAACTAGTTATCATAATTAATGCAATAATCAATGTGCTTGCCTCTCCACCTATTACTTTGATGAATTCAAAGAAGGGAGGAAGCACCCATACAAGCACACCTAAAACAATTAGAACACTACATATACCAATTAATCTATCAACTTTATTGAGTTTGTTCGTTCTAGTAAGACCCTCCATTCCAGACTTTAGTGCTTCCAGATGAACTATATATATAAGTGCAATATATGAAATGACTGCAGGCAAGAAAGCATGCTTAATCACCTCAATGTAAGAAACTCCCACATACTCAACCATTAGAAATGCGGCAGTTCCCATAATTGGAGGGGTTAGTTGACCATTCGTTGAAGATGCAACTTCAATTGCTCCAGCTTTTTCAGAGGAAAAACCAACCCTTTTCATTAATGGAATTGTAAAGGTGCCAGTGGTTACAACATTGGCAATAGAGGATCCAGAAATCATGCCTGTCATTGCTGATGAGACAACTGCAGCTTTTGCAGGGCCTCCTCGATAATGCCCAGTTAGCGCATATGCCACCCTTATGAAGTAATTACCAGCACCTGCTCTTTCCAATAATGCACCAAAAAGAACAAACAAGAAAACCATACTTGCTGATACTCCAACAGCTATACCAAATGCTCCTTCTGTCGTGATCCACATATGGGAAACAATTTTATTTAGAGAGGCTCCTCCATAACCTCCTGCTCCAATAAACGCATAAGTCAAGGCGATTATTGCAACAATCATTAGTGGAGGCCCTAGGGATCTTCTTGTGGCTTCTAAAAGAAGCAGAAGTCCAATAATACTTAAAAATAAGTCAGATGAGTTTGGAACCCCCAGACGCATTTCAAAAGCCCTTGAATCCCATACCTGATTATAAATCAAATAAAAACAAGACAATGCAATAAGAAGCCCCATCAACCAATCGGACCATGGAATTCTTACTCTTGATGATCTTTTAAATGCGGGATAACTTACAAATGCCAAAAAGCCAGCAAATGAGACATGAACCCTTTTAACGACATCGGCATTCATCCAAGGGGTAAATTCCAAAACTAGGGGCGAGGAAACGTATAGCTGGAATAGTGACCATGCCATAGCAACGTATATTAATACGTCTCTAATTAATTTATTTTCTGGGCTTCTAATTCCAGTTTCTGGGTTAACTTCCATAAGTAATATTCTACAAAAAAAAAGGATGGCAAAGCCATCCTTTTCTTCAATAAATTAATATTACATCAAACCTGCTTCTTTATAGTATTTTGCAGCACCATTATGAAGAGGAGCAGACAATCCATCTTGAATCATTTCTGCTTTCTTTAAGTTAGCAAATGCAGGGTGAAGCTTTTTGAAAGAATCAAAATTTTCAAAAACACCTTTAACAATACTATGAATTACATGGTCAGATACAGCAGCTGAAGAGACAACTGTAGCACCTACACCAAATGTTACTGTGTCGTCAGGATTTCCATTGTACATTCCACCTGGAATAGTAGCGGTTCGATAGAAGTCATTATTAGCAACTAGCCCGTCTACTGCGGATCCAGTGACATTTACTAAGACACTATCACATGATGTTGTGGCTTCTTTAATTGAACCTGATGGGTGACCAACAGTAAAGACCATTGCATCAATCTTATTATCGCAAAGTGCTTTTGATTGTTCTGAAGACTTCAGTTCAGAAGCAAGAGCAAATGTTGATTTATCCCAACCAAGGGCGTCCATTAAGACTTCCATAGTTCCTCTTTGTCCAGATCCTGGATTACCAATGTTTACTCGCTTACCTTTTAAATCCATAAGATCACGGATTCCTGAATCAGCACGAGCTACGACAGTGAAAGGCTCAGGGTGAACAGAAAATACAGCCCTTAAGTCTGTAAATGCTCCGGCATCAGAAAACTTACTAGTTCCGTTATAAGCATGGTACTGCCAATCTGACTGCGCAACACCTAAATCTAATTCACCAGCACGAATTGTATTGATGTTGTATACCGAGCCACCAGTTGATTCAACTGTGCAACGAACGCCATGACTTGCTCTATCTTTATTCACTAGGCGACAAATAGATCCACCAGTCGGGTAGTAAACACCCGTCACTCCACCAGTTCCAATAGTAACATATTGATCTGCTGCTGAGACTGCAGTTGAGGCTGTCATACTACCAAGAAGTAAAGCTGATAATAGTGCACTAATAAAATTAATTTTTTTCATTTTTTTCTCCTTAATTTATAAATTATGTTTTTTAATAACAAATTAAAAAAGAATATATAAATTCCTCTTAAATTTGAGTAATAATCCATATTAGACATTTTCTCTTTCAAGAAAATCATCTAATAAATAAGTTAATTTTTAGCTATAACTTAAGAGCGTAAACCTTAATACGCACTTCATTTATACCATAATAAAGACATTACAAAGCTCATACTGAGCTATTAATTTGTTTTCAACTCCCTTCTTAGAACTTTTCCAACGTTAGTTTTTGGTATCTCTTTGATAAATTCGATATGCTTTGGAACTTTATAAGCTGTCAATTTTTCCCTACAAAAACTTATAATTTCATCCTCACTTGCAGTTTGTCCATCATGAAGAACAATAAAGACTTTTACAAGCTCTTGAGATCCCTCTCCTTTAATTCCAACACAACCACATTCAAGTACAGCTGGGTGTTCATTAACAACTGCCTCTACCTCATTTGGAAAGACATTAAAACCTGAAACAATGATCATATCTTTCTTTCGATCGACAATAAAAATATTACCAGTTTCATCGATTCGTGCAATATCACCTGTCATAAACCAATTATTTTCATCAAGACCTGAGACTTCAGACTTCCAATATCCACTCATAACCTGTGGGCCTCTGACACAAAGCTCTCCAACAGCATTCGTTTCTGAAAGAGCATTACCATTTTCATCCCTAATCTCAATCTCAGTGAAGGCTGCAGGAAGACCCACAGAGCCTGTAAATTCAGTCTGCTTGTAGTCATTAACACTAACCAATGGTGAAGTCTCAGTTAGTCCATACGCCTGCCAGATTACAGATTTCGTGACCTCCGCCCATCTCTTTGCAGTTGTATCTAATGCAGCCATACCACCACTCAATGACATAAGCAAATTACTAAAATCTAGCTCCTTAAAGCCATCATAATTCAATAGCGCCTCATAAAGAGTATTCACACCTGAAATCATATGAAATTTATGTTTTTTCATTATTGAGACGAAAGTTTTTAGATCTCTTGGATTAGTAATCAGGACACTTCTTCCACCAATATGGAACAACATGAAGTTGTGGACAGTTAATGCAAAAATATGATACAAAGGCAGAGGGCAAATAGCGATTCTTTGCTCGTTTCTTGAATCATCGTACATTTTAGGATCAATTGTAAAAAAGGCTTGTATGATATTTGCAAGAATATTTCTGTGAGTCAGAACAGCGCCTTTTGATACACCCGTTGTACCCCCAGTATATTGAAGAAAAGCTGTGCTTTCAATTGAAATGTCCATTGATTCAGAACTAGAACCTTCATTCTCTTTCAAAACATCAAGAAACATTTTTGCACCATCAATGTGGTATTTTGGGACTAACTTTTTTACCTTTCTAGTGACTAAATTAATAATCTTGCCCTTGAAGCCAAGAAGATCACCAACAGTAGTGACCAGCACCTTCTCTATGCTAGCGAGATCTGATTTTGCAGCAACATTGGCAACGCCCTCCCAAACCATCAATAATTTGGCTTCGCTATCTCTTAGAACGTGTTCAAGTTCCCTTTGAGTGTAAAGAGGATTTATATTAACAACAACGATACCGGCTTTTAAGGCACCATAAACAATAACTGGGTACACCAGCATATTTGGCATCATGACAGCAACCCTATCACCCACCTGAAAGTTAGCGCTGAGCCATGAAGCAAAAGAGTTGACCTGATCAGACAGATCGTTGTAGGACATTTCGACCCCAAAACTTTCGAATGCTATCTTTTCTTGGTGCTCCTTACAACAGTTCTCAAAGAACTCTACTAAGTTTCCATGCTCATTAAAAAACTCAGTTTCTTCTAGTTTACTTGGTATTTTAGTTTCCATTTTCTGCCCTCAATTAGTATCAAATTTTTTTCAGTTTGCCTATTAATATTTCCTTGTATTGATTATAAACCTCTCCATCCTTTTTGAGAGCATAACATGAATTGGCATATTTCTTTTCTATTGATTTTGCTTCTTCTTCAGTGATAGTTTTAGCTTCACCACCAGTTTTTTCTTTCCATAGAGTTTGGTATGCGATTGTTCCAGCGTAGGCTAGTAAGTCAGTAATATGCCTACAGCCCTTTTCACCGCCTAGAGCCTTGATAACCTTTCTATTAAAACCTGCAATGACATATTCACCCTTTAATTTTTGGCAATTTTTAACTGCCTGTGGACAAATATTATAAGGAGAGGCATTAATCACAGCCTCTATATCGATAATTTGTCGTTCATCATCTAAGGTCAGTCTAAGGGCCATGTCATGGAGAGGCTCTCCAGCGCTGATATACCCACGATGCATATTTTTAAACGAGTAGGTTTTACTATCGATAAGAAAAACATCTATATCCCACAAGCCATCTTCTCTTTTATAGCCCTTTCCCTCAATAGTTCTATTATGTTTTAAGTCTCTCCTTGCTGGTTTAGATAACATTGATTTTTCCTTATGTGATTCGATTTCTTGATTTTGTATATTGCTGCTCTAATTCTAACAGTAAATCCTCAACACTTGGCACATTGGAAATAGACCCAACGCCTTGACCAGCAGAAAAAATATCTTTCCATCTCTTGGCTGTAGCCTTACTGACATCAAAATCAACCTTAAGCTTTTGCTTTATAAGAGGCATAATCATTTTTTTAAAGTTAGAGAGTGTTGATTGAATTCCTCCAGCATTTGGAGAGATTCCAGCATTTTGAAGCGACTGTTCAAGCCAGTTTCCATTAACCCCTGTAATTTTATTGGACTTAATAATATCACTTGCTGATGCATTTAAAATCATTTGCTTATAGTCATCAGTCGCATCGCTCTCTTGGGTGGCAATAAAGCGAGTTCCCATATATGCCATGTCTGCGCCCAAAGCTTGAATTGCTAAAACTGAATCACCAGAACTTATACTTCCACCAACTATAATTGTTCCCTCAAATATATCTCTCACCTCTGAGACAAAGGCAAATGGCGACAAGTCGCCCGTATGACCGCCTGCACCATTACAAACCAGAATTAGGCCATCGACTCCTGCGCTAATTGCTTTTTTTGAGTGATATAAATTGATCACATCAGAATATACGAGGCCACCATATTCATGAACTTTTTTGACAACCTCCTTAGGGTTTCCAAGAGATGTAATAACGATTGGTGGTTTGTGCTTAAGTATTAATTCTATATCATCATTACTTCTAGCATACATTTTACTAACTATGATGTTTACGGCCCATGGTAGCGCTTCATTGCCTGCACCTAAAGCCTGTGTTATTTCAGTGAATTCCTGATCTAAGGCTTCCAAAGTGCGACAGTTTGCAGTTGGAAAGGAGCCAACAATACCTGCTTTAGAAGATGCAATCACAAGCCTTGCATTGGACACAATAAACATCGGTGACTGAATAATTGGCAGCCTTAGTTGATTAATAAAGTCTTGGTTTAACATCTTTTTATTATTCCAGCTGCGCCCATTCCAGTTCCAATACACATGGTTACCATTCCATAATCAATCTTTTCTCTTTGCATTGCCGACACAAGTGTTGCCACTCTAATTGCTCCAGTCGCTCCTAGAGGGTGTCCAAGCGCTATAGCACCTCCAAGCGGGTTCACCTTTTCTGGATCAAGTTTCAATTCCTTAATAACAGCGAGAGATTGAGCTGCGAAAGCTTCATTGAGCTCAATCCAGCCTATCTCATCCAAACCAAGCCCTAATGAACTTAAAACTTTTGGCACCGCCTTGACTGGCCCAATACCCATAATTTCAGCAGGAACACCTGCAACTGAAAAGCCCATAAACTCGGCCTTAGGGGTTAGATTATATTTTTCAACCGCTTCTTCACTGGCAACAAGTACTGCGGCAGCTGCATCCGACATTTGAGAGCTGTTGCCCGCTGTAACTGAACCGTCTTGTGCAAACACGGTTCTTAATTTTGCTAAAACTTCTATGCTTGTATCCTCCCTTGGGCCTTCATCTTTAGAAACAAGATTGGTGTTTTTTATATATTCATTAGATTTGACTGAGTAGCTGTCATCGACAGTTGATATTGGAACAATTTCATTTTCAAATAAGCCACTATTATTTGCATGAATAGCCTTTTGGTGGCTCTCATAAGCAAATTGGTCTTGTGCTTCTCTAGAAATACCATATTTTTGAACGACTTTCTCAGCTGTTAGTCCCATACCATAAGCAATAGAAATATTCTCGTCTGACAAAATTTTAGGATTCATTGATGGCTTGAAGCCGGTCATTGGAACACTGCTCATACTCTCAACTCCAGCGGCAATGACCAGATCAGAAGAGCCAGACTTAATGAGGTCAGCTGCATTAGATACAGATTGAAGCCCGGACGAGCAGAACCTATTGAGCGTATAGGCAGGGGTCGAATCTGGCAGACCAGCAAGCAACGTTGCTATTCGCGCTATATTTAATCCCTGAGGTCCCTCTGGCATTGCACAGCCGACAATAATATCATCAATACTGTGATTAATTTTTTGACTAGAGTCTGATGCCTTAAGCACGCTCTGTATTGCATGAACCAATAGGTCATCAGCTCTTGTCTTTGAAAGAAGTCCTCTGGCTTTACCTACTGGAGTTCTTTTTGCATCGATAATATAGGCTTTTCTCATCATGTTCTCCAGTTAGTTGCGAAGGGGCTTACTGTTTCTGAGCATATACTCAATTCTATCTTGAGTTTTCTGAGTGCCCAATAGCTCTACAAAGTATTTTCTTTCAAGGTCTAAAATCATTTTTGAGTTCACTACTGTGTTCTCCTCTACTAGAGATCCAGTCATCACTTTGGCTAATGAGGAGATGCAGTATTTGTCATGCTCTGACATAAAGTGCCCCTCAAAAAGGTTCGCAACTTGTGCCATAATATTTGCATGTCCAGCCTTACCCACTACTTTAAACGTATCATCTAATGGCGGCCTGAAACCAGACTCAAGCATGGCTAAAGCCTGATGTTTTGCCACATAAAGTAATTCATTTGGATTTGCAATAATGACGTCTTCACTCGTTAGATAACCCATCTCTCTAGCTTCCAGAGCACTTGCTGATACTTTAGCCATTGCAATTTGCTCAAAATGTTTAGAGAGTAGTGGAAAAATATCATCAGACTCTTTATTTAAATAAGCTCTAAGTGCCATCTCTTTGCTACCACAGCCAGCAGGAAGGGCACCAATACCGACTTCCACTAGGCCAATATAAGAATTCATTGAAGCAACAACTTTATTACAATGGAGTAAAAGTTCACAGCCTCCTCCAAGTGCTAATCCGTCAACCGCTGCGATCGTTAATATTTTCCCATGCTTTAGCCGCATTAATAAATCTTGCAGCATACGAACTGTTTTTTTAATAGAGTATAGCTTCCCTAGTTTTGGAAGCTCTGGATGCATTACCTCAAACGCCTTTTTCTTGGCCTTTGAGGCTATACCTGGATCCTTTTCAAGAAGACCTAGTTTGACAGCCGAAATAACCTCATAAAGGTTTGCGCCAGCACAAAAATGTTCCTGTTCCTGTCTAAAGATAAGGGCATGAAAGCCATTATTTTCCAAATAATCAAGGCACTCAGGCAGTTCAGTTAAAACGCTAGAGCTTAGAACATTCATTTTTGTTTTGAAAGAGACACTGGCAATACCATTTCCTATGTCAATTAATTTAGTAGACTCGCCATCTATCAAAATATCAAATTGGTTTTGCTTTTCACCATTTAAGAGAGCCTTATTCAGGTGTCTTTCATAAACTGGATGTGAAGACCTTGGAATAAACTGACTCTTGTTTGGGTCAAAAGCCCCTTCATCGGAATATACAAAGGGCTGATCCATCACCCAAGCAGGTAAAGCTTGACTTGAAAGGGTCTTTCCTTCTTTTAAATCTTTATTTAGTAACTCTCTAACCTGCGACCAACCCGTAATTTGAACTTGCTCAAAAATACCTTTCTGCCAGGCAAAACCAGACTTCAGAGCTAAATCAACACACCTCGCAGTTTCGGCAATGTGCTCCAGATGAAAAGCCGTGTAATGAAAAACATCACGATGAACCGACCACAAAAACTGTGCTTGCGGATCATCAGATTTAGAAAGTTCCAAGAGTGCATTTTCTATACTTCCACAATCTTTTAAAATTTTCTTTACTTTGGAACTAATCGTTTTATCAGAAAGTCTGTACTCTCCATCATTAGGATCGAAGACACGTATATCCTTTCCAATTTTTTCATAGATACCCTTTCTCGTTTTACTTCCTAACGAACCTTTTTCAATCAAAGCTTCAATCCAGTCTGGAATTTTAAATAACTCAATCCACGGATCATCTTTAGCATTTTCATAAATATTTTTTACAACATTGGCCATCACATCAAGGCCGACAACATCTAAGGTTCTAAATGTCGCACTTACAGGCCTTCCAATCCTCTTTCCGGTTAACGCGTCAACGGTATCAGCTGGAAGGTTAAAGTTTTCAGCATGCTTCAAGACTGCCATAAATGAGAAAACGCCAATCCTATTGGCAACAAAAGCAGGGCTATCCTTTGCATACACAACCTCTTTACCAAGAGCAGAAGTAATAAAGCCCTCAGCTTTATTTAAAAGACTCTCATCACTGTATGAGGTTCTAATCAATTCAACCAGTGGCATATATCTGGGAGGATTAAAGAAATGGACACCAAAAATTCGACTTCTTAAACTTTCAGGAGAAGTCTCTGCTATTTGTTGTATCGACAATCCTGAGGTATTGGTCACCAAAACAGCATTGTCATTTACATGGGGAGAGATTTTCTTAAAGAGCTGTTTTTTGATATCAAGATTTTCTACAATAGATTCTATGATGAAGTCGCAACTTGATAATGCATCCAAATTATCATAAGTTGCAGTTTTAATTGATGCTGATACTGAAGGGCTAGCAAAAGGTGTTGGTTTTAATTTCTTCATCATTGCTAATGACTTCGATAGAGCTTCCTCGCTTGTATCAAACATCAAAGTGTCAAAACCTAAATTGGCAAAGTGTGCGGCAATTTGTCCGCCCATTGTTCCGGAGCCTAGTACAGCAATCTTAGTAAAGGCTTTATCAAAATATACTTTCATAGTTATCCTAAATCTTTATTTATCAAAATTCTCATAGTCATCAACCTTTAACGCTTCGAGAACTAAATTGTTCAATCTTAACCAATCCTCTTTATCTTTTATCGACAAGGTTTTGTTATCAACAAGCCCTTGAAGCCATAATTCCAATGTAATGCTTGGTTGGTATTTGTAGCCTGCTTTTTTTGCTTTATCTCTTAAAACCTTTAACTCTTTTCCAGCCTCAAAGCCTTGAAAAAGTATATAAAAAGGGTGGCCAGGCTTGTCTTTTAAATTAGCGCAAATGCAGGTTGAGAGGTTGCTTTCAATCCACTCTGTATCAAGAACAGATTTTGAAGTATTGATAATGAGCTTGTCATCAATTTTAGAAGCTGCAACAGAGAATGGAAAAAACAAAACTCTCAATGACCATTTGGCAACTCTGTTGATTGGCATGCTGTCAATATTTTGAAGCATTGAGGTATCTGCCTCTTCAATTAACCTAAGAACCGCAAGCTTGAGAATATTCTTTGCATTATCATCATTCAGGAACTTCTCTTCATATAGTTTTAAGCAAGAACTAATTTCGTACATCGCTGAAATCGAATCTGCAAACCTTCCCGATATCATTTCTTTTCTCTTGAGCGAGCCACCTAACAGCAATGAAGCGATATCAGTCAAACAAGCAAACTTTGCTGACAATACGGAAAGATTTCGATAATAGACTTTGGTGGTTTGGTCTCCATAAGGCTTAGCTAGATGACCACGCGTCCAAGAAAACAAAATCGCTCTGGCAATATTATTAATAAAACTGCCAACATGAATCACTAACGCCTTGTCAAACTTGTTGATTGAGTCTTTGCTTTCATCATGAAGAGCTCTCAGCTCATCAAGCATTGTTTTATGGCATCTAATTAGACCTTGGCCAAAAATCATCAAGCTTCTTGTTAAGATATTGGCCCCCTCAACTGTGATGGCAACCGGTGCACCTGAATAGACGTTTGATACATAATTTCTCTTCCCTTCCATGACCGCTCTACCACCATGAACGTCCATCGCGTCTATTGAAGAGCTTTGAAGGAGCTGTGTGTTTCTATACTTTACAATCGCGGAAATAATTGAGGGCCTGTGCCCTGCATCAAGAGCCCATGTCGAAAGGTTTATATTTGCAGTGGCCCTAAATGCATTAGTAGCAAGATTTGAAAGCTTCTCCTGTATACCCTCCATTTTTGCAATGGGTATTCCGAATTGTTCTCGTGTTTGTGAGTAAGTACTTGTTGTTAAAAGCATTGCTTGCGTGGCAGATGCCCCTGTTACTGGCAGCGAAATTCCCCTTCCAACGCTGAGACATTCCATAAGCATTCTCCAGCCGTGGCCAATCATCTTATCTCCACCAATGACCCAATCCATCGGGATGAAAACATCCTTTCCAAAGATGGGCCCATTTTGAAACGGCTCTCCTATTGGCTTATGTCGGGTTCCTATACTAAGGCCTTCAGTATTTCGTGGTATTAATGCGCAGGTAATTCCTAAATCATTTTTTTTATAAAGAGGGTGATCCTTTGGAAGTAAATTATCGGGATCATACGCCTTGAAAGCCAGCCCAATAACTGTAGCAATTGGAGCAAGGGTAATATAACGCTTCTCCCAATTCAATCTTAAACCTAAAACTTTTTTTCCTTCAAACTGGCCATGGCATACGATTCCATTATCAATCAAAGATCCGGCATCTGAGCCAGCCACCGTTGAAGTTAATCCAAAACATGGTATTTCCTTGCCTTTTGCAAGACGAGGCAAATAATGTTGTTTTTGTTCATCACTACCATATTTTAAAAGTAACTCTCCAGGCCCAAGAGAATTTGGAACCATTACTGTAATCCCTAAAAATTGTGATGCAGAAGAGAGCTTTCCAACAATAATTGCATGTGCAAAATGAGAGAAACCTTTCCCATTAAACTCTTTTGGAATAATTAGGCCTAAAAACCCTTTATTAAAGATATATTTCCAGACTTCTTTTGGTAAATCATGAGTGGATTGAATTTCATGAGAGTCAACCATTGCGCATAGTGTTTCTACCTCATTGTCGACAAAGCTTTGCTCCTCATCATTCAACTGCGTAGCCTCTAGTTCAGTTAATTCTTTCCAATTCGGGTTGCCCTGAAAAAGCTCTGCATCCCACCAGACGCTGCCGGCCTCAAGAGCGATACTCTCTGTGACTCCAATCGGTGGCAGGGATTTACGCATTACTTTATAAATAGGTTTTGTAAATAACATCACCCTAATACTTGGCACTATAAGTATGCCAACAGCAAAAAGAATCAGGAGTAAAAATTGCGCTCCAAGGTGATTAGCAATGACAGCACCTGGGTAGGTTAAACCAACTGCCAATAGCCATAATTGCCACATCTTAATATTTGTTTTAACAAGAACCAACAGAATTAATACTGTGGATAAAAGAAAAGAGAGTAATGAGTATTCAAATATTGTTTCAAGCATAAAACTTCCTTGTCAGTGTTGATGAACTGACCGTGCCATTCCGGCAGTCAGTGAGATTATTAGTATAGATATAAATATCGAATTAAAGTTAACATATTATTATAGAATATTAACACTTTATTATATTTGAAGCATATTTTTTTAAAACTTAATGTATTATCTTAAATAATGAACACTTATAGCGGCGTCTGGAGATGTATACAAAGATTGCATCAAATATATCCCTTTGAGGTTAAAGCCATTTTTCAAAGGGTTGGGATAGAAAACAATTTATTGTCCAATCAGAATGTCTCAATACCAGTAAAAATACTCCTCGACTTCATCATTGATGCTCAGTCAGCTTTTAAGGATGAATTAATATCAATCAATTTTGGTCGGATGGCTCAAATAAGACCGAACTATGGAGAAGCATTTGGTTTAGTATTTGTATACTCAAAAAATCTCGAAGAAGGTTTAAAGATGCTGCAATCTTTTATTCATACTGAATTAGAGGACATTAACTTTCTAATCAGTGAAGAAAAAAACCTAATTAAAATTCAATCTGTTGCCAACCCAAATATTAAACACCCATCAA
>ERZ1049444.534-NODE-534-length-35548-cov-5.405460_pt1 | contig 35548 bp, 40 predicted proteins | sample MGYA00383101_ERZ1049444 | MGnify/ENA primary metagenome ERZ1049444 (study PRJEB29581, sample SAMEA5548371) | metagenome | biome: marine; feature: coastal; material: water | depth 50 m | study: Short-term variability in the microbial, nano- and picoplankton... | reverse complement strand
ATATATACTTAGCTTATTTTTACTATTAGCCGTAAATTTTATTGGGCTTGAAAGTCATGGAGCTAAACGTTGGATAAATATTTTATTCTTTAATTTCCAGCCTGCTGAGATTGTTAAAATTACTATCCCCTTAATGCTTGCTTGGTTATATCATCGATTCCAAAATTCAATCAATTATAAAACGCACTTAATTGCATTTATAATTTTATCTATTCCATGCTTAATGATATGGTATCAGCCAGATCTAGGAACTACTATTTTAATTGGGTTTTCCGGTTTAATAATTATTTTCTTATCTGGGCTTTCATTAAAATTTATTATAATTAGTATTTTTAGTTTCTTAATTTTGTCCCCTTACTTATGGTCAACATTACATTTATACCAACAAAATAGAATTCTCAGCTTAATTGATCCCACAAAGGATCCTTTAGGTACGGGGTATCATAGTATCCAATCAATGATTGCTATCGGTTCTGGTGGTTTTCTTGGAAAAGGCTGGCTTTATGGAAGCCAAACTCAACTTAATTTTTTACCTGAAACAACAACAGATTTTATTTTTTCAGTATTTGGAGAAGAATTTGGTTTTATTGGAACTTTTGGTATTTTTATTATCTATTTTTTGATACTTTATAGATGTATTGATATGGCAAAAAAAATGCAAAATACTTTTTCTAGATTAACAACTGCTGCATTAACATTCTCATTATTTAGTTCTAGCATTATTAATATCGCAATGGTTTGTGGAATATTACCTATTGTTGGAGCTCCTTTGCCGTTTATTAGTTACGGAGGAACATCTATGGTTGTATCTTTAATCATGATTGGTATTATTATGAGCTTACATTCGCATAAATCCTTAATTGCAAACTAATGACTAAATATATATCTAAATTAATAATTATTTTTTTACTAATCGGTTGTCAATCAATAGAACCAGTATTAAAAGAAGATATAAGCAGAGAAGAAACTAAAGATAAAAATAAAGAGACTAAGCCTGGAGCTTATTATTTAGATGATGGCCCTGAAAAAAATCCACCAAAAGATTTAGATGAAATTCCAAATGCAAAACCAAAATATGAACCACTTTCAAAAAGAGCCAATCGTCCTTATGTTGCATTCGATAAAAAATATGTGCCTATGAAAAAAATTATTCCCTTCATTGAAGAAGGTTATGCATCTTGGTATGGTAAAAAATACCATGGGGAAAAAACATCAATTGGTGAAACTTATGATATGTACCAAATGACTGGAGCACATAAAACCCTTCCACTTCCATGCTATATAAAAGTAACTAATCTAAAAAATAAACGTTCAGTAATTATTCGTGTTAATGATAGAGGGCCTTTTATTGATGAAAGAATTGTAGATTTATCATACGCAGCTGCCCATCAACTTAGAATTATTGAGAAAGGTAGTGAATTAGTAAAAATTGAAATGGTGAATCCATCTCCAAAAAAAACAAATTTAAAAAAATCTCAAAAACCTAATCCAATTAAAAACTCTATAAAATATTTTTATATTCAAGCAGGCGCTTTTTCAAGTGAAGAAAATGCTATTAACTTAGTAAATAGATTATCTAAAATTGAACTTGAAAATTCTTTAACCATTAAAAAATTAAATAAAAATTATTTACATTTAGTTACAATAGGGCCTTATGATAACGAAGAAATTGCAAAAAAAGTTTTAAAAAATATTTCAAAGAAAATCCAACTAAATAGTTTTATTGTTTCAGAGTAATAAATCTTTAATGGGCCAAAACAAAAACAAATCAATAATAGATTTTCCATGTAACTTTGCTATCAAAGTTATGGGAAAAGCAAACGAAAACTTTTCAAATGATATTATTAAAATAATAAAAAAATTTGATAATAATTTTGATGCATCTAAGATTAAAATGAAGGGAAGTAGTAAAGGAAAATATATTAGCTTAACTTGTAATGTCTATGTAACTTCGCAAAAACAACTTGATAAAATATATATAAATTTATCAAAAAATCCAATAACAAAATTTGTTTTATAATTTATGCCAACAATAATTAAGAATCTAGGACGTACTGATTATTCTAATACTTGGCAAGATATGAAGTTTTTTATTGATCAATCACCAACACAAGATGAGCTATGGATTACTGAACATAAGCCTATTTTTACTACAGGTGTAAATAAAAAAAATTGTACTCTTCCCAATACTAATATTCCTCACTTATTTGTTGATAGAGGAGGAAAAATTACTTACCACGGACCGGGACAACTAATAATTTATACTTTAATTAATATTAAAAAAAATAATTTAACAATTAGAAAATTAGTATCAATTCTTGAAAGCTCTATTATTGAATTTTTAAAAAAAAATAAAATTACTTCTTACTCTAGAAAGGATGCTCCCGGAGTTTATATAGGTGAGAAAAAAATTTGTTCAATCGGCTTAAGAATAAAGAAAAACTATTGCTATCATGGCCTAAGTTTTAATGTTGATATGGATATTAAACCATTTACGATAATCGATCCATGTGGCTTTACTGATCTAAAAATGGCACAATTGTCAGATTTCAATATTAAAAGCACAGTTAAAAAATCCGGTAAAGATATTGCAAATATTATTAATAAAAAATTAACCCATCATTATGAACAAAATAATAAAAATTAAAGAGATTGGTAAGCAAAAAACTGAAAGATTGCCAATAAAATTTTTTGAGGGGGAAAAATTAGTAAAACCCTCATGGATAAAAATGAAATTACCAAACACTGATAAATTTCATGAAGTAAATCAACTTCTTAAAGATAACCAACTAAACACGGTATGTGAAGAAGCAAGTTGTCCTAATATCAGCGAATGTTATAGTCAAGGGACTGCGACCTTTATGATTTTAGGTGAAATTTGCACTCGTCGCTGCCCATTTTGTGATGTTGCAAGCGGCACACCCCTTAAACCAAATAATAATGAGCCTATAAAATTAGGTCAAACAATTGCAAAACTTAAACTAAAATATGTTGTTATAACAAGTGTAGATCGAGATGATCTAAAAGATGGAGGGGCTCAACACTTCTCTGAATGTATCAAAGAAATTCGAAAAAATAATACTAATATAAAAATAGAAATTCTTGTGCCAGACTTTAGAGGAAAAGGAAAAATAGAAAATGCATTAAAAATATTTTTTAAGGAACCGCCCAATATTTTTAATCATAATCTTGAAACAATTCCTAGATTATACAAACGAGCAAGGCCGGGAGCCAGGTATGAACACTCCCTTTCACTTCTAAAGTTTTTTAAAGAAATGATGCCTTCAATTCCAACTAAATCTGGATTAATGCTTGGGCTAGGAGAAACAAATGAAGAGATATTGGAAGTTATGAAAGACTTAAGAAAAAATAATGTTGATATGTTGACATTAGGCCAATATTTACAGCCTACCCCATATCACCTTTCTGTAGAAAGATATGTATCACCAATTATTTTTAATAATCTTAGAAATGAAGCAAAAAAACTAGGATTTTCATCAGTTACAAGCGGCCCAATGGTAAGAAGTAGTTACCATGCAGACCAACAAATAGAAGAGGTATAAAAATAATGATTCCCGTTTTAAAAACTGAATTAAGCACTGAGTTATTTAATCTTGAAAATTATATAATTCATCATAGCTGTGATATTGAACATTGGTTTAGAACACAATGGCTTGAATATGATGCCCCATTTTATGCTTCTGTTGATCTTAGAAATTCTGGTTTCAAATTAGCTCCCGTAGATACCAATCTCTTTCCGGGTGGATTTAACAATTTAAATCCTGATTTTGCGCCTCTGACAATTCAAGCTATTTCCGTTGCTATTGAAAAAGTCTGTCCAGATGCATGGCGAGTATTAATTATTCCTGAAAATCATACAAGGAATATGTTTTACTTAGAAAATATTTTTGAGCTAACAGAAATATTAAAAAATTCTGGGCTTGAAGTCAGGATTGGAAATATTGATCCAAATGAAGATAAAATACAAACCATTCAAATAGGTCATAAACGTACAATAAAAATTGAGCCAATTCATAGAGAAAATGATAATTTATTTATAAAAAATGCTGATTCTACAACTTTTAGGCCATGCGCTATTATTCTGAATAATGATCTTTCAGGAGGCGTGCCTGATAAACTTAAAAATCTTGATCAAAATATTATTCCTCCTATTGCTGCTGGATGGCCAACTAGAAGAAAATCAACACATTTTAGCTATTATAACGAAGTCGTAGAAGAATTTTCGAAATTTACTAAAATCGATTCTTGGTTAATTAATCCATTTTTTGAAAAATTAGGTGGTTTAAATTTTCTTGAAAGAGAAGGAGAAATTGCATTAGCTGAACATGTTGAAAAACTATTATTAAAAATAAAAGATAAATATTCACAATACAATATAAATCATGAGCCATACGTTGTAATAAAAGCAGATGTTGGAACATATGGTATGGGAATAATGACAATTAAAAATAGTGAAGATGTTATAAATCTTAATCGAAAAATGAGAAAAAAAATGTCTGTTGTTAAAGAAGGATTAAAAGTAACAGAAGTTATTATTCAAGAGGGTATTCATACAGAAGAAATGATAAACAAAGCAGTAGCTGAGCCTGTTGTTTATATGATTGATCATTTTGTTGTTGGTGGATTTTATCGAATACATACCAATAAAGAGAAAGATGAAAATTTAAATTCTTCTGGAATGAACTTTGTACCAGTTGCCTTTGAAACATCATGTCTTATGCCAGATCAAGGAAGGCCTTGTGATGATAAAGCTAATCGATTTTATGCTTATGGTGTTATAGCACGATTAGCTCTTCTCGCGGCCGCCAAAGAACTTCAAAACTAAAATTATTATGAAATATTTATTTATAATTGATGACCCAACAGAACTAATTTTTTACAAAGATACATCAATAGCTTTAATAAAAGAATGTCTTAAACAAAAAATAGAGGTGCATTACACAAACATTCATTCTTTATCTATTGATAATAAACAAAATATCATTGCTGATACATATAATATAATTGCAATTGATTCATCAATAATAAAAAAAAATAAAACAAAAAATAAAATTCAATATTTTTCAAGAATATTTTTAAGAAAAGATCCGCCTTTTGACAATAACTATCTGAACCTAAGTTTTATTCTTGAGCATGCTAAAAAATTTAATATAGAAGTTATTAATAACCCAGCTTCAATTCGAAATCAAAATGAAAAATTATCAATACTAGGATTTAAAAATCTTATCCCACCTACAATTGTTTCATCTAAATCTGAAGAAATAATTGATTTTATTAATAAAGAAAAAAAAGTAATTTTAAAACCTCTTGATGGAATGGCAGGCAATGGAATTTTTATGATAACTCCTAAAGATAAAAATATAAATGTTATTTTAGAAACTGCAACTAATAATAACTCAAAGATTATTATGGCCCAGAAATATATCCCTGAAATTAAAAATGGAGATAAACGAATTATCGTAATTAAGGGGAAAGCTATTCCATATTCTCTAGTAAGAATCCCATCTAAAGGAGAAATTAGAGCAAATTTAGCAAAAGGTGGCAAAGGAAAAGTTCAAAAATTAACTCCTGAGGATAAAAAAATAGTTCAAGGAGTAAAAAAATACTTAATTAAAAATCAACTTAATTTTGTTGGGCTAGATATTATTGGTAATTTTTTAACTGAAATTAATATTACAAGTCCTACAGGGATTGTTGAAATTGAAGAGCAATCAAATTTTAAAACTGCAGAATTTATCATAAATGCGTTTAAATAATTTACTTATATATTTTCTAATAAGCTTTTTAATTAGCTGTAGTGACAATAAGATTTATAAACAAGAAAATTATATTTTTGGAACAATAATTGGTATAAAAATTTATGGTGAATCCAAAATTAATGCAGAAAAAGTATCAAATAAAATATTCGATGAATTTCAACGGCTACATGAGCTTCTTCATCCTTGGGAAAAAAGTATAATCACAGATATTAATAATGCAATATCTAAAAGTAAATCTATTTCTATTAATAACAATGAAATTATCTCTATTCTAAGAAGCGCAAAATACTTCGAAACTCAAACTCAATCTTTATTTAACCCTTCAATAGGAAAGCTTATTGACCTATGGGGATTCCATTCAAATGATTTAAATCGAGATAAAATTCCTAATCAAAATAAAATTCAAAAATTAATTTTATCAAAGCCATCTATGCAATCAATAAAAATTAAAGATGAAATTTTAACAAGTAATAATAAAAATGTTCAAATAGATTTAGGCGGGTACGCAAAAGGATATGCTTTAGATCAAGCAAAAAAAATTCTTGTTAAAAATAATGTTAAAAATGCCTTAATAAATATTGGTGGTAATATTTTAGCTTTAGGAAAGAATGGGGAAAAAGCTTGGAGAGTTGGAATTCAGAACCCTAGAAAACCAAACGTAATTGCTACGATTGATCTTGAACCTGGTTGGTCTATTGGAACATCTGGTGATTATCAAAGATATATCATAATTGATGATAAAAGATATTCACACTTAATTAATCCGAATACAGGTTTCCCAGAAAATAGAACGCAATCAGCTACTATTCTTATCCCGCCTTCTAAAAATTCAGGCATTAAATCAGATGTTTTTTCAAAACCACTCTTCATTGCAAAAACAAAAAACAAAATAAATATAGCTAAATCATTAAATATTAATTACTTCCTAATTATTATGAATGATAATTCAATTTTTATAAGTAAATCTATGAATGATAAAATAAAGTGGGAAGAAAATATTGATAAAAAAAATATTACAATTTTCTAAGTTAATTAAATCTGGGGATTGGTTTGTAATTATTTTATTTTGTATTCTAATTATTATTAGTGCAAAAACTTTATGGAACCTTCCGCAAGGCAAATATCTAGAGATATATAAAAATAATGAAATACTAGCAATCTATAGTCTTAATCAGCAAATTTCTAAAACAATAAATGGTATAAAAGGAAAAACAGAAATAATAATTAATAATGGACGAGTGAGATTTTCTTCGTCACCCTGTTCTAAAAAATACTGTATCCATCAAGGATGGATAAGTAAAACTAATCAAACCATTATTTGTATTCCAAATAAAATATCTATTTCTATTGTAGGAACTAAAAAGACATATGACTCTATCAACTATTAATATTACCAATAGAGATCATCAAATTGCAAAATTATCTGCTATTGCTGTTGCATTATCACTGATAGAATTTTTCTTTCCAAGCCCTATACCTGGAGTAAAGCCTGGTATAGCAAATATTATAATTTTATACACTATTTTTAAATTTGATTTAAATATGGGAATCTGGGTTTCTCTTATTAGAGTATTTGTAACAAGCATTATATTAGGTTCGTTTTTAAGTCCTACTTTTTTTCTTAGTCTAAGTGGCTCACTATTTAGCTTAATTTTTCTTATTGCTTTTAGGAATTTAGATCGCCAAAATTTTAGCCTTATTAGTTTTAGCTTAATTGCTGCATTAGCTCATATATTTGGTCAATTTATTATCGTAAGAATTTGGATAATTCCACATAATGGAGTTTTTTATCTTTTACCAATCTTTTTAGTTTCAGCATTCATTTTTGGCTTAGTTAATGCCTTAGTAACAAATAAACTTCTTAAATTAAACTCAAAGAAATAATTTTTATTAATGATAAAATAGCATTAAGAGGAATTAAATTATGAAAATCTACTATATATATTATTTACTAGCTATCTCTTTATTTTTAAGCAGCTGTGGAACTAAAGGGCCGCTTTATATCCCTGAAGAAAAATATCCTCAAGCAAAATTACAAGAAGAAGAAAATTTAGAAATAAAACTAACTTTGGTTTAATTAAAATGACTTTATCTATTTTAAAACTAAAAGAAAAAAAATTCTATATTGAAAATGTTCCCATTGAGAATATTATTAAAAAATTTAGTACCCCCTCATATATATACTCTAAAGAAAATATTTTAAATAACTATTTAAATTTTAAAAACCAATTTGATGGCATAGATCACTTAATTTGTTTTTCAGTTAAATCTAACCCAAATATAGCTATTTTAAACTTACTTGCAAATAATGGTTCAGGCTTTGATATTGTTTCTGGAGGAGAATTGCAAAGAATAATTGCAGCAAAAGGAGATCCACAAAAAGTTGTATTTTCTGGTGTTGGAAAATCAAAAGACGATATCGAATTAGCAATTAAACATGACATTCTTACATTTAATGTTGAATCTGAATCAGAACTTTACCGAATTCAAAATGCTGCAAAAAAATTAAATAAAAAAGCTAATATATCAATTAGAGTTAATCCTAATGTTGATCCTAAAACACATCCTTATATTTCAACTGGACTCAAAAAGAATAAATTTGGAGTTGATGAAAAAAATGCAATTTTAATGTATAAAATTGCAAAAAAACTTGATTCAATTAATATCAAAGGCATTGATTGTCATATAGGATCTCAAATTACAGAATTAAAACCATTTGAAGATTCAATCAAAAAATTAATGGAATTAGTAAACCATCTGAAATCAATTGATATATTTATTAAACATATTGATATTGGTGGTGGAATTGGTATTAAATATTCTAAAGAAGAACCACCAACCTTTTCTGATTATGCTAAAACTGTTAAAAATATTCTTAAAGATACTGATTTAAAAATTATTTTTGAGCCTGGTCGAGCATTAATTGGGAAGGCAGGTGTTTTATTAACAGAAGTAGAATTTATTAAAAATGGTCCTGAGAAAAATTTTGTAATTGTTAATGCAGCTATGAATGATTTAATGAGACCTACACTTTATGATGCTTTTCATAAAATAATAAATCTTTCAGAGTCTAAATCTCAGAAAAAAAAATATGATATTGTTGGGCCTATATGTGAAACAGGTGATTTTCTTGGTAAAGATCGTCTATTATCAGTAGAAGAAAATAATATATTAGCTATTTTGGATGTAGGGGCATATGGTATGTCAATGAGCTCAAACTATAATTCACGTCCAAAAGTATCAGAAATAATGGTTGATGATGATAAATTTTATATGATAAGAAATAGAGAAACATTTGCTGATTTAATTAATAAGGAACAATTGTTACCTTAGTTTGAATTATGCCCAAAGAAATTATTAATATATCGTTAGCTAACCCAAGGGGTTTTTGTGCAGGAGTCGAAAGAGCAATTTTAATTGTTGAAAAAACATTAGAAAAATATGGTGCTCCAGTATATGTGCATCATGAAGTTGTACATAATAAATTTATCATTAAAGAACTTAATAAAAAAGGCGTAATTTTTGTTGATGACTTAAAAGAAATTCCAAAATTAAGTCATGTTATTTTTAGTGCGCATGGTGTGTCAAAATCTGTTAAAAAACAATCTGAAGATTTAAATCTTATTTCGATAGATGCAACCTGTCCATTAGTAACTAAAGTGCACCGTGAGGTTAATAAATTAAGTGATGATGAATATACGATTATTATGATTGGACATAAAGGTCACCCTGAAGTAGACGGGACAATGGGTCAAATTGAGAAAAATTCTCCAAAAAGTAAGATTTATTTAGTTGAAAATATAAATGACGTTAATAAATTAAAAATTCCAGAAAAAAATAAACTAAGTTATGTAAGTCAGACCACTCTATCTATTGATGATACAAAAAAAATAATTGACGCTTTAAAAGAAAAGTACCCATCAATTATAGGCCCAAAAAGCGATGATATATGTTATGCAACACAAAATAGACAAGAAGCTGTTAAGAAAATGCTTAACAAACATGATCTTATTTTCGTTATTGGATCAAAAAATAGCTCTAATTCAAATAGGCTTTTAGAAATAGTAAAAGATAAAAAAATAGACGCTATACTTTTAGATGATATGTCACAATTTCAAACAAAATGGTTAAATAATAAGAAAAATATAGGTATTACTGCAGGCGCTTCAGCGCCTGAAATAATTGTAAAAAAACTTATTAAAGAAATAAAAAAAAATAAGTCTGTTTCAATTTCAGAAATAGAAGGCATAAAAGAAAACATTATTTTTAAACTTCCTAAAATTTGAAACCATCAGAATATAAAATTCCAATATCATCATTAGTTGTTATATATACAAAACGACTTGATGTATTATTGCTTAGTCGTTCAGATAAAAAAAATTTTTGGCAATCAGTTACTGGAAGTTTAGAAAAAAATGAATCTCCTTATGATGCTGCAAAAAGAGAAGTTTTAGAAGAAACTGGTATCATGCCAGAAAATTATTTATTAGAAGACTGGAAATTAAGTCATAAGTATAAAATATTTTCCCATTGGCAATATCGCTATGGGCCAAATGTTTATTTCAATACTGAACATATATTTGGATTAGAATTACCAAAAAAACTACCTATAACTATTTCTCCTAATGAACATAATGATTTTAAGTGGGTTTCATTAGATGAAGCTAAAAAATTAGTATTTTCTTGGACAAATGTTAAAGCCTTAGAAAAATTATCTAAAATTAAACTATTAGCAAGTTAGAATATATATTATGAATATAGCTACTATTAAATTTGACGCCTTTGAAACCTTAAAAAATGACGATTGTCAGAATAGGATTATTAAGGCTAAAAAGAACTTAAAAGATAAAATTGTTATTTTAGGACATCACTATCAAAATGAAACCGTTTATAGGCATGCAGATTACTCGGGGGATTCACTCAAGCTCGCACAATATGTTCAAAATTTAGATGCAAAGTATATTATTTTTCTTGGCGTTCATTTTATGGCTGAAGTTTCAAATATTTTATCTAGGCCAGATCAAATTACTGTTCTTCCAGACCTTTCAGCAGGCTGCTCTATGGCTGATATGGCAAATTTAACAAAAGTTGAAAGAACCTATAGAGAACTTTCTAAAATCCTAAACTTTAATGAGACTATTACGCCTATTACTTATATAAATTCAGCTGCCGACTTAAAAGCATTTTGTGGCGAACATGATGGAATTGTATGCACCTCAACAAATGCGCCAAATATTTTAGATTGGGCCTTTAAGCAAAAAGAAAAAGTATTATTTTTTCCAGATCAAAACTTAGGAAGATGGACAGGGCACATGATGGGAATCCCTCTAGAGGATATGCCTATATGGGATCCCGACCTTCCTCTTGGCGGCTTAACAAAGGAACAAATTATTAATGCAAAAGTTTTGTTATGGAAAGGTCACTGTGCAGTTCATCAAATGTTTCGACTTCAACATATTAAAAATTTTAAAGAAATTCACCCAGATGGATTTGTTATCTCACACCCAGAATCACCTTTTGAGGTCTGTAAAAATTCTGATTTTGTTGGCTCTACCGAATACATTCTTAATAAAATAAAACAGGCTGAACCGAATACTAAATGGTTAGTAGGTACTGAACTTAATCTTGTAAATAGATTAGCGAATGAAATGAAATCTGAAAATAAATTAGTACAATTTATGTCTCATGTAATCTGTGAATGTTCAACAATGGCTAGAATAGATCCTCAACATTTATGCTGGACATTAGAGAACATTATTCAAGAAAATCCAGTCAATATTATAAATGTACCAAAAAAAGAAGCTAAATTAGCGAAATTAGCATTAGACCGAATGCTTGAAGTCTCTTAAATTAAGCTAAAAGCCTTTTCACAATTACTCCTTTGAGAAGATGATTACTAATTATTTCATCAATGTCATCTTGAGTGGAATATCGATACCATATGCCTTCAGGATATATAACCATTAAAGGGCCTTCATAGCAACGGTCAAAACATCCTGCCCTATTTATACGAGTCTTATTTGGCCCATTAAGATTTAACGATTTAATCTTTTTTTTCATATAATTAAATATGGATTCAGCATCAAAATCCGAACAACATTGCTCCCCATCTTCTCTTTTATTAAGACAAAAGAAAATATGATATTTATAAAAATTCATAATTAATGGTTACTTGATTTTTCAATACCAATTCCTGTTTGTGATCTGAAATATTGCCCTTTAAATAATTTTTTCTCAGCTATAGAGCTTTTTGATTTATCCATTATTGAAAAAAACCATATTCCAAAAAATGTAACTGTCATAGAAAACAAAGCTGGGTACTTATAATAAAAAATTGCTTCATCATTATTGAATATATCTACCCATACTACCGGCCCTAAAATAACTAAAAGTATGACAAGAATTAAACCAGTCGAGCCTCCAATAACTGCTCCTTTTGTTGTAAGATTTTTCCAATATATAGAAAGAAGTAATATTGGAAAATTTGTAGTTGCTGCAATGGCAAATGCTAAACCAACCATAAATGCAACATTTTGTTTTTCAAAAATTATTCCTAAAAATATGGCTAAAATACCTAAAGAAATTGTAGCAATCTTTGATATTTTCATTTCCTTTTTTTCATCACTCAGACCTTTTAAAAAAACATTTGCATATAAATCATGAGATATTGCAGAGGCGCCTGCAAGGGTTAATCCTGAAACAACTGCTAAAATTGTAGCGAATGCTACTGCTGAAATAAAGCCAAGTAAAATATCGCCGCCAACAGCATGCGAAAGGTGAATAGCTGCCATATTATTATTACCTATTAATGTGCCAGAATTATTTAAATACTCTGGGTTATTAGAAACTAAAACAATAGCACCAAATCCAATTATAAAAGTTAAGATATAAAAGTATCCAATAAATCCAGTAGCATAAACCACTGATTTTCTAGCCTCTACTGCATCTGATACTGTAAAAAATCGCATCAAAATATGGGGAAGTCCTGCTGTACCGAACATTAAAGCAAGACCTAAAGATATTGCTGAAATTGGATCAGAAATTAATCCTCCCGGCGCCATAATACTTTCACCTTTGTCATGAGTATTAACAGCTTCAGAAAAAAATTGATCGATATTAAATTGAAATTGATATAAAACAAGAAATGCAATTATTGTTGCGCCAAATAATAAAAGAACAGCCTTAATTATCTGTACCCAAGTTGTGGCCAGCATACCGCCAAAGGTGACATAAGAAATCATAAGCGTGCCAACTATAGTAACAGCAGAATAATATGGCAAGCCAAATAAAATTTCAATAAGCTTACCTGCCCCTACCATTTGTGCTATTAAATATAAAATTACAGTAGATAAAGATCCGCATGCAGCTAAAATTCTAATTGGTTTTTGCTCAAGTCTAAATGAAACCACGTCTGCAAAACTATATTTACCCAGATTTCTAAGTGGCTCTGCAATCAATAATAAAATAATGGGCCATCCAATCAAAAAACCAATGGAATAAATAAGCCCATCAAACCCAGACAAATAGACTAATCCTGAAATTCCCAGAAAAGACGCTGCTGACATAAAATCGCCTGATATTGCCAACCCATTTTGAAGTCCAGTAATATTTCCACCTGCCGTATAAAAACCTGATGCTGTTTGAGTTCTTTTTGATGCCCAATATGTTATAAAAAGTGTTACCCCAACAAATAAAATAAACATAATAATTGCCATATAATTTTGTTTTGGTTCTGAGGTTGAAGCCATTAATATAGATGGGAATAAAACTCCTAATAAAAAAAATAATTTATACATTTTTTTGTATCTGCTTTATTAGTGGTTCAATTTTTTTATTAACTAGATAAACATATGTGAAAGTAATTAGAAATATTAATAAAATTAGAAAAAAACCTAGAAGAATACCAATTGAAATTTTAGTACCTACTATAAGTGTCCCAAAAAATTTTGGATTAAAAGCAATAACCCAAATAAAACTAAAATAAGAAATAACTGTAATTAATATCAAAGGAAATAATATTTTTGTTCTTGTTCTTATTAATCGCTTATATGTTTCTGTATAACTATCTGTTTGCATCTAAAAACTTTCTTAAAAAAACTTAAGATTACATCATGAAATTAATATAGCAAATTATAAATAAAGATATTTAAGTCCCAACTATTAATTTATCACTTTATTTATTTTAGCGTATGCTTTATTAGCCAAAACTTTTCTATCAAAACTACTTTTAATCTCTGGCAAAATAGTCAGTTTAGCTACTATATTATCAAGCTTAATCAAATTTATTATTGAATCAAATAGTGATAAATCATTGTAATAGGCAGGTGCTGAACAAAATTTATTATCGTGCAAATATTGAATTGCAACTGGAAGTATTTCTATATCTTTATTTATTGCTGTTTGTAAAAGATTACTTTTAAAATCTAGAAGTCTTGAACCATCTGTTGATGTTCCCTCTGGAAAAATACAAATACTTCCCTTGCTTTCTAAGTAATCCTCTATTTCCTTAGAGGTTTCTTTAATTTTAGTAATCTTCTTACGATCAATAAAAATTGTTTCAGAAGCTTTGACAAGCCAATTAAGTATTGGCCACTTAGAAATGCTATGTTTAGCAACAAAGGTAACTGGATATGCAGAATTAATTACAAAAATATCTAGCCAAGAAATATGATTACTTACTATCAAATAATTTTTTTTAGCTAGTATTTTTTTTAAATCATTATTAACAATTAAATTAATTTTAAATATTTTTAACAGTAACAATGACCATAACTTAATTAAATTTTTTCTGGATTTACGATTAATTATCGGGAAGAAAACGATACACAATATCCCAATAACTAGATGAATTAGAGTTAAAATAATTTTCTTCAAATTTAATCTTTATTACTAATATCTCTTGTATAGATTTTTTCTTTAGCTTTTTCAAGTTCAGGATGATAACGATTAGCAATTATAATTTCAGACTTACTTATAAAATCATTTAGGTCTTTTATAATCGGTAATCCTTCTAATTTATCCTGACTAATTTGAGGTTCATAAATAATTATATCTACATTTTTTTCTTTTAATCTTTCAATAATTCCTAAAATTGCTGATTCTCTATAATTATCAGAATTACTCTTCATAATTAAACGATATATACCAATAATTTTCGCTTTAGTATTTATTAACTCTTCTACAAGAAAATCTTTTCTAGTCTCATTACTATCAACAATAGCTTGCATAATATTATTTGGAACATCTTTATAATTTGCCAATAATTGTTTTGTATCTTTAGGTAAACAATACCCGCCATATCCGAAAGATGGATTATTGTAATAATCGCCTATTCTTGGATCTAAACTTACACCATCAATTATTTGCTTTGTATTTAATTCATGTTTTAAAGCAAAAGTATCTAATTCATTAAAAAAAGTTACTCTCATTGCTAAATATGTATTTGAAAAAAGCTTAATAGCCTCAGCTTCATTTGAATCTGTATATAAAATAGGAATATCTTTTTTTATTGCTCCTTGCACAAATAATTCTGCTAATTTTTTACCATCTTTTAACTTATTACTCATAATAATTCTAGAAGGATAAAGGCAATCATATAAAGCTTGCCCCTCTCTTAGAAATTCTGGTGAAAAAATAATATGGGGAATATTAAATTTTAATTTTAAACTTTCAGTGTATCCAACAGGAACTGTTGATTTTATTAAAATTGTTGCTGTATTATTTATTTTAAGTATTTTATCTATAGAATCTTCTATTGATTTAGTATTAAAAAAATTTGTAGCTGGATCATAATCAGTTGGTGTTGCCATAATAATTAATTCAGCATCTTTATAAGCAATATTTTGATCCGTTGTTGCATGAAGATCTAATTTAACTGCCTCTAGATATTCAGTAATATAAGTATCTTGAATAGGTGATTTTCTTTTATTAATTAAATCAACTTTATCTGAAATTATATCTATTAAAGTAACGCTATGATTTTGTGCTAATAAAATAGCGTTTGCTAAACCAACATAACCAATTCCTACAACTGTAATTTTCAATTCTTATCCTTAACTTAATTGCTAATAAATTAGCACCGAGTGAAATAACTTTCAAATAAATTTATTCTGGAAGTTGGTATACACTAATATAATCACCTTGTTTAAAACCCATAATCTTATTACCTCCAGCTACAACAGCAATATATTGCTTACCATCAATCTTATAACTAATCGGTGGAGCATTTACTCCTGCATCAATATTAGTCTGCCAAATTAATTCTCCAGTAATTGCATTAAATGCATTAAATGCTCCGTTACCTTCTCCTACAAAAACTAACCCTCCCTTTGTAGCAAGAGAGCCGCCTAAAAGTGGCTGTTGTGTAGTATGTTGCCATATAATTTTACCAGTTGATACGTTTATAGCTGATAACAATCCCCATTGTGGATCATCTGATGGTTCAGAACTTATATATTTTATAATTTTATTATTAAAATTTTTCTCGTGTAATGTATATTTAATTGGGGCATGAATGCCTGAAACATATACTAAATGATAATCTAAATTCATACTTACTGGCGACCAATTTGACCCGCCAAGAATAGCTGGATAAATTATGGTACCTTCTGGTGTTGCTTTTGCAAATAAATTATTTTGAGGAACAAATGGTTCAGATTTAAGCAAAAGTTTGCCATTATTTCTATTATGTATATAAAACCAGCCTGTTTTTCCAGCTTGTCCAACCGCAGGTATTATCTTTCCATCCTTAATAGTATGAAATAATAAAGGAGGGCTAGCAACATCGTACCCCCAAATATCATGTGGTACTTGTTGATAATACCATTTTAATTTTCCTGTATTTGCATCTAAAGCTATCAAAGAAACCGTATAAAGATTATCCCCAGGCCTTGTTTCTGAACTCATTTGCGGCGAAGGATTTCCAGTTCCAAAAAAAAGTGTATCTGTAATTTCATCAATAGCGGGCGTTGTCCATGCAGATCCCCCACCATATTTAGAAGCATTTGGATATTGAGTTAATGTCTCTTTTTCAATATAGGTATTACGATTAAGAACTTCGCCATCATCAGTATAATTTGTAAACTTGCCTTCCCATCCTTCTTTAGGAATTGTATCAAATTGCCATATTTGTTTTCCTGAATAAATATCATAAGCTGCTAAAAATCCTGGCCTGCCAAATCTTCCAGCAACCCCAACAACCGCTCCTAATGGCGAATCATTATCCTTTTCTTCTATATGAAGGCCATATCCAACACCTGTAATTCCTATAATCACTTTATTTTTATAAACTACAGGGGCCATAGAAATACCAACACCTGTCCCACCACTTACAACTTTATCTCGATTTGGATCTAATTCACTCAATGAACTTAAAGATTCTGTTTCTATATTATTTTCTACAACATTAATATCCCAAATTTTTTTACCATTCTTAATATCAAGAGAAATTAATCTTGCATCAACAGTTCCAAAGAAAATTTGTCCCTCATAGATAGCTAAACCACGATTCGTGGGGCCGCAACACATTTTCCAGTTTGGATTTCTATCATGTTCATAACGCCATAATTCTTCCCCTTTTTTTGCATCTAAAGCAATCACATTATTAAAAGGTAAGGAAACATACATAATACCTTTATGAACAAGTGGGGTAGCTTGAAATGTTGCACTAATACCTGTCTGATATTGCCAAGCTAATTCTAAATGTTTAACATTTTTAATATTAATTTGATCTAATTTTGAAAAACGTTGATTAGTAAGGTCTTTACCATAAGAATTCCAATCTTCATTCTGATTCTGACATGCAGATAAAAAAAATAAACTTAATAAAATAACTAATAAATTTTTCATATATATTTTAAGAAAAAATTTGGATTGGAATATTTAATACTTTTATTTTACTTGAAAGAGCTTCTAATTCAGATTTTGTAAGTCGAGCTAATTTATTTTTAGGAGATTGTTCAGATGGTCTAGCTAAACTATAAAGATGAATTGCCTTAATCTTATCTTCATATGCTTTTAAAAAATCAACGTATGCTTTTAATGCCTCCTTGCTAGGTAATTTTTTATTTATTTTAAATAAACAAGTTTGTATAATCGTTGGGCTATTTTTAAGAGTAGCTTCAAGATTTTTCTTTACGTTTGCTTTTGATAAATTAACTTGATTAATAGTTTTAACATCCTCTTCATTTACTTGATCTATTTTAAACCAAACTTCGTGACTAAAATTACTTATCAAAGATAGCGCCTCTTGAACAATAGAATTACTCATATAGCTTCCATTTGTTATTAAACGAATTGTTATTATTTTATTCAATTTATATTCATTCATCTTCTTGACTAAAATAGTAATTACTTCTTTAAATTGTTTACATGCAGTGGGTTCACCATTTCCAGAAAAAGCAATATCTTTAAATTCTGTTTTATTCTCGGTATATTGATTTAAAAAAGATTTATTAACTATTTGATCAAGCCAATAATCAAGCTCAATCTCTAATTCTTGCAAATTAATAAGATCTGGTTTTCCTCGAACTAAATTTGGTACTTCACAATAAATACATTGCCAATTACAAGCACTATTAGTATTTAAATTAATTCCTAAAGATAAACCTCCAGCTCTTCTAGAAACTACAGGATAAATATACTTACCTTTAAAAATTTTACGGTCGTGATTTATTGTTGTTAATATATCAATAGACATGATGGTTTATAAATTAAAAATTATTCTTACATAATACTAGATTTATTTACCAAACCACATTCTTCTCAATGTTCCATCCTTATCTATAAGTGAATGTTTAAGAGCACCAATAATATGAAAAAATAGAACTGCCAAGATTAAGAATCCAAAAATTTGATGAAATTCATGAAATAAATGTCTTAATCCAGAATCATCAATTCCTGGAATAATTTTTATGCCAAACCATTTAATTCCATATTTACTCCCTATCGACATAATTATTCCAGATACAGGAATTAAAAACATAAGCAAATAAAGACTATGATGAGCTGAAGTAGCTAGCCTTTTTTCCCATGATTTCATAGTATCAAGAAGTGCTGGAGGGCGATGAGTTAATCGCCAAATAATTCTAAAAATTATAAGAGCAAATATAGTTATTCCAATAGATTTATGTAAATTAAAATAAAAAGACCTAGGCGAAGCTTCTTTAGTTAACTCCCAGGTATATATCCCTAAATCAAATAAATCATAACTTAAGGATTTTGGTGCTTCTTTTGGTAAAGCTTCCATAAACCAACCAAGATAGAACATAAAACCAATAGCAATAGCAATCAGCCAATGTAAAATAATTGCAATACTAGTATATTTTTTTTGAATGGTCATTCATATATAAAAAAGGTAAAATAAAGTTAATATCATAGCCCCACTTTCAAAAAAATGAAAAAAAAAATTCTACTTTATTTATTTCTTTTAATAACTTCACTTCAAAATACTTTAGCAAGCTCAATTAAATTAAATCTCATTGAAGTTGCCCCAAATATATTTGTTCACCAAGGAAAACATTTTGATGTTGATGAAAATTATCAAGGGGACATCTGCAATATTGGTTTTATAATTGGTAAAGAAAGTGTTGCAGTAATCGATACTGGTGGAAATCTGATAATTGGTGAAGCTCTTAAGGCAAGTATTCGAGAAAAAACTTCTCTCCCCATTAAATATGTAATCAATACACATGTACATCTAGATCATATATATGGAAATGCCGCATTTACTAATAAAAATACAAAGTTTATTGGGCATAGCAATCTTCCAAAAGCAATGAGGTTTAGAAAAGATTTTTATGAAGGATTAAATCTCAAATATTTAAATATTCCTGCTGAAAAAACTATCCAAATTCCGCCTTCAATATTAATCGAAGCTAATAAGACTAAAATCATTGATTTAGGTAAAAGGAAAATTAAAATAACTGCTTATCCAACTGCTCATACAAATACTGATGTCACTATTGAAGACTTAACAACTGGGACTCTTTGGACTGGAGATTTATTATTTATCGAGCGAACGCCATCAATAGATGGAAACATAAATGGCCTTATTGATGTTCTTGATCGACTAATTTCGCTCAATATTAATTTAGCTATACCTGGACATGGCCCTCCAACAAAAAAATGGAAAGAAGCCTTTGAAAAAAATAAAAATTATTTTATGACTCTAAGAAGCGATATAAGAAAAGCTATTTCTGAAGATCAAGGACTCCGAAAAACAATTGAAACTGCAGCTCGATCTGAAGCAAAAAAATGGATTTTATTTGATATTCAAAATGCCAGAAATATCAATCAAATTTATCCAAAACTAGAGTGGGAATAAAAAAATAAAGCTAATTTATTTAGCTTTATTTTTTAAAATTATCAATACTATATCCAGTAGCTGGATGAACTCCCATATAAAAAAGCCCGCCTGTGATTGTTAAATATTGAAGAAACATTAATAAAAGATTTGGTTGTCCACCAAAAGCATTTAATAAATACACAATAGACCAAATAAATGAATAGGCCGCCAAAACATAAGCTGTAATTTTAATTTTATACCCTATTATTAAACTAAGTCCTCCAACAAATTGAATTAATATACTTAATGGCGCAAAAATACCTGGCAAACCTCTAGCTCCTAACATATCCTGATAATTACCATAGCCATTTGGCGTTGATAATATATTGCTTAAAATAAATAAAACTGAAATAAAAAATATTGCTGATAATAAAACCCTTGCAATAGGATCATAAAACTTTTTCATAATCTTGTTCCTTACTATTATTTATAAATTAATTGGAATGATGCCTTTTAATTATAATGCTCGCAACCCTAAAACATAAATAAAATATAGCTATACTTAATTCACTAATAATTCTTTAACTAGTTTTTTTATCGGGGCTGGATAAGCCCCTTTTTGAATTTGATCTTTATCCTGCCATATTGAACCTGGTAAACTTATTTTAATATTTGATCCTTTTAATTCAAAATGTTGATAATTCATTTGAAGTTTATAATGAGTAAAAGCTGTAGTCATAATTCCATCTCGTAATAATTTAAAATTTTTAACCTCAAAATTATCAGAAACCCATTTTTCAATATTAAGCTCCTTTTTAAATTCTAAAAATGACCACAATCCTCCCCATATTCCTTTCTTTGGCTTCTTAATAAATAAAAATTTTGTTTTATATTGGAAAATATAAAAATAAGATACTTGAATTAATTTCTCCTTTTTTGGTTTAGGTGCCGGAATTACATTTGTCCATTTATATAAAAAACTTTTACATGTTTTATTTAAAGGACATTTAGAACAATGAGGTTCTTTTTTTTTACAGAGAGTTGCCCCTAAGTCCATAAGAGCCTGATTATATTTACCAAATTTACTTTCAGGAAGATTTTCTTCTGCTAAGCCCCACAATGCCTTTTCAACTGATAAAATACCCGCCCAGTCTTTAATGCCATAAATTCGAGTAAAAACTCTTTTCACATTGCCATCTAATATAGGAGTTTTTTGATTATATGCAAAAGAACAAATTGCGCCAGCAGAAGACCGGCCAATTCCTGGCAATGATATTAAATCAATGAATTTTGATGGGAATTCGCCTTTAAATTTATTATGAATTATTTTAGCACTTTCATGCAAATTTCTAGCTCTAGCGTAATAACCTAAGCCGCTCCATAATTTCATCACTTCATTTTCATTGGCTAAAGCCAAAGTCTTTATATCTGGAAAAGCTTTCATAAATTTTTGGTAATAAGGCAAAACCGTTTTAACTTGGGTCTGCTGTAACATAATTTCAGACACCCATATAAAATATGGGTTCTTTGTTCCTTGCCATGGTAAATTATTTCTACCAAATTTTTTTTGCCAAGGAATAAGTTGATTAGAAATTAAACTCATAGATTAAAATTTGATATCCACTCTGGTAAATGCTGCATCCCTTCAGCGCCAAGATAATATAATCCATACATAAATAACCCAAAATAAATAATTGTAAAAACTAACCAAAAAAGTGCTACTAAAACAAAAAATCCATCCTTTTCAAATTGAGCGATTGTTACAAATAATATTGCAAGTCCAGGGAAAAAATTATTTAGTGGTAATAACATAGCAAATGGTATAGCCATTAATAAACCGCCTAAAATAAAAATTCCACCTTCAAACTTTAATCCGACTTTATCTGATACAAACCAATTCAATCTATGTTTAGTAATTTTTTTTGACCAATAAATTATAAAAATACAAACATTAGTTATCCATACCCAACTTCTATTACTAGGAGTAATAATTAGAAGTTTTTTTGGCAAAGTAGGAAATACTTTTCTTTTTAAAAGCTGAAGGCCTAAAGCTGCAATAGCTAACCCTCCAATAACACTGAGGGGCCCAACCGGAAACGGCTGCATAAATGGAAGTACTAAAATTAAAGCGATAAGAGAAAAACCAAAATGATCTAATTCTGATAAAGCTTTTTTAATAGGCATTGGTTGACTCTCTGAAAGATGTGCAATTTTTTTTAAGATTGGAATTAAATTTTGATAATCTTTCATATTAAATTTCTAAAGAAAATAATAAATAACAAGGGTTCCAACAATAATTCTATACCAACCAAATCCTATAAATGTATTATGTGCTATAAATCGAATAAAAATTTTAATAATTAAATAAGAACTTAAAAATGCAGTTATAAAGCCTACTATAAAGATTGGTATATCGCTTTTGCTTAGAATATTAAAATTTGATGTTAAATCAAAAATAGAAGCAGCAAAAATTATTGGAATAGCTAAGAAAAATGAAAACTCTGTAGCAGTTTTTCTATCCAACCCAGCAATAAGCCCCCCCATAATTGTTGAAGCAGCTCTAGATACTCCTGGAATTAATGAAAAACATTGGGCTATCCCTATTATAAAAGATTGATGATTAGTTATTTTATCAATATCAGTTTTAGATCTAATTGGTAGTTTTTTTTCAATAATAATCATAATAATTCCACCGATAATTAATGCAATTCCAACTACTATTGGATTAAACAAATATAGCTTTATATAGCCATGAAAAAAGAACCCTAATATTGCTGCTGGAATAAATGCAATAATTATATTAATAACAAAAACTTGAGCAATCTTTTCTGTCTGTACGCCAATAAAAGTAGACATTAATTTTTTTCTGTACTCAACCACTACAGCAAAAATTGCACCGAGCTGAATTACTATCTCAAAGACTTTACTTGAAGCACCTTCATAACCTAAAAGATTAGCTCCAATAATTAAATGTCCTGTTGAGCTAACAGGAAGAAATTCTGTTACCCCCTCAATAATGCCTAATAAGAAAGCAACCCATAAAAGATAAAAATCCATTTTTTAATTATACTTTTTGATAAACTTTTGAGCCCTTCTTGACAAACTCAATGGCTTTTTCCTCCATGCCTTTTTGAAGGGCTTCTTGTTCTGTTACGCCTTTTTTATTTGCATAATCTCTTACATCTTGTGAAATCCTCATAGAGCAAAAATGGGGGCCACACATAGAGCAGAAATGTGCTTGCTTGGCGCCATCCTGAGGCAATGTTTCATCATGAAATTCTTTTGCCTTTTCTGGGTCAAGGCCTAAATTAAATTGATCATTCCATCTAAATTCAAAACGCGCTTTTGATAAAGCATTGTCTCTAATTTGAGCACCAGGATGTCCTTTGGCTAAATCTGCTGCATGGGCAGCAATTTTATAAGTAATTATTCCTACTCGAACATCTTCTTTCTCTGGCAATCCTAAATGTTCTTTTGGTGTTACATAACACAGCATTGCACAACCATACCATCCAATCATAGCTGCACCAATTCCAGAAGTTATATGATCATAGCCTGGTGCTATATCAGTCGTTAAGGGGCCCAATGTATAAAAAGGAGCTTCGTCACAATGTTCTAATTGAAGATCCATATTCTCTTTAATTAAATGCATAGGAACATGCCCAGGACCTTCAATCATCACTTGCACATCATGTTTCCAAGCGATTTTAGTTAGTTCGCCCAATGTTTTCAATTCTGCAAATTGAGCTTCATCATTTGCATCATAAATTGAACCTGGACGTAAACCATCTCCTAAACTAAAACTAACATCATACGCTTTCATAATTTCACAAATTTCCTCAAAATGAGTAAATAAAAATGATTCTTTATGGTGTGCAAGACACCAACTTGCCATAATTGATCCTCCGCGACTAACTATACCGGTCATTCTTTTTGCAGTCATAGGTATATAAGCAAGCCTTACCCCTGCATGAATCGTAAAATAATCTACACCTTGTTCTGCTTGTTCAATAAGTGTGTCTTTAAATATCTCCCAAGTTAAATCTTCAGCTTTACCGTTAACTTTTTCTAATGCTTGATAAATAGGAACAGTTCCGATTGGCACTGAACTATTTCTAATAATCCATTCTCGGGTTTCATGAATATTTTTCCCAGTTGAAAGATCCATAACAGTATCACCCCCCCATCTAGTGCCCCACACCATCTTTTCTACTTCTTCACTTATACTTGATCCCAAAGCTGAGTTACCAATATTGGCATTTATTTTAACTAAAAAATTTCGGCCAATAATCATTGGTTCTGTTTCTGGATGATTAATATTTGCAGGTATAATAGCGCGCCCCCTAGCAACTTCATCTCTAACAAATTCTGGCGTAATTATTTTTAGGATTCGAGCGCCATAATTTTGGCCTGGGTGTTGAGTTTGTAGTACATCTGATATTCCTTCGAGTCTTTGATTTTCTCTAATAGCAATAAATTCCATCTCGGGGGTAATAATTCCTTTTTTTGCATAATGCATTTGTGATACATTTTTTCCTTGTATTGCTTTTTTTGGTTTTCGAAGAAGATTAAAACGCATCTTTTCAAGATCAGGATCAGTTTTTCGTTGTTGACCAAAAATTGATGTTGGGCCATCAAGTTGTTCAGTATCTTTTCGATCTTCAATCCATTTTGTTCTTAAAGGAGGCAATCCATTTTGAATATTAATATCATACTTTGGATCTGTATAAGGCCCTGATGTATCGTAAACTAAAATAGGGGCATTTTTCTCAGCCCCAAACTCTGATGGGGTATCTGAAATACTAATTTCCCTAAAAGGAACTTGAATATCTGAAGTTGACCCTTGCACATAAACTTTTCTTGAATTAGCAAATGGCTTTAAGGCATCCTCATCAAGCTGGGCTTCTTTTCCTATAAATTGATTTATATTTTTTTTTAGTGCTTTATCTGTTGCATTCATTTTAGAGCTCCTTTTGAGCGTAAGAAGCGTTTTAAGCGCTTTCCCTACGGCGGCATTACCCACATCAGGTTCAAAGGGTATTTCTCACTATTTATACTAAATAGACCCCTAGCATTAGCTTTACAGATTATTCGAATATTTAAAAATGTGCAAGCTTATATACTATGATTATTTATGATAGAGCATAAAAATTCATAATTAGTTCACGTCCCTATTATATAATTAACTTTAACAATGAATTACCTTAAACAATTTCTATTAATAATTATTATTACTTTAGTGCCTTTAAATTTAAAATTAAATGCACAAGAAACAATAGACTTAATATCGCTCTATCAAGAAGCTTTAAAAAATGATTCGCTTTTGTCTTCTGCTAGATTTCAAAATGAAGCAACTAAAGAATTAATTAGGCAAGGCAAATCCTTATTTCTACCAAGTATTTCTTTAGACGCAAGTTTTGATAAACAAGACAAAGAGAGAAAATTTTTAACGTCTACGCTTCCAAGTAATGATTTATTATCAGGTAAAAAAACAAATTATGAATCTTATAATTATGGGGTTACGATCAAGCAGCCCCTATTTAACTATTCTGCTTATACTCAATACAAAAAAATCTTAACTCAAATCAGCCTATCAGATAAACAACTTATTAAAACTCAACAAGATTTAATTTTTCGAATCTCAAAAGTTTATTTCGAAACATTATTCGCAAAAGATCAAGTTGATCTTTTCCAAATTCAAAGGGCGGCTATTCAAGAACAACTAGCAAAAGCTGAAGCACAATTTGAAGCTGGATTAATTTCAGTTACAGATATAAATGAAGCAAAAACAAAAAAAGCTTTAATTGAAGCACAGCAAATTAGTGCTATACAAAAACTAAAAATTAAAAAAAGAGAAATTCAAGTAATTACTGGAAAATTGCCTGGAAATCTAACGCCTTTAAATCCAATTATTACTTTTACAGAAATTGATAATTTAGCAGACGATTGGATTTCTATAGCACAAGAAAATAATCTAGAATTACAAATAAAATCAGACGAGATAAAAATTGCTGAACGAGAAGTTGATTCAAGACGTTCCGGACATTATCCAACTATAGATGCTATTGCTAGTAGATCAAGAAATTGGGATAAAGGAGGATACCCTTATGGGGCAACTCAAAATGATGGAATAAGAAGTTATTCGGATAGCATAGGCGTTGAAATCAGCATCCCAATTTTTTCAGGAGGGATGACAAGCTCAAGAGTTAGGGAGGCTATCTTACTCAAAAGTAAATTAGAGGAAGATATAGAATACCTTAAAAGAGGTATTGAGCTAAAGGTAAGAAATTATTATTTAAGTTTACAAACTAATTTCTCTGAAATAACAGCCTTTCAACAAGCTATGGAATCTGCAGCGCTTCAACTAGAATCAACCCAATTGGGATTTGAAGAAGGCCTAAGAAATAGTGTGGAAGTTTTAGATGCTCAACAAATATTATTTAATGCAAAATTGAACGTATTAGAATCACGTTATAATTACATAATGAATTTTATAAATTTAAAATTATCAACTGGAATTTTATCTATTAAAGATTTAGATGAAATTAATCAATACTTAATGGTGGACTAATCATGATTGCACTGACAGAAAAAAGTCAATTAGTAATAATTGATATGCAAGAAAAACTATCTGGAGCAATGCCTAAAGAAGTAATTAATAAAATTATTAAGCGTTGTGAATTATTAATAACGACAGCCAATGAATTAGACATCCCACAAATTTGTACAGAACAATATCCGAAAGGGCTTGGCCATACTTTAAATCTTATGATGCCATTTCTATCTGAAGCAAAATTTGTTGAAAAAAATGTCTTTGCATGTACAGAAGAACCAATTTTTTTAAGATGCCTAATTAAAACACGTCCTCAAATATTTATAATGGGGATGGAAGCTCATATATGTGTTTTACAAACTGCTCTTAGCCTAATAAAATCAGGAAAAGATGTTTTTATTATTGAAGATGCTATAGTTTCAAGAAATATTTTAAATAAACAAAATGCCCTTAACAGACTTCGAGATGCTGGTTGCATTATTACTAATACAGAATCAATTATATTCGAATGGCTACAAACATCTGAGAATGAAACTTTTAAAAAAATTGCTCCATTAATTAAAGATATTGATTAATTAATTTAATAATTTTTTTCGTACTGCCTGATGAATCTTTAATATATTGATGAGCATTTTTAAGTATATTTTGTTTTATTTGTTTTCCAGCTAATAAATTCTTCACAATTTTTTCTAATTGATCTATATTTTTAAATCTTAATATCGCTTTGTTTCTCTCAGCATCATTAACCATATCTTTGAAATTATAAATTGAAGGGCCAACTGTAGTTTGAATACCCAAACTCATCGGCTCAATTGGATTTTGTCCTCCATAATTAAGAATACTGCCTCCAATAATTGCTAAATTTGCAATACTATATATTTCATAAAGATCCCCCATAGTGTCGCCAAGAACATATTTCGGAACTTCCTCTATTTTCTCTAAATTACTTTTTCTAATAATACTTAAATTTTGTGTCTTAAATATTTTTTCTACTTCATCAAACCTTTCCGGGTGTCTAGGAACTATTACTAATATTAAATCTTTAGAATTTAATCTTTTTATAAGGCTTAACAGAATTTCTTCTTCTCCAGATCTTGTGCTTCCAGCAACCAAAACAAATTGATTAGTTATTTTGAGTTTTTTTCTTAATTGCTTGCTTTTCTTTTGAGTATCTTTTGGAGATTTAACTTCAAATTTAATATTCCCCATTATTTTAATATTAGCTTCTGTAAGACAATTAAAATTATTTGCATCTTCTTTAGTTCTTACATGTATTGAATCAAGCTGTAACAATCTAAAATTAATAAAATTTCTAAAAATTAAATATTTTTTTAAAGAATTTTTTGATAAACGTGCATTAATTAAATGTAATGGAATTTTATTTAATTTACATTGATTTATTAAATTAAACCATAACTCTGTTTCTAAAATTAAACCAATATTAGGCTGATAATAAGATAAAAACTTTTTGATTGCTCTACTTGTATCATAAGGCAAATAAGTTCTATGAATTCTTGGGCTATTTGGTAATTTAGTTTGTCGGCCTGTAAGGGTTCCATGACTAATAAGAAAATATGTTTTAGGATATTTTTTTAATAAAATTTCAATAAGATTAAATATAGCTTTTGTTTCACCGACTGAAACACAATGAAACCAAATTGTTTGTCTATTTTCCCATAGAGATCTTTTTTCTTTTGGATATACCCCTATACGCTCATAAAAATGCTTTAAATGTGCAAAGTTCATTAATGCTCGATAAAAAATTCTTACCAAGGCAAAAGGTATCAAACAACGAATAATGATTTCATAGAAAAAAAAGTGCATGTTGTAATTTTCTCACAATGTGAAATTTATTTATATTTTTTATTTTTATCAACTAATTGCTTTAATAAGGGTTCTAGAAAGTTTGTACAAAAATAGTGCAAAAAATTATTAAATTTTATTAAAATAACTCTTGACGAAACACCATGTAATGTTAAAATTTTTTTCATTGCCACAATATGTTGTGGTTGTAATTTTAAACCTTTTTTTCGAAAAATAGTGCTTCAACCAGTAAAAACATAGGGGAAATAAATGCTCAAAGCAGTGCCATCCAAATCTATAGAAGAATCTGAAGAAATAAAAATACCTTTTCAATCTGTTTCGGAAGATATTTGGGATAAAAAATATAGATTAAAATCAAAACAAGGTGACTTTGTTGATAAAAATATTAACGAAACCTATGAAAGAGTAGCCAAAGCTTTAGCAAATGTAGAAAAACCTGAAAAAAGAAAATTGTGGCACAAAGAATTTTTGTGGGCTTTACAAAATGGAGCAATCCCTGCTGGACGAATTACTTCTAATGCTGGAGCATTAGAACATAAACCTGCAACAAGCACAATTAATTGTACTGTTTCTGGAATAATCGAAGACAGTATGACAGACATTCTTGATAAGGTTCATGAAGCAGGCCTCACATTAAAAGCAGGATGTGGAATTGGGTATGAATACTCAACCTTAAGACCTAAAGGTGCTTTTGTAGCAGGAGCAGGAGCATATACAAGTGGGCCTCTTTCATTTATGGATATTTATGATCGTATGTGCTTCACTGTATCTAGTGCGGGAGGTCGAAGAGGTGCACAAATGGCAACATTTGATATTACTCACCCAGATGTTGCTGATTTTATTAAAGCAAAAAGAGAAGACGGTCGTCTTAGACAATTTAATTTATCTTGTTTAATTACAAAAGACTTTATGGAAGCAGTTAAATCAGATTCGGATTGGCAACTTGCTTTCCCAGTTACAGAAAAAGAAGCTAAAGAAGATATATTAAATCTAACAGATAGTAAACAAGTAGTTTGGAAAGATTGGCCCGTAAAAGGAAAATACCTAACCCAAAAAAAAGGGCCTAATGCAGGAAAAGTTGCTTGCCGTGTTTATAAAACAATAAAAGCTCGTCGTGTTTGGGATATTATAATGTCATCAACTTATGATTATGCAGAGCCAGGATTTATTCTCGTTGATCGCGTTAATGAAATGAATAATAACTGGTTTTGTGAAAATATAAGAGCTACAAATCCATGTGGCGAACAGCCATTACCTCCATATGGCGCATGCCTTTTAGGATCTATTAATTTAACTAAATTTGTAAAAAATCCATTTACTAATGAAGTATATTTTGATTGGGATAAATATAAAAAAGTAATAAGTACCTTTACCAGAATGCTTGATAATGTTGTTGAAATAAATGGTCTACCTCTTAGAAAACAAAGGGATGAAATTTCTAGAAAACGTCGTCATGGTATGGGTTATTTGGGCTTAGGATCTGCACTAAGTATGATGAAAATGATTTATGGAGACGAAGAATCTTTAAAATTTACAGAAGAAGTAACAAGAGTTCTAGCTGAAGTAGGATGGGAAATTGGAATTGAATTAGCAAAAGAAAAAGGAGTGGCTCCAGTAATGAATGAAGAATTTAAAATTACTGCTGAAATGTTAGCCGCTCGTCCAGAAATGAAAAAAGATGGAATTAAAATAGGTGATAAGGTAAAAGGAAAAGTGCTTTTAGGAAAATATAGTCGCTATATGCAACAATTTCCAAAAAAACTTCAAAATAAAATTGCAGAATCTGGTATTCGCTTTACTCACCATACTTCAATTGCACCAACTGGAACCATTTCTCTCTCATTAGCAAATAATGCAAGCAATGGTATCGAGCCATCTTTTGCCCATCACTATAGTCGAAATGTAATTAGAGAAGGTAAAAAAACCAAAGAAAAAGTTGATGTGTTTTCTTTTGAATTACTAGCATATCGTCACCTTATAAATGAAAATGCTATGCCACTTTCAGACAAAGAAGAGGAAAAATTACCAGAATATTTTATTGATTCTTCTACAATTAAAGCAAAAGCACATATTGATATTCAAGCGGCTTCTCAAAAATGGATTGATAGCTCAATTTCTAAAACAATTAATGTGCCTACTGACTATGATTATGAAGATTTCAAAAATATATATTTGTATGCATATGATAAAGGTTTAAAAGGCTGCACGACTTTTAGATTTAATCCCGAAGCTTTCCAAGGTGTCTTAGTAACTGAAAAAGATTTAGAGGAAACAACATATCAATTTACTTTAGATGATGGAGAAATAATTGAGGTAAAAGGGAATGAAGAGATTGAATACGATGGAGAAATACATTCTGCAGCAAACTTGTATGATGCTTTAAAAGAAGGTTACTACGGAAAATTCTAAGGATTAATTAAAAATGGCAGTAAAAATCGACAAAAAAATTGTGGGCTATAGTGTTTTAGGCACAGAAAAAGAAAAAGAAACTCAATCAGCTGAAATATTCCAATTAGGCGACCCACTAAATAGGCCTGATCAAATTACAGGGTCAACCTATAAAGTAAAAACCCCGGTAACAGAACATGCGCTTTATATTACTATAAATGATGTTTTAATGAACGAAGGAACTGAACAAGAACATCGCAGGCCTTTTGAAATATTTGTAAATTCTAAAAACATGGAACATTTTCAATGGATAGTAGCCTTAACACGAGTTATGTCTGCAGTTTTTAGAAAAGGTGGTGATATAACTTTTCTTGTTGAAGAATTAGAAAGTGTATTTGATCCGAATGGAGGCTATTATAAAAAAGGTGGAAGATATGTTCCTAGTCTGGTTGCTGAATTAGGGCAAGTTGTTGAACAACATTTAATTAACATTGGCATGCTTCAAAAACAAGCGCCTGATGTACACCAACAAAAATTAATTAACGAAAAAAAAGCAAATTATGAAAAATTAAATCCAAATAGTATTGATTCAAATACTGGCTTTCCTGTAGATTCGCAATTATGTAATAAATGTAAAATTAAAGCATCTATTATGATGGATGGTTGTTTAACATGTCTAAATTGTGGCGAAAGTAAATGTGGTTAGTTTTAAATGAACTAAAAGAATAATTTAGTCTCTATCACTAATTAAATTTATTCACACAGAACGTATGCGAAAATTATTATTTTGTTGGGTTATTTTTATTTCTTATGGGCTTAATGCAGCACCATCTCCTAAATTAATCTTTGCAATAAATGAATCAATTGTTAAAGTTCATTCGGCCAATAAAGAAGGGAATCATGGTGTAGGTTCCGGAGTCGTTGTTAAAAAAGACCATGTTGTAACCAATTGTCATGTTATTGCAAATTCACAAGGAATCCATGTTACTAAATTTGGGAATAGTTATGCGCCTGATGCTCTAATAGCTGATTGGAAAAATGATATTTGTATTTTAAAGTTTAAATATCTTGGACTTACCCCAGCTAAACTTGCCACAAATGATTCTTTAGAATACGAAACACAAGTTTTCGTTAAAAGTTATGGAGGCAATACAGTAAAACCACACACTACATTTGGCCGAATAAAAGGAATATATAAATTAAATCAATATAAAATCATTAAATCTTCCGCATGGTTTGCTATTGGAGCAAGTGGCGGTGGATTATTTAATTACAAAGGTGAATTAATTGGCATAACTACTTTTAAACCCCCTTGGAATTCTGAATATTATAGTATGCCAACTGAGATAATAAAAAAATTACTTAATAATGGAAAAAAGGTTTCCGTAACTACTCAACCAGAACCACCATTCTGGGATGCTCCTGAGATTAATCAACCATTTTTTATGCAAATAGCTGGCCCTTTAAAAAATAAATCGTGGGCCAATTTAAAAAGTATTACAACTAAATGGATTAAAAAAAATCCAAATGAAATTGAAGCTCTTTATCATCATGGATTTACTCTTTATCAACTAAAAGAATTTGATTCTGCACGAAATATTTTAGAAAAAGTAACTACAAAAAATAAAAAGCATGCTTTAGCATATTTTTATTTATATAAAATTGCTATTAAAGAAAACAAACATAAAGATATAAGATATTATAAATCTATAATATTAAAACTAGATGATTCATTAATTGGCGATAATTAAATGCGATTTAATTTTTTATTATTTTTAATTGGGAGTTCGTTGGCAGCATGTTCATTTGATGATATTCCTAAATTAGATTCTCTATCAAATGTATTCTCTAATGAATTCAAAGAAAAAGTTATTCGTCCTGAAGGCTCTATTGAATATAATTGCGAAAAAAAGAAAATATTCTTTTTATATTATTTAAATGAAAAAAAATCCGTTTGGATTGTCCTCCCTGATAGAGAATTTAAACTTGATCAAATTAGTGAATCTCAAGATATTTATACAAATAATATTACAACATTAGAAATTTCTCCTGATAACACTCAAATTAAAAATGAAAAAGAAATTATATATAGTCAATGTGTAGAGAAAAAAGAAGCTATTTAAAGTTGATTCCTTGATTAAGTTGGAGTAACTTAACAATATAATCTTAACCAAACCATTAGGAGTGGTATGGACAATAAATATGGATTAGGAAGCTCTAAAGTTGCAGTTGAGCTTCATAAAAAAAAAGAAAATATGAAATGTCGTACTTGTAAAAGTACCCAGCTACATTTTTGTCCAACAATGCAAGATCATCAATGTGCAAAATGTGGCGAATGGCAAAATGATATTCCTCATAATTATTCAACTGGTCGTAGCGCAGACTATTAATCATTAGACCATTTAGGTTCTAAGAAATATCGAGTAAAATAAGCCTTTTAAATTACTAAAGGTTCATCATGTTAATTCAATCTGAGTCTATTGACCTTAATACCCCAACTGGAAAAATGAGAACTTATATACACCGACCAACTAAAGTCGGCAAGTTTCCAGTAATTCTATTCTATTCAGAAATATTTCATCAAACAGGGCCTATTGAACGAGCAGCTAAAATAGTTGCTAGTCATGGTTATGCAGTTTTAGTCCCAGAAGTATTTCATGAATTAAACCCAATTGGTACAGTTTTAGCATACGATGATGCTGGCAGAAAGAAAGGAAATTCTGATAAGGAATCTAAAGATATTCAATCTTATGACTCTGACAATCAAACTATGATTGATTGGGCTAAAGAACAAAACTGGGCAAGTAATCAAATTGGTGCTATGGGTTTTTGTATTGGTGGACATTTAGCTTTTCGTGCAGCAATCAATCCTGAAGTTAAAGCAACTGCTTGTTTCTATGCAACAGATTTACATACCAATACAATTCCTAATAAACCAAATCAACATAGTATGGAAAAATTATCAGATATTAAAGGTGAGTTATTAATGATTTGGGGGAAGCAAGACACACATATACCTACAGAAGCTCGAGTACAAATACATAAAAAATTATTAGAAACTAATATTACTTTTAGTTGGCATGAATTTAATGGTCAACATGCATTTATGAGAGATGAGGGTGAGAGATATGACCCAGAGTTAGCAACAATTTGCTACCAATTATGTTTTAAAATGTTTGCAAGAACTCTAAATAACTAAACGCAATCTGAAAATGCTTCTAAAGAACGATGAAACTCATTTTTTTTATTTGAAATTGCATTCTTATTTACAGGCTTTAAATCATTAACTTTATTTTTGTTAATATTAATTGTTTTTAACTTAATATTTTTAGCTTTATTTTTAGCTTTTAACATAAATTTTCCTTTTGGGAAATTAATTAACAGGGATTTTGTCCCTTTATTGAATTAATATAAAAATTCAATTTATTTAATAATAAAAAGAAATAGGTTATATTTAAATTTACTATCGAGCTTATTGTAATATGAAAATATATATAAATGGAAGTATTAAAGAGTTTAAGGGTAAAAAAATTACTCCTGAAGAATTAATAATTCAGCTCAATTTAAATGGTAAAAGATTTGCAATTGAGAGAAATGGGAAAATAATTCCTAAAAATTATTTTGATGGAATATATATTAATGACGGCGATAAAATAGAAATTATAGGGGCAGTTGGTGGTGGATAAAAATTTAAAATATAATGATGAATTAATTATCGCTAATAGATCTTTCAAATCTAGATTACTAATCGGGACAGGAAAATATAATGATTTTAAAGAAACAAGAGCTGCAATTGATGCAAGTGGATCAGAAATTGTAACGGTAGCAATTAGAAGAATAAATCTTGGACAAAGTCCAAATGAGCCTTCTTTACTTGAATTTCTTCCGCCAAATGAATTTACTTATTTACCAAATACAGCTGGCTGTTACTCTTCTGATGAAGCTATAAGAACTTTACGTTTAGCAAGAGAATTATTAGATGGGCATAATTTAGTAAAATTAGAAGTCTTAGGTGACCCTGATACTTTATACCCAAATGTAGTAGAAACAATTAATGCTGCCAAAATTCTTATTAAAGATGGATTTGACGTTATGGTTTATACCTCTGATGACCCTATAATTGCGAAACAATTAGAAGATATTGGTTGCTGTGCAATTATGCCATTAGCATCACTAATTGGATCTGGTATGGGAATATTAAATCCTTGGAATTTAGAAATAATAATTGATAGAATAAATGTCCCAGTAATTGTAGATGCTGGAGTAGGTACAGCCTCAGATGCAAGCATTGCAATGGAACTTGGGTGTGATGGTGTTTTAATGAATACTTCAATTGCGCTAGCTAAAAATCCAATCTTAATGGCTTCAGCTATGAAAAAAGCAATAGAATCAGGTCGAGAAGCTTTTATTGCTGGCAGAATGGATAAAAAACTTTATACTGCCTCGCCAAGCTCACCAGTTAAAGGATTAATTAAATAAATGATAAAACCAACTACTCCAGAATTTCAAGTAGCAATTTCAGTTAAATCTGAATTCATTCCTGAACGTTCATTCATTGAAGAAAATAAATACTTTTTTTCTTATACTGTAACAATTGAAAATCAAGGCATCCAATCTGTCCAACTTATTTCTCGTCATTGGATTATATGTAATGCAAATAATGAAAGATTTGAAGTAAAAGGAGATGGCGTAATAGGCGAACAACCTATTATTAAATCT
>ERZ1049444.533-NODE-533-length-35594-cov-7.301837_pt1 | contig 35594 bp, 31 predicted proteins | sample MGYA00383101_ERZ1049444 | MGnify/ENA primary metagenome ERZ1049444 (study PRJEB29581, sample SAMEA5548371) | metagenome | biome: marine; feature: coastal; material: water | depth 50 m | study: Short-term variability in the microbial, nano- and picoplankton... | reverse complement strand
ATTGGGAAAGTTATTACGGCTGCAAGAACTTTGTATGTCCCTAATACTGAATTATCTACAGCATCTGATTTCTTAGCAAAATACATCAATAAGTAATTGGCTTGATAGACAGGGACATTGCCAATTACTGCACTCCAAGTGATTAACCCAAGCATCCAAACGGCAGCCCATGACCATTTTACGATTAGGACGAACCCGTCATATGTGCTCATTCGTTCTGGCTTACTGTCAACATCTAACGGAGTGATTCCTCTATCATCTAAATTTGCAAAATGTACGGTACAATCTTCAACAATTTTTGCAGTTTTTTCCGGTTCATTTGCAGCCATGAACTCCCATCCAGCACGAATCCTTCTAGCACCTAATACCGATTGGTAATAAGTTGGTTTTGTGAAAGCCTCTCCCATTTGCCGAGCCCTCTCAGCATGGACTACTCCTTTTCCTCTCCAAATGAACTCTCTATCTTCCCAAGAGGTTTTGGATAATGATGCCCGTTTTAATTCAGCATCAATGGATGTTGTTACCGAGGTAACCCATTCTCTATCGAGTTTATCTTGAGCCTCGAAATCTTCCATTATATCTGGTAGTTGTGGTAAAACCATTGGTCTTTCAATAACTACTGCACAGCGTTCTCTAAAAGTAGTTGAATCTGAATAATGCAAACCGATTGGCACCAAGTGTGGTCTTGGTTTGCCCAATTCTTCCGCTTCTCTAATTGCTGCTTGAATGATTCTTGCTGCACCTGAACGTGCCTTTTTGGAACTTGCCTCTGTATGTGTTGTTCCTTCTGGGAAAATGATCAATCTTCCCCCATTTGCAACAGCGCTTGAAACTGTCGCTAATTGATTTCTATTTCTATCACTTGCAGCCTCTTTGTTTTTACTATCTTGCGCCCGTTCAATTGGTAGAGCGCCTGCCGCTTTGATGAATCTACCCAATATCGGGATTTTGAAAAGTGTATGTTTGGCAATCATCGACTGTCTTCCTGGTAATGCTGCATGCATTAACATCGGGTCAATGAGGCCAGATGGATGCCAAGCGATGAATAGAAGTCCGCCTTCATTTGGCAAATTATCTTCATCAACAAGGTTGATTTCTCTAAACCAAACTGAGACCAAAGCACGAGTGAATCTGCGGGTTAGGCGATAGATGAATCCAACTTTTGGATGATTCTCTCCCATAGGGTCCTTCAACCACTTCATAACCGAGCCTATTACCTAATAGTAAATGAAATAACTACCGGCCAATATCTTATTTGGCAAAGAGAACTCACATATTGAGTATTCAATCATCAAGTTCTGCATCTACAATTGATTCAATGTCTGAATCGATAGATTCCACGTAGTCTTTTGCTGAATAATCAGATGAGGCAAAACTTCCTTCTTCTTTGTCAGTTACTAATCCTGCCAACAAAAGAACGACTAGGAATACTATTGCGAAGCCCCCTATTGCTAAGGCAATATTTGAGATTCCATCCGACTCCCCATTAGACGAAGAAATTTCTTTGCTTGGGTTCATCAACATAATATCGGCTGTAATGACTGCCGTTGAATAAGATTCTGAACCATCATTACCAATTCCTCGAATAGAGATTGTATGGTTTCCTTCTAAGGAGATACCTGGTAAGTGTTCTAGATTATGAATTAACTCAATTGCTGGAATTGTAAATTCATCATCACCATGGTCAAACGAATGAAGGTTACTCCAATCATCCCTCAAATGATTGCTTCTCCATTGGATTGTATCTACGGTTTGAGACAAATTGAATTGTAGCACATCCGAACTTTCTAGATGAATACGATTATCCATGCCTATTTCTGTGATAATATTAATTGTGATATTATTGTTGAAGGCATAATCTCGTTCCGCAGCCTCCATTACCGAATCAAGTGCTCTTACCTCACCATGTCCGTAAACATTGTTTTGGCGATTTTTCGGAGCCAAATCCTCAATACAAGGCTGATTTTTCAACATATATTCACAGCGACGGTATGTGGCTGTTTCTTGCATGATATTTCTAATATCAAATGGAGATAAATCTGGATTTGCTTGATACATTAGCGCTGCAACTCCTGCAGCACCTGGTGTTGCCATTGAAGTTCCAGACATGTCAGTATATTGATCGCCGCTATTTGCTTCAACCGACATTACATTAGAGCCAACATATGCAACGTTTGGCTTTATTCTTCCTTCCTCTGTTGGACCTTCACTAGAATAAGGTGCGATTCCAGAATCCTTGTCCAATGCTCCAACAGTAATTACATCTTCAGCCGAACCGGGTGTGCCGATTTGCCCTGGTCCAGCGGTATTTCCTGCTGCGATGAATAATGCGATACCAGAACGAACCATTTCATTTGCATAACGATTGACACTATCTTCTTCCGAAGAAGTCCATTCGATTATTCCTGGACCTCCAAGGCTCATTGATGCTGCACGAATATTGTATTCAAAACGATGGTCAACAGTCCATTGCATACCAGCCATTACAGTTGCAAATGAACCTGAACCGCCTCCATCTAGCACCTTAACACCGACTAAAAATGCCTGTGGTGCCATTCCGATATGGTCGTAATTAGGTGCTCCTGTACCTGCAGTTGTTCCAGCACAATGTGAACCGTGTCCATGGTCATCATAAGGGAATATTTCAGTTCCATTGGTTGCTGCTGGATTATTTACTGGGTCATAAAAACCAATTACTTTTGGATCGTATGTAGAATTGTCATCATCTAAATCATCAATGCTTGAATGCGCTCCATCGATTCCTGTGTCAATGATAGCAACAGTAGAACCAGCTCCATCATAACCAGTGTTTTGCCAAACTTGGTCAACACCATGCAATACTGCTGCATCGCCATTATTAATTGTCAAAATACTATCTAATTCAACCATTACCACTCCTGGTAAAGCGATTGTGTCCAATACTAAATCTGCTGGAATTCTTCCAGCTAATGCATCAATATGTCTTAATGTCCATTGATGTTGATAATTCACTTCGCGCATCAATAGGTCAATTTCTACTTGACCTGGGGTGTGGTCAAAGTCGATGATTAGCGGCAAGGTATTTTCATCATCTAAGAAAATTGGATTGTCCTTGTGTAATTCAACCATATCTCCAATCTTGTTTTGATTTCGGTCAACGGTCGTTTCAACCCACCAACCTTCTTCAGAATCATCACTAGATGTTTCAGCATTAACAGGTGTAGCCATTATCAAAGTAGGTAACAAAAATATGGTCAGACAAAATATTGCCATTGCGTTCCGGAGTGCCATAATACAATCACCTACAACACATCCACTAGCGTTTATCCTTTCAACATAGTGTTTGATAGTTTTGTTACTCGTTATTAGATTTTAATTACAAAACTGCCTATTTGTTTTGATTACCGGAATAATGCTTAAACCAATATGCGATAATCAATAGTTGATTAATATGGCTGCACCAACAAGAAAGGCTCCGCAACGAATTTCTAAACAAGGACTATTAGCGCGCACTAATGATTCAAGTACGATTTATTCATCTTCCGAGAATAGCACAATTCAAACGCCGATGGTAATTAGCCAGCCAGGAAAGATTAGAACTCAAGACGATATCAATTTGGAGAAATTTGCTCAATTGATAATGTATATTGTAGCATTGGTAGCCATTTGGGGCGGTATTTTTAGTATCGCTTTTGATGAAAATGCCACTAATTCTAATTTCCTGATGCTATTTATCGGCGGATTGGTATCTGCAGCGATGGCTATCTCTTGGATTGAATTGCAGTCTAAGAAAAATGCACATCAATTGATGGAAGTGCAAAATTACATGCTTGGACTCGGTTTCTTCTTTGCAACAGTTGGCACATTATGGGGGGCTCGTTATCTAATGGGTTTCGTTACTGGAGAAGGCCTTGAGATATTCGGAGATCCTAGCACATATGCGGGAGGAGCTGATTGGCAGCCAAATGCAAATGGAATTTATGTTCAGGTAATTGCCGTAATCGCCCTACTACTGACAGAAATGAAACTGCTAAAGAGATACAAAGGTGCTACAACATTTGGATGGGGCGTTGCTATTTATGGCCCGTTAGCATTGATGATTACGGGAGTGGGCCCTTGGATAGATTGGTCCAATAATGAAGTATCTTACGAGTTAGGAATTGCAATAATATTGCTCTCCTTTGTCAGCATGGAAGCAGCATTACGTTCAAATAAATCGATGCACTTCTTTGTCGTAGCAATCGTTTCAGGCCTAGTTCCAATTCTTTACGAATTATTCAATTCAAATGCACCTCCGGGTGGCGAAGGCGGGGCATTATCTCTATTGATATTCATCATTGCGATTCAGGGATACTATGCTTCAAAGGAAGAATTGCGCTCTGAATTGATGCAGAAAGCAAGTGTCCTATTGGTGGGCGAAGTATTAGTTGCAATGTTTATTGCTAGAATTGCTGATCTAAACTTAATCCTTGGACCACTTAGAGCTGAAAACATAGGAATGTTAGCAGAACATCTAACTTTACCTGTGATGTTGTGGGTTACTGTACTGATTGCATATTTCCCTGCAGTTATGCAACGAAGAGTTCCTTGGATGCCTATTGGTTTGGCTTTTTCTCTATTCTTTTTACCTACGGATTCCAATATGATTCCTTGGATTATTACATTGGCTATGACTCCTTACATGCTATTTATCAATACCAATACAAGAAAATGGGTTGCTGATTTTACTGTAGCGATGATTGCAGTCTCGTTTTTCATGACCGATTTATTGGCCCGGGTTGGAGGCATCAGTTATGCTGAAATATTCTCCATAGATTATGCAGAATATTTTGTCCCAATCGCATTGGTTGTCATTGCTGAATACGGTTTCAAAAAGGAAAAAATATCATCCTGGGCACACTTGTCCATCGTTTGTGGAGTTGTATTATCGCGAGCAATATTAGGTGCTGAAGAATGGTTCTTACCTTGGGTGTTCGTGGCATACATCTTGTACATTGCAAATTATAGCCTCAAGTCTGCTAGTGAATCAAACATATTTAACGACAGAAAAGAGGCGTCCCTAACAATTGTAATCGCACTAGGTTCAACTCTGTTATTGGCTATATTTGGAAAATTAAACTTACCTGAAACAGCGCTTGATGACATATTATCTGGGTTTAATCTCTCATTAATGATACTTGGAATTGGTTCATATTACCTATTACGTATTGGCAGAAATGTTGAATTCGACATAGGGATGTTGCTGAATTGGCAAACACAAAAAAAGAATGCTACTACATATAATACTGAACTAAATGCATGGGTTGAAGTTGATACAAAAAGTGAAGATTATATCAAACAATTTGAACAAAATTGGTTGTCAAAATCGTGGGGTTCTCTTGCGAGAATGGGCCTTATTGTTCCTCTTGTTTTTATGACAATCGCAATCGCTTCAGTAGAGATTAAACCTTTTGCTCAAAACCCTATTTGGGTAATGTTACTAGCAATTCCAGTCGCAATATTAGTTTACGAAATTCTCGCACTTGACAAGATTAGTTCCGTCACAAGAGCAACAGGGGTATGGATGTTGGTGCTGATGGCCATTCCAATGATACTTCGGATGCAAATAGCAAGAATTGAAGCAACTGAAAAACAATTGGAGCATCTGGGTGGATTGATACCTGCTGCGATTGTATTAGATTTGATTTTGATCGCAGCACCATTCATTGTAAACTCTCAAATAAATAAGCGTGGAATAGATGATGAAGTATTGTCAAAGAATGCTGATGTTTCTGCATTGGCTGGACTTCTATTACTCGCAATGATGGACTCTTCTGGTGGATTACTTCTGATTAGTATGTTTGTATTAGTGACAAGTAGAGCGATAAAACATAGACACAATACGGTGCTGTTAGCATCTCCACTAATCTTCGCATTCGTTGGAATCTCTTGGCTGGAAGAATTTGGATTGGCCAATACGATTCTAGATGCTTTGGCAATTGATGTCGAATTTGGTTTCCTTACGATTGCAAATATTAGTGGATGGATAATTGCAATCCAAATGAGTATCGTATGGATAATGGCGACTAAAGAGGTTGATGATGAAACGAAAATTGAATTGCCATGGTGGGGCTCAATGGCTTGGGTTGCTGTAGGATTAATCGCCGCTATTTCTGAAGCCTCTTGGCTTCCAACTATTTTCACAATTATGTTGACTGGTAGTGCTATCTACAGGGGCAAGGTTTCGTTCATACCTGCTATGCCTATTGCCTTCTTCTTCTCATTGATAATTGGAATGGGCGGTGATGCAAACTTTACTGATTGGGATGATGGAGAAATATTTGGATGGAGTGCTATTGCTACTGCATTCTTCACACTGTCACTTTCAACAATGGAGATGACCAATTGGTTATATTCAAAATGTGACGAAATTAATAATGAACTTGAAAATTGGAATACCTTTTCATCATCTACTCAAGCGGGAAGAGATCAAATTTCAGATGCACTAAGAATAATAGGCATTGGAGCATTTTTGTTATCCTTTGATGTGGCAATTGGAATTGGCCCTGTTGTTGCTTCAATTTGGGTAACTTATATTGCGATACGTAAAGGCAATACAAATGGACTACTATTGATGCCATTATTGCATGGTATTTCAATTGCAAATTGTTTGAGTGAAGCCGAAATTGCTTCTGAAGAATTTAGACAACTCGTTATTGGATTATTAATGGCGGTTGAAGGTGGAGCGCTAATCTACTTCTCAACACAAAATGACAGGGTATACGATTGGCAGACATTCAATTGGGAAGATGATAATGAGTTCTTAGATTTCATGGACTACTTAGGAATGGGAGGATTGCTCTCAGCGATTTCTGGAATATGGTATGCATTTGAAGGCACGGATATTGATTCATTTTCTTGGCTGATAATGACAGTACTCTTTACTATGATCGCTATTCAAGGATTTTCTGAAGAAAATGATGCTCGTTGGAGAAGAGGATTTGGAGGATTTGGCTCATTGATTACAGCATTCATTTTCGCCAATACTTTAGATTCGGAAATTTTCCAAGCACTCGGTTATGTATTCTTGGGAATACTTGGATTCGGTTATGGTGCAATGTTCAGCCAAAGAATTGGTGAAGAAGGCGAGATATATGTCGCTGATGAACAAATCCAAGAAGCAGTTATACAAGCCACGATGGCGATGCCAGTAGTGGAAAAACAAAGTCAAAGTGGCTTACTCAAAGCCACTAATGAGATAGTTGCAAAGAAAGAAGAGCAACTGGAAATCGTTGAAGAAGTTGAAGAGGATTCAGTAATCGATATATCTGATGATGAAGTAATAGAAATTGAACAACCAGCACCAATTATTGCACCAGCAGAAATTCGGCCTATTCATAATGGCTTGATTGAAACTGCTGATGGTTTTGCCATCAGACTACCTGGTGATGTGGTACAAAACATATTGAATTCAATCAACAATACTCCGCATGAAGGATTCAAGCCAGTATTAGGTTTCTCACCTTCTGGACAAGTGATGCTAAACTTTGAAACTGAATGATTAGATTCAGTCGCGAGTTGCTGCTCCTTCATCGCCAGCATTGATTCTAGGTGCGCTAGATTGAGGACTGCTTGGGTAAGCGCCCCAATAAGCCTCTCTTGCTTCTTGGTTGATTTGCATACATAGAACGACATCTGAATCTCTTGCAGGCATTATCTCGCTTCCATTGAGATGATTAATAATGGGTTCAATATTACTTAAATTCATCAAACCCCAACCTGTTTGAGTGCAAGGTGCAACTGGAGAAATAGGCATTGTACCACTGGTAGGATCCCAATCTAAATTAGGATACCATCCGCTCAAGTTTATCGCTTCGCGCACATCATAATTCTTTATTTGAATTGGATTTCCTTCATTATCAGTTCCATTAACCAAATTGCCAGAACGATTGGAAGGGGAAGCTCCACTACCATCATCAGAAAATTGGTTTCTTAATTCCTCTAATACGAAAGAAATTATTCCAGCGGTCCTCGGTGTAGCAAATGAAGTACCAGAGGTTTCATGATAACCATTGACATCTTGGTGATTTGGCAATACTTGTGTCCAATCTGCAGAAATATCAGGATATGAGCCTGACATTATTTCTTTTTGGTCATCACCTTCTTCTGCATAACCTGCAATACCAATACTCCATGGCGGTCCTGCTGTTGCATCCTGCACAGCAGGCGATGGCGAATTATCTGCTGCACCTGCATGAAGTTTCATTTGAGATACTACCGCCTCCTTTGTACCTAATTCAATTCCTGGAACTGGAAGCGAACCTGGCGCCCCAAAAGATGTTGTTATTACATCAACAAGTGGTTGATTAGCCGCTGCAAGAACTGCTTCTGTACTAAACCCTTCAACGAAGAATATCACAGCATTAGGATTTGCATTTACTACCGCACCGGTAACTGCTGAGCCATGGCCATCATTTGGGTCATCCAATATTGGCGTTCCATCTCCTTCTGTCCAATCTGGAGATTTGCCAAAAATTCTAGTTCCTTCAAAGTAAACTACATCGTTTGAACCAATGAGGTCCCAGCAACCTTCTCTATCTGCATCAACTCTCTCTTGGTATGTGCCTTCAAAAGTCAATTCACAGGTAATTGTGACGCCGAGTTGTTGCCCTAGCCACGCCGGTAATGTTTCATTACTGCGAAAATGATCATGATATACGTTTATTCCCGTATCTATTGGTGCCACTACTGAAAATGGCCTCCATTTGTCATCCTCTTGTTGCATTACAACTTCTGAAGAATCTTTATCCGATGTTGTGCTCATCGCAATACCAAGAACAACTGTTGATAGAAGTAGAGTTGACAATAATGCCCCCATCATCCGATTAGGAGGAATTGCTTCAACCTCGATAATTGCATCCGAGACATCGTCAATAACATCACCGGACATGCTTCTGCCTCAAATATTACCTTCTTCAACACTACGCCTAATTGAAAGGGTCAAGCCTCATGGCTTCAACATGGACGAAAGGTCACAACGCTTGGTTTGGATAGACCTTGAAATGACTGGCCTAGATATTGAAACTGAGTCTATTATTGAAATTGCTACAGTGATAACCGATGGACAATTAAATATCCTCGCCGAAGGTCCAAACCTTGCAATTAGTGTCAGTGAAGAGTTATTGGCGAATATGGATGAGTGGAATACAAGCCACCACACACAGAGTGGGTTAGTGGAAAGAGTTCGTAATCAATCAGTTTCAATCGAAGAAGCAGAAAAGCAAACAATTGAATTCATATCTAAATGGGTCGATAAGGGAGTTGCGCCATTATGCGGCAATTCCATTTGGAATGACCGTAAATTCATGGAAAAGGAAATGAAGCAACTAGTACAATATCTACACTATAGAATGATAGATGTCTCTACTATCAAAGAATTATCAAAGCGATGGTATCCTGAAATTGAAGGATTTCAAAAGAAGGGGAGCCACCTTGCTCTAGACGACATTTTAGAATCGATTGAAGAGTTGAAATACTTCAGAAACAAACTATTCAAGGATTGAATTATTCTTCCTCAGTGGTTTGTTTCTGTTCTGAAATAATACTCTTTTTAGGCATCATTCTGTAGGCGAAAACTGATGCACATAGAGCAATAAATCCTGCAATAAGAGATGATGCTTGCATTCCTTCAATAAATGCGATACGTGCATTTTCAATCAATACATCCCCCATAGGATTTCCTTCCATCTTTAGTTTCTGGCCAATTCTTATCGCCACTGGGAAGGAGTTATTGATCTCACTAGACATAGGACCTAATCCGTCAGGAATTACTATGCTTCTTTGATACAGTTCATTCAACGCACTACCACCTATTGCGATACCCAAAGCCCCTCCAACCTCTCGGCTAGCATCATTAGTAGCACTACCGACTCCAGCCTTGTCTTCTGGTATTGCATCCATGACAACAGTTGTTGATGGCGCCATAGTCAAACCCATACCAAGACCAAGGAACCAAAACATCAGTGCCAACATTATGTATGGTGTATCTATTGAAACCTGTGAGAATATTGCCAATGCCAGAGTGACCAATAATAATCCAGTTCCTACAACACGGTTAACACCGAATTTTGAAACCAATTTGTCACTATTAGCTGCTGCTGGCATTAATCCGAAAGGTAGTGGGAAGAAACGTATAGCCGCTTCAAGTGGTGAATATCCTCTCACCAATTGGAAGTGTAACATCTGCATAAACATGAATGAAAACATTACGAAAAATGCTAGACTGATTGCCACAAGTCCTACTGAATATCCTCTATTAGAGAAAAAGGACATTGGCAATATTGGGTGTGGGGTTTTGTTTTCCCATCTAATGAAAACAATAAGCGAAATTATACCTATAACAAAGGCTGCGATAACTTCGTTACTATCCCATCCTAGACTTGGACCTTCGATAATTCCGTACAAAATGGAACTTAGGGTGATGATTGATAATATTGAACCAATCCAATCTAATGGCGTAGTCTTGACCTCTTTGGATTGAGGTACATATTTTGCACCAACCAATAATGCTAAGAAAATAATTGGCACATTGATTAAGAAAATATCTTGCCATTGGTAATGCTCCATAATATAACCTCCAACTAGTAATCCGATCGGAGCGCCGATTCCGGCCATTGCCGCCCAGATTCCGATTGCTTTACCGCGCTCATCCTTTGGAAAAACCACGATCACAATCGAAAGAGTTGCTGGCATTACTAATGCTGCACCAAGCCCCATCATCGCTCTTGCAGCGATTACTTGGTTTGCTGTATCAGCGTAAAATGCAGCCCAACCTGCTGAACTGGCCAAAATAACCATACCAACTTGTAAAGCACTTCTGCGACCAAATCTATCACCCAAAGAACCCATCACCAACAGAGTTCCACCAAAAATCAATGCATATGCATCTACAATCCATTGCATTTGAGTATTATCAGCGTTTAAGTCGGTTGCTAATTTTGGTAATGCCACATTCAATGTGACGTTATTTAGCATGACAATTACCAAACTAAGGCTCATTATTCCCAGTATTATCCATCGCTTTTCGTGATGTGAATGGAGGTGTTCCATATTATCATCGAAAAGGTGACATCATATCAATTACATTGCGAAGGAAATAACCGAATTATGAGAAATACATTCTTACAGATCTCTCCAAGAAGGTTTGGAATGATCAACATCTTTGTGTGCTGCAAGTATTTGTGCAATTACAGCTACTGCTATTTCTTCAGGGGTTTCTGCTCCGATGTTCAGTCCGATTGGGCACTGAACTCCATCTAATGTCTTTTGAGAAATGTCTGCACTAAGGCATTCAGCCTCGAAGGACTGCCACTTACTTCTGCTACCAATAACACCAATCCGAGGGCCAATGTTTGAATTATTACCATCTTTTGATTCTATCAAAGACAATAATGAAATCAATCTCTCTTGGTCTTCAGCCCAATCATGACCTAGTAACAGGATATCGCTAAATCGAGAAAGTGATTGCTTTGTTTCTTCTTCTTTACCTTCAGTACCTGAAAAAAATGCTCCTACTGAAGAACAATGTAATTCTTTTGAATTTGCAAATTCTTCAATACTAACGAAATCACTTCTTGTATCATGTATAGAATAATTCCAACCTAAGGATTCTATTCCTTTAACCAGTGCCTTTGCACAATGTCCAGCACCCATCAATAGTATATGCGGCATAGCGATAATCACCTCGATTGCGAGAGTTACTTGGCCCCCACATAATGAATCAAGAGGTGTTACTTGATAGCCCTTCGCACCTTTGTTTAAGCCATAAGTAAGCACCTCTCCACTCGGCTTAGATGATTGTGATAACAATTCGCGACAGCGCTGTAATACCTTCAATTCAAGTCCAGCACCACCGATGGTACCGACGAATTGTTCATTTTCTTCATTTCCCGATAGAGCCAATCTTGCTCCTGTTTTCCCAGGAACGCTGCCCGACGTGCTAATTACACTTGCAATAACAACCGAATGACTTTGTTCAAGGCGTGATAACGCCCATGCCAAAACCGCTGCGGTCATATCCACGCCTTGCAGGATTAACACATACACTTTGCGACTGAACCAGTTCAATCGTTTTGCAGTAGTGTTTGCTCATTATCCAATAACAACTGCAAATCTTGCTGTGTATCGATGTTCAAATAAATTAATTGATAATTTACTTGGACTGGATTAAATGATACAAGTTCTCTTAGAGATTCATCTGGTAGGGCGGCTAATACTTCTTCAATATCATTTCCAGCAATAATTACTGGATGTCCACTTCGCTTGTTGTTTACCGGCTTACATGAATTATTAGTTTCCATTAACTGTTTAACCATAGCAACATTCCATCCGGGTCTATCAACTGGGGCAATCAATACTCTTCTCGGAGTTCTCCCATGATCTCCACACAATGACATCAAGCCGCATTGAATACTTCCAGTTCGACCTTCTTGTGGGTCTTTGTTGATTACTATTGTAGCACCAGGGGCTGATTTCAAACAATCAAATGCTAATTCCGATGAGGTTACTATGACGATTGGAGAGCACCCCGCATTTTGTAAACGACGAAATGCCAAACCTAGCAAATTAGTATCTCCAATACTGACAAGTGCCTTAGGTTGACCTAGGCGTGAAGAGGCTCCTGCGGCTAAAATAATCGCTGGTATTCCCTTGGCCATGATGGTGGCACAACAGAGTTATTCTTTGAATAATCGGTATCAATGTTACCAACAAAACAAAGAAAATACATCGCGTCTTGAAATACCCTAAGAGTTCTCAACATCCATGGAACAGTCAGCGAATGATAATTTGAATCCATATTATAGGTCTATGCAGTTATTACGCAATACTGTTGATGGAAGTGATTCACTTCAGTGGGATGATGAAGAATTTGGAAATGTGGAGATATATATCAGAGGTATGTCAAGACGGTGGTATAGAATAAATGCCCATCGAATGTCACCAGAAAGTCTTGGTGATAAGAAAAAAAGCCATTGGACAAGTTCATGGGCGATTGGTGTAAGAGGGGCTTCATGGAAATCTGACTTTAAAGATAATTTTTCACTAACAGCCAGTATTTGTATTCACACTAATAGAAATGGTTCAAGACTTCCGATAGGAGACAGTTTAGTAAGCCTATGCTTATCATTAATTAATGATAAAATCACTTCTTTGGATATCCCCTTACTGGCACAATTCATTGTCTGCCCTAGAAATCGGTTATCCAATATTGAAATATTTCAAGAAGAAGGTATTGTCACAACAGAAATGATTTCGGGAGCTGATGATTTTTTCGGTGAATGGGAAGGCGAATGGGATGAAGATGATGATGATATTGAATTTCTTAATGAGCAAAATATGATCAATGCCTATTTTGCACAACTAGGCGGGCAACCAGAAGTTTCTTGTGATGAAATAAAAATGGAGAATGAAATCATGTTAAAGGAAGAAAAAATGGCCAATGATTATGACAAAATGATTTTTGAGCACGAAAGGGCTGCCGATAGAGTCGCCGATAGAGATTCTGATAGGCAATACTGAATCAGAAATTCTTTGTGATTTCACGACCGATAATCATTCGTTGAACTTGGGAAGAACCCTCATAAATTTGCATTACTTTAGCACCTCTCATGAGCCGTGCTACCGGGTATTCTTCAGAATAACCATACCCTCCGAAAATCTGTACTGCATCTGTAGAGACTTCCATTGCAGTATCTGCTGCAAATCTCTTAGCATGCGCTGCAGATTCGGTATTACGGATGCCATTGTCTGCCTCATATGCACTTTTCCAAGTTAACAATCGACTTGCCTCAATTTTGGTTTTCATATCTGCAAGCATGAATTGTATCGCTTGATGCTTGTGCAATGGTTTTCCAAATGATTGCCTCTCATTTGAATATTGTAAAGCATGCTCATATGCAGCTCTTGCTAATCCTGTTGCATGTGCTGCAATATTCGGCCTACTCATGTCAAAAGCATTCATTGCATTCATCCAACCACCGGATTCTGAACCACCGATCAAATTCTCAGATGGAACTCTAACATTGTCAAAGGTTATTGCACGAGTATCCGAACATCTTTGCCCCATGTTGACTTCCTTCTTGCCTAATGAGAAACCTTCAGTTCCTGCTTCAACGATAAATCCAGACATTCCTTTGTAGCCTGCAGATGGGTCTGTTTTTGCCAGAATAAAAAAGAAATCAGCATGACCTGCTCCGGTGATAAACATCTTTGATCCGTTAATCACATATTCATCTCCATCGCGAATCGCAGTCGTTTTACACGCTGCCAAATCAGAACCTGCACCTGGTTCTGTAACGCCATAGGATGCCAAAGCACCATCTTCTGCGATTTTTCTTAACCATTTTTGTTTCTGTTCTTCAGTTGCACCGGTAATAATTGGCGCACAAGCCAATGAAGTAGCATATGCTGCTGTAGCAAATCCAGGGTCACCCCAAGCAAGTTCTTCATTTACCAATACTTCCTCAATTGAACCTAATCCTGCCCCCCCATATTCTTCAGGGATGTGGAGGTTTAGCAAGCCCATCTCATGTGCTGCCTGTATTGCCTCCTTCGGATATTGTGATTCCTCATCCCAATGCTCCGCATTTGGACGTATTTCGTCTACTGCAAACTCGTGTGCAAGTTCACGCAACATTTCCTGCATCTCATCAAGTTGGAAGTTGACCATAACACTCCCAGTAGGAACCCCCTTATGAGGATTGAAACAAAATATCTGCGAAAAAAGACAATATTGCTTGTTTACTCTATTTCAAACTAAAATAAATTCCAACTAATCTCAATAATCCCTTCATGTATTGCCAACAATACTGCCATGAATGCACCGTAGAATAATATCAATACTAGTCCTTCCCATCGCTTAAATTCATATTGAGTCCACATCATGAAAATTGCCATTGCAGAGCCTAATATCGTTGCAGGGATAATAAAATTCAACAACAAAGGAGCCCCTGTTGTTGTAACCACCAATGGACAAATTACCGCTGCAATACCGATGGACAATAATGGGTCTGTGATGTTGGAGCCAATCAAAGTTCCAATCGCCACTCCTTCACTTTTTCTAGCAGCCATCAAAGCAATTGTTAACTCTGGTAGAGAAGTACCCAATCCGGAAATTGTTGTACCAACAACAGAATGTGGAACATTCATTGATACCGCTAATTCACGACCAATTGACACAAGATGATCTGCAGCAAAAACAGCGAAGGATAGTCCTAATGCTATCATTACCAAATACGCGGCTGTACTCCAATTAGATCCTGTGGTCTCTACTTCTATCGATTTACCAAGTAATTCATCTTCTCTAATCTCTTTCCGATTTAGAAGTAACCATGATACATATAAGGAATAAATGAGTATTAGAATTAATCCTTCAATTCGAGTTAAATCATTTCCTGTGTAAATGAATAAACTCAACAATAATAATGATAAGAGCATTATCAAGCCATCTCTCTTTAACCATGAAGGGCGTATTTTCATCCCCCTAAACAAAACAACTACTCCAAGAATAAGAGTTATTTGAACAAGAATAGAACCGAATATTCCGCCGATTGCAAAATCTGCAACATCGGGATGGGTTGCTGAGTCAAGTGCAGCGGATGAGGTTACCAATATTTCTGGTAATGAAGTACCAATAGAAACAATAGTCAATCCGATAACGACTTCAGGAATCCCTACTCTTTGTGCCAGTCCTTTAGCACCTTTAATGAAAAAGTCTGCAGATGTAACCAACAATGCCAACGCTAACCCCAATAGAAACAACGAAAGCGGAAGATTATCCCATCCTGCCTCATCTATCCACAACTTGAATCCAATAATTGCAGCAAATAAAGAACCTGTAATGGCGAGGGTATTGAAATGGACTAATTCAGGTATCCCCATTACCTTTTGTTCCCCTTCCATATACACCCGAGTCATCCATTAGTTCTTGACGCTTATGTTGACAATGCGTTCAATTGATTGGTTTAGGAAAATCAAATAATACTCCGGAGATGCGGATAAAGTATGTGGAAACGAGCGGGGGCAGAACTACTCGGAACCGCATTGATGGTTGCAGTAGGGTGCGGGAGTATTTCCTATGGTGCTTCTGCAGCAATTGTTTGTCTATCATTTGGAATTGCAGTTACAATGGCGATAATAATTTTTGGACCAATTTCAGGTGCCCACATCAATCCTGCAGTTAGTATTGCATTTTACCGTCATGGCAATTTAGAAAAAAATGCAGTTATTCCATATATTTCTGCACAGATAATTGGTGCTTTGATTGCAGCAGCAGCTGTTTCTGGTGCTGGGCCAACAACAATCTCCTCTAGCCATTCTTATGCAAGTGCATTCATTATGGAAGTATTCATCACATTTGTATTGATGGCAAATATTCTGTGGATAATTAGTAAAAGTGAAAATAGAATGATTATTTCTTCATGGGTTGGAGGATGGGTTGCAATATTGGCATTTTTATTCGGACCCGCAACCGGCGCCAGTATGAACCCCGCTCGAACTATTGGACCAAATATTATCTCTGGAATCTATAGCAATATTCCATTCTATATATTGTCAACAATTATTGGTGCATGGCTTGCTGCTGAAATATTTTTGAGAATTGCCAAAAAGAAATCCACGTTAGAATAATTAAGAGCAAGTAGTTCGAAGAACTTCAATAACATGCTCCAAGGAAGGAATTGTGTGATCTTCTAGAGGTGGAGAGAATGGAACCGGAGTATCTAATGCACCAATAACGGCAGGCGCAGACTCCATATTGTAAAAACACGATTCTAGTATCCTAGATTGGATGGTATGTCCAAGACCACCGCTCCATTGACCTTCTTGTAAGATAACAAGTCTGCCAGTACGAGTTACCGATTCAACACAAGTTTGAGCATCAAACGGCAATAGTGTTCGTAAATCTATTATCTCAACTTCAATATTTTCTTGAGATAATTGTTGTGCAGCCTTTAGTGCAATATGCACCATTGAGCCCCAAGTAACTAGAGTAATGTCTCTGCCACCTCTGATTACTGCAGCCTTACCAATTTTGAAAGATTGACCTTTTTCAATCGATTGTTTTACTGAATTAGTATCAACTTTTTGATTGATATTTTGCCCCCAACCAGTTAGTCCACCGCGCAATCCATACAATCCAATATGCTCAAGCATCAATACTGGATCATTCAATTCCGCTGCTTCCATAAGAAGGTCATAAGCATCTTGAGGAGTTCCTGGAGCCAACACAACCAATCCAGGGTCATTAGCAAACCACGATTCAATCATATTAGCATGGAAAGGTCCTGAACGGGTTTTTGCTCCAAGCGGAATACGAATGGTCATTGGGCATTCGGCTCCCCATCTCCATCGAAGCATAGCTGCATTATTGATTAAGGCGTTATATCCAAGTGCAGCAAAGCCGCCGAATTGAATCTCTACCATTGGCCTCATTCCCGATAATGCAGCACCAACGCCTGTATGAACAATTACTGCTTCACAAAGAGGCATGTCAATCAATTTGTCTGAATGGCCAGCATTTTTCAATGCCATATTCATTCCAAAAGCACCTGCTACTTCCATGTCTTCGCCGATGAAAACGCAGTTCTCTTGATGACGTGTTGCAATGTCTGCCATTGCTTGTTGAATTGCACGAGCGTATGTCCATCCGCCACTTTCAGCGTATTGCAATGTGCATTGTCCAAGTTCAAGCGGTGAATCAAGCAACAAAATTTCTTCATCGCCCTTGATTCTTGAAAGATGATCTTGATGAGTTTCAGCATCATTGAGTGAGGTGATTCCTTTGGTTACTGTTTCTGGAGTTGGCCATTCCATCTCCTCAACTTCTATGCGTGCATCATTTACTAACTTCTGTTCTTCTTCCGTTATTGCTATCAATGCCTCTTCATCTACGCCGAGGTCAATTAGGAGTTGGCGATGTGTTGGAAGTGGGTCTTTGGCTTCCCAATAAGCAAGTAAGTCTTTGTCTACATAACCCGGGGGAGTTCCAGTCTCACTACCCAAATATAGATCGTCATGATGATGGGCATGCCCACAACCACGCATTGTTTCGACATGTATCATCGTAGGCCCTCCGCCCGCTAATGTAAATTCACGCGCACAGGCTGTACTCGCATGCCAAGATGCTGGGTCTGAGCCATCTATTGTCCATGAGGGGAAACCCATCGCTACAGCTTTATCTGCCCAAACTTCAACTCCTGATTGTTTTGCAGGAGGTGTGTCCAAAGCGATTTGATTGTTTTGCAAAATATAGCAAATAGGTAGCCCTCTGGCTCCTGCCAGATTCAATGCTTCCCAGTATTCGCCTGAAGAGGAAGAACCTTCTCCAATACAAGCAATATGGAAACGTTGCAAATTCTGCCTCCATGCTGCAAATGCTAATCCAGTCATGGTAACACTAGCAATCGGCAATGGAGCAGTCGGAGGTAAGACACCTACATGCCATGCCCCTACATGCAAATCTCTTCCACCTGCATTTTCCCAACCACCGTTTTGGTTGGAGCCTGCTTTTCCAAGATTTGCCGCCATTACATCAAGCGGTGTATCACCCATTGCTAATCCAAGCCCGATATCTCTGATCATCGGAGCCACTAAATCGCCATCATAGCCATTTCCAGGAGTTGCATCGCGCGGTGTGTCTATTTGGCGGTTTAGAGCTGTAGCAACTGCCACAACTCCTTCTTGCCATGTGGAACGGAAGCCCTTTCCACCGAATTTACTTCCATCTGGAGTTTCTATCCCTTCGTTAAAAATATCTTTCAATTGGCCATCTAAATATCGGGTTCTTTCCATAAGACGTTGCCACTCAATACGCTGTTCTATAGTAATTGACATATAATGCGCCAAACGCCTTAATGTAAGTCGCATATCTATGATAAAATGCGTATGACGCCTCTCCAAAAACTCATCTAAAGTTCTTCTTGGAATTACTTCAAGCTCGGTGTGTCCTTCCATTTTTGCTTGGACTTGTGCTTTCAATTCTCTTTGCAATGACTCTATCAAGCGATTACTGAAAGTATGCCATGATGGGCCTTCGAATTGCTTTGGTTCATTTTCAATGATGTGATCCCAAACGGTTGCAACCATTGAAAGATGTCCATCATGGCGTTGAGTAACAAAACGAAGAACCTCTTGTCTTGCAGCATCTGCAGGAAGTTGTTGAGTGAATTCAAGAGGTTGTTCTGGGCGCCATATTGCGCCGTGAATCACTGGTAAGTCGCCTTGCTTCATGTCGCTGCCTCATGTTGGGGCAGAAGGGAGTCTCCTTCAAGTCTATGCATTGATTCGGTCAACTATTGCAAACATTCATATCAAATAAGTATCAAAAATGATGTATGGACCCTTTCGGAGGAGAATTGGCCGTAGAGATTGCAGCACATGCCGCTGATGCCATTAATTTGGAAAAAGTGGAAAGGAAATGGTGGTGGAAACCACTAACTAAATTTTTATTAATCGCTCCATTTATTGCATTAGCAGTTTATTATTACAGTTAATTTTCTACAATATTATTCCGCTTCAACGCGAGTATTCATTTCTGAATTATAACATTCATTGAGGAGATCTTGGTTTCTAAATGTCACAATGAAACCAAATAATGCGGGGACACAAAGCAACCCCAATGCAATCGGCCATGAATGTGACAGGTCATACATCGGGCCAACTATTAGTGGACCTACAATTGTGCCTGCTGCCCAAGCAGTACCGAATGCTCCAAAAGCCAATCCAGGGTTTCCAGAACCATATGCTTGATTTGCAGCAGCATCTATCATCGTTAGCATTGGAATTTGTGTAGCGGCAATAGCAAATTGGTATATTCCAAGCATCAGAATCATCGCTATTATCGCCTGTTTTCCAGATAATTGAAGTCCTAATACCCCTACGAGAGCCAGTGAAATAGTTACCACCATCCAACCCATTAGCATATATCTAGTAGGGCCATTTTTGTCAACAAGTTTTCCCCAAAACAATGAACCAATACCTTGTGTGAATACCATTACCAATAAGACACCTCCAATCGCTGCTGGTTTCAAACCGAGTTTCTCATCAAGGAATAACGGCCCTCCGGCTTCCAATGCTCCTGTCGCTAGAGTGGTAATTGCAATCAATATCCCAACCCGTAAAAGGACAGGGTTAGTGATGAAAACCTTTAGAGGAATATTTCCTTGACTTGTTCCTTTAGAATCTCCGATAACAGAAGAAGAATACCATACTACAGGAACGGCAGAAATGGTTACCAGAGAAAGTACAACAAAGGCAATTGACTCAAAGTATTGGAATAGAACGCCACCAAGAACAGGCCCTAATAAACCTCCAATCGCTGCCATAGCGATTAATTTTCCAGCCTGTTCTCCAAATTTGTTTGGCCAAAGTTGCGAAGCAGATGCTAGACAAGCCGTCATTACTGCTGCGCCTGATGCTCCATGTAGTAATCTAGCACCTGCAAGAATGTAGAAAGCATGAGGCAGTAACTCCTCTGTCGCAACCAAATACAACAAAGCTGATGCAGATAACAGTACTAATGAGATTAGAATGGTTTTTCCACATCCAATTCTATCGGTTAGACGCCCAGTTAATGGCCCCAGTAAAAACATTGGAACCGCCCAAATTGAGACTAATAAGGTGGCTTGAGTAGCACTAAAACCGAATTGTTGTTGCCATGATGGCAAAATCGGCACAATGAATGCATATCCGAGATAGTCAACGAATAATGCAATTATTAATGCTGGAAAGGCAAGAGCGACCTTTCTTTGATGATTTGTCATTCCTCTTCCTCCTGCACGGGTAAGGAGTCGAGCACTTCTTTCGTTAATTTTGCAGCATCTTCAATTTGAGTCATCAATGTCAAATCAGAAACCGCCCCTGGACGACCAAGACTCCACATCAGTTCATGAATTATCTCCGTTGTCAATCTAGTCATTTTGAGGACTTGTGGATCAATTAGAACCTTTGTTTCGTCTTCATGAATTGAAAAATATTCAGGTTCTTCGTCAAGTATTGAATCCATTATCTCAATAATTTCTTCCTCAATACCATCTGCTTGGTTTTGCAGAATATCTTCCATTGAGGAACTAGTTTTGATATTCTTTGTGGGTTTTCCCCCACCGCCAAGAGTTTTGCTTCCTTTACTCATTTGTTTGAATGAAGGTACTGCTGATGTATCTTTACCAGGTTCATTTTCAACTTCACTTGGTTGATCTTCGGATGGAATATCACTGGCTTCTCCAACCAATCTGTTTAGCGCAACCCTCAACATAGAGGACATCATTGACAAATCAACATCTTCTTCAACTTCAATTCCTTCTTCTCCCAATTGTTGTAATATTTCATTAATGAAATCTGCATTGATTTTTTCGGGGCTAACTAATCCTTTCAGCATTGGAAGAGCCCATTTTCCATCCCCCATCATCATTCCAACGTTGAAAGTTCCTCCACCTCCAATTCCGCTATCAACATCAGCTGGCGGTGGAACAAATTGTTTCCTAGAATGTTTTCCGATTTGTTCAATCAGTGTAGGCATATCAATCGGCTTTGACATCACTTCGGCGATTCCTGCTTTGGCTGCCGAAGAGAGATAATCATCATTCACATTACGCGATAATACTACTATGCGGCATTTGAATGCAAATTCGGGGTCGCTCATCAAGCGTTGACTAGCATCGATTGCATCCCCCGTACTCCAATCACCTTCCAGTAATACTACCTCTGGCATCGTTGCTAATGCTGTACCTTCCGCTTGACGAAGGGTGCTGGCTCTAGTGACATCAAAGCCTTCTCTTTCCAATGAATTTGCGAGGAGATTACGTCGCCCTTCATTTTCATCTGCAACAATGACTTTTGCCATGAAATCACCTCTTCAACCCCATAGGGGTTGGCAACCAGCCTTCAAACTCTTCCCTTCAATTACTGGTTCAAAGCAGTTTGTTGAGGGTCTTCAAAGAAGCCAATTAACGACGTGAAATTTTTCCGCCACTGGATGAATATGCTCTAAATCCACCACGCATATTGACCAATCGTTCTGCTTCAATTCCAGAATCAATTAGTGTGTGGATGGCTTTTGATGACCTTATTCCACCAGCACAATAGAGAAGAATGTCGCCTTTCTTAGGGATCTTTCTTCTGATTTTTTGAATATTAAAATGTGGTTGAACAATCTTGCATCCTGGAACTTTACCAGAACCATTTGCTTCACCATGTGAACGAACATCGATGATAAATGGTTTCCAACCATTGTTTAGATTGGTAATAACTTGATTTGCCGAAAGATTTCGGTACGGAGTTGAGAACAATTTCTTAAAAATTCCTAGCATAATCTCACGACCTCAGTATACGATTTCATCAGGCTTAGCCGCATGCCATGCCATGATTCCACCACTTAGGTTGTATAGCCTTGAAGAATCAAAGCCAGATTGTGTAAGAAGCATTATTGCCATTTCAGATCTCATTCCACCTTTGCAGTGAACCAAAATATCTCTATCCGCAGGTAAATCATTCATTATTGATTGAACTCGACTGTGTTCAACATTTAGGTCAACTGTTGCAATTCTTGCTTGGTCATATTCCCTATCAGAACGAACATCTAAGATAAATGGCGACCAACCATTCTCTTTCTTTTGCAGCACTTCTGACATACTAATTTCGGTATACATTATTTCTTCTGTGATGGCCTTTGCCTTTTGAACCCCTTGCCCATTGTCAATATCAATTTTCACTTCCGAGTTCCTACACCAATGACTAGATTCAAACATTTCAGTGACCGTTTTCAAATCTAAAATAGGCTCTCTGCCTACATCTTTTGAATATTTCAAAATATTGAAATCCATTCTTTCAGCATCATAAATCAACAAGCGACCTGACAAAGATTCTCCAATATCCAAAATTATCTTTATCGCCTCCGTAGCTTGTATTGAACCAATAACTCCAGGTAATACCCCCAGAACACCTCCTTGTTCGCAATTAGGAACTGCATCTGCGGGTGGTGCTTCTGGGAATAAATCGCGGTAACATGGACCGTCATTGTTGTTAAACACTGTAACTTGACCTTCAAAGCGGTGAATTGAACCATAAACCCAAGGTAATCCCAGTATTGAACAAGCATCATCTATCAAATAGCGAGTAGGAATATTATCTGTACCATCAATAACTACATCCCAACTTTGTTGCATAATTTGTAAAGCATTATCGGGATTAAGACGCTCTTCTATAGAAATCACTTGTATTGATGGGTCTAGTGAATTGATACTTTCCATTGCTGATTTTGACTTCGATTGATCTACTTTATTTGTATTATGAATTATTTGTCTTTGCAAATTTGATATTTCCACTACATCATCATCAATAATACCTAATTTACCAATTCCAGCCGCTGCTAAATACAGCAATGCTGGACTTCCTAGGCCACCTGCTCCAACGACAAGAACGCTAGCATCGGCTAATTTTTGTTGACCTTTGAGACCTACTTGTGGCAACGCGATATGTCGCGCATGACGTGAAAGGTCGACCATGTGCTGTCCAACATCAACATAGCAATGAAGCCGTCGCCGAAAAATATACGAAGAATATTGCTCAATGTACGTTTTCTTCAAGCCACTTCTCAACATCTATTGCTGCCTGACAACCCATACCTGCCGCGGTAATCGCTTGTTTGTAACGAGTATCTACTACATCACCTGCGGCAAAAACACCTTCAACTGAAGTCATTGTATGTTTCTTGTGAACAATATACCCTTCATTATCGGTTTCAACCTGACCATTTAGGAATGAAGTAATCGGAGTGTGTCCAATAGCAATGAATGCTCCAGTTGCTGAAATTGTTTCGGTTGAACCATCACGAGGATCTTCTAGAATTGCTCCTGTTAAGCCCTTTTCATCACTTAACCACTCCTTAATTTGCCTAAATGTTTTGACTTCAATCTTATCATTATTTACTGCACGGTCATACATAATAGTTGATGCCTTGAATACATCTCTACGATGGATGAGAGTTACTTTGCTTGCGAATCTAGTCAAGAAAGTTGCTTCTTCACAAGCGGAATCTCCTCCTCCAATTACCAATACCTCTTCATCTCTGAAGAAAGCACCATCGCAGGTCGCACATGTTGAGATTCCACGACCTTTCTGTTCTTCTTCACCTTTAGCTCCAAGCCATATTGACTCTGCTCCAGTTGAAACGATTATTGCATGAGTCAAAAATGTCTCTCCTTCGACTACTACTTTGTATGGCTTTTCGGATAGGTCTACTGACTCAACATTTCTATCCTCGACCGACAAGCCAAAGCGTTCTGCTTGCTCCCTTAACTCCATCATCATCTCAGGACCCGCAATACCCTTTGGATAGCCTGGGAAGTTCTCTATGTCGCTAGTAAGCATTAACTGACCACCAGACATATATCCTGCGAACATCAATGGATCTAACATTGCTCTAGCCGCGTATAATCCTGCAGTATAGCCGGCAGGGCCGGAACCAATAATAATGACATTTCTAATTTCAGACATATAATCACCTTGTTAGGGAATGTTCCCAAACATAGGCACTCTTTCAATGTTGACTTTGATTTAGATTACAATTTCTTCTAAATGTTTAGAAAAATCGCAACACATCATAGCATTTCACTAATGCATGCGATTGCTGCTCTTGCGTGAGGTTCAATTCTCGGTTCAATATGCTGTGGTTTGGCACCAGGTCCAATTATCCCCAAGCCAATTGGTTTGTCGTGCTTTAATTGTAAATCAACTATTGCTTTAGTAACTGCTTGCCCCATCGCTAAACCATGTTTTGTTTGTCCTTTCTCAATAATTCCCAAACATGCAGCTGCAGCGATTTCGTCCTTCCTCAGTTGTCTATCAATCGCGAGAGGTATTTCCATTGAACCGGGAACCCAAACGACTTCAGCAATTTCCAAACCTAAGGTTTCGGCTTCTTGTTGTGCATATTCAAGCATTTTAGTAATCTCTTCCTTATGGAAAGAGCCGCAAATTATAGAAATTTTCGCCATGGTATCACTTCTCCGCAAGTATTCTCTCTACTGTGGATACAATAGTTTGTGTGTTTGAATCTATCTCAATGTTAACAGCATCTCCTTCACTTTTCGCACCCAAGGTAGTCATGCGAAGTGTCTCTGGAATTAGATGAAGTTTGAAGACATTTGATTGGACTGCTCCGATGGTTAATGAGATTCCGTCAATAGCCACAAAACCCTTCTCGATGATGTATTTTTGTAGTTCTGGTGGTGCGATGATTGAGATATCTTTGCCCTCTCCATTTTCTTTGATCGAATGAATTAATCCTGCCGACATTACATGGCCGGACAATAGGTGTCCTCCCAATTCATCACCGAAGCGAAGGGCGCGTTCAAAATTAACTTGGCTTCCTGCTTCAAGTTCGCCAAGTGTTGTTCTGTGCAACGTTTCCTCTATAATATCAAAATCAACAATAGAGTCGTTTATTGAAGTGACCGTCAAACAAACTCCATCGATGCTAACACTTGCACCTATCTGTAATTTTTTTGTTTCTGGTAACTGAATTGAAACTTTAGTAATCGATTCGCCTTGAGAGGCCATTACTACTGATGCAACCCCTTGGACAATTCCTGTAAACAATTACTCACCGTCCTGCGAATCTTCTGAATTATTACTCTGTGATGCTAATTTTAATATTCTCGCAATAATCTTACGCGTACCATCTAAATCATCACTTAATCCTTCAACCCTAACTACTTCTATAGAATTAAAACCTAGTTCCGATAATTGTGATTTGATTTTTTTGACCGCATGAATTTGATCATAGCCAAGTGCAATAACATCTGGCTTGACTATTGGCAAGATGTCAAAAATTGGCACATCGGGAGAATTACCAATTATGGATTCGTCCACTGGCTTTAATCCCTCAACCATTCTTCTGCGTAAGTCTTGACCAGTTACCGGTTCATGCTTTCGCATACGCACTGTATCATCATGTGCAACGACCACTGTAAGATGGTCACCAAGTGCTTTAGCCTGCTCAAGGTAATGCAAATGGCCTGCATGAAGTAAGTCAAAAACTCCAACTGCCATTACCCTCTTCATCGCCTCACCTCATCACTTGCTGTGGGTTGTCATTCTTCTCAATATCGGTTAGAAAGTATTGCCTGTTATTGGCGATTACAAGTTTAATGCATTGATTAGTTGTGCGCCTTCAAGGAATGGTATCCCTCTCTGAGTGGCCCAAATACGTGCATCATCCACCGATAATGCTCCATCGCCTTCTGGCTGCAACATTTCAGCACCAATTACCACGGGTGTCATTCCTGCTAGACGGGCCAATCCAACAGCCAATTCAGTATGGCCTTGGCGACGAGATAAGCCTCCTTCTGACTCTCTACAAACTGGAATGTGTCCCGGCGTTCTGAACTCGTTACCAAGTGCTTTCCTAGCACCTTCTCCAGTTATTCCTGCTTGCCTACATTCTTCGGCTAGTTCTGCGAATCTTCGAGTGGTCAATGCTCTATCATGGTCTGTGATCCCAGTATATGTCTTGCGATGATTTAGAGAGAGAGTGAATGCTGAACGTGAATCATAACGCAAATCATTGGTAACCAATTCCGCCAAAACTAAATTGTCGGAAACCAAAGAAGGATGCGTGTGTAAATCTTGTAAAAATGGTAAAGAAAATAATTCTCCAATTTCATGACCAATTGCCAAAAAGAGTAAACCGCCACAATCCTTTCTCAATTGGCGCATTGTGGCAGGCTGTGCAAACTGTCCAGGAAATAGCAAATCGGTCTCACCTTCCCTGTTTTCGGAATCAAAAAGACAAATTGGATTGCCAATTTTGAAGGCATTTAATGCCTGTGATACCGCTTCGTCCATGCCCACTCGTCATGGCCCTACTTCATAGATAGTCGCATTCTCATATATCATGAAATGATGAAAAAAGAATTGTTTTTGCAAACAGCCTACAGAAAGGGGTTAAGGAGAGACGACCTTTGGGTTGGTTCTGCGGGGAGGTCATGCTATGCCAATTAAATTAGGTCCAGCCGGAATTCCATTGTCCTGTAAAGGGAGAACAATTGTAGAAGGAATGGATGATATCATTTCTCTCGGATTGGAAACAATGGAAGTACAAACAGTTAGAATGGTTGCTCCAAATCACTTTGAGCAGTATTGGCAAGCCGGTGTTCTTTCAAACAAAACAGAGTTTGAAATGAATATTCACGGCCCATATTATTCAGAACTATTAGGCGACAAGGTTGAGAGGGGTCGAAGTTTGACCAAGATTGAATCAACTTTACAAGCAGCTCGAACAATTAATGCTCGTCATATCACATTACATGCTGGCCATTACGGTGACATGGGGCGTGGAACTGCTGCAAATGAACAAGTAGCAAATGTATTCTCTGGAATTGTTGACCGAATCGCAGAGATTTGGCATGATGATGAGGATGAATTCCCAGTTTTCCCGTGGATAAAGAATGGAACTCCTTCCAAGATTGGTATTGAAACATCTGGAAGACAAGAACTATGGGGGAGCCTAGAAGAAGTTCTAGAAGTGGTAAACCATGTTGAAGGAACTATTCCAGTCCTAAATATCGCACATATTCATTCAAGGGGACATGGACGTATGAGAACCTCTGAAGATTATGGTGAATTATTCGACCAAGTTAGAGAAACAATCGGAACCAAAGAGTTCTATTGTCACTTTTCGGGAGTAGATCATCGTGGTGGAAATGCTATGCATTACACTCAAATTAAGAAATCTGACTTGAACTTTGAACCACTGGCCGATTTCATCGTTGAAGATGGAGGTTGGCTAGATATTACATTGATTTCAGATTCACCTCTGCTAGAACACGATGCGATGTACATGTTACAAAACATAGAGAAATCCCGTCACAGGCAACTCGAAAGGAAAGCCCGAGAAGATAGAAGGATTGCACTTACTCTCCAAAGTGGTAACTCTGAAAGTGCAATTGCTGCTCGTAAAGCACAACAAGAAATGCATCTTGAAACTACAGAGGAAGCTCCTGCTGCAAAAAATAGTAAAAAAGAAGTCGAGGAAAAGCTTGATTTGGAAAAATCGGATGATGACCTTTTCTGATTTGGCATTACCAAATAGGTTGTAAAACTTAACCTTGCCATCATCTTACAGTGGTAATCAACTTAAGCAAAGGGTGCAGGGAGACTATTGGTTGACATGGTATCTATTGGAATTTTGGGCCTCGGTAATTGGGGTAGTGCAATCGCAAAAATGTGGCTTGATGAGGGTCATAAAGTCAAAGGATGGACAATAGAATCAGAAGTTTATGAGTCCATAACTATGGATAATATCAATCATAAATATCTGCCAAAGCTGTCGCTCAAAGGCATGGATGTTTCAATGCATATTGCAGATACTCTCGAAGGAGTTGAAGTTGTTGTTCTCGCCGTTCCATCATCGGTAATATTAGAGGTTGTAGACCAAGTAATCCCACATCTTAGACCTAGACACGTCCTTCTTGACTTAGCCAAGGGGTTAGCACCGGATAACCAGATGATTTCTCACGCGATTCAAGAAAAATTGATTGCAGCAAATATGACTAACCCGCTGGCTGTTGTCACAGGGCCAACAATCGCACCTGAAGCCGCTGCTGGAGTGATGACTACTGCACTGGTGGCGAGTGAAGATGTTTCGGTTGCAAATAAACTAGCCAAGACATTGACAACTCAAACTTTCATTCTCCATCCCGCGTCGGACCCTGTCGGAGCTGAACTTTGGGGCGCTTTCAAAAATGTAGTTGCCCTTGCTTGCGGATTAGTTGATGGCTTGAAGCAAGTTGGTTCATTGGGCGGAGATAATCTCAAGGCGGCAATTTTCATGGCCGGATTCAAAGAAGGTTGCCTATTATTGCCTCAACTCGGCGCTAGAGCCGAAGTTGCATTTGGACCTGCGGGATTAGGAGATCTCTTTGTTACTGCAACTTCACCTCATGGTCGAAATCGTTCAATGGGTGAAAAATTGGGAACTGGGTTGACACTAGAAGAAGCATTAGAAGAAATGCACATGGTCGCAGAAGGAGTTAGAGCGACACGAATGTTCTGCGAAAGAGCGGAAGATAATAGCATCAGTATTCCATTTACTAAGGCCCTAAACACTTTACTTGACGGCCATATTGATGCAGAAGAATGCTGTAGAAGAATGGTAAATCTTCATTGATTTGCATAGTCCGATTGCTGCAACATCTGCGGTGCTGTTTTGAATGGTGGCGATATGGCATTACTATGGCGGAGGATTTGACTGACTTGGAAGCTAGATTATTTGAGTGGCTTCGCCAATCTGATTTTCATTTGACTCCATGGTCTACAGAAGATGCTGCAAAAACTTTCAAGGTAGAAGATGATGCTGTTTACGAAGCAATAGCATCGTTGACAAAGAAAGTACCTGACCGCATACAAGTCTTTTACAAAAATGGCTCCCTACATATCGCAGTTGAATAAGAATCATTCTTCTGAATCATCAACTTGTTGTATGAATTTGCCATGGTGATGTAATGATGCCATTTTTGCTGGCAAAAATATTGTTGACCAAGATGGCCTCTGTACGTCTCCCTCTTCTGTGAATTTTGAACGGATAATCATTGACAACATGTCTATCAATACCACTACAGCGAAGACAATTATCAACAATGCAACAACCTTGTCATATTGTAACATCTTTAGATATGTATTGAGGTATAATCCGATACCACCTGCGCCAACTAGTCCGATTACTGTTCCATGCCTAACATTGTATTCGAACATGAACATCATATGAGAAAGCAGGTTATTTGCCGATTCTGGTATTGCGACTAAGTAAGTTGTTTCAGCGCGAGTCATACCCATCGCTCTCGCTGCTTCGAGCGGTGCATTTCTAATTCCTTCAATAGACTCAAATTGTAATTTACCAAGATATCCTACTGTGTAAAATGTCATCGCAAATATTCCAGCAAGTGTACCAATGTCAAAAATAATTACAAATAATATAGCCCAAATTATTGAAGGCAAACTTCTCATCGCTGAGAGGATTACGCGAGAAGGAAATGAGACCCATTTTGGAGAGAGATTATTTGCAGCAAAGGCCGCCAGAGGTAAAGCAATAACAAACCCAAAAGCAGTTGATACAAAGGCTATTTTGATAGTTTCAATCATTCCCATCCATGCTACTGAACAAAATAATCCTACACTTTCTTGACAAACGGGGTATGATTGTGCTTCCAATACGGACCAATTAGGAGGCCACAATGATTCTTCAAAGAATTTCTCAAGATTACTCCATCCACCTTCTAATCGCCCCCAATCCCCAACTAAATCGTTGAAGGTGATCAATGCAAAAATCATGGAAATAGCACCGATGACAAGAACTCTTGAATTCATTGACTTTCCTCCTCTATCAATTTACCATCAACAATTCTCCAAATTCTATTTGCAACTTGATATGCCAACTCTTCGTGATGTTCAACCATGACCAATGCGGATTTCTTCTCTCTTATGGTTGCATTAACCGTTCTTAAGACGATTTCAACATTATCATCATCTAATTCCCCAAGGAACTCATCGGCTAGTACGAGTTTTGGTTGCTGTGCAACGGTTCTTGCAGTTGCAACCCTTCGCTGTTGACCACCTGATAATGTTCTAACCGGTTGATTCGAAAAGTCATTTAAACCGAAATTATGCAATGCATTATCAACAACGGGGCGTAGTTTTTTGGGCAATGGGAGAAACGGTGGAAGCCATCTTGATGCGCGCATTCTCGCCCCCATTTCAACATTTGAGCGCACACTCATATTGCTGATTAATCCGAGCCTTTGAGGAATATATCCCAGTCCTCCGCGGCGCTCTACTTTCAATTCAACAACGCCTGAGATTGGCCTTACCAATCCCGCTAATGTTCGCAATAGAGTGGTCTTTCCAATACCAGAAGGGCCCAATACTGCAATGACATCACCCGAATAGATTTCCTGATTTATTTCATCTATCAAAGTTGTTTCATATCCGATAGAAACATCGACCAACTTTGCTAATAATTTAACCATCTCCACACCTCCAAATAATTATTTCAAGCTTGATATTTTTCTTCCATATATTGAGAAATTCCCGGAACTTGTGAAATTAGCCCTGAATATGAATTGAGATGAGTTTCTGCATCGGTTTCTATAATTCCAGGAGTATTGAGGATGTTTTCTAATATTGAAAGGCCATCTTCGCTCTCTTGAAGCGAAACCAAAGCTGAAACAATTGCAGCCTTATCAGATTCGGAAATTGAATTAGGCTGATACATCAACGGATGGCTTGGAGCATTTCCAAAGGCTGGTAATTTGATGTAATCTTGCAGACCTAAGCACCAATCTTCATCCTCTTCAACTTGGTCATTATTGCAGTATTTGTCTACAGTAGAATCCTTGGCAAATGCTACATCCCCAGTTCCATCACTTAAGCACTTGAGTGCACCTCCATATCCGTAATATGGAGTTCCCGATTCTGGTATACTCGCATCTTCGTTGAAGAAATTGAATATAGTATTCCGAAGAGATTCAATATCCTCGGAATCCCCTAATACTTCAGTGTAATTATTTCCAATAAGATATCCCATTGGAATCAACATTCCAGCAGACTTCAACCAGCCTGTATGACAAGAAGTTTTTCCTTCCAATAAGGCGAAAGGATCTGTTGATTCATTGTCATCTTGTAGTGCATTAGCAGCATCGCTTCCATTAAGGACCCATGCATGTGCTTGGTAGTAAGTTCTACCATCACTTTTCAAATCTGCTGCTGCCACTTGTAATCCATAATTTTGCCAACCAACCCAACCAGCACCGCCATCCATGAAGGCCATATCAGCAGACCCAAAACGCAATGCTTCCAATGCAAGTGCATCCGAGGTTATCGGATACAGTTCTACTGGTTTACCTATCTGTTCTGTCAAATAATCCGCAAGGCGGTATGGGTTTTCATCAAAGTTGCTATAATCATCCTTAATTGAAAATGCAATTTTTATTGTTTCTGGTGCCTCAACACCATCATCACCAATTCGAACTCCACCAATGCAACCAGACAAACTTGAGGCAGCGATAATTAGTGCGAGGAAAAGCGGTTTTGTCAGCATACATAGAACTCCGTTTTAGGGCGCCCTAAACTCCGCCGTATATGAGGTTTAGGGCGCCCTAAATCATATGCTATAGCCTTGATTGTGGAATAACCGGCAGCAACATTACAATTCAAACTGAGAGCCAATCCAGCACATATTTTTCCGCATATCTGTCAGTAGTTAGATCTGGATGACCCAATGGCCTTACGATTACCAATATTTGCAATTCACCACCCCAACTTGATGTTGCGGCACAAAATACTTCACCGACTTTCACACCATCTACATTCGATCCAATGGATAAAGAACGCAGTTCAAATTGACGGACAACAACTTCTTCATCTATTGCTAATGTATTGCTGACATATCGATGTGTTTCTTGATTCGGAATTGGAACAAGTAATATTTCATCTGGATTTAATCTAACGAAGGATAACTCATCATCCAATAAATCAACTGCTTGATGTAATCTTGCCTGTTCTAATCCAAACAATTCCGCCAAATCAAGACTTGAACTGGCTGCACCATAGATTCCTAATTGGTGCGGAGTTCTAATCGAAATTGATTGAATAATTTCTAAATTAAATTCATCCGCAGATGGAGCCATTAGCCACGTATATTGCTCACTAGCTGGCCATATTGGGGCATTTGGATTTTCACTCATCAATGGTTCTCCCCATGATTCAGGAGACTTAGGCTGGGCGATTGGAACTAAACTTCCGAGCATTATCATGCAAATTAGCAGCACACTGACCATCAATCTAGGAGTTTTAGTCTGAGACCATGCAATTCGTCCTGCAGGTGATAAAACCGACAATATCAATCCAATAGGTGCAATTACCAAAATTCCATACGGGACTACCCAAATTAGCAATAATGATATGGCGAGAAATTCCAATCCCATCGGCCCAAAAACTTCCCTATAATTGAAAATATTCGGATTGTCAACATCGTCACTTGATTGTTTTTGTTCATACTTTCGATATTGCAAAAAGATTACTAACGATATTGCAAGGATAAGCCCCGCAGAATAAAGTAGACCCCCTAGCATTGTTGTTCCCATTTATTGATTGATTACTATTCAGTGATGATACTTTTGCTATATGTGGCTTTGAAACGGTAGAATATCAAGTGATTACAATTTAGGCGTATGCATGGCGGAGGTCGTGTTACAACTTGTTGGCGCATCTCATCGCCATTCTATTAGCGCCCCAACACTAACAAAACCCTGGAAAAAAATCCTCGGACCGGGCATTGCAAAAATCAATTTACAATTACATAGAGGCAAGATATTAGGTTTAGTAGGTCCAAATGGAGCAGGGAAAACAACTCTATTGCGAATGTTAGCAGGGGTTTTACCTCTGCAGAAAGGTAATGCGATTTTTACTTCAAAACAAAATGGTCAATTCATTGAAACAAAATTTTCTTCCAGCATTGAATTGCGTGAAATCATAGGCCATATGCCAGAACAAGTTCGCTGGCAAGGGAAAAAATCTGTACATGATGCAATGATTGAAATCGCCGCAATGAGAGGTTCATCGGAACATCGCATTCTTGGCTTGATAAAACTGGTCGGTTTGAATACCCGCATAGATTCGCCATTAGATGAATTGAGTCAAGGAATGAGACAACGTCTAACCTTAGCCACAGCATTGCTCGGCTCCCCTAACATCCTGCTTCTCGATGAACCATTCAATGGGTTAGATCCTGTTGCAGCACAAGCTTTTTCCCAATTATTACAAAAATTAACTGAAAAGGGCGTTTCTATCGTGATTTCATCTCATCAAGTATCAGGACTTGCTGGAATAATTGATAGAATCGCATTACTTCATCGTGGACAACTATTGATTGAAGGTGAAATGAAATCTGTTGAAAAAGAATTAGAATTGAGTGATAGATTTGATGTGACAGGGGAATCACAACCACCTTCTGCACAGTTAATTGAAAAATTAGGAATGGAATTAATTGATTGTGAAACCAATATTGGAAATTGGAAGATGCAAGTGAAAGGTAATCCTGATGGTGTGTTAAAGAATCTTATTGATGAAGGATTTGAGATTGAATCTTGGAAACCGCATGCACCGGATTTGGTTGAAATGTTATGCTCGGCAACAGGACTTAGAGTTGAAGATGTTGGTCTAGAAATTACATCTTCCACATTCCTCCCACTAGCTCAAAGAGAGGTGGAAGAAGAATGAATCGGAAATCTTTCAACAAAATAACTTCCCTAATTGTCAAGGAGAAAATGTTCTCGACTAGGATGTTGATAATGTTCCCAATACTGTTATTGTTTATTCCGGGATTAACATGGGGGTTTTCAGACCCTGACATCGTTCTACCTGGTGGCCATCTCCCCGAAACACCCATGGAGGTCTTATTCTATTCCAGCCTTGGAATTGTCTTTGGTGGAACAATGTGTGCAGTACTAATGTCATTTGATGGCGTAAGTAAGGAAAGAGCAAGTGGAGTTCTAGAAGTAAAATTAGCGCAGCCGATGATGCGCTTGCATCAAACACTTGCTTTGGCACGAGGCACTACGATTGCAGTTGTATTTCCAATATTCATTATGATAATTATTTCAATTTTCATCATTCGTTATAGGATGGGGGTCTGGCCAGAAATCATGGATATTGTTGTTCATTTTATTGCAACCGGTTTGATATTAACATGGTACACATTGTTCACATTGATCGCTTCTTCAAAGGCAAGAGAACAGGGGACTGCAATTGCATTTGGCATTGGAATTTGGTTCTTCTTCACATTCTTGTGGGCTTTGGTAACAAGTATGGTTGCCTTTGCTTCGGGAATTGCAATCGGTCAAGAAAGCGACCCTTCTTGGATTGCCTTAGAAGGAACACTTGATTTATTTTCTCCAAATGGAGTATATCATCACATTTTGGAATCACGATTACCGGAAATACAACGTGGAGTTTCTGGATGGCAAGTTTGGATAATGGCAATTGCTTGGACAATATTGCCACTTTGGATTCTCGCAAGGCGAATGGAAGATTTAGTTCCTTGAATGCAATTTTAGTTGCCCCTTAAGGGGCAAGTGTATTAGACAACACCCAGTATCTATGGACATGGCAGGAATGGAAGCCCGACTGAAATTTTCAGCATTGATTCTCATCACAACCATGTTGTTGATGTCATTAACACCATTGCAGTATCAAGAAAATATTACTGAAGACATATTTTCTTCAAATGTTGAGGCGAGAGAAGATGATGTGGGACAAGTCAATTGCACAGGATTAACTTTTGAAGATTTATTCGATTATGATTTTGCACGCTTTGACATTGATATTCTTGAGGATTGGGCGAGTGCAGAAACTTTTGCAAACTCTTGGGTAAACGGCTCAAAAGCATCAACAGTTAGAGAAAATCTTGATGATTTAATAGGCTCTCAAAATGTTCCAGGGGGTAGTAATGGCTACATTAGTACTGATGAAAGAGATGCGGTTAGAGCAATTGGTCCAGATTGTATTGCCGATATGGATACAAGAAT
>ERZ1049444.524-NODE-524-length-36049-cov-47.610824_pt1 | contig 36049 bp, 33 predicted proteins | sample MGYA00383101_ERZ1049444 | MGnify/ENA primary metagenome ERZ1049444 (study PRJEB29581, sample SAMEA5548371) | metagenome | biome: marine; feature: coastal; material: water | depth 50 m | study: Short-term variability in the microbial, nano- and picoplankton... | reverse complement strand
TGTCCCAGAAGAAGGCGCATTGACCAAACAATAAACGCGAAACCGAGTGCAAGCGCGTTCAGCAGATAGATAATCCCGCTCATACCAATCATATAAGGAATGACCGTCACGCCCGCCAATAGCAAGGTGTAACCGGCAACACGGGAATATTCACCTTTGAATGTTCTTCTTTACGGTCCAGCGCAAGGGCCCAGAAATGAGGGGGGTCCATGTGAAGATAATCATGACGAGTAATACACCGCCAGCATCAATCTGATTAGTGACGGCTGTCCAACCAAACAATGGCGGTGCTGCGCCGAACAACCCACCAATAACAATATTCTGCGGAGTTGCGCGTTTTAGGTAAGCGGAGTAGACGATCCCGTAACCAATCCAGGATCCGGGTTCAGCCACGCAGTCAGCGGATCGACCAATAATGCAATAATCGACATGCCAGCGATTCCAGTGACTGCCGAAAATAAGATGCCCGATTTGACACTCACTCGACCCTGAGCAATCGGCTGCCGTGAGGTTCTTGCCATATTGATGTCGATTTGTGCATCGATAATGTTAATGACGCTGGCTGCGGAACCCGCGACCAGTGCTACGTCGAGATTAGTGAAAAGTAATAAGTCAAAGGCGACGAACGAGTCAGTGGCGAGAAACATTCCAACGGTTGCACAAAGGCGCTTCAGCAGGACTACACGCGGTTTACAAAGCTCCAGGTAGCGCGCCAGGAACTAGCGGACAAGTCGTTAGCGCTGTTCGCTTGCAGATCCTGGCTGGGCATCGAACGTTATTGCGAGAAGAACAATAGACGGGTGAAAAAAGTATACTCCGCCTCGATTGCCATCAGACCAATCAACACTAGGAGGCATAGCGGTGGGCAAAGTATCGCGTAGGCCAGAGCAAGCCGCTCCCAGGCCATATGCATGAAGATCGCAACGATGAATCCCGCTTTTAAAAACATGAAGATAAGAATTAGTCCCCATCTGAGGTAGCTCTCAAACCCCATGACGTCAACCAAATACGATAGAGTACTCAGCACAAACAATAGAATCCAAATCTTCAAGTAGATGCTTATTGGGTGCTGTTGACCTTCTGCTGTTGCTTCCATAGACGTCACCAAAGATAAAAGAACGCGAAAATAAAGACCCAGACCAGGTCAACGAAATGCCAATACAGGCCAGCTATCTCGACTGCTTCGTAATTGTTTGACTTGTCATAGTCTCCCCGATAAACCTTGAAGGCGATAATGCTGAGATAAATCACCCCCCCAGTGACATGCAGACCGTGAAAACCGGTGATCATAAAAAAGGTGGCGCCAAATTGGTCTGCTCCGAAGGGATTTCCCCAGGGACGGACACCATCTTCAATCAATTTTGTCCACTCGAACGCCTGCATTCCAACAAAACTTACGCCAAATGCCGCTGTAGCAAGCATCAATATCGCAGTTTTAACCCGATCTTTGCGATAGCCGAAGTTCACTGCCATCGCCATCGTGCCGCTGCTGGTAATCAGAATAAAAGTCATGATGGCAATTAGAATCAATGGCATGTGATTGCCAAAGATCGTCAGCGCGAATACTTCGCTCGGGTTGGGCCAGGGTACCGTTGTCGACATCCTGACATTCATGTAGGACGTCAAAAAGCAGCTGAAAATAAATGTGTCACTGAGCAGGAAAATCCACATCATGGCTTTTCCCCAGGGAACGTGGAATGCTTCTTTATCTGCCGACCAATCATCGACGATACCAGGCATGCCCTCAGCTAATACCGCACCTGTAGTACTCCCAATATCACTCATATCGAAATCCCTTGTTTTAGAGAAGCGCTATGTGGACAACAGCATCCCAAATAATACAATCCATACACCCAGCAGATAGTGCCAATAGGTCCTGCAGAGTTCCACGCTCAATCGAACTTCCTCGAGCTCAACACCCGCCAATACCCGCAGTGTTGTTCTTGACCAGACCCACAAACCACCCAGCAGGTGTAATGCGTGCAAACCGGTGAAAAGATAAAAGAACGCGTTGGCTGGATTCGAATTGAGGTAATACCCCTCATCGTTGAGCTGGCCCCACGCCATTAACTGTCCATAAATAAAAGTAAAAGTGAACAATCCGGTCGCGAAGAGTGAAACCTGAACCGCACGAAGATTGTTTGAAGCAGCTGCCTTTGAACACCAATGAATGGCGCCACTACCCAGAACCAAAAGCCCGGTATTAATCCAGAGCACCTCTGGTTTCATTACCGGACTCCAATCGGGCAACTCCATGCGCAAAAAATAGGCACTGATGAACAAGGCGAAAACGCTGGTAACGACTGCGAGGAAAAACATAAGGCCTGTTTTGGCTGCCGATGAAATCCTGCCGATCTCTTCTCGCGTATCTGCCTTTGGCCCCACCTCGGCCCATGGTTTCTCAAGGACACGCTGGCGCCAAAGCCACCAATAAGCGAAGCCGACCATCGCAAAAATAAACAGGACTATAGTGATCATCGTTAACTCGCCGCCTTGTCCACTTCAGATTCCGGGACGTTTTGCGGAATAAAGTCCTCCTCAGCGCCAGGCACGCTATAGTCATATGCCCAACGATGTACTACTGGCAATTCTGGTCCCCAGTTGCCGTGAATAGGCGGAGTATCTGGCGTCTGCCATTCGAGTGTTGTAGCACCCCAAGGGTTTGATCCAGCTTGCTTGCCCTTAAACAGGCTCCATATCATGTTATAGAAGAAAATAATTTGTACTACGGCAACAAATAGTGCGGATATAGTGATAGCCGTGTTTAAATCCAGTGCTGATTGAGGAATAAAATCGATTCCTTCGTAAGCGAAATAACGTCTGGGAACCCCCAAAAAGCCAAGATAGTGCATCGGCAGGTAAATCGAATAGGTGCCGAGGAAGGTCAGCCAGAAATGAGCTTTCCCGAGCGTGGCATCAAACATCTTGCCGGTGATTTTGGGATACCAATGATAGATCGCACCAAAGACAACTAATATTGGAGACACGCCCATCACCATATGGAAGTGGGCAACGACAAAGTAGGTATCTGACAAGGGCAAATCGACCACAACGTTACCCAGGAATATACCGGTTAAACCGCCATGTATGAAGGTGAAAATAAATCCAATGGCGAACAACATCGGGGTATTCAGATGAATATTTCCACGCCATAACGTCAGTACCCAGTTGTAAACCTTTATGGCGGTTGGCACTGCAATGATCAGCGTCGTGGTGGCGAAAAAGAAACCAAAGTATGGGTTCATGCCGCTCACGTACATGTGATGCGCCCAGACGATAAAGCTTAATCCACCAATACCGACAATAGCCCAGACCATCATCCGATAGCCGAAGATATTCTTTCTCGCGTGCGTGCTCAACAGGTCTGAAACGATACCGAATGCGGGCAGCGCCACAATATAAACTTCCGGATGACCGAAAAACCAGAACAGATGCTGGAAAAGAACCGGACTGCCGCCATCATAATTAGTTTGCTCCCCCATGGAGACCATTGCAGGCATAAAGAAGCTAGTGCCAAGCACTCGGTCCAAGGTCATCATGATGGCGCTGACCAGTAATGCGGGAAAAGCGAGAAGACCCAAAACTGTAGCCGTGAAAATACCCCAAACTGACAAGGGCATACGCATCAGTGTCATGCCCCTGGTTCGGGCCTGGAGAACAGTCGTCACATAGTTCAGACCGCCCATCGTGAACGCGATGATAAAGACAAACAGGGAAAGCAACATCAGTATGATGCCCCATTCAGCTCCCGGTGTTCCGAACATGATTGCCTGTGGTGGATAGAGCGTCCAACCAGCACCGGTTGGACCACCGGTAACAAAGAAACTGGACATCAGTATGATCACCGACAGCAGATAAACCCAATAACTGAGCATGTTCAGGTATGGGAAGACCATGTCCCGCGCACCGACCATTAGCGGGATGAGATAGTTACCGAACCCCCCCAGAAACAGTGCGGTCAAAAGATAGATCACCATGATCATGCCATGCATGGTGACAAACTGATAATACTCACTGGGTTGGATAAAGGAAAATGTGTCTGGAAACCCGAGTTGCAGGCGCATAATTCCAGACAAAACCAAGGCCACAACCCCCACCGCAATGGCCGTTATGCCGTACTGAATGGCAATAACCTTGTGGTCCTGACTCCAGACGTATTTCGTGATAAAACTGTGCGGGTGCGAAAGTGCCTGCCCCCTATCTGCCAACGCAACATGCGCCATGTCTAATCCTCCCCACCCTGCATCGCTGCATCTGCTATCTGGTTTTGATCAACCGCTGGTTCCAATGTGTTGATGTAGGCGACCACATCATCAATGTCTTTTTCGGTTCTCAACATGCGCGACATACTTCGCATTTGAGGTCCAAACAAATCCTCCCGATGAACGCCTCGAACTCCGCCGATGAAGTTCTGCAACTGTCGCTTCACATACCAATCCTCCTGGCCCCGCAGCCGCGGCGAATTGGTCGCGTAGTTACCTTCGCCATTCACACCATGACAGGTTCCGCAGGTTTGATAGAGATGCTGACCTCGCTCTACATCTCCGGAAAGAGAAGTATCAACCGAATGTTCCGGTAAGGTGCTGATGTAAGCCGCCATGTTTCTAATAGCCGCCTCGTCTGCAAGCACCGCAGCCATCGGTGCCATCTGCTGACCGTAAACATCGTCCTCATGCGCACCACGGACGCCGTTTTTGAAGTTGCGAAGTTGGGTCTCGAGGTACCAACCCTCTTGACCGCTGAGCTTGGGTGAATTAAGGGCAACGATACCCTCGCCCTGCGAACCGTGGCAGGCCGCGCACACCGGATAGGTCGCCTGACCTATTAGTGGGTCACCTGCTTTGATGGCAGACATCTCTTTAAAAGTCATCAGGCCGTCACGCCAGGCGTCGTAATCTTCCTGAGTGTCGACAACCACTCGTCCACGCATCGCAAAATGCCCGAGACCACAGAGTTCTTCACAAAGAATGTCGAAGGTACCGGTCCTGGTCGGGGTTAACCACAAATAGGTAACTAGTCCAGGGACAAGGTCCATTTTCACGCGAAATTCAGCGACCGCGAAATCATGCAAAACATCTTTTGACCGGAGCAGCATTTTAACCGGCTTATCAATCGGCAGGTGCATGACGTTACTCATGACGATCAGGTCATCCTGGCCGTTAGGGTCGGCGGGGTCTACACCCAGCGGGTTATCAATATTGACGAGGGCGGAGGATGAAGAGCCAAGTTTGCCGTCATCCCCCGGCAGGCGAAAAGTCCAGCGCCACTGTTCCCCAATTACCTCAAACTCCCAGGCATCCTCTGGAACATTGACGAAATCATCCCAGACCCATAACCCTGGCGCCAGCATAGCTGCGACGCCAATAGCGGTCAGTCCGGTTAACCAGATTTCAAGTTTTGTGTTTTCAGGTTCGTATTGGGCTCTTTCGCTATCAGGACCACGGTTTCGGTAGCGCACCACCGCATAAGCCATGAACAAATTGACAGCAATAAATACTGCACCTGTCACCCAAAAGGTAATATCGATCGTGAGGTCGATTGCTTGCCAGTTTGAAGCAATCGGAGTGAACCACCAAGGACTGAGGAAATGAAACGCTATTGAGCCGACAACTAACAGCACAAGGGCAACAGCTATAATCATACTTTCTCCTCTCCGGTACGGTTCGAAAAACGAGCTATGTATTTGGTTCTTTAATTCTTTGTTTTCTTATTTCTGTACTCTTAATTGATGCAACGAATAGTAGATGGAACAACAGGCAGTTACAGCGGTAATTTTTCGATAAACCACCTATTCGGTTGGAAGCTACCTTTGAACCGGTTGAAAGTCAACCCAATATTATCCTAGACAATGATTCAAACCACCCTCAAATAACTTGCATTTTGGTAAGGACAGCACTAGAGAATTGGCGTTAAAACTGGACCGTTTAAAGTGTTCAGAAAGTCTTCGAGTTGTCGAAGCTCCAAATCATTGAGCCCCAGTGGTTCCGCCTCATTGTGGCCAATCATGGCTTCAGGAGCCCGATTGTAATGATCCAGAACCTCGCTCAATTGCTTCATCTGCCCTTTGTGCATATATGGCGCGGTGCCTTCCAGGTTTCGCAACGAGGGAGTACGCATCGCACCAATCAAGTCGACACCAGAGCGCATGAAACGCAGTTCAGCACAATCGTTAACTGCGCTGTCGCTATACCTACCAGCACAATTGAAAGGATCAGCCCGGACAAGCCGCTCGCCTTCAACTCTGCCTTTATCGGGTATCTCTCCGGCTGAATTAACCAGCCCTGTATTATGAAACTCATTGTTGGTCAGAAGCGGGCCGTTGTGACAATTGATGCAACCCGCCTTTCCAATAAAGAGCCGAAGGCCCATTTTCTCATTGGGCGAAAACAAACTTTCCTGTGTAGAGGCATCGTTAATCAACTCAGTTTCGACGTAATGATCGAACCTAGATGGTTGAGGCACCAACAACATTTCGTAAGCGGCGATGCTTTTACCAAGATTTGTAAACGCGCGAGTAATGCTTTCTTGGTCCGCGGCTGCCATTGCCTGCCAGGCCTTGTTCCACTCAGGGTTATCCCCAGGTGCGGCATTGGCGGGAAACCGAACTGGATCAGAAATATCAGGCAGGTCACCGAATAATTCCTGATACATGGGGCGATATACTTCGTCACCGGATATGAAGTGGATGTAGGCCATTCGATTTCCGCCATGCTCATCTTCGTGTTCAAGCGGTGCCAGGGCCTGTGCCCACAAACTGTCTTTACGTCCATCCCAATAGAACCATGGGCTATAGGCAGTACCGACAATGCTTGGCGTATTTCGCTGAGCCTCTCCGATCGCAAAGCCCTTAGCCATGCCGTCGGAAAAATGCCTTGATGGTTGGTGGCAGATCGCACATGAAACTAGCCCATTGACACTCAGTCGGGGATCGAAAAACAACTTGTGTCCCAGCTTTGCAGCGTTGATATTGGTCGCCACCGCGTTGGAACTATCGATTGGCGGCTGACTCAGGTTTCCAATCCACAGCGATTCCAGGGTTTTTTCCTCATCTGGCGTCCAGGGCTGGTCGGACGGATCGTCCAGTAAAAAATAACCTGCGCTCAATAGAATGCCGACAGCAATCAGCGCCATCAATCGGTCTGAATTGCTCACCTCACAAATCCAGAGAGACCATAAGAGTATCGGTTTTAGCGCCAGCCTTAATGTTAAAACTCATTTCCCAACGCCCTGACATATGAAACCTCAATCCTTCCACCAGATACTCGCAATCATTTGCTCCTGGCCGAACGAGAGGCGCCGTTGGAAACCCGTGATTGTGTTCTGGCATGCCACCAACCACCGTAATTTCAGCCCCTTTGACACACAATCCGTCACCTGTCCGCACAGACATTACCCAGGATTGAATTTGGTTGATGACAATCGGCTTAGGCTGGCTGTCAAATCGCACCTCATAGTGACCAGCAACTGTTGATTGAAAAGCAATATCACCGGCCCCCACCGGTTGCCCCAATGCAGCATGAGATAGAGTGAAATACACCGGCAACCACAGGAGAAGCAGGCCACGGTCACGGAAATAAAATGCTAGGGTCATGCAGAGCGCTCCCTTCGGGAATCGTAATACAGGGCGGAACCGAGCAACGCGATAGCGAAGCCGACGAGAGGCCAATAGCGATACCCGGTAAATCCAACTTTGAATGGAAATACTGCCACGTAAGTTTCATCAAGCGCCAAGGTCCTAGCTGTGATGATGCCAACATACCAGCCCGGATCTTCAAACTGATGGGTTATTGAGAAAACGTCCGGTTCGCGTTGAGGCGGATGGTAGGCCACGGTGATACTTTCTAGGTCATCAATTTTTTTAATGTCTTTTTCACGCGTAAATTCTCTTTTCCCGGTCAGCTCACGAATAATACGAAATTCGATCATCATTTCCGCCAGGCTATCGTGTTCGTATTCCATCACGAAAACTGCCTCAGACGCTTCGGGCAGAGTTTCGCAAAATTGTTCATGGCCGTAGCTTCCTGGGAGATAGGTTTTAAAGTGGGCTTTCAAGTACCCAATCTCCAGAATGCAGATGTCACCTTCCGGAGTCATGCTGCCGTGCCCCATCGTCTGTTGCGCTAACGCAAGACAAAAAACAAGCAGTGCAGCAGATCGTATATTTTTCGTCATCATTCGATGATAGCACCAACAAGGCTGGCTGTAGATAAGTACTTTAAACCACATTTTTTGAAGATCGGTCGACTATGGTCACTGCTGATGTACAGTCAAATTTACGACCCCCTGACTTGGTGGTCCTTCAGATGGTCAATGACTGCTACGATCCTGATCTGTTGGCTTACAGACTGTTGGGTTGATCGCTGAGAGCCTAATGCCGTGTTAAGGGGCAGGATAATGCTTGGCTAAACTCGTGTAGCGAAGCGAAACCAAGCAAAGCTTTAGAAGCCTCGCCTTGAATGGCTTGTTATGAGTACTTACAACTGATCAAAGTAGTCACCAGAACGATGTCTAAAAAACACATTACAATATTGTAATTCTATTTCCAAAGGCGACGTTTTTATTACATTAATGTAAGGATTAATGGTTCAATGGGGAGTTATGGGGGATACCGACAAGAAGGGGATTTATATCATAGCGCCAAAGCCTATAGTTGTTTCAGACGAATTGGCGGAACCGCTTATTGAAGGTCTCTTGCTATAGAGGTGCAAATCAATACTCGTCAGCCAGGCCATCACACACCCATCCTTCTTTCCCTTCGATATCAATTGTCGTGTAAACACTTTACGGCAGAAAATGGTCAATGTCTGAGTGGCCACTGACCTACTAGCCTAAAGACGGTAGGGGCCGTCACTTAATAGATTTAAAGGTCGGGCAGAGGTGATTTGTCTGTTTACCCAACCATTTTGACTTAACCTGAAAGGCAACATTCCGTGAATAATGACCCTTATCTTTTGATTACCGCTGACACCCATGCAGGTGGAAGTCACGAACAGTACAGAGACTATCTAGACCCTAACTATCGGGCACGATTTGATGAATGGCGGGGTGGCTACAAAAACCCATCTCAGGCGCATTATGGCAATAAGAAAAAACGTAACTGGGACCTTGATATCCGTACCGATGATCAAAACAGCCAAGGGGTTGTTGGCGAGGTTGTCTTTCCTAATACGGTGCCACCTTTTTTTAACCAGAGTATCGTTACGGCCCGTCCACCAAAACCTGACGAGTACGAACTTACCCTGGCAGGTATCAGGGCACACAACCGCTGGCTAAAGGATTTTTGTGCAGAAGACCCCGATAGAAGAGCGGGGATCGGTTTGATTCTACCTAACGACTTTGACGAGGCGATAAAAGACATAGAGTTCATCGCTAAAGCCGGGTTGCGCGGTGGCGTTATGTTGCCGCTTATTCCGCCAGATTGTACCTGGCTCAAGCAGTTGTATGACCCGGCATGGGATAGAGTGTTCGCCGCTATTCAGGATCATGGCCTTGTCATGAACCAGCATTCCGGACAAGGTTCACCGGATTATGGCGACTCCATGGTAGGACAGGCGTTGTGGGTCACCGAAGTCACCTACTATTGCCAGGCCGGCTTTCGCCATTTGATCATGAGCGGTGTGTTCGAAAAATTCCCACAGCTAAAATATGTCCTGACTGAGTCAGGATGTGCGTGGGCGCCACCGTTACTCGACCAGATGGATCGGATTCATCAGGGGATGAGTGCCGGTGCTATTGGAGAGTTGAATTATGGCGACCAGCAATGGGTCTTGTCTGAGCCGCCCAGTTATTATGCCAAGCAGAATGTCTGGTACGGTGCGAGTTTCCCAAGCAAAGCAGATCTCGCGGGTATTGATAGGATCGGCGTAGAAAAAGTGCTTTGGGGTAACGATTACCCGCACTACGAAGGGACATTCCCCTACAACCTTGAGTCACTGAGGCTCACCTTCGATCAGGTGCCTGAAGAACATCGCCGCAAGATTCTCGGATTGAACGCCGCTGAGGTTTATAACTTTGACGTCGAAAAACTATTACCTCTCGCGAAACAATTTGGCCCCACTCCGCAGCAAGTGAATCAAGCGCTGCGTAAAGAGGACATCCCGCGAGACTCGATGTGCTACCTTTTTCAGAACGCGCTTCATCGTTGAGCGCCCCAGGAGACCCCTATGTCTGTGCCTAAGGATATTGGTATCGTCGATACCATGATTGGTTTTCCCGCCGACGATTTTGCGATGTACGATTTCATTCGCGAACAATTGAAGGATCCTTCTGCAAAGTTTGAATTCCCGGTGGAATACATGTTCAAGCAAGTGCCGAAGGAACTTTACGGTAGTTCGAAGGACCCGGTCACCCTTACCTTAAATGAAATGGATAAACACGGCGTTGAAATCGGTCTCATTGGCGTTGGCGGAGAAGTGTCGCGCAAAGCTTTAACCGAGCACCCGGATAGGTTTGTTGGTCAGGGCAGCGTTGATCCCAATACCGGCATGGAAGGTATTCGCGAAATGGTGCGCCAGTATGAAGCGTTTGGTGTCAGTTCTTTTGGCGCCTTTAATGCGGGGTTTAATCCTCAGGTGGGCATTAATGACGCTAAGATGTACCCGATCTATGCCAAGTGTGTTGAGCTGGATGTACCCATCTTTTCCTGTGTCGGGGTTCCGGGACCGCGATTTCCAATGTGGCCGCAAAAGGTCGAGTTAATCGATCAGGTGATGTATGACTTTCCAGAATTAGTGTTCGTCACCCGGCATGGGTGCGAACCCTGGGAAGACCTTGCGATCAAGCTGATGTTGAAGTGGCCTAATCTTTATTACTCAACCACTGCGTTTGCGCCAAAGTTTTATCCAAAGTCCATCATCGATTACGCAAACTCAAGGGGAAGCCACAAGATTATCTATGGTGGCTATTTTCCTATGGGATTGTCACTGGATCGCATTATGGATGATATGCAAGGCTTGGCCCTTAATGATGATGTTTGGCCAAAATTTCTGCGAGACAATGCAAGACAGGTACTCAAGTTAACCTAATTAAGGGTGAGCGAATGGCGTTGGCGCCTGATCACCTTGAGCTGGGTAGAATTAATCGCGGCGCGTTATTGAACATTCCGATACGCTGGAGCGGCTCTTATTTGTTCAGATTATTAGCTTACATTCATCTAGAAAAAGAGAGATTTATTTTGATATATTCAAATCTATCTAAACTTTTTGCAAGCGAACGGAGCACTCGATGGAACACGATTTACTGATTACAGGTGGCACCCTTGTCGATGGCACTGGCGCTGTACCCATAAAGGCCGACCTTGCGGTCACGGACGGTCGCATTACGCAAATTGGCGATTTGGCGGGGGATACCGCCGCCGAGACAATTGATGCGAGCGGCAAACTTGTGACACCGGGATTTGTTGACCTGCACACACACCTCGATGCCCAAATCGGTTGGGACCCAATGATGACTTCGTCGTCTTATCACGGCGTGACGACCGCCATGATCGGTAATTGTGGCGTCACCTTTGCGCCTTGTGGACCAAAGAATCGACGCTATCTCGCTGAGTTAATGGAATCGGTGGAAGACATTTCCGCTGATGCCATCATGGATGGCCTGCCATGGGACTGGAATAGCTATGGCGAATACTTAGATTCCATAAACGCGTTGAATCCAGCGCTCAACATCGTTGGTCTGGTTGGACATTCCTCTGTTCGGTATGAAGCCATGGGTGACAAATCCATGGACGAAGGGGTGCAACCTGACGACGCTGAACTCGATTACATGGTGAAGATGGTTCGAGAGTCTATGGAAGCCGGAGCGGTTGGGTTTTCTACCTCCCGCTTCTTACTACACAAAGTACCCGACGGACGTTGCACGCCAGGCACTTGGGCGGACCTTCGGGAAACTAAAGCCATTCAAGAGGCGGTCATCGCAGGCGGGGGAATCGGTTCGATGTTCCAGTCTGCAAACGATATGGCGACTCGATTCGAAACCGAATTAGAGATGTTTCGCGATGGTATGAATCTTGGCTGCCAAGTCCTCTTTTCTGGTGGCACCGGTCCACAAGGTGACGGTGGCGTTGGTCGCTGGGCAGAATTTCTTGATGCGGGTAATCAAAACGGCAAGCGAATCGCCAGTCTATGTCATACCCGGCCTAGCGGGGCCTTCTTTGGTCTTGCACAACTCTCGCCGTTCACAAAAAAATCCAGCGCTTGGAGAGAGCTAATGGCACTACCCACCATTGCAGACCGGGTAGCCCACATGAGGAAGACAGACGTAAGAAATAAACTCATCAAAGAGGGCATGGAGGCTGGTGACCTGAACCAAATGGCGCATATGCTGCACGCTTTCGGTGCCGGCGAGCGACCAAACCTGGACTTTGATCAAAAGTGCAGCCTGGCCCAATTAGCCGAACAAGCGGGCCAGGATCCGGTCGAGGTCTACGTAGACCGCTTGATTGCATCTGAAGGACTTGAGTACTTCAACTTATGGATGTTTGGCGGCAATCTGGAAAACCAGTGGAACTATATGAAGCTACCTCATGTGGTCCCAATGCTAGGTGATGCAGGTGCCCATGTTGGCTTCTTTACCGATACAGATTCGCCAACGGTTCTCTTAAGTGAGCTAACGCGAAAGCAAGGCGTGTATACGGTGGAGGAAGCAATTCACCGAATTACCGGCAAGTCAGCTGAGATCATTGGCCTCAAACAGCGCGGTAACCTTAAAAAGGGATGGCACGCTGATATCAACGTCATTGACTACGACAATCTGTCTACTCATCACGCTGAATACGTTAACGATTTCCCGCATGGCGGTGGTCGTTTCACGGTGAAAAGTACGGGCTACGACGCAACGATTGTTGCGGGTAAAGTTGTGGTTCGAAACTGTGAACACACTGGCGATCGACCCGGCGAGGTCATACGAGAATTTCATCGCGGATAAGATGATAACGAGTCCTACCAACGTAGGACTCGTCTCACGGATGCTATGACATGAAATCGAAAGAATTTATTCTGGAAATATTCCGCGAAACTGATTTCATCAACGAATCGGTGAATTGGGATTCACTCTCCGAGCCCGCTGCCAGCCAATTGCGGCAATCCATCACAGCAATCAACAAAGCCTGCAGTGCTTTTTTGAATGGTCAGGATACGGATGATGCGGTCGGAAAATTTTTACGGCGCAGCCTCGAAGTGGACGTTTACGAAGAATTCGAAATCTGGGGGAAATTCTCACCACCGCCGCAGTTTATCAGCGAGAAAAAGAAGGATGAGGACTAAAGTCCTTAATCAGAGGCGTTTAATTCGCATCGTTTGCCGCCGTCATTCTGATATGCGCTTGCCATTTACGTAGAAATCTTTAACCATCAACAGACCATCTTCTGAATAAATCTCCAAGGAACCATCCAGTTCTGCATCCTTGAAAAAACCTCTACTCCGTAACTGGCCATTTTCGTGATACATCTCCCAAGTGCCATCCGGTTTACCATCTTTGTAGGATTCTTTCTTTTTTATCTGACCGTCTGCGTAATAAAACTCCCAAGGTCCATCTTCAAGTCCACCCTTGTAGAATTCTTTCTCCGCTAACTGACCATTTGCATGGTAAGACTCCCGAGATCCATTGAGTGCGCCATCTTCGTAGATTTCTTGCTTTTCCAACTGACCATTTTCGTAAAAATCAATTAGCCTTCCCGTAAAAGGCGTCCGAGAATTAACCTCATAAGATAGACCGTTTATTTCGACGAGTTGATCTGAAGAGAGTTCCTTCGTACAAGAACAGACAAGCAATGTACAAAGCACTACGACTAACTTTTTCATTTAAATATCCAATCTATTTCCGTCGCCAGTAGCCGGCTAACCCTACAATGACTTATGACTTTGGCACCCTACTCAAACCCATAACGCTCAGTCGTCACCGTGCCCTGCGCCGCCGGCGAATACCTTGGCCCGGCAATCGCCTCCGGCTGAAACGCCGCATTCAACGCCTCAAGCACCTGCTCAGGAATCTCTACGCCAGCTGCGCCAAAGTTGTCTTCCAGATGCTGGAGATTTGTGGTTCCTGGAATCGGCACACAGTCTTGGTCCTGCGCTAATGTCCAGGCCAACGCCAATTGCGCGACCGTGCAACCCAGTGCCTGCGCGTGCCCGAGCGCCAGTTCCAGCAAACCCAAATTGGCCGAATGATGTGGCTCTGAAAATCGCGGGAACGTTTTACGTAAATCGCTTTCGTGATAACCATTTGGATCGAGCGGCTCATCTGCCAGATAACCCCGCCCTACTGGCGAGAACGGCACAAACGTAACGCCGAGTTCCCGGCAGGCATCTAACACGGCAATTTCTGGATTGCGGGTCATCAGAGAATATTCTGACTGCATGGCGGATATCGGATGTTCAGCATGTGCTCGACGCAAGGTCTCGGCTGACATTTCAGATAGCCCAATCATGCGAATCTTGCCCTCTGCAACCAGCGCCGCCAGCGCACCAACCGATTCCTCAATCGGCACGTTAGGGTCGGGCCGATGCATGTAGTACAGATCTATTACGTCCGTTTGCAGGCGTGTCAGGCTCGCTTCGCAGGCCGCTTTAATCGTTTCTGGCCGACCATCTAAAAAACGCTTGCCGTCTTTGAAGCCCATCACACACTTGCTGGCCAACACAAATTCATCTCGGCGGTGACTAATGGCCTCGCCGATGAGCTTTTCATTGTTACCCATGCCGTAAATGGTGGCGGTATCTAAAAAATTATAGCCAATGTCTAACGCGTGCTGCAGAAACTTGACCGCTTCTTCGTGCGGCTGCGCAGGCCCGTAGGCATGGCTTAGATTCATACAACCCAAGCCCACTGGGTGCACTTCAAAAGATCCTATCTTCCGTGTTGCTATTGTCATAACCGGGTGCTGTCCTTGTGACTGTTAAGAAATTCGTCTTTTCATCATACGAAACCTAAGAGTAAACAGGTTAGTCCTCTCACTGCAATCTATCTGGTTCAGATTTGCTGTTCGCTTGTCTTTTACTGCGCCCGCATGTTTATTTCTAACGTGTCTACTGACGCAGTTAAGCGCTGGTCGAACTTAACAGGGGCATGACTCATTAGCTGGATTTGAAATTATCAATTTTATGATCGTGACGATTACCGCCATCAGCACATCAAATCACCCGCTCGGATACCTCTGACTACAACCGAGACACTTTTGTGTGGCCAATTTGAAAAAATCATTGTAAAAAGGAATTAACAAACGCGGATTTTGAACTCGTTTAACCGATATTAATCAGACACTTAAACCCTAACCTGAATTCTTCCCGCCTCCACCATTTTATGCGCTGCGTCCATGAAATTGATGAAAACCTGATGACATCGTCTTGCCGCCTTGGTGCACCTGCGCTACATTTGGCTCAACAATCCCATCAACTATTATCGAGGCTTTACTATGGCTTTTATGGTTATGCGACAACTGACTATCGTGCTTCTGGGGCTTTATGCATCTATTACATTGGCTGATCACCATGAAGCGAGTGATAACGAAGATCACACTTCTGCCGCTTGGCAAATTAAAGCTTATAGCACCGCGGCGCCTGACTTTATCGGTAACTTTGCCGCAGTCATTGGCAGTGACGGCTCTGTGCTGCGCGAAGGCAGCAACGGCTGGATATGTCAGTCGGCAAATCCACGCCCGGTGCCAAAAACAGGATGGGGCTCTCCGCATGAAGCCATGGCTGCTTGCCATGACGGCGAGGGTATGAAGTGGATGATGGGCTACATGGCAGGCAAATCACCCGTGATGGAGCGAGATACCTTTATGTGGATGCTTCACGGTGACATGGGCGAGGACAACACCCAAGCAGGCGTGCTCAACAAGGAAGATGCGGCGCCGGGTCAATGGATTGAGTCAGGCCCTCATTTGATGCTGATGCCCAAAGACCCAGCAAGTCTCATCAATTACCCAACCAGTTTCAAGACGGGAGCGCCGTATGTCATGTTTGCGAATACGCCCTACGCGCATTTGATGATTCCTGTTTCAGATTATTATAAGTACCAACCTGAATCAGCGCCTAAGTAAGCGACCTCTGAGATTAGTTGCTGCGGTCGAGACTGCTTCCCAGCACTGCATCGGAGTGTGAAAACAATAGAAGGGGTATTGTTAGGGGTATATCGAGCTCACTAATCATTTATGATCTCGATTATACTCCCAACGTCTCTACTACTTGCGCGCTGCAAACCAACGCGCTTAGCGCATCACCTAATCGCCGTTGGGTTAATCAACATTTGCACAGCGCCTTTTACCTTGGCTTGCCCTAACACAAAGAGAAACTCAAAGGCTTCATCTCGCACCAATGGTCCAGTGTTCATCGTTTCGAACATATAGATGCCGTTTTCTTTTAAATAAGTTATGTGTCCCTGATAGGGTCGTGTCGCAACTTGAGGCGGCACAACATCAACGCCCCAGGTATCTGCACCCACCGCGACCACTTTCTTTGATGCCAGATATAGTGCGACTTCCTCGGATTGCCCCGGCTCACCGCTCACCCATGCCGCTGGATCTGACTTCAGTTTTGCTTCGGTCCAACCGGTGTGAAACAGCACGACATCGCCCTCACGAATCGGCGTTCCCTGTTTCTTGGCTACCGCTTTCACATCATCTACCGTGAAATATTGACCTGCTTCAAGATGAGAAACGCCATAGTGACCTGCCATATCGAGGACAATACCGCGCGCCACAATCGGCGGCACATTTTCGATACCGAGTTTGGTAAGGCCACTCACACTGGCAAAGTCTTTTGCATCGTTACAGTTGTAGTAGATGCCTTTGTGACCGGCATGACCAAGGCCGTCGATCTGCGACCCAATACCCAGCCAACCAGTAAAAATGTCGTCGTTATAGGTCATTTCACCCATTGGGCGGTTCGCTTCCTGCTGATTCGGCTGAACTACCGTGAGGGAGAGCGTGCGCGGCGCAAAGGCAGGCATGTCGCTATCAATTGTAATGCCAAGACTATATGTTTTGCCGGTTTTAATGAGCCGACTGGCTTTTTTGATGCTTGCCGGCGTAATTCGATTAGCGGCACCCATCTGATCATCCGCTCCCCACTCGCTAGGTTTGCAATCTTCAGCTGCCATCAGCTGAAGTGGCGCAAGCAATAAAACCGATACTAACGTTCTTAAAATCATGTCCATCAGTTCATCCTCTTGTTTGATATTGCATCATCTGGGGTTTCTGCGGCGGTTACAAGTGCCCAAGGCGGTTGGGTTCAATAGCGGCCTGCATAGCATACTTTTTTGTCCGCGCTAACTTGGTTCAAAGTAAAGCAACGTCGTATCCGCCAATTGAAAAAACACAGGTTTCACACGCATGCCAACTTCAAGGTCTTCCGGTGAAACATTGACCATCACTGTATTGAGTCGTACCCCTTCTTTCAGCTCAACCACACCGATCAACTGCGGTTCCTCACCAGCAAACTGAGGGGCAGTCGGCTGCTGTGCCACCGTGTAGCTGTAAAGCGTGCCTTCTCCTGAGATGTCTTGCCAAGTCAGGTTCGGCGATAAACAATGCGGGCAGTGACTACGCGGATAGTAGACCCAACCCGCGCAATCATCGCACTGTTGTAACCTTATTTGCTTCGCGGCTAGACCTGCCCAAAAAGGTTCACTGGTCGGCGTCGGGCGCGGCTGAGGTCTTTGGTATAGCGCATTATTATCACTTTCATTTTTCATTTACGCGCCCTCCAAAATGATGACCGACTGTTCACTCATGATGCCGCCGGTACCGGTAATCAAGGCGGTATTGCAATCTTTTACCTGTCGACCATCGGCACGACCCATGATTTGCCTGACCCCTTCAACGGGTTGCGACATGCCGCCCGCCATGCCTGCTGCCTGCCCCGCACCGAGCTGCCCGCCGTGGGTATTCACCGGAAAGGTGCCATCAAAGGTCAAACTATGCTCGTTGACAAAACTTAAACCCTCACCTTTACCGCAAAAACCGGCATCTTCCATCGTGAGCAGCACCGTAATGGTGTAGCAGTCATATGCCTGAAGCACGTCAATATCAGTAGGCTCTTTGCCCGCCATGCCAAAGGCACTGGCAGCGGCTGGGCCGACAGGCGAGACCGTCATGTCCTCAGCATAAGTTACCGAGCGCGTCGTTAAGTGCTCACCACAACCCGTGACATACACGGGACGATGTTTACATTTGCGTGCCAGTCGCTCACTCACGACGATGCAGGCGCTGCCGCCCGCACAGGGCATAACAATCTCCAATACATGCAATGGATCGGCGACCATCTTGCTCTGCAACACATCATCAATTGTGATCGGTTGGCCATGGAAAACCGCTTTCGGGTTTCCCTGGGCGTTCGTGCGCTGGTCAGCGGCAATTTTTGCGAGCGCCCGCTCATCATAGCCATAGGCATCAGCGTATCGCTGAGCAATCAGCGCGTAGCCGACATTTTGGGCCACATTGCCGTAGGGCACATCGAACTCTGTTTGTGGAGATCCCCAATTGGCGCTGGTAGAACCATAAAATCGATTCGGGTCCCGCGGTCCCCTGTCAGGGTTCGAGGGGATAGGAATACCCGGTGCAGCACAGACAACCGCCTCACAAATTCCCAATTCAATCGCCGCTGCCGCACGCCAAATCATACTGACAGAGGAGGCGCCGCCGAGATCGACCATTTCAGCAAAATTCACTTTTAGCCCGAGATATTCCGCCACCGTTGCTGGCGCGAAAAGGTCAGATTCAGGTATAGAAGAACAACAAATGCCATCAATATCATCTTTCGATAACCCTGCATCTGCCAACGCCATCTGGGTCAGTTCAGCCCATTGCTCAAGATAGAACTTCCGCTTACCCGTGTATTTGCGCACGTTTTTGTAATCGGCGACGCCGACAAGTGCTGCCTTCCCCTGCAATCCCACCTGATGGACTCCTGAATTTTGACCAAATTTAAGAGACACATCTTTCCACATCTACCTTTGATATGCCAAAAAGAACGCAAGCCAGCTTAGCTGTTAGGTATTGATCCTGTCGCACGGCGCTGATGACGCAAATTTGCAAGGGGTTTCTCACGGGTCAGTCAAGCGTTAGTATGCAACCCAACCAACATTACCGACGCCAGACTTATCTTGTTAACGATATCACCATTTTCTAACCGCCCGCCAAGATTCAGCTGGGTCTGATGTCGCTTATTCATCAAACTGCTGCGCTGCTGGTTACTTTTATCTGGGGCACCAACTTTGTGCTTCTTCGCTACGCACTGGATGAACTGGCGCCTTTTACCCTTGCTGCGCTCCGATTTTTGTTTGTCGCTTTTCCTTTGGTGTTTTTCTTACCCAAACCAAAAACAGCTTGGAAATATATCGTCGGCTATGGATTACTCATCGGCGTTGGGCAATTCGGATTACTGTTCTGGGCAATGCAAAAAGACATCACGCCCGGCGTTGCATCCCTGCTCATCCAGCTACAAGTTTTCTTTACGGTCCTGCTGACAGTTTTGAACCTTAAAGAATCTGTTAGCCGACTTCAGCTGGTTGCAATGACTATCGCCTTTCTGGGTCTGCTTGTGGTTTTTTTCAATACAAACGAGGCAACAACAGCTGTAGGCGTGATCATTGTATTGATTGCCGCGTTGAGCTGGGCAAGTGGTAACATCGTGGTGAAACACGTCGGCGAAGTAGATGCATTTGCATTCCTTGCCTGGTCGTCGCTGTGCTCGATTCCTCCCCTCGCGTTTTTGGCAATTTACCAAACAGGTTTGACAGAGGTAGTCAGCAGCATGGCCAATGCCTCATGGTTTACATGGGCGACGGTACTTTGGCAAAGCATTGGCAACATGCTGATTGGTTATGGGGTTTGGAATATTCTGTTAAACCGATACCCTGCCGCAAGCGTCGCGCCCTGGGCGCTGCTCGTGCCTGTCTTCGGTATGACGACTTCCTGGCTATGGCTGGATGAAGCGATGCCCTGGTGGAAATTGCTGGCTATGATGTTGATCGTCGCAGGCCTTGCACTCAATATTACAGAAGACCTGAGACGAAACGGTCGCGGCTATGAGTGATTCCACCACGCGGTGTCCGAGAAAGTTCTGAGATCAAGTTCAAAGGTCCATGCAGAACGGTGTTGGCTTGCCAAGTGATAGTAAGTATCTGCAACTTCTGCGGGCAACAACAGCCCGTCCTGGTCTCCACCCCGGGTTTCCCGTAGTTGTTGAAACCGCTCTTCGCCCAACATTTTGCCCAGCGTATCTGGCGCATCAACGGCTCCGTCAACCACGATGTGCGCCACATGCACGCCCTGGGGGCCAAATTCTGCATTGAGTGTCTGACACAACATTCTTCTGCCACCCATCGCAGCAGCATGGGAATGCTGCCCGCGATTACCGCGCATTGCAGAGGTTGCCGATGTCACCAGAATGGCCCCCTTGCCTCGCTCAGCCATCAGAGGGCATACAACCGATGCGACGCGAAAAAGCCCAAAAGTCGCCATTCGCCAACCCAGCTCAAACATTTTGTAGGTTGTCGCCGCCAACGGCCGATCACCAATCTGAGCACCGAGATTGAACACAACAACTTCTATTGGACCAATATTCTTTTCGACCTCGGCAATCGTGTCCTCAATGGTGTTCTCTTCTGTCGCATTCAGGATAAAGCCGGTTGCGGAACCCCCGGCGCTTTCAATCTCTGCGACCATGCTGTCGAGGCCTTCCTTGTCACTTCTTCGACACAGCACAGCGTGGTAGCCTTCATCGGCAAAACGCTTGCCAGTGGTGCCGCCAATACCTGCTCCTGCTCCCATGATCAGACAAACTGGTTTCATACTGAACTCTCCCTCTTTTTTGTGCATATTTAAGTTATCTGTTTCGGCTATTCATTGTTGTCGTTGGCAATGACTGCCTTGCTCGCCAACAACTCGTCTAAGGCTTCCTTTTCATAGCCAAGCCTCAATAATATTTCCCGGCTATGCTCGCCCAGTTGCGGCGCTGGACCGGAGATGCTGGCGGGCGTTAAATCAAATCGTGCTGCTGGCATTGCCTGGCGAACCTCACCAAAACCTTCGTAGGTCATCCGTTCCACCGTTGCGTTTGCCCTGATCTGCTGATGGTCGAGCAACTCCATGCGCGTTAGCAGCGGCGCACTGGGTACATCGTTATCGTCAAGTCGCTGCAACACTTCCGCTGAATGCCAGTTCGCCAATTCGTCCGCGACAATTTGCTTTCTCAGGTCTGCGTTTCTCATTCTGGCGCTTGAGGAGGCAAATCTTTCATCCTCAATAAGCTCTTCCCGCTGTAATGCTCTACACATGCCTACCCATTCCTTATTGGAAACAGCACCTGCGGTGATAAATCCATCCAGCGTCTCGAAAATAAGGTCCATTGTGCCCTGTTCTTTTGTCACATCGAACTCACGATCAGCATAGGTGAGTCCGCCCATCCCTTCGGGCCAGAAGAATGCAAGCATCGTTTCTAACATGGACAGTTTAATATGTTGTCCCTCGCCTTTTCGCTCGCGGTGAAACAAGGCTGAGGAAATGGCCTGCGCTGCCGTCAGTGAAGTGACCTTGTCGGCGATGATGATCCGAAACATCGCAGGCTTACCGGTTTCACGGTTCGCTTGTATGTCCGTTGCCCCCGACAGCGCCTGAATGACAGGATCGTAGACTCTTTTGTGCGCATAGGGTCCGTTTTCACCAAAGCCGCTGATCGAGACGTAAATGATTTTTGGGTTCAACTTGCGCACGACGTCTTCGCCAAAGCCCATACGTGCTATGGCGCCCGGGCGAAAATTTTGAACAAGTACATCAGCCTCTCGAATTAAATCCGTTAGCACTCTTTTCCCTGCGTCCGTCTTCAAATCGATCACAATCGACTTTTTACCGCGATTACAGGAGTAAAAAGTGGCCGGCACGCCGTTGTGGGGCATTCCCATGTGACGCATTTGTTCGCCGCCAGGTGGCTCCACTTTGATTACTTCTGCACCTTGGTCGCCCAATATCATCGTCGCCACCGGCCCTGAGACCATCGCGGTCAGATCAAGCACCTTAATCCCTTCTAGCGGTCCCATTGTTCATATCTCCACTGCGTAGTTTGTTTTTTTAGCACGCTTTAAAGCGGGCCGGTGCGATACGCTTTCTTGGAATGCCAAAAGTGACGGTGATAGTTCAATACCATAGGCTCGCGCCCAATCAAGACATGACATCAAGAGTATATCGGCGAGGCTGAACCCCTGAGGCATAAGATAAACACTGTTTTCGAGATGTGCACTCACAACTTCAAAATGTCTGCGTACATAGTCAGCAGAAGAGGACACTGCTTCAGGTGCATCACCATAGATATGCGCAAGGTCGCGATGACGCCTCATCACATAGAGGCCAGATTCATCGATTTCACCATAAACATAGCAGCACCATTCATCCTCTTTGGCGCGATCAACAAGCGCCACGGGCCGAAAAACATCACCTCCCTTGTAAGCCTCTAGCAAGTATCGACATATCGCTACACTTTCGGATAGCTTTACCTCGCCATCCACCAGCAAAGGTATTTTTTGCTTTCTGTTCAGATCAGTGAATGCTTCGGTTTTGGTTTCACCGGACCGAGGCGCGATGGGCATCAGTTCATAGTCGAGCCCAATCTCTTCAGCAACCCAGATTGGTCGCAGCGTCCTCGAGGTACCTGCCCCCCAAATTTTGATGGATTGCGATTTAATCAATGACATTGTTTGCTCCAGCATGGAAACTGATTTGAGGTTATCGAGAACTGTGACACAGGGGCAAGTATCTTCGCAATTAGCGCGATATTTTGCCCTGTCTGCTGAATATAGAATCGTCCATCACATATCCCAAGCAGGGGTAGCGCTCGCTGACCTTTTAATGGCACCAAGCCAACCCTGACCCATTCATTCAGGCATTCAGGCATTCAGGCATCCTTATGCAGCTTCTCTTTATCCATGGCTCCGGCGCCACCAGCACAGTTTGGCGTTATCAATCAGCATTTTTTCCCGACGCTATCGCCATTGATCTTCCCGGGCGACCTGAGGGTGAATGCTGCACAACAATTGAAAGTGCTACTGCTTGGTTAAAGGCCTATGTTGATCAACATCAGCTCAAAGATCTGGTCCTTGTTGGACATTCTCTGGGGACCGCTATTGCTTTGAAGTATGCGCTTACTTACCCTGAAAGCATTCAAGGAATGGTACTTATTGGAGGTGGTGCGCGATTAAGAGTCCACCCGGATACATTAGGCTTTCTCGAAAAAGCGATCGAAAATCCCGAAATTTTTCCAGAAATGTTCATCGATTCTTGGCAGAACGTCCCCGCAAACTTCGCCGAAGACCTACGCAGTGAAGCGCTTAAAGTGGGGCCTGCGGTATATCTCAACGACATGCAAGCCTGTGACGCCTTTGATGTTATTGCGCAACTTGGAAATATTTCGACACCGTCTCTGGCCATCACCGGCACAGAAGATGTAATGACACCTCCCAAATATGCGGCATTCCTTCGTGATCGTATGCCCAACACCGAAGCCACTTTTATCGAAGGTGGAACGCACTTTGTATTTGGTGAGTATCCGGAACAGGTGAATGATTCAATTCAGCAGTTTTTGGAAAAGTTGGCCTAATTAAACCCAAAGCACCTCAAACAACTTATCAACAACACCTCTTTGTATTCATTTGATCAATAATAGGGACACAAAATCCGAGTCATAAATGATTTCATTACAGGTTGACACGTGCTGCACTGCACTAATCTAGTGTGGATCAGCACTATCATTGCATTTATACTCAGCGGTCATCTTAAAACGCAGTGTTTACAGTGACTCAGAAGATAATACCAAAGCTAAACAACCCGTTCGCAGAAAGTGAAGAACTGGAATTTTCCGCGCCTGACGCTGTCGCCTCACAGCCCGGCGTTTATGAAGAAACGCTGCGTGATGCTTTTGACATCATCAACAAGCCGTTCACATCAGCCGGGCTGCGAAATATTCAGCGTCAACATCTGAAAAACCGGATGACTATTTGGGAACGGATTGAAGTTTTAACCGACAAACCACCCAAAATTCTTTTTCAGAATTGGGGACCGAATCTGGATGGCGCATCGCTTGTTACCGCGATACTCGATATTGAAGGCCGTGACGTTGCCGTGTACGGCCATGACTTCACGATTAGAGCCGGTTCGATGGATGCCACCAATGGTAAGAAATTAGCTCGGCTGTTTGAACTAGCAGGAAAACGCAGAATCCCCCTGATCGGCATGAATGACTCCTCCGGCGCTTATGTGCCCGCGGGCGTGGGTGGACTCGACGGCTACGCAGAGGCTTTTACTGCGCTGCGTAAAATCAGTGGCGTGGTACCTTCAATCATGTGCATGTTTGGCTTCAACGCGGGCGGTGGCTCTTACTTACCCAGACAGGGCAGTTTTCTCATCCAGCCCAAAGAGACCTTCTTTGGTTTAACCGGGCCCGGCGTCGTAAAGTCGGTCTTGGGTGAGGATGTCACTGCTGACGAATTAGGTGGCCCTGGCGTACACAGTCTTACCGGGGTGACCGACATTGTCGTCGAAGATGAAGTCACTGCACTATTAAAAGCAAAAGAACTACTCAGGTATCTACCTGGGAACAATGCTGAGTCTTCGCCCTTTCAGGAAACATCTGACCCAACGGACAGAAAAACCTGGGACATCGACATTTTGTTCAAGAAAGCTTTCAACTCACCGACTGGGTTTAATACACCGGTTGATATCAGTATTTTAATCCAACAGATTTGTGACCACGGCGACTATTTCGAACTTCAGCCCGAGCGCGCTCGGAATACGATAACCTGCCTGGGTAGACTGGGCGGCCATGTGGTCGGGTTTGTTGCTAACAACTCCGCCGTAGGTTCAGGCCAGATCGATATCGATGCTGCTTACAAGAACGCTCGGTTCATACGATTTTGCAATCTGTACAATATTCCCGTGATCTTTATGGAAGACACCACTGGCTTTTTACCCGGTAAAGAGCAAGAAAGTCGTGGCATTGTACAAGCCGGTCGCGCGATGCTCGACGCCATTATCGACTTGCGGACACCGCGCTTTCTCGTATTGGTGCGGAATGCGATTGGCGGTGCATATGCTTCTTACAACAACTACCCCACTGGGGCAGACCTAGTGATCGCGCTGCCAACAACGCGCGTCGCGGTGATGGGATCACCTGGCGTTGAGTTTGTTTACAAGGATGAACTTAGGGGCCTGCGCGGTTCAGTTAATGGCAAGGTCAGCGAACTCAGTCAGCAACTCGTCTCTGAGGGCGCAGAGGAAACCGCCGCCCTCGAACAGGCTAAAAAGGAAGTCACTCAGTGGCTAACCGGCGAAGAGGCAGTGCTTGTTAAACGCTATGAGAAGGAACTCATGAATCCGAAGGAAGCGTTAAGCCTGGGTTCTATATCGCAAATTACGATGCCTTCAGATTTACGGCAGGTATTGTCGGAGCACATGAAGTTCCACCTTGAAAATTATACACCGGAACCCTTCAACGGCGTTCAACGAGAATTTCATTAGTGCTTCCAGAGGCAACGGCCTTCAAGAAACAACATTACAGAGAACAGGACTGTCACCCGCTTTTGTCACCAGCTATGCGGTCACGGGTTGTCAGATAAAAAGATCAAATTCAAATCAGGTTCAACTTTAAAGATGTCCAACGAATGGTACCTCAATAACCCTTTAATCCATCAGAACCGACGGAAGTCACTCACTGGTTCCGATTGGGTCAACTCATTTTCCTGCGTCACCATGAGACCCCTGATTATTTGCCGTGGCCCCATCAGAATGGAGGCGATGACAGTATTTTCTGAAATGGGTATTTCTGATTTCGGCATTTTGCTCTCCGAGAAAGATTCAATTACTTACGCCAACGCACTTTCTCCAGAGCTTCGAATGGATATTGACCCTGCGAGGGTACACCGGGTTCAGGATTATTCCGGCGCAACAAAAGAAGAACGTGCAGAACGCATTAATCAGATCATTATGATCGCGAAAGCAAATGACTATGATTCGATTTTCGCGGGCTACGGCTTTATGGCAGAAGACGAAGAGATGGTGCGTGCCATGGAATCTGCGGGTCTCAATTTCATTGGGCCCTGCTCCGGAACGATCAGATCCGCGGGTAGTAAAGATTTGGCCAAGCGGACCGCGCTCGACGTTAACGTCTCTGTTACCCCAGGCGTCGACAACGCAACCACCCTGACTTTGTTAGCAAAGTATCCGACTGAAGAGGCGCTCACTGCACTGATCGACACGCATGAACTCACCGTTGACAGCAATGCGCTTACGGCCAGCGAATCGCTGGAAGACAAAGCTGAACTATTACTCACCGCGTCATATGCCGCCGGGATTGATTTAATTTCCGCAGATGACATCGCAAACACATTGACCGAGCAGGTCAAAACAATGTTTGAAAACGATCCCTCTACACGCATAAGGCTCAAGGCGATTGGCGGTGGCGGTGGCAAGGGACAACGGATTCTATCCTGCCCGACACAATTTGAGGGTGATGACAAAGCGAATCTTTTAGCAGCCGTAGAACAAACCGTACCGGCCTTTCGGGAAATATTGTCAGAGGTTAAAACCACTGGCGTTGGCGACAACAAGAACGTGCTTGCCGAAATAAATATTGAAACCGTTCGCCACGAAGAAATTCAGGTGGTTGGTAACGGTGACTGGTGTCTAACCTTGGGAGGTCGTGACTGCTCAGTGCAGATGAATGAACAAAAACTGCTCGAGATCTCGGTTACCGTTGAAGAGTTGCAAGCATCGATTGACGAGGCGCTTAGTGCAAACAAAGACGATGAGGCACAAGCATTAAAAGAAGACCTGAACACGTTAATCAAAATGGAAGAGGAAGCCTCACGTTTTGGTGCTGCCGTCGGACTTGATTCTGTCTCAACATTCGAATGTATTCTCGACCGGGACCGACATTTCTTTATGGAAATGAACACGCGAGTTCAAGTAGAGCATCGGGTAACGGAACTCTGCTATGCCCTGCGATTTACAAACCCAAACCAGGAATCCGAGTCGTTCAAAGTTGATTCTATTGTCGAGCTTATGGTGTTACTCGCTGAGCATGGCTCACGACTTCCTAGACCCACCCGGGAACGAAGAGAAAACAGCGCCGTTGAAGTTCGGCTCAATGCCTCTGACGATGCTCTAAAACCGCACGCTGGCGGCATCATTACGCAATGGTCAAATGTGTTAAACACGGAAATCAGAGACGACCAAGGTATCTGCCTGCACAACCCTGATACCGATGTGTTTATGAAATATCATCTGGCAGGCGCCTACGACTCGAATATTGCGCTGCTCCTAACGACCGGAAAAGACAGAGTCGAGTCATACGCCAGAATGGCTGAAGTGCTGCGCAAAACCAGACTCACTGGAGATAATCTTGGGACTAATCTGGAGTTTCACTACGGCATGCTCAACTGGTTTATTGGCAACAATGTTAACGCGCGTCCCGCGACTAACTTTGTATCGCCATATCTGGCGGCGGTCGGCAAACTCAAGATTCTCGCCAACAATCTGGACATCGTCTACGCCTACGATCAACTGGAAGCTAAAAGTTTATCGGCAACTGATGATAATGATGTGAAAAAAGCCACACAGCAGATCATACAGCAAAAAAGCAGCCTGCTTGCCCGCGCCCTTAACAAACTGTTTGCACAACCGCACTACCTGGCTGGCTGGCTGGCGATCAACCAACAGCATTTCGAGATGTCTAAAACTGGCATTACGTGGCTGACTAATCCGATCTGGATGCTTGCCGACTTGTACCACTATCTTAATATGGAGGCACGGGATGACACACCGGCCTTGTATGCTATCTGGGATCATGATCAAGCATTGCTACAGAGCGCGCTAGATTTTTATGAACAACTGGAAGCGCTGATGGATTGCTCTGACTGGCAAGTATTGAATGAACGCTTGGCATCCAGCGCTGCAGAAGATTTGCTAGGAGAACATCTAGAAGAAGCCAGAGCAGCCCATGCTGGGTTCCAGTTAGGCATGGACATACTGTTTATACTCCCTTATATCGGCTTGGATTCAGGTTTCTTTGACCTTCGCGTTGGTGCCGATCTTAAAGTCGACATACCGGCAGATCTTTTTGACGCTAAAGTGCAGGCAGACGGGCTCAGGGCACTTTCGCCACCGCCCGTCGCTGCTGCAGATGAAATCACCGTACCAACAGGCGGCATGTTCTATGCGAGGGAAGCACCAGACAGCGACACATTTGTCAGCGAAGGCCAGCACTTTGAAAAAGGCGACCCGCTATTTATTGTTGAGGTCATGAAGATGTTTAACAAAGTCTACGCGCCCTTTTCAGGCACTATTAATCAAGTGCTGATCGAGACTGACGCCAGTATCGTTAAGAAAGGTGAAGTTGTTTTCAAGGTCACACCTGACGAGATTATCGAAACTTTATCCGAAGAGGAAATTAACAGCGCGATTGTCAAGCAAACAAACAAGTTCCTTGAGTTTGTCGCATAAAACAGATTCTATTTAATAACCAAAGGCTACTGCAAAATGATTACGGCTCTAGACCATATCGCTATCGCTGTTCCAAATCTTGAAAGCGCAATCGAGCGCTTTCTCAATGACTTTGGACTCGAGTATCAGGGTTCTGAAAGCGTTATCCCGGCAAAAACAACGACGGCATTCTTTCCGATTGATGGCACCAGCATTGAACTGGTTCATCCACTCAACAACGAAGGCCCTATTGTTAACTACCTTGAAAAACGCGGCCCGGGCATTCATCACATTTGCTTCAGAACCGATGACATCGAATCAGACATCGAGCGACTTAAGGCAAAGGGTTATCAGTTTCTAGGCGACGCGCCGACGCCAGGTGCACACAACACACGGGTCATTTTTATCCACCCGAAATCATGCGACGGTGTGCTCATTGAGCTCGCGGAACATCAGGGAGACCATTCATGAGCGAAACAGACGGAAAAAACACTGACCAATACGCGCAATGGCAGTCTGCAGCAGAAAAGCAACTCAAGGGTAAATCCATTGACTCGTTAAATACAGAAACACCCGAGGGTATCGAGTTAAAAGCACTTTACACGGCTGATGACCTAGCGAAACTTGAACACACCAATACCATGCCTGGCCTCGACCCCTTCATTCGAGGCCCTCAGGCCACAATGTATGCCGGCCGCCCTTGGACTATTCGTCAGTACGCTGGATTTTCTACTGCCGAAGCATCCAATAAGTTTTATCGTCAATTACTGGCTGAAGGCGGCCAGGGTGTCTCGGTCGCTTTTGACCTACCGACCCACCGGGGATACGACTCGGACCATGAGCGCGTTACCCATGATGTCGGTAAAGCAGGCGTCGCGATCGATTCGATAGAAGATATGAAAGTCCTCTTTGATGAGATTCCGCTGGATAGGATATCAGTCTCTATGACAATGAACGGGGCCGTATTACCGATACTGGCTGGTTACGTTGTCGCGGCTGAAGAGCAAGGCGTCAGTCAGGACCAACTTTCAGGCACGATACAGAACGACATTCTCAAAGAGTTCTTAGTCCGAAATACCTACATCTATCCACCCAAACCATCTATGCGCATCATTGGCGATATTATTGCTTATTGCACAGAGCATATGCCGCGGTTTAACACGATTTCGATTTCGGGGTATCACATACAGGAAGCCGGTGCTGACGCCGCCCTTGAATTAGCCTACACACTTGCTGACGGCAAAGAGTACATACGCACCGCACTCAGCGCGGGCTTAAAGATCGATGATTTTGCGCCAAGATTGTCGTTCTTCTGGGGCATCGGTATGAACTTCTATATGGAGATCGCCAAAATGCGGGCGGCCAGAATGCTATGGGCCAGAATCGTCGATGAGTTTGAACCGACCAACGAACGTTCGAAAATGCTTCGCACTCACTCACAGACCTCCGGTTGGTCACTGACAGAACAAGATCCCTATAACAATGTTGTTAGAACAACCATTGAAGCGATGGCGGCTGTATTTGGCGGCACTCAGTCTCTGCACACGAATGCGCTGGATGAAGCCATTGCGTTGCCATCAGAGTTCGCAGCACGCATAGCAAGAAATACTCAGCTAATTCTCCAGGAAGAAACCGGTATCACAAATGTGATCGACCCCTGGGGCGGCTCTTATATGATGGAGTCTCTCACTAACTCCATCGCTGAACGGGCATGGTCGCTGATTGAAGAAGTCGAAGAACGCGGCGGCATGGCACAAGCGATCGAAACCGGCATGCCTAAACTCAGAATCGAAGAGGCAGCCGCCAGGAAACAAGCCCTGATCGATAAAGGAGAAGAAGTGATTGTCGGGGTCAACAAGTACGCTTCTGACAACGAAGATAATGTTGATATTCTGGAAATAGACAATGCTGCCGTGTTAAGAGGACAACTCGCGCGCCTTGCGACGCTTAAGCAAGACCGGGACGAGAACAGAGCAACAACAGCCCTTTCAGCGATCAAACAAGCGGCTGAATCCGGCACGGGTAACCTTCTAGCACTTGCTATCGAGGCCACACGCGCCAGAGCAACCGTCGGGGAAATCTCGGATGCCATGGAAGCTTCGTTTGGTCGATTCGAGGCGCAGTCACAAACACTATCAGGCGTATATGGCAGCCACTACGAGGAAGATGAGACTTGGCAAGGTATCAACGACAGAGTTCAGAGCTTTGAAGATGCCAACGGACGCAGACCTCGTATGCTCGTTTGTAAGATGGGTCAGGATGGACACGATCGCGGCGCCAAGGTGATCGCCACAGCATTCGCTGATGCAGGTTTTGATATTGATCTGTCGCCAATGTTTGCGATTCCTTCTGAGGTTGTAAGACAAGCCGTTGAAAATGATGTTCATATCATTGGTGTCTCATCACAGGCGGCCGGTCATAAAACGATGATTCCACAACTGATGGAAGAATTGAAAAAAGCTAACGCCGAAGACATCACTGTCATCATCGGCGGCGTGATTCCAAAACAGGATTATCAATTCCTGCTGGACGCTAATGTGAAAGGGATCTTCGGTCCGGGTACGCCCATCCCAAAGGCGGCCTCAGAAGTGATGGATATTATCGATAAGGCGGTCTGATGCCTGAAAAGATCGACAACCAGGCGCTGCTCTCCGGTGATCGGCGGGCGCTGGCCAAATGCATCACATTGGTGGAAAGCACGCTGCCTGCTGACCGCGCACTCGCGACCTCTTTGATTGAGGAAATATTACCCAACACGGGAAATAGCCTGAGAATTGGTATCTCCGGAGTGCCCGGCGTGGGCAAATCTACCTTCATCGAATCGTTCGGCCTTCATCTCATTGAAACCGGTAAGAAAATTGCCGTACTCGCGGTTGACCCAAGCTCTCCGATCGCCGGAGGTAGCATCCTCGGGGACAAAACGCGCATGACACAGCTTTCAAGGTCGCCGGATGCTTTTATTCGCCCTAGCCCCTCTTCGGGCATGATGGGCGGTATTGCGCATAAAACCAGAGAAACAATCCTGTTATGTGAAGCTGCGGGTTACGACATTATCCTTGTAGAGACAGTTGGCGTTGGGCAGTCAGAGGTTGACGTCTATAGCATGGTGGACTTTTTTATGATGCTGATGGTACCCAACGCAGGAGATGACTTGCAGGGGATCAAACGCGGCATTACTGAATTGGTCGATTCAATCATCATTAACAAAGCGGACGGCCCCAGTATTCCACTGGCCCAAACCGCAAAACAGTACTACCAGAATGCATTGCACTTGCTTCGTGCAGATTCAGACTTTTGGCGCCCCAGGGTACTGACTTGTTCATCAACAGAAAAAACCAACATTGATCAAATCGCCAGCATGATATTCGAGTTTCAAGCGCTCGCCACTGAAGAGAACCGAATGCAGAACCGACGGGAGAAACAAAATCTTAGTTGGCTAAAACGGTTGATTAACAACGAAGTTGAACAACGCCTAAAACACAATGAAACCATCAGGGACATCTACCCGAATCTTGAAAATGATGTCATCGCAGGTAAACGGTCACCTCTGAATGCCGCCACCGAAGTCATCAACCTCCTGTTCGATAAAGCGCCTTGATCTTGATTCTGCGCTATAGACGTGAAAGCAAAACCTCGGATAAATTATGAACACACTGTTTTTCCTGTCCGCGTTACTATTTGGTTGGTTGGCCTACAACTGTTATTACCCTGTCTATCGCCGTCCTCGGCTGGCCATTTTTAGTTTCCTCGCCGGGTGGTTAACGGGCGAGTTAGCCCTGCACCACATCCTGTTTCAGGCTACGCTCGTCTTTCTATTCATTTGGTCTGGGTCAGTTGAGGGCTTCAGTGGCGCTATCGCTTTTGCGATTTATGTTATTTCGTGGATCGCTTTGACGCATTTCTATCTGACCGGGTATCGCGCCAAAGGCGCGGTGAATCAATCCCTGACAGATGCACTGGGTCAACACTACATCGATCAAATATCTGAGCTCGATAAAACGAACCTTGTTGATTCACCGGACTATCACCAGATAAAACGCCCTCGCAAAAACATAGACCCACGAGTAGAGGTCATTAAAAACCTGCGTTTTGGCAACCACGGGCAGAAGCTCGATCTTTATCGCCACAGGCAGCCTTCGACAATTGACGACAGTCATCCGGATGATGAAGCAGTTTTACCTGTATTGCTGCAGATTCATGGTGGCGCCTGGACTGAGAAAATAGGTAGCAAAAACGAACAAGCCATCCCTCTGATGAACCATATGGCGCTGCAGAACTGGATTTGTGTCAGCATAAACTACCGACTCAGTCCAACTGCCACTTTTCCGGAACATATCATCGACTGCAAAGAGGGACTTGCCTGGGTCAAATCTCATATCCAAGAATATGGTGGAGATCCGGATTTCATCGTTGTCACCGGAGGCTCGGCCGGTGGACACCTTTCCTCACTGGTTGCGCTGACACCTAACGACCCTAATTTTCAGCCTGGATTCGAGGATATTGATACGTCGGTTCAAGGCGCGGTGCCTTTTTACGGCGTGTATGACTTTACCAATAAATACGACATGCAAAACAATCATGGTCTTATGACCATGCTCGAAAACTCTGTGCTGAAGAAGCGGCAGGACCAGAACCCGGAAACTTATGAGGCAGCATCGCCCTTGTTTCGCATCTCCCCGGTCGCACCACCATTTTTTATTATTCACGGAGATAAAGACACGCTGGTTCCCGTCGCTGAAGCCCGAATGTTTGCTAAAACGCTTGGGGAGGTTTCCGATAACCCGGTCGCGTATGCAGAAATTGAAGGCGGACAACATGCTTTTGACATGTTTGCCTCGGTGAGAAGTGAATACGTAAAACTCGGCGTGGCGAAATTTTTGGTCTATCTGCATGCGCAGCACAAAACGAAAGCTTAGGCGAATCAAAGCCTCACATCTGTTACCAGTTCTGCTCCGCCTCAAACTCAGGATTGAGCATTGTAAAAAACTGTTCCAGCATACGCATGGTTAGTCCCCAGACCACCTGCTCCCCGACGCTATAGCCGGGAAAGGTCTGTGATTGCCCACCAACATGGAAGACCTCTTCGGTTCGGCTACTGCCGGAATACATTGCATCGAGAGACCCCCAGAGGATATCTGCAACCTCATGATTAGGATTGAGTATTGCCGGCTCATTCTCAAGTACATAAAGCACCGGCGTGACGACCATATCGATGTTTCGTCCGCGCGGGCGAACCCGGATCTGATCTAACTCCCCCAAGTGGCGAGCGTGGCTTGACAGGTCTAGCCCAATTTCTTCCCAGGTCTCCCTTTCAGCTGTATGGCGTATCGACGCATCCTCGGGATCTTTGTGGCCACCAGGGAACGCCATTTGCCCCGACCAAGGATCTCCCTCTCTGCTTGCCCTGAGGATAAAAAGTGCTTCGGTATGGGCCCCAGGTCTCAAAATCGTGGCAACGGCCGCCTCTCGAGTCCCCTCCCCTACGTCCTCCAGATCCCGTTGATGATCATCGAGTCGGGAGATGATGTTGTCTATTTTCAAAATACTCATATTTCAATAATATGTTGCAACGCCAACAGACACAAACCGGGTTCCACATGCGCATCACCAAGCTATTCATTTTAGTCATCTTAGCTAGCTGTCTCGCCACTGGTTGCGCGGTTAATCCGGTCACTGGCAAGAATGAATTATCCATCATTTCCGAAAGCCAGGAGCTGGCGATTGGCGCTCAGCAATATGGGCCGTCACAACAGTCACAAGGGGGGATTTATTCGGTGGACTCAGCACTGACTGATTATGTAAACGAAGTAGGTCAGCGTCTTGCCGCCGTCAGTGATCGACAATTGCCGTATGAGTTTATTGTGCTTAACGATTCAGTTCCTAATGCCTGGGCACTGCCGGGTGGAAAAATTGCCATTAATCGGGGGTTGTTGATGCAACTCGATAGCGAGGCAGAATTAGCCGCGGTATTAGGGCATGAGATCGTCCATGCTGCCGCCAAACATGGCGCAAATGCCATGCAAAGAGGCATGGTGTTACAGGGGCTGCTCTCAGCAACTGCGTTGTCAACGGCGGATTCAGAATACGCAAACTATATTGTCGGCGGTGCGCAGCTTGGCGCCCAACTCATTAGCACAAAATATGGCCGCAACGCCGAACTGGAAGCTGATTATTATGGCATGCAGTATATGGCGCGCGCCGGCTACGATCCTACGGCGGCCATTAACCTGCAAGAAACCTTTGTCCAGCTTTCGGAGGGACGTCAGTCAAATTGGCTAGACGGACTATTTGCCAGCCACCCTCCCTCGATCAACAGAGTTAACGCTAACAAACAGACCGCTGCTGAAATCGGCGTTCAGGGGGAAGTTAATGCTCGTCGATACATGTCGAAAACGGCTTACCTTGCTGATAAGCAACCCGCCTACGACGCCTTTGACGAAGCCGCGGCCTTGGCAAAGAAAAATAACCTCAGGCTTGCGAATCTGAATCTCAGCAAAGCAATTGAACTCGAACCCGAGGAAGCCAGATTTTACGGCTTAAAGGGTGACATCCTGCTTGCGCAGCAAAAATACAGGAAAGCTGATCAGGCATTTTCTACGGCACTGACAAAAGACGATGGCTACTATGAGTACTATCTCGGCCGCGGGCTCGCTAAATCAAAGCAAGGCATGATGCAGGCAGCTCGGGAGGACTTGATCCGCAGCAATGAACTACTACCCACCGCTGTGGCAGCCAATGCGCTAGGGGAAATATCTCTCAACCTGGGTGACCGGTCTACAGCAAAGTCTTACTTTGAATCCGCAATGTCAGCAGGCGGACCCGTCGGAAGGAAGGCAGGCAATGCTTTCCTGAAAATTGACGTGACTGACAATCCGATCAAATACTTAACGGTAAAACCACAGCTGTCCGACGACAGGGAACTACTTGCCAGACTCTCCAATACAAGTTCGGCGAGGATGTCTGAGGTTTCTCTCGAGTTCCTTGCGACTCTCAATGGCCAGTCTGTCCGACGCGTTGTCACTGTGAGATCGCTCGCCTCAAGGGCATCAGGCAACGTGTCATCGGGCTGGAAGATCCGAGAGACAGACCAGCTCGAAAACCTCAACATTAAGGTACTGAGCGCAGCGGCAAATTTCCAATGAGTATAAAAAGCTAGTTTTTAAGGCGTTTTTCGATCGCTGCCTGCTTGACCAAAACGAGCATTTGTTTTGGCGCTAAGGTAACTATCCTCTGACCTGACTCTATGGAAGAACCCCTTCGGGTCATAGCGCAAGCATCAACACTAACGGAGATTCTAGCACCCGCTACGCGTTTTACCCGGAGCTTCTACTCTAATATGATATCGGTGATCACTGCTTCACAAAAATTTAATGGCAGTTTCAACCCATCAAAGCGGACCCTTCAAGATGTCAGACGAAAATATAAGCAAAAAAATTCATGTCTGGGATATACCGGTCCGGCTCTTCCATTGGAGTCTCGTTGCATTGTTTTGTTTTTCTTTTTATTCGGGAAAAACCGGTGGTTTCGAGCTGATGGATTATCATATGTACAGCGGGTACACCGTGCTGACACTGATTATCTTTC